>Ga0207756_100073_pt1 | contig 111887 bp, 95 predicted proteins | sample A23M1SouthBayCA_FD_187748 | JGI IMG/M metagenome (GOLD analysis project Ga0207756, IMG submission 187748) | Aerobic enrichment media microbial communities from Eden Landing Ponds, California, USA - A23 M1 (3) (SPAdes) | ecosystem: Environmental > Aquatic > Marine > Unclassified | place...
CATTTACATCTACCCCATACCAACTGCCGGTCGGATCTCCGTTGCCCCAGTCGCTGTCGTTCGCCCAGCCGTTGCCGCCCGTCGCCTCATACAAATCCATCAGCGCCTGCCGATCCCCTTCTACTGTTCCTGTATTGTCATTGTTAGATTCTGATTTAGTAGTGAAACTATAAACCGTTGACCAATTTTCTGAATCTCCATCGCCATTGGCCTGTACTCTCCAATAATACGTTTGGCTATAATCAAGCCCAGAAACATCATATGACGATTCTAATACTGATTTGTCAACCATCAGAGTAGAAAATGAATTACTTTGAGCAAGCTGTACCTGATATTCATTTACTCCAGATACGCTTTCCCAATCCAACGTAATATTTGTAGATTGATTACTTGCCCCATCAGAGGGTGAAGTAAGTGTTACTGTATAATCATTAGAAGTTTCTTCTTTCGTAAATTCAAATACCTCAGACCATTCAGTAGGTTCTGAATCTAATATGGGAGAAACACGCCAATGATATGTTCCACTACTATCTGATAAAACAACTTCCAAATTGCCTCCCTCTAGTACAGAATCTTTTACTAAATCATTAAAATCAGTATCTCTGGATAACTGATAATGATATTCTGCAGACTCAGTTGCCAAGCTCCATTCAAAAATAGGACTCGTTTCCTTAATCACTGTCCCGTTTTCGGGTGATTTCAATTCAACAGTAACAGGTTCAACCTGACCTGATGAAGTAGTAAAGCTCCAAGTTTCTGACCAAGGACCTTCATAATTTCTTTTAAACGGTTTTACACGCCAAAAGTATGTAGTCTCCGTTTCAAGTTCTGGCGTCTCATATGAACTACCTTCAACCATACTATCCACTAAAGTAGATTCAAAGTTTTCATATTTAGATAGTTGGATTTTATAATCTTTTGCTCCTTTTATTCTTTTCCAGTTTAACTCTACCTGAATTGATTGGTTGATAGAGTTATTCGTAGGAGATACCAGCTCTGGTATAGGGAGCTCTTCTTCCTGTTCTGAAGTGTCGGGACTTGTTACTGCATTATCACACTGCACAAATGTAATAAGCAACAGTATAGCTGCTATGGGGTACAATAATTTAGATCTCATAATACTATGAGTGATTTGGGGTTTAGATAAGCAGCCGGCAATTGGGGTAACCTTACCAGCTAATGATATTTTATTATTTAAAATTAATAATTACAGTAATTTAGCTGTAATTATTACATGACTTTCTACCCCTAATCTACAGAGATTGTTCCACTATTATTAAAATTTTCTAATAAATAAAATATTGAATTTTACTCTGTTGCCCGCCATACATTTACGGCAATAGATATAAGTGAATAATCATAGAGGAGAATACTTTTTTAATAGGAAAGGGATAAAAAAGTTCGAAAGCATCGAGTAATGTGCGAGTATAGTTTCCAGATTAATATCCTATCAAATCTTTAAAGAGATAGGTCAATAGAATATTTTTATTTAAAAGTTATTCCCACTCTCATCGATTTTTAAAGGTTCGGGCGGAAACGTTATTCATCGCTTCCCCGTCAATACTGGTAAACTCATTGTTTCGCATTATAAGCATTCGAGGTATGAAACACCGCAATTTTGTTGAAGTTCCTGTCAACTTCCCTGACAGTTAACAATTTACCCAACTAGATAAATCTAGTAAACCAGTATATTTAAATTACCACTATCAGAAAGAGCGCCAATCAATTCTTCAAGATCCCCATCTGAAAAATTATTATTGGATAAGTTCAGATCACCACTGCTGATTCGAGGTAATTCGGCAATATCAGCCAACTCGGCAGGTACTTCTCCAGACAGATTATTATCTTGGAAATGAAGGAAGTTCAACGCCTCATTTGAAGTATCAACCATCGGCACTTGACCAGTAAATTCGTTGCTTATTCCCCGAAAAAATCGAAGCCTACTCATGTGTGAAAGGTCCGGTATTTCCCCATCAAGGTCATTCCATCCTAATCCAAAGTTGATGAGCCCTGATGCCGCATCCGTCCCCCACGAGGCGGGAATCTGTCCGGTTATCCCATTGCCGTCAATCGTAAAGGCCGCCAGATTATTCGGCTCACGTATCTCCGGCATGGTACCGCTGAAGTTATTCCAGGCCAACTGAGTCATATTTATATTGGGCATCGTCCCATCATAAAACTCTTGGGGAATTTCGCCGGTAAGTCCGTTAAAATCTACCAGTATGATCTCTAGGTCCGTCAAAGCTGACATATCAGGTAACTGTCCTCCAATGTCATCATTGTTTTCCATCCACAAGAATTTGAGGCTTGACAACTGCCCCACCCATTGAGGAAATCCATATCCTTTCAAGGCAGTATAATTGCCATCTCCATCATGTCCTTGGTGACCAAGAGCTAAATGGATAAGATTTGTTAAATTGCCCATTGAAGAAGGAAACGAGGTCAAGCGATTATAATCAAGTTGTAACCCTTTTAACTTGGTTAAATTACCAATCGAGGAAGGTACCGCCCCCTCCAGTCCCTCACCTTGCCGACCCGTACCATTGATTTCCAGCCACTCTAAATTACTAAGATTACCAATACTCTCCGGGATCTGGCCGGTAAAGTTGTTGGATCGTTCATCGGCCCAACTCCCTCCCACCGGTTTCCCAGGATGAAGCGGATCTTCGGTATTCATATCCGCCTTGCGTCCGTTTAGCAACAAGTGCGTCAGGCTGCTCATCTGCCCAACCGAGGAAGGAATTGAACCCGACAAGCTGTTCTGCTTGACATTGAAATACCGCAGCTTGGTGAGGTTTCCTATCGATTCCGGAAGGGTTCCTTCCAAATTATTTCCGCTGAGATCCAGCCGGACGACCCGACCATCTGCATTTACATCTACCCCATACCAACTGCCGGTCGGATCTCCGTTGCCCCAGTCGCTGTCGTTCGCCCAGCCGTTGCCGCCCGTCGCCTCATACAAATCCATCAGCGCCTGCCGATCCCCTTCTACTGAATTATCAGGGAAGTATGTCATCAAAAACACAACTCCTGATAATATATAAAAGCATAATTTTAATGCCTTAAATATTTGTTCAGAGCAAATGTTCATAATAAATCAAACTGAGTTGACTTCTTTTGGGTATCAATCATTTTGCCAAGCTTATTGGATGTTATAAACTCAACATCGGGCCAATTCTTGACAATTTGAGTTAATAGTTCACTCATCAATTCAAGACTTCTTTTTCTATTACTTTTATCAAGAAAGCCGACATAATTTATTCGATGAGTAGAGATAATAGCCGGTTTATTCCAAGAAAATGCAGTAGATATCTGTTTCAAACATTTTCCAACGTTATCAAAGTTCGGAGACATTAGTGAAGGTTCGAACGTACAATTTCGAATTAAGTAATATTGACCAAATTCGTTCAGTTCGCCGAGGTGATGCCTTATCAATTTTCGTTTTCCATGTGTAAAAAGAGGAGTTTTTTGATATTTCATTCCTTGCAAATACGCAACTCCTTCTTCCATTAATGATTTATTCAGAGATGAATCCCAGATATAATTATTAGCGATAAAAGATTCTGATTTGTATCCAAAGAGTTTCTCAAATAGCATGCATGCTTCTTTTATTAATTCTATCTGAAAAGGCAAGTCACTTCGTTCTTCGGTATCAAGAGCAGCTTGAATGCTTTGTTTCATATCCGAATAGATATCCCTGCTCAATCCCCAAAAGCTATGATCGAATGCCAATAAGAAATCAGGATGTTCGGATTGTAGCAAATTCATCCATAATGGCACGTTTAAATGTTCTCGACCATGTGATTGTGGATAAAATAACCCCGCATCTTTTCCCTCCACCCACAGATTAAAAACATCTAAATGCTCAGGATACTTTTTAAACGTATCCGTAATTAATTCATAATAATACTTTTGGAAACCGGAGGCTCTTATTTTTTCAAAATCAGGATTTGCAACTACAGTATTAGCAGTTATTACCGGGGGATTTCCAGAACTATCTTCAAATTTGTTAAGTACCTCAAAAAGAGCTTGAAGATCAGATTCACTTGCCAATGAGTCATATTTGCAATAGGGACTCTTATCTACGGGAATTCCCTTGTCCAAAAATGTATCAAATACTTTTTTAGAAGGCATTCGAATACTTCCCCAGTCATCACTTTCAAAAACCACAATCTTTCGGTCGGTTCGCCAACCGGGAATATTGACTAAGTTTCGGGATGCTATTTGTTTAAGTTTTTGTAACATGAAGTTCTTTTTTATAAAATCATTTTCATTACATCATTCAGAGAAATGTGTTCTCCCATAAAAAACATTGCAATAATTGGATTCCCCAATACAGCAGTAGCACTCATTGAATACAAACCTATTCGAAATGAAACAACAATAAATAAGAATAGCGCAGGTGTTGTTATCCAAACAAACCGCTCAATAGCTACTCCCTGCTCCCTATTTTGTATATATAAAGTTATTAACGCCACAGCTATCAAATTTGCAATAGATAAATATCGACCTCCCGACGGAAGAGAATTGAATAGGTTGGCAAACCCGTAAAACAAAAGTACAAATGAATACAGCCTCAGCCATCCTTTGTTTTCATCAAAAAACCTGCGTCCTTTAATGAAAAAAATCACCAGAAATCCCATAACAGACCAACTTAACGCTCTCCCATACCATACCGCATACCACACGGTATTACTCTGTGTATCTTCTCTGAATGCTTCTACTTTATCCTCACCCCGATATCCTGCCGATCGCTCCTGTATAATATCCGGAGCATAATTCTCTATAAGGTTATTTAAAACAGCTAAGTCTATTTCTGAAATGAAAAAAGTAATGAGAAAAAAGATGAAGTAACTAAGAGTACGATTCCCAAATAACAGGTATGACAACAAAACTCCTACGGGTATCAGAAAAGCAAAATGAACTAAAAGAGATAATACAGAAATAATGATACCACTCTTTTTGCCGTCAAAAAGAAACGGTAACAGCCCGTAAACAAACATATGGGCAGCCGTCCAAAATCGGAATCCATTCATCTGCCATATCGGGATGATCAAAAACAAGCAGACCGTCAAAACAATGGTTATCGGCTTTATTTGCCCCTCCAGGCGTTCCAAAACAAACCACATGTTACGGGAAAAGAAAAAGCCAAAAATAATCCCATAAATTAACGTAAGTACGGCCTGACTATCCGTAAACCTTGAAACAGTAACTGCGAGAAAAGTTCTTAATACATCCACTTCTCCACTACTTTGATAATATTCTACTGCTTCGGCAGGACTCATATCAATACCATGCAGATATTCTACTTCTTGCACGTACCGATTAATATCACTCTCTGTGCTTTCTGCACCAATGGCAAATGCGAAACCATAAAATGCTACAAACGCCCAAAGTATATTTTTTCCCCAGCTTGATGAGTAGTTTTTAAAAGCAGAAGCCACTGCTAAAAATGGCCAAATCAAGAATAGAATAACGGCATAATATCCTGATTTATCATTTATATTTTCCATTGATATTCACCCTGATGCGCTAAGTCCAGAAAACGAGCACAAACGTTTTCAATTCGATATTGATCCATATCTCCGAAATGATAGCCATTACTATAATCCTCGCATAGAAATTCATTGATGATCTTTCTATCAATTTTAAAGCTAGATACCGAAAGTACCGGTCGCCCTGTCAGATAATAATCAATCAATTTACTGGGTAGTTGCACTGAAGTCTCATTTTCAAAATTCACTAAAAAATCCATCGTTGCTAAAAACTGTAACAGTTGGTCCCTTGGAATGTAATCACGTACCTCAATTTTTCCATTCGCTTTTTTTAAATAAGGTTTAACCAAGTCTGAATTCTTAGTAAATATGATGAATTTGTATTCCAGCGTTAGCGTCGTTAAATACTCAAGAAATGGGCGTGGATCTCTTCCTCCCGGAATAAAACCTCCTGCATAGGCAAATGTAGGCACTTTATTTCCAACATATTTTGAGGGACCAACCTCTATCTCTTCAAAGTTAAATCCTTGGGGAATTACCTCAATTTTATCTCTGAATTCACGATAATATCCTTCTTTTGCTTCTTCCATAGGTACGGTTATAAAGTCTGCTTTGCGGCAAAAACTTTTTTCAGAGAATTTGAAATAAGGCATCTTATTAAAAGAATCTAAAGTGGAACCCATATAGGGATCACCACAGTCAGCCACCCAAGTCTTTGCGATTGGATCATCCTCTCTCCATGCCCAAGACACTCCCCAATGAATAGGATGAGGGACCGCTATCGATATCAGTAAATCATAACCGGTCTCATGCCTTAATGCTTTTTTAACTTGGTACATTAACTCAATATCCGGGTACTCAAATAGTTGATATAGTCCTCTCCGAAAAACTCGTTTTATCAAATGTGATATGTTATTTCTCCCATTTAGAATTATTTTGGGCATCTTTGGTTGCCCCAAGTCTTTAATTGTAACTCCATATTCTTCCTCAAAGGGTATGTGGTACTCATCATCCTTTATTGTCAGCAATGTCACGTCATGGCTCTGTCGGGCAAACTCCTTTACCAATTCTGTAGTCCGAAACGAACGTGGTGAATTCATCGGATAAAAAGAACGGGATACTATCAGGATTCTATATTGCATTATTTTTCCAGGAGTAATAATTAATTCCAAGTATATTTTTACCTACTCTCTTATTTTTTCAGGGTCAATCAAACGAAGAGTTATACACGTATAAATGATTGTACGGTAAAAAAACTTCAATACATCAATTGAAAAAACAATCATTCTCTCATTTCTGCTGGTAATTGCAGCCAAATCTTTTTCTCTACCACTCAAGCCACTTTTAAGATGACTTCCCAAAATACGTAAACAGGTGTGCCCATATTTTTTTTGAATATTCAAGGCCCCTCCACACGTTAATCGATAACACTTTTTAAAAATGGATCGTAAATTTCTGGCCGGGTGATTAACTATTACATCATCTGCGTAAACCAATTGATACCCCACATCGGTACACCTAAGTGTTAAATCCCAATCACCGCCCGACTTAACAGAAGAATCAAACCCGCCCACTTTCTTGAATACACTCTTTTTAACAAAAAGATTTGCAGTCACTCCTCTTCCCGTGGGTACGTTTTTATGTTGTGGAAACGCCGTTGCACGCTCATAGATATATCCATATTTACTTCCATCATCTGAATTGAATATTTCTACTTTTCCGCCGAGAAGCTCCACCCCACCATCAAAGTATTTCTTTGAATTTTTCAACCAGTCTTTATCAGGACAACAATCAGAATCGGTAAAAACCATGATTTCTCCATTTGATGCCTGCACTCCTCTATTTCTCGCTATATAGGAACCGGGTTGTGCCTCATGAATGAGTTGAACTCGCTCCGAAAAATAAATCTCCTCCGGTATTCTCTTAGTTTCACTATTGTTAACAACAATAATTTCATACTGATCGTCTGATAGCGTTTGAGCTTCCAAAGCAGTAACACATTGTTTCAGCCTATACCAGTCGTTATATGTGGGAATAATGACGGAAAACATCATTTGTTTGATACCCTTTTAAGTTCTAAGCCACAACCTTTGATAAACTGTAAAAAAACTTCTCTGATAAAATTCTTTGCAAACAATCTGTACCGAAACTCTAAGTTCAAATCATCCAGTATCTGCTTTAGTCGATTAAATTCTTCAGTTGATTTCGTCTGAAATAATGTCCGTGCCAAAATTATATAATATCTATTTACATCATCTGCCAACACCTTTTGTTGCTCTTCATCTGATAAAAAATGCGGAGCATGATGCAGGTTGTTGTATAACTTTGCGTGTATCCAAGTGTAATTTTCTTTACAATCAGTATTTGATACACTCTCCTCGTGACGGCGGGTAAATGTCAACACTTGATGAATAAAACCGAAGTCAGATTCTTTTAGAAATTCAAGACACGCTCCCGTATCGGTCCCCTGGTGTGATTCCACATATACTTTATCACGCTTCCTAATCAATTCTGACCGAATGAGCAACGAAGATGGAGAACCAAAATAGTAGCTTTCATTCAAAAAATGATCTCGTGCAATTTCGTTACCCGTATTAAATGTTTTATGATAAGGAAGCCCATTCAACCCAACTCTCTTTTCATCCAGTCGATACGAACTTACCACGCCTACGCTTGGGTACTCCTCTGCTACATCCACCATTTTGGTCAAACACTCCGGGAACATCCAGTCATCGGCATGGACGACTTTACAGTATTTGCTCTTGGAGGATATTTGCGAAAATGCGTGATTCAAATTCTGCATTTGAGGTAGAAACTCTTTGTTATTATGAACACGAATGCGATCGTCACGGGAAGCATACTCCCTCATTATCTCCAGGCTATTATCCGTACTGTGATTATTAACCAATACGTACTCCCAATTCTCATAATCCTGTGCCAATACACTTTCGATGCACTCTCTCAAAAATTTACCACCATTGTAGACGGGCGTTAATACGGATACAAAGGGCTTAACATCTACCTCCTTTTTTTGATCAACCTTCTTATGTTTCCTGCCAGCTTTTACAGTTGTCGTTATTTCTTTACGAGCCATGATATCTCCTTATAATCCACTTGTTAGAACCGGCAGCTCTACTTCTATAGGTCTTGAATTTATAATCATCGGTTGTGGAATGGGAACAATAAATTTACCTCCCCACTCATTCACATATTCAAGTTGATTTATAATTTCATCCTTTAGGTTCCAAGGAAGAATAAAAATATAGTCGGGTTTAGTGTCCCTGATCTTGTCTGGGGCTAGAATAGGAATCAACGATCCCGGCAAATAATGCCCTTGCTTGTGGGGATTTCGGTCCACCGTATAGTCGATAAAATCAGTACCAATCCCACAGTAATTCAAAAGCGTATTTCCTTTTCCGGGAGCTCCATAGCCCACAATCGACCTCCCATTGTTCTTCAGATTCAAAAGTAACCGCAAAATATCTCTTTTAGTCTGCTCTACATATTTTCCGAATGACTGATAAAAATCTACATTCAGGTATCCTTTCCGTTCTTCCTGTCGTAACAGTTGACGGACGTTCTCTGAGATCTGGTATTTTTGATTATCAGACCGCGCAACAAAAATTCGTATAGATCCTCCATGGGTCACCAATTGTTGCACATCAAAAATGGTAAACCCATGCTTTTTAAATAAGGATTGCACACTATGCAGCGAGTAATAGAAAAAGTGCTCATGATAAATCGTATCAAACTGATTGTTTTCGACAAGCTGCATCAAATGCGGGAATTCAAACGTCATAATCCCGTTTTCATCCAACATAATATCAAGACCTTCAATAAAGTCATTGATGCGGGGAACATGAGCCAACACATTATTTCCAAGGATTAGATCGGCAGACTTATACTTCTTTTGAAGTCTTTCAGCCGAATGCGCACCAAAGAATTCCATCTCTGTGGGAATACCCTTTTCCAATGCTGCCCGGGCAACAGTATCAGAAGGTTCTATACCCAGCAATGGCACTTTCTTTTGATTGAAATACTGAAGCAAGTATCCGTCATTGCTTGCTATTTCTACCACAAAACTTTCTCTATTTATTTCATACCGGTCCGCCATAAAATCCACATATTGTTTGGCATGACGAAGCCAAGAGTCAGAATAGGATGAAAAATAGCTATAGTCCTCATATATCTTTTCAGGACTTACACATTTACCAACCTGCACTAAAAAACATTGGTCACATACATAGGTCTGGAGGGGATAATTCATTTGTCCATCATTTACCTGATCTGGCTTTACAATCTCATTACAAAGCGGAGAGGTCCCCAAATCGGCAAATATATACTCCAGCCTATTCCCACAATTAAGACATTTTCGTTCGCTCATATCGTTACCACTCTTGTTTTGTATATCAGTTTTCACAACCCCTTACCCTGATACTGTTAATGCTTGTTCTTTACTTTCCTGATCCCCAACACCATTTATTATACAATTGGTATGCCAATTGTAATACAATGGGCAATACTCATAATTTTATCTTCTGCCTAGCCATCTATGATTCTCAAATCCATAAATTATTCCTTATTTATTATCTAATGCCAACATTACAATCGAGTAATTTTTAATGGATAATGAAAATATTACTCGACTCAATGTTCCCTATTTAGCCCAATACAATTCTTTATCAAGCTGGTTTGTACCCAATAAAAACTTTAATTGCTTCAGCCTTGTATATGGTTTTGCATTAAAAACCTCAGGATCTAAATCGATCCTCTTGAATAGTTTGTATAATTCTTCTGCCCCATCTACAGCAGTATATTCACATGAAAAGCCGGGCAACTGACTTTTTATCTTATCAAAGGAAACCCGATAGCTGCGGTTATCACCACCACTATCACCGAACGTTGTTTTACAACCTGGGAATGCCCTGCCTACAATTTCTGCAATCTCTCTTACCCTGAAATTCTCATCGGTATTCCCCACGTTAAATACTTGATTATGGATTTTTTCAGTCGGAGCTTCTAACGAACAGGCAATCGCTTTGCAAATATCTTTAACATGAACTAATGGCCGCCACGGCATGCCATCGCTAATCATTTCAATGATACCGGTTGTCCAGGCAAGTCCTGCAAGATTGTTGAGTACAATATCAAATCGCATCCTGGGAGAAGCACCGTAAGCAGTGGCATTTCTTAAAAAGGTGGGAGAAAACTGTTCACCGGCCAGCTTCGACACATCTCGTTCGACCCTTGTTTTACATTCCGCATAAGCCGTTTGGGGATTAACTTCAGACTCTTCTGTTTTATAACTGTCATCCCCTTCACCATAAACACTGCACGATGAGGTATAAACAAATCGTTGTATCCCGGCTTTTTTACAAAGAGTAGCCAAGCGAATACTTCCCTCATGATTAATTTTATATGTAATTTCAGGATTCAACTGTCCCAAAGGATCATTGGATAATTCTGCAAGATGTGCTACGGCATCAAACCCCTCCAAGTCTTCCAGCGTAATTTCGCGAAGATCTTTGTTTATGTAGGATGGATAAACCGTCTCTCCATTGTTATACAACCATCCTGCTCTATAAAATCCGGTATCAAGTCCGGTCACATTATGACCTCTTTCTAATAAATATGGACCTAAAACTGAACCTATATACCCATCTGTACCCGTTACTAATATATTCATGATGATATCTGAAATATGATATGCAGCAACATCTCAACGTAATTAAAGACGAAACAGCACATAATTGATAGTTATAATTTCTCTCACTTTCTGAGACCAATCTTTATTGATAGAGAGTCAATAAGCGTGCCAACTGTTCATAGGGGTCAGAAATCACGGTCAAGATCAAATAATAACCAAGAGTAGATATCTAACTATGTATTTCTTCAAAATTCAAGATGAAATTTTACTCAATCGATATTGTAAATATTACCCTAAAGCATATTAAGTCGGCAGTTTTATCAGTCATATTTAATGTAGGGCAGGATACTTGATTTCTGTCCTATTACTGGACAAAGAAATTCATGGGTAGAATTAAAGCTGCTCTTGAATAGTTTTGAGAATCCGATAGGTTGCCTTTCCATCCCATTTATCCGGAATGGATCCCTTTTTATATCGCCCCTCTTTTATTGAACAGATAAGTCTCCTTATTTCATCCAGATCAAAAGGGACCAGAGTATTGGTTCCAACCTGGATGGTTGATGGACGTTCAGTATTTGGCCGCAGGGTCAAGCATGGAACACGGCGGAATGTGGATTCCTCCTGGATACCACCACTGTCAGTAAGAATAAACTTGCAGCTGGCAATGAGTTTTTGAAAAGCAAAGTAATCCATTGGCTCGGTCAAAACCACGTTTTTATTTCCAGCCAACCGACCATATAAGTCAAACGACTTTAGATTATTGACGGTTCGGGGATGTATAGGAAAAACCAATTTTTCGGACTGAGTTATTTCCTCAATCAAATGAATTAGCTTGAGCAATTCAGGTTGATTGTCTACCGTTGCCGGCCTATGCATAGTCATAAGAACAAACTGGCCCCTTTCAAGCCCAAGTTTATCTAAAACCGGTGATTTGTTAATCTTATCATCAAAAGCCACCATCGTATCAATCATGGTATTGCCTACTAAAAAGAGCTGGTCTTTGGTCTTCCCATTCCCACTAAGATTTTCCATTCCACTCTCCTCGGTGATAAATAGATAATCCGAAATTTCATCCGTCAAAATCCGATTAACCTCTTCCGGCATTGTTCGGTCGCCACTGCGTAATCCGCTCTCTATATGAGCTAATGGAATACCCATTTTATTAGCGGTAACCGAGGCAGCCAATGTTGAATTTACATCTCCAGTTACCAAAATAATATCCGGATGTATCTCTTGTACCACTGGTTCTAAACGCTTCATTACTTCAGCCATCTGCGTATTTGGGGATGAAGGAGGGATTTCTAAAAAATAGTCCGGGGTTAACTCAAACTGTTTGAAAAAAATATCGGCCATCTTCTCATCATAATGCTGGCCCGTATGCACAATTTTTATATCAAAGAATCCCGGAAATTCTTCGTCGGCTACCCTTCTAAACTGCGTAACCTTAATAAAGTTAGGCCGCGTACCCACTATCACTAATAACTTTTTCATACTATAATCCTTGACTTAGTATCCCTTTCCCCTAAGCTTTCCAAATTTGGGAACTGGTTCTCGGTCGAACATTTTTCATTGCATTCCGGGTATCAATAATAACATCATTCCAATCCGCCAGTTCTTGATAATTTATATCAGAATGATTGGTTGAAATAATTACTGCATCAAAGTTTGATATAGTCTCTTTATTCCATGCAACCGTTTTTAACCCCGCCCATTCCTTATGCTCTCTCGTTTCCCAAATCTCCGGAATGTAGTGATCATAATAAGAGATGTTTGCCCCGTAATTTTTTAGAAGATCCATTAACTTAAAAGTGGGCGACTCTCTCAAGTCATCCACATCCGGCTTATAGGCAAGTCCAATAATCAACACGTTACTGCCATTTACAGCCTTGTAATGGGCATTTAGTGCCTTAATTGTACGTTCCACAACATATCGCGGCATGCTGGTATTAATTTCACCTGCTAACTCTATAAAACGCGTATTTTGCTCGTACTCCCTGGCTTTCCACGTTAAATAAAACGGATCAATAGGAATACAATGCCCACCTAATCCGGGACCGGGTGTAAACTTCATAAAACCAAAAGGCTTCGTTGCTGCAGCATCCAATACCTCATGGATATCGATACCCATTTCCTGAAATACGACCTTCAGCTCGTTGACCAGCGCAATATTTACCGATCGAAATATATTTTCGGTGAGTTTAACTGCTTCGGCTGTTTTATTATCAGAAACAGGTACAGTCTCTACGATAACGGAATCGTACAATGCTTTGGCAACCGTAAGAGCATCAGTGCCATCAGCACCGACTACTTTTGGTATTTTAGAAGTATTGAAATTCGGATTGCCCGGATCCTCGCGCTCCGGACTATAGGCTACAAAGAAATCTTTTCCCGACTTCATTACCGAAGCTTTCTCTAATATTGGAATTATAAGCTCATCGGTTGTTCCGGGATAAGAGGTCGATTCTAAGATAACTAACTGCCCTTTTTGAATATACTTTGCAATCGTTCGTGTCGTTTGCTCCACATACTTCATGTCTGGCTCACGATAGGTATTCAGCGGAGTCGGTACACACATGATAATTGCATCCATTTCTCGTAGGCCGGCAAAGTTTAGAGTGGCTGAACATCGATCAGATATGGCCAACTTTTCCATCATCTCATACCCGAGATGCTTTATATAAGGCTTCCCACTTTCAATATTCTTTATTTTATCCTTATCAACATCAAAACCAACAACAGGAAATCCCTCTTCATGAAAGGTCCACATTAGCGGAAGCCCCACATAACCAAGACCAATAATACCTACCTTGGCTGTACGATTTTGGATTCGACTGATAAAATCTTCTCGTAATTTAACAATGGGCCCTGGCTTTACAACGCCCGTATTATTACTGGATGTAGTTGGAAAGCTTGGAATAGTCTTCATCTTTATTATTTATTATCAGGTTAATTTTTTCTTTGTCTTCACGGACCATCTCTTCAATAAGTCCTTCAAAAGTATACTTAGGCACCCACTCCAACTTTTGGCGGGCTTTTGAAGCATCACCGATAAGCAGATCTACTTCTGTTGGACGAAAATAACGGGGATCAATTTCTACAACTATATCACCCGTCTTAGCATCAACTCCCTTTTCCTCTACTCCTTCTCCAATCCATGTGAGCTTAACACCGGCATGAAAAAATGCAAGTTCACAAAGTTCTCGAACAGTATGAGTAACCCCCGTAGCCAATACAAGATCTTCGGGATCGTCCTGTTGAAGCATTAGGTACATTCCTTCAATATAATCCTTGGCATGCCCCCAGTCCCTTTTGGCATCCAAATTTCCGAGATATGTTTTCTCCTGTAATCCAGCGGCAATGCGAACAGCAGCTCGGGTAATTTTTCGAGTTACGAAGGTTTCACCCCGAACCGGTGACTCATGATTAAAAAGAATGCCGTTTACAGCATACATTCCATAAGCTTCACGATAGTTTACTGTGATCCAATAAGCATAAAGCTTGGCAACGCCATATGGTGAGCGCGGATAAAATGGTGTAGTCTCTCGCTGTGGTACTTCCTGCACTTTTCCATATAGTTCACTTGTCGAGGCTTGGTAAAATTTTGTCTTATCTGTCAGACCCAATATCCGAATGGCCTCGAGAATACGAAGTGTTCCCAATGCATCACTATTAGCGGTATATTCGGGAGCTTCAAAAGAAACTTGTACATGACTCTGCGCACCCAGATTATAAATTTCATCCGGCTGGGTATCCTGTATGATACGAATCAAATTTGTAGAGTCAGTTAAATCACCATAGTGTAGATAAAATGGGAGCTCATCGGCATGAGGATCTTGATAAATATGATCAATACGTCCGGTATTGAATGAGCTGGATCGACGTTTAATTCCGTGAACCTCATACCCCTTTTGTAATAAAAATTCTGCTAAATATGAGCCATCCTGCCCCGTTACACCCGTAATCAATGCCACTTTTCTCTTTTTTTTCAAATCGTCCCTCATTTTTAAAAACTTATTTTACATTATAACTTTACTTCCTTCAACTCTTTTATATTCTGCAAGTACCACTGATACGTTTTAGTAAGTCCATCCTGCAATTCTATGTTGTGCCTCCATCCATGCGAATTCAGTTTTGTGACATCTAATAGTTTTCTCGGAGTCCCATCAGGCTTGGTGGTATCCCAAGTAATTTCTCCATGATGGCCAGTGATCTTTTGTATCAAAGTAGCCAGCTCTTTGATTGAGATATCCTTACCCGTTCCCACATTGTAGATATCCCCCTTAAGCTTATTTTCTACTGTAAAAAGAATAGCTTTTGCCAGATCCCGGACATGGAGAAATTCTCTTTTGGGTTGTCCGGTTCCCCATAAAGCAACAGGGATCTGACCATTTTCAGCTGCTTCGTGAAATTTTCGGATCATAGCAGGTACTACATGGGAAGTTTTAAGGTCAAAATTATCACCGGGACCATATAAATTCGTTGGCATCAGTGAAACATAGTTACGCCCATACTGACGATTTAAGGCTTCACATAGTTTTATCCCCGCAATTTTAGCAATGGCATACCATTGATTCGTCGGCTCTAAAGAACCTGTTAGTAAATATTCTTCTTTAATTGGTTGAGGGGCATGTTTAGGATAGATACACGAACTGCCAAGGAAAACAAGGTGCTCTACCTCATTTTCATGAGCAGCATTTATCACATTGCTCTGGATGGTCAGATTATCATATAAAAATTGATACGGGTTTTGATCATTTGCTAATATTCCTCCTACCCTGGCAGCAGCCAATACAACAACTTCTGGCTGCTCTCTGTCCATAAACTCTGTTACTGCTTGCTGATTGCGAAGATCCAGCTCATCACTGGGTTTAGTGACAATGTTTGAATAGCCTTTACTTTGAAATAACTGCAGCGTTTCTGCCCCAACCATGCCCCGATGACCTGCTATATAAATTTTATCGTCTTTCATACCCTGTTTTTTCTATAAATAAACAATCAGTATGCAGCTTGTTACAACAACTGTACCACTCTTTACTAAAGCAGTCCTTAACTATCTAACTGGGATGTACGTGCCCAATTCGATGATTGAAGAAAGTATGTACGAGTAATAATTATATACCGAATGGCATGATGAGCAATAATTTTACAGTCTTCTAACACTCAAAATAGGATACGTTATTTATATTATCGGCGTCGATATTTTTACAGTCATTTCGTATTTTATTTAGCTTAAAGAGCGAACCGAAATTCTACTATCTGCAAATACATGAAAACAGTTGCATTTAAAACGCTTGGCTGTAAGCTGAATTACTCCGAAACTAAGGCTATTCAGCGTGACTTTGAGCAAGAGGGGTATGATATCACTGATTTTGATAAAGAGGCAGATATTTATGTGGTAAACACTTGTTCGGTGACCCAAAGTGCCAATAGCACCTGCCGCAATACAGTGCGACGGGCCCTTCGCAGAAATCCCGAGGCTTTTGTCGCTGTAATCGGGTGTTATGCTCAGCTTGAACCCGAGGAGATTGCCGAAATCGATGGAGTTGATGCTGTACTCGGAGCAAAAAACAAATTCAAGCTGCTCGAACTATTTGATGATTTTGAAAAACGATCCGAACCTATTGTTTATAATTCAGATGTTAATGAAGCCGTTGATTTCCATAATGCTTTTTCAGCTGATGACCGGACACGGGCATTCCTAAAAGTTCAGGACGGCTGTAGCTATAACTGCTCATTCTGTACGATCCCTATGGCACGTGGCGAAAGTCGCAGTCCAAAAATTCATGCTGTCGTTGAAAACGCCAAACTGTTGGTTGATGAAGGATTTAAAGAAGTAGTAGTCACTGGCGTTAACGCTGGTGACTTTGGTCGCGGTACAGATGAGAACTTTTTTATGCTTTTGCAAGAACTGGATACTGTTGAGGGGCTGGAGCGAATCCGTTTTTCATCAGTGGAACCGAATTTGATGCACGAAGAAATTATCCACTTTACAGCAGAGTCCGATAAAATACAGCCGCATTTTCATATGCCCCTGCAAAGCGGAAGCGATAAGATGTTAGGACTTATGCGGCGGCGTTATCAGTCTGATCTCTATCGAGAACGAGTTAAGCTTATTAAAAAGTTAATGCCTGATGCAGCTATTGGCGTAGATGTAATTACGGGTCATCCCGGAGAAACTGATGAACTCTTTCAAGAATCCTATGATTTCATAGACAGCCTCCCTGTCTCTTATCTTCATGTATTCACCTATTCCGAACGTCCCAATACGCATGCCTTAAATATTGAACCACAGGTACAAAACAGCGTACGCAAGGATCGAACACATAAGATGCGTCGACTCTCCAAGAAAAAGCGCTTCAATTTTGACACTTCTTTTAAGGATGAGGTTCGGCCGGTGTTATTTGAAGGAGCGAACCACAATGGGGCTATGCTGGGGTGGACAGATAATTATATTCGTGTTGGAGTACCTTATAATCCACAATACGAAAATAGAATCTTACCGGTAAGGCTCGGAGCACGATCAAAAGAAGGTTACTTGATCGGAGAATTGACCCCGGGAGCAAAACAGGAACAAGAAGTGATTGCTGAACTTGTCGGATAAATAAATAGTATGGCTGATTCCAATCGAGATCCCCGTAAGGTTATTGACGATGCGATCAATTTTATAAAAAAAGAACGCGAATTGTACGGGGATTTTTCAGTGGATGATGAAAATGAAGAATCCATCCATGAGAAAACACCTACTTCTCAATCGACCTCTACCGATAATAATGCTGTAAACAAACCATCCCTGCAGGAAACATCATCCAGTGGAAATGTTCAACAAGATGAAGGATTTACTCCACAGGAAGGGTTATTTAACAAGGATGAGTCCAATGATGTGTATTACTACATTGATAAATGTAGTTCTCTTGATGAGTTGAAAGAATTGTGTCAGGAAGCAGAGGTACTCCGTACCGATTTAGAAGGAACACAATTGGTATTTGGAGTGGGCAATCCCGATGCGGACTTAATGATTATTGGCGAAGCACCGGGAGCCGAAGAGGATAAACAGGGAGAGCCCTTTGTGGGAAAAGCCGGACAGCTTCTGAACAAAATTTTGGATGCCATTAATTTCAAGCGGCAAGATGTTTATATTGCTAATATTCTCAAACATCGTCCACCAAATAACCGGAACCCAAAACCGGAAGAGCGCGAAAGAAGCCTCCCCTTTTTACTGCGACAAATTGATTTAATTGAACCGAAGTTGATTTTAGCAGTTGGCAAAGTTGCAGCCCAAACACTTTTAGATAAAAACCTTTCACTAACAAAAATGAGAGGTCAATTTCATGATTTCCGGGGCGAATATGAACTGTTAGCAACCTATCACCCAGCTGCTCTACTCCGACATCCTAAATGGAAACGCCCCACTTGGGAAGATGTTCAGCTGCTCCGCAAACGATACAATGAGCTAGGCGGACAACCTTAAAATTTTTAGAAAATTATAGGCTCTTTCACTTCGGTAAGAGTATCGCTTTTATTATACTTGTGAATGCGTGAACATAAAGTAATTGGGATTGTTCATTTCATTCAGATCACAGTAATTTTTGCAATAATTTCAGGTCAATTCTCGGATGGCGTCAAACAAAGGCTCAAACTATAATAAATCTGATTCTAAAATATTGGACCAAGAAGGACGGGTCCCTCCGCAGGCAGTAGAAGTTGAAGAAGCCGTGCTTGGCTCCATGTTAATTGAACATGAGGCGGCGACCATTGCTCTGCAGATGCTTTCTCCGAATGATTTTTATAAACCTGCACATCAACATATTTTTGAGGTATTACACGATCTTTATGAACGAGATAATCCGCTTGATCTCCTTACCGTTGAAAATGAATTGCGCGATAAGGGATTGCTTGATACCTGTGGGGGACCAGGCTATTTATCTGAACTCACCCGATCAGTCAGCTCAGCAGCTAATGTGGATTACCACGCTCAAATTATCGCCGAAAAGGCAACCAAGCGTAATTTAATCCTGGGTTGCACCGATATTATCAAGCAAGCTTATGACAGTTCCTCTGATACAATAGACGTATTGGATTATGCCGAGCAGCGTATTTTTGATTTGGCTAATTCCAAACAGCGAGCACAAGCACAACCTATTGGCGATGTTTTAAAAGATACCCTTTCTTATCTGGAAGATATACGTGGTAAATCTTCCGGTATTACGGGAGTGCCCACGGGCACTGATGTAGATAAACTAACGGCCGGCTGGCAAGACGGTGATCTAATTATTATTGCTGCCCGCCCCTCAATGGGTAAAACAGCCTATGTCTTGACGACAGCTCGCAACGCCGCTTTGCATCAAAATGAGAAGCTACGAACGAAAGTTGCTATTTTTAGTTTAGAGATGTCAAATCAGTCACTGGTTCAGCGTCTGCTTACCATGGAAGGGCGTATTAATGCTCAAAGTGCCCGATCGGGACAATTAGAGGATGAGGATTTTAAGCGTCTTATTGATGCGGCAGGGCGACTATTTACAGCCAACATTTTTGTAGACGATACCCCCGGCCTAAGTATTATGGAATTGCGCACTAAGGCCCGACGACTCAAAAGCGAGCATGATATCGGTCTTATTATTGTAGATTATCTACAGTTAATGACGGCCAGTGGAGATCATGGTACCCGAGAGCAGGAGATTGCATCCATATCACGAGGCCTTAAAGCATTAGCCAAAGAGTTAGATGTACCGGTTGTAGCACTGTCGCAGCTTAGTCGTGCTGTTGAGCAACGCGGTGGGGATAAACGTCCACAACTTAGTGACCTTCGCGAGTCTGGATCTATTGAACAGGATGCTGATGTTGTGAGCTTTATTTATCGTCCGGAGTATTATGGCATTAAAACAACGCCCGAAGGTCAGTCGACTACCGGCCTTGCTGAAATTATTATTGGGAAACAGCGTAACGGACCCACCGGCAGTATACCACTGTACTTTGTAGAAGACTATGCCCGTTTTGAAAATCTTACTACAGCAGATGCGGGCCCGTATGGAGAGCCAAACAATACTTCTGAAAATAGTGGTCAGTCAAGTAATGGAGGACCGCCTCCAACAGGACATAGTCCCGGCGGTGACGACGCTCCATTTTAATAACTATTCTATTTTACTTCTGTCTTTCTTCTCTATTCTGCGCTAATGCATCTCTCTTGATGGAGCTTTTTGGCTTCAATTATATTTCCTTGCAATATTTATCATTACTATGTCTCTAATATTGACTCAGGCCATATTTTGTTGCATTGCTATATCAAATAGGTCTTTATACTATTGTTGAACCGGCTGATTATCGTCTGAAACTGTAACATATTTATCATTCCCATCATCAGGCATTACAATTGCTTTCCCATTTTTGCCATTCCGCTGAAAAAATCTCTTTACTTTTATATAAATATTGACCGGAATATACATTATGATCCGTTTTAGAAATTTCTGCTTCCCCCCCGTAACTAATAATGCTACTGAAACATTTATCAACACAGTACCAATCAGTAATATCCAAAGTAATAGTGCTGATAATGATATCCATCCTAAACCCCATAAAATGCCACCTATATTCCCCATAGATATAACAAAGAGTACAAGGTTGGAAAATTGAGGAATAATTGACCCAAATAACAAATCAATATACTTAAAAGAGTTTCTATTTACCCTTCCACGTAGAAATCGGGATATATATTTTCTTATCAAATGAAAGTGTCCTTCATTGGGATTAGAGAAATAATTGCTTTCACCTTCACCACTATGTGTTGTAGGGATTTTTGTAAAAACAACTGCGCTTGAAGCAAACGCAATATCAATTCCGTCTAATTTTAAATCTAATCCATACTCAGTAATATTTGACTGCTTATCTATTTTCCAGGGTATTTCACGTAATAAAGCAGTAGAAAAACATATGCCATTACTCTGTAAAGCTGTTCCAAAACCCAGAACTTTTCGTCCTCTTGGATATACAACTCGGTCAATTATAAAATTTACCTCAGAAATTTTATCAACCCAGTTTTTAGGGCTATACAAATTGCTATAGCTACACTGTACAACCTCATTTCCCTGCTCCAGGTAATAGTTCATAACCTCCAAGTAGTTACCAGATACCAGTCCGTCAGCATCAAATAAAACAAAGGCGTCATAAGATTTATTTTCTTGTAAAATGCTTTCAAATGCCCAAGGCAAAATGTTCTTTTTGTGCCTTTTCCGTGTATCAATTGGAGGAACCATAACTTTTGCTCCCATTTTCTCTGCAGTCTGAACAATATCATTAGCATAACTATCAGCGATGACTATTACATCATACTTATTTTTAAGATAAACTAATCCAGATACACTATATAACAAGCTTGATAAAAGCTGTTTCTTCTCATGAGCAAATACAATAACTGCAAATTTGCGAATTTTACCGGCTGTATAATCAATATTATCATCTCTCTTTAAAGCTGATAAGCTAATAAGTAAATAATAACTGATAAGTCCCCCTGTCATAAATACGAAGGAATAATTAAGTACCTCGACGAAAATCATTGATCACCTTCTTAAGATCTATATTAGATAGCGTACGTTCCTTCTCCTATTGAAGGAACAACTGCACCAACTTTTTAAAACTGCTTGTCTATTTGGTAAGCAACAAACGCGCCAAATTATAAAAGGGGCTACATCTAATCTGGAATGACCCGCTATAATCATATTTAAAAGTTCCATACCCCCTGTTTCAAAGAAAAGGGCTACGAATTATTCCCTATTCTGCTTAAATACTAATACAGACCTATTATAAAAGGAGGGGTATCTTACGATTAGCCAGGCAATAAAATTGTGAATCAATATTACACTTATTTTGAAAGCTTCTATGAAATTAATACCCAAGTAAGTTCATCAAGTACTCTTACAATGACTCTACTCACCCACAGTAATTAAGAACTACATGCTCTATTACAGTATAGTAGAGATTGGCACATTTGTTGTACCTAAGTGAAAGAGAAGGACTCAAACATAATGCAAAATATTAACTCATCAGAATTTTGAATGTAGGATTCATCAAACGGTCTTTATACGTGAGTTGTAATATATGCATCTATATTTTATACCATGATTGACTCAAAAACTACTATAGAAACCAAGGATACACTTCTAAAAGAAATAGAAAAGTCATTTGACAGCGCTCTTATGCAAGATATTTATCACAAGGTGCTACAATTAGCTAAGCTGGATTCAAATGTATTCATCGTTGGAGAAATCGGCTCCGGTAAGAAAAAAATCGCACAAATAATTCATCAACATAGTAACCGCTCTAACAAACCTTTTTACTCATTCTATTGTGTAGATGTCAATGAAAATGTATATCAAGACATCTTTTGGGGACATCTCAACTTTGAGGAAAACCAACTTACATTAAAGTATGAAGCCTTAGAACAAACACAAGGAGGAACCTTATATCTGGATCAATTCTCAGAATTAGATCAAAAATATAAGTTCAATATTGTCGCATCTATAAAGAAAGGGATTAACCAGCTATATCGACTTGATAAATCCTCAAGTCCCAGACTTGTTCTTTCTTTTAATCAGGAATCATATCACAACCTGATCAATTCACCGATATGGGAATCATTGCTTGTTCAGTTAGATCCTGTAGTCATCATGCTACCTCCTCTTCGGGAACGCAAAGAAGATATACCTATCTTAATAAACAACTTTTTAAATGAATTAAAAGAACAAAACACCAACTATCGAAAATTAACGATATCGCCTCAGGCACTATATAATTGCATCAATTATAGCTGGCCCGGTAATATTCGCCAACTTAATAATGCTATTTTGCAGGGGGCTATACTATCATTCGGCCAAACGATAAAATCAGAGCACCTGCCTTTTACTATGAACTGGAATCTTCCCTATAAGATAAGTAACAATAAAGATTTGTAATGCCTGTTGCTTTCTTTTTGGTAGGGTGCATGAACTCCATAAAATACAAAATGGAGCTTTGTGTTAATCTTTATTTATTAGATAGATCAAGAAGTCCCGTTCTGTTCCCCTTTTTCGGCCTCATACTTTGTTAATTTGTTGTGCAGCGTTTTTCTTGTGAACCCCAAAATTTTCGCTGCCTCCGTTTTATTATTGTCTACAGAGTAAAGTGTTTGATTAATGACTCTTCGTTCAATTTCTTCTATACTGGTTCCAATAGTAATTTGAATAAACTTATCATTAGAATTGCCTTGTACTGGATAAATTTTTTCTCCACGGTTGATACGTGACGGGATAACATCAGGTGTAATTTCTCCACCGTCAGAAAGTACCACGCTACGCTCAACAATATTTTTTAACTCGCGTACATTGCCAGGCCAATCGTACGATAAAAACATTTCCATAATTTCATCAGAAAACACAATACCTTCTATGCCATAGGCTTCTACAAAATGATTTTTGTAAAATTCTACTAACAACGGAATATCTTCTTTGCGATGTCTGAGTGGTGGCACGTATAATTCAATAACATTCAATCGATAAAAAAGATCTTCCCTGAAACTTCCGGATTGCACTTGGTCAAATAGAACTTTATTCGTTGCCGAAATTAAACTAATATCAACTTCAACTTCTTCTTTGCCGCCAACACGTCTAAAAGCCCCCAACTCAACAGCACGTAACAACTTTACCTGTACCGACTTTGGCATTTCTCCAATTTCATCTAAAAAGAGTGTGCTTTTATGTGCCATTTCGAAACATCCTTCTTTTCTGGCATGTGCCCCTGTAAATGCTCCTTTCTCATGGCCAAACAACTCACTTTCAACAAGCTCTGATGGGATAGCCCCACAGTTTATAGCAACTAATTGATTCTGACTTCTATTACTGTGATAGTGAACTAATTGTGCTAACACTTCCTTGCCGGTGCCATTTTCTCCTGTTATTAGCAGAGTTGCCTTGGTCTTGGCTACAAGCATTACCTTAGCCAATAACTCTTTCATAATAGGATTTTGTGTAATAAAAACGGGTTTCTTAGTCCCCTTCTTATTACTCTTACTCATACTATTATCACTTAACGAATTCTCCTCCATAATACATTACCCCTCTCTTTAACTACATTATTTAATTCAAATCCAGTTTATTTATATTTTAACTGAAACAGCCAACTTGAATACTTTAATAACCTAACCCTATTTTTAATTAGGTAATTAAAAATCTATTATTATTTTCTCCCAATCCCAGTTAAATTTTCCTAATACTTTTGTAGGGGAATCCTCTATTTATTGCGTAATTAGTGTGTGATTTTATTATCCCAAAATAGTGGAGCGCCTATCAAGATAGTAATTATCCCGTTTCTGTAAATAAAATCAGAAAAGTTAAACTGGCCTACTGCTGAAGCATCTTTAAAGCTTTACGAGCAGCCTGCTGTTCCGCTTCTTTTTTACTTTTGCCTTTACCCTGAGCCATAGGTTTTTCATCAACGTAAACTTCCACACCGAAAGTCTTATTGTGTCCCGGTCCTTCTTCTGAGATAACAGTATAGGTAGGAATTTCCATTTGCTCAGCTTGGGCAAACTCAAGCAGCAAACTCTTGTAGTTATCCAGCGTATTTACGATTTGATCAAAATCGACGTATTGCTCAATAACATTTCGCACAAATTTTGAGGCAGGCTCATATCCACGATCAAGATACAATGCACCAACAAGTGCTTCAAAAAGATCGGATAAAACACTTTTAGACTCTTCAATGCCTTGTCCACGCACCCTTTCTCCCAATAACATTAGATTATTAAGTTCCAGCTTTTCAGCATACATTGCCAGGGTGTTCCCTTTCACAAGCTTAGCTCGTAATTTTGTTAGAAAACCCTCGTTTTCATTGGGAAAGAGATCAAAAATGATTTCTGTAACGATCAAATCAAGAACGGCATCACCCAAAAATTCGAGTCGTTCATACGAGTCAATGGATGAAAAATTTTCGTCCGCTAATGTAGACCGATGACGCAATGCACGGATATAAATAAAGGGATTATCAATAGAAGTGCCGATAATCCCTTCAAGCTTATCTATCCGTTCTTCCTGCTCAGGCGGTAAATCTTCTTCTGTTTGAAAATATGACCTGAGTTTGTCAAACATTAATGACTATTCTTCAAACTTTTTAAACACGAGTGTAGTATTATGGCCGCCAAAGCCAAATGCATTATTTAAAGCATATTGCACGTCTCGTACTTCTGCCTCATTGAAAGTATAATTAAGATCACACTCGGGATCGGGTGTTTCGAAATTAATAGTTGGCGGAATCATTCCGTGATAAGTCGAAAGCAAGGTGGCTAACGCTTCAATTGCACCGGCAGCACCAAGGGCATGCCCTGTCATCGACTTCGTAGAATTGTGATTAATTTCATACGCATGATCACCGAATACTTTTTTAATAGAGTTTGTCTCGGCAATATCACCAAGCGGCGTAGACGTACCATGCATATTTATATGATCAACATCTTCAGTCGAAATGCCTGCAGAGTCAAGTGCTCTGTTAAGAGCTAAAATTACTCCTTCACCATCGGGATCAGGAGCGGTAATATGGTGAGCATCAGCAGAAAAGCCATACCCAACAATTTCTCCGTATATTTGTGCACCACGCTCTTTTGCATGTTCATACTCCTCCAGAAATAGAATCCCTGATCCTTCTCCCAATACAAAACCATCTCGATTCTTATCGAAAGGTCGAGAGGCAGAATCCGGATCATCATTACGGGTGGACATCGCTTTCATGGAGTTAAAGCCCGCTACACCAATACGTGATACAGGGGCTTCAGAACCACCAGATACAGCCATGTCACTTTGCCCGTTTTTAATAGAATCGTAAGCCAGAGCAATATTGTGAGAACCGGTAGCACATGCTGATACAGCACAAAAATTAGGACCTTTAAATCCATATTTAATAGATATTTGTCCCGCTACCATATCGGGTATTAACTTCGGAATAAAAAATGGAGATACTCCCCGGGGGCCATGTTCATGAAATGAAATGGACTGCTCATAGAAGGTATTCATACCTCCTATTCCCGTTCCAACAATTACGGCCACATCATCTTTATTAATTTCATCCAAATTGAGACCGGTATCCTGAATTGCTTCATCGGCTGCAATCAACGCATACTGGCAAACTTTATCCAGCCGACGCGCTTCTTTGCGTTCGAAGTAATCCAGTTCATCGTAGTCTTCTATTTGTGCGGCAAATTTGGTCGGAAAGTCAGAAGTGTCAAAGTGCTCAATAGGTTGAGCTCCACTCTTACCCGATATTAACCCATTCCAGAAATCTGGTGCCGTCTTACCTACAGGGGTAAGGGCACCGATTCCGGTAATAACAACTCTGCGATTAGACATGCTAAAAAATTTAGCGCTTGAGAATGTTAGCTTACTTTCTCCTGAAGATATTCTACAGCATTACCTACTGTAGCAATGTTTTCTGCATCTTCATCAGGAATACTGATATCAAATTCTTTTTCGAACTCCATAATGAGTTCAACAGTATCCAATGAATCAGCACCTAAATCGTTAGTGAAGTTCGCTTCGTGCGTAACTTCTGATTCATCGACACCTAATTTATCAACGATAATTGATTTTACTTTTGATTCAACGTCTTGAGACATAACGGTAATTTAACTTATGTTCGGGTTAATTTTAATGAAAACTGCCCACTTTCGTTAAGCATGGGCTGAAAATACAATTTAAATTTATAAAATACACTTTATGTAAAAAGTGTATTCAGCTATAATTTTGATTAACAAAAAATGGGTTACATGCCCATTCCACCATCAACTTTAACAGTTTCCCCGGTAATGTAAGAACTGAGGTCTGAAGCTAAAAATAATACTGCATTCGCGACCTCCTCAGCATCACCGGCACGTGCCATAGGTGTTTCTTCTTTGATTGCTTCAAGAATATCTTCATCCAGTTCATCAGTCATTTCCGTAGTAATATATCCGGGGGCTACAACATTTGCCCGAATATTTCTGGAAGCAAATTCTTTCGCATACGATTTTGTAAAACCAATAATTCCTGCTTTTGAAGCAGCGTAATTGCTTTGCCCCGCATTACCGGAAAGCCCTACAATGGAACTGATATTGATGATAGAACCGCCACGATTGCGCATCATCGGCTTAGCAGCGGCTTTGCTGTAATTAAAAATACTTTTCAGGTTGGTATCAATGACCTGATCCCACTGTTCTTCACTCATTCGAAGAATCAGATTATCACGAGTGATACCTGCATTATTGACCAGAATATCCAACTTTCCCCAGTCATCTGTTAGTTCTGAAATTACTTCTTCAGCCTTTTCAAGTTTAACAGCATCAGCCTGAATAGCTTTTGCCTTACAGCCTTTGGCTTCAATTTCTTTTTTTACTTCATTTGCCGCATCAACAGAGCTGGCAAAAGTAATTGCTACATCAGCTCCAAAATCTGCCAATGTCAACGCAATAGATCGACCAATTCCGCGGCTCCCACCTGTTACTAATGCTGTCTTTCCTTTAAGTGATAAACTCATCGTTAAATAAAATTTTATTGATAACCATTTATTTCTACATCGTCCAAGGTTCGCTTCACAAGACCCTGCAACACCTTGCCGGGTCCCACTTCGACAAAGGAGTCAGCACCATTCTCATGCATGTTCTGGAGCGTTTGTGTCCAGCGTACGGGATTCAGTAACTGATTCAAAACGTTCGATCGTATTTCTTCGGGATCTGTTGTCGGCTCCGCAGTATAATTGCTGTATATTGGACAATCCGGTTTAGAGATCTCCAGCGTTTCCAAACTTTCCTTGAGTCCATCATAGGCCGGTTGCATCAGCGAAGAGTGAAATGCACCACTCACAGGAAGCTTCTTTGCTAATCGGCAGCCATCGTCTTTCAATAATGCTATCGCTTTATCAATCGCTTCTTCATCCCCTGAAATTACCAATTGTCCCGGGCAATTGTAATTTGCCGCAATCACTTCTTTTCCTACTTCCTTCGTTGCTTGCTCACAAATTTGTTCAACAACTTCATCGCCCATTCCTATTACCGCCGCCATGGTACCGGGATTATTTTCACCAGCCTCTTGCATCAGCTCACCGCGCCGACGTACAATTTTCAGAGCATCTTCAAAAGAAACTGCTCTACAGGCAACAAGTGCTGAAAATTCACCTAAGCTGTGTCCTGCTACCATATCAGGGATTGCATCCAGTGTATTATACAGTGCTATAGAATGTAAAAAGATGGCAGGCTGAGTAAATTCTGTTTGTTTAAGTTTTTCCTCAGGACCTTCAAACATGATCTGTTTCAGATCAAAACCGAGAACATCATTCGCTCGATTTACATAGGATGCAAACTCTTCATTATCATCATAATGAGATTTGCCCATTCCAACAGATTGTGATCCCTGTCCGGGAAATAAATACGCAGTACTCATAACTTATTTCCACCCCCATTTTAGATAGATTGATCCCCAAGTATAACCTCCGCCAAAAGCGGCCAGGATCAAATTATCTCCATGTTCTAATTTATCTTTCCAATCATATAAACAAAGTGGTATAGTTGCAGCTGTGGTATTTCCATATTTATCAATATTAACCATCACTTTGTCGCTGTCCAGCCCCATTCGATTGGCTGTAGCATCAATAATACGCAAATTAGCCTGATGCGGAACCAACCATGCAACATCATCAGCCGTAAGATTATTCTTTTCCATAATTTCTTCTGAGACATCAGCCATGCCTACCGTCGCTTTCTTAAACACGGTACGTCCATCTTGTTTGGCGTAATGCAACCTATCGGCCACTGTTTGTTCACTGGCAGGATTCAAACTACCACCGGCTGGCTGATACAGGGATAAGTTTGTATCTCCTTCAGATCGGTGAATATAATCAATTATCCCTGTTTCATCTTCTGAGGCTTCAAGCAACACAGCCCCCGCTCCGTCACCAAACAAAATACAGGTAGAACGGTCGGTATAATCAATAATTGAACTCATTTTATCAGCGCCAATTACCAAGACCTTTTCAGCGCGACCTGACTCAATAAAATTAGCTCCGGTTGTAAGAGCATACAAAAAGCCAGAGCATGCAGCAGATAGATCAAAAGCATAGGCATTGCTGGCACCAATCTCATTTTGAACCAAACAAGCTGTAGCAGGAAAAAGATAATCGGGCGTAACGGTTGCTAAAATAATCGTATCAATCTCTTCAGCAGAAATACCCCGCTGTTCGAGTGCTTCTTTGGCTGCCTCAGCACCCATAAAGGCGGTAGCTTTATCATCATCCTTAAGGATACGTCGTTCTTCAATACCGGTTCTGGTTCGTATCCATTCATCATTTGTCTCTACCATTTCTTCGAGATCGGCATTGGTCAGCCGATTCTCAGGCAGATAATGTCCTACTGCTGTTATTGCTGCTTGTGTTGCTTCCGCCATGTATGGGAATTATTTATTTAAGAGATGCTACAATTTTTTCGTTGATATTGTGGTCCACACACTTTGCGGCACTCAATATCATATTTTTGATCGCTAACGGAGAACTACTTCCATGCCCTACCATGGTTAATCCATTAACGCCTAAGAATGGAACACCACCTACTTTATCGGGATCAAACTCTGCAAGTGATGTTTTTAAAACTTTGCTAACTAACTTTGCTTCTTCAGCTCCAAGCCCTAAATCTTTAATTCCTTTTTTAACGAACAATTCCAGCGCGTCAGGTATAGATTCTCCAAACTTAAGAACAATATTTCCTATCAAACCATCACATAAGAAGACATCTGCCTTTCCGCTGAATATATCACCGCCTTCTACATTTCCAATAAAGTTTGGCAGTGACTGTAGTTCGTCATGTGCACTTTTAAGATTTTCGGTCCCCTTCTCTTCTTCTTCACCCACATTGAGCAATCCAACCTGGGGATCATCCACATCCATAATCTCTTCAGCAAATACACGACCCATCTTCGCAAATTCAACAAACATCGATGGCCGTACTTCCAGGTTTGCTCCGGCATCCATCACTAATCGAGGACCTTTAATCGTTGGGTAAATAGCTGCTATCGTAGGTCGACTAACACCCTCCAGTTTTCCTAACAGAAAGGTAGAGGCAGCAAGTAAGGCACCCGTATTTCCGGCACTAAGAAATGCATTGCACTTTCCTTTTTTATGCATTCCCACACCCGTAACAATAGATGAATTCTGCTTAGTTTTTACAGCTTGAGCAGGCGATTCATCCATTCCAATAATCTCGGGGGCATGCTGAACTACCAATCGTTCTGGATCGTAGTCATGATTACCAAGTTCATCATTTATCACGTCTTCCGGTCCAACAAGAACAACCGTTAGATTGGGATCTTCTTTAATAGCCTGTATCGATCCTTCTACCGGACTTTTTGGATAGTAGTCGCCCCCTACGGCATCTACAGCAATGATCATGAATAAGAGATTAGGATAAAATTACTTGTTTACATCGAGTATCTGCCGACCGCGATAATGGCCGCACTCTTTACAGATATGATGATAACGATGCAGTGCACCACAATTATCGCATTCAGCCAGGGTTGGCTCCCCTATTTTATGATGTGAGCGACGCTTGTTGGTTCGTGATTTCGAATGTTGACGTTTTGGATGTGCCATTAGCTAATAATGATATTTCTGTTAATTCTTAAGTTCTTTCAATTTTTCCCACCGGGGATCTACCACCTCGGCGTCTGTATCTTCTTTAGTGTCTCCGAAAGACTTTGTTTCAAACTCTTTTGGCCTCCCTTCTTCATCAAGAAACTTTGGATGCAGTTTCTTTATTGGGACATTTAAAAATATTGTATCACGGACCTCATCTTCAATGCTCAGGGTATTGCTGGAGAAGTTAAACCTTCGAACAGCACCATTTTCATCTTCCTTTTCTTCCTGAACATCAACCTTGAATACTACTTCATAGTCTGATTCAATGGGCTGGATGTACGGTTCGAGCGAGCGATCGCATACAATTTCGACATCCGAATCCACATGAAAATTTACCCTAATAAAATGTAGCGTACGGTAAAAAAGAAGATCAACCATCCCGCCCTGAAATGTGTAGGGCGACAAGTCCAGATCATCTTCGGTTAACTCAACCGTGCGCCGACTTTCGCCGTCGGGTATTTCTACTATGTTAAATTCAAGTTTTGACATATCCGTAATAGTTCCCAAAAATATGAATATTTGGATTTACCTGCAATCAATTAAACAACCCAAATAACCGTTGCTCAACGAGTTCAATAATACGTCCTAAATCCTCTTTATTATTTACAAAATCCAAGTCATCAGTATCAATAATAAGCTTCTCGTGAGGATAACGCTGAATCCAATCTTCATATAGCCTATTTAAACGTTCAAGGTATTCTATACGAATAGTGTTTTCATAATCCCTTCCCCGCTGCTGTATTTGCTGGACAAGGGTGGGAACTTGCGCGCGAATATAAATAAGTAAGTTGGGTTCTTGAAGGTAGTTTGTCATCTCCTGAAAAAGGGCTTCATAATTCTCAAAGTCACGATCACTCATTAATCCCATCTCGTGCAGGTTCTTGGCAAAGATCTCAACATCTTCGTAGATCGTACGGTCTTGTACAAATCGACCCTCTCGCTCAATCATCTGCTTCTGATGACGGAACCGACTGGATAAAAAGTATATCTGTAAGTTAAAGCTCCAGCGGCGCATATCTTCATAAAAATCAGACAGGTATGGATTATCATCCACCGATTCGTAAAAGGGCTCCCATCCAAAATGCTTTGCCAGCAATCCTGTAAGCGAGGATTTACCCGCACCAATATTGCCGGCAATAGAAATAAATTTAAGGTTATCTTCTTCTGCTTCGTCAAGTTGTTCAGTAATATTCTCCGTCATACCCTAATGTTTTCCCAACAGTTGATACATTTCTCTTTTGTAGTCTTCTACACCTGGCTGGTCAAACGGATTGACACCCAAGCAATAGCAATAAACAGCCGTCAACAGTTCGTAAAAATAAATGAATTCACCAATATGTTGTGCATTTAATTTATCGAGCGAAATAACAATGCTGGGAACCGATCCATCAGTATGTGCCTGCAAGGTTCCCTTAAACGCTTGCTTATTTATCTCATGAAATGTTTGTCCCGATAAATAATTAAGCCCATCGTGATTTCCGGACAACTCTTCTATGGTGATATTTTCCTCAGCTGACTCAATGGTGATGAAGGTTTCCATCATGTTACGAGTCCCCTGCTGAATAAACTGTCCAATGCTATGCAGATCCGTTGAATAAATAGCCGTTGCAGGGAACATTCCCTTACCTTGTTTACCCTCACTTTCGCCCAACAGCTGCTGTAGCCATCCTCCCAGTGCCTCTAATTGAGGTTCAAAGGTCGTCAATACATCTAAGGATTTTCCATTATTGAAAAGTGCAAATTTTGTAGCTGCATAGTCAAGAACTTGCCCCGGATCTTCTTCCAGTTCCTCATATTTTGAAACCGCCTCATAAAATAGCGTCCTGATATCTATACCGGCTACTGCAATTGGAAATAGCCCCACCGGCGTCAACACCGAAAACCGACCGCCTACATCATCAGGAATAATAAATTTTTTAAACCCGTGTTTGTTAATCAGTTCATTGAGTGCCCCTCCCTCTTTACTTGTAGTACAAATGATTCGGTCGTCAACATCTTCGGGAAACTTTTCTGTCATCCACTTCCGAAGCACACGAAAAGAAAGAGCGGTCTCAAGGGTAGTTCCCGATTTTGAGATCACATTTAAAAATATGCTCTTTTGTTCACCCTCTCCATTTGGTTTATTCAAATAGTCAATCAGTTCTTTTAAATATTTGCCGCTCATATGGTGTCCGGCAAAAATGATCTCCGGCCCGTCATTATCAAAAAAAGATTGCAATGCCTCAATAACAGCGCGAGCCCCTAAATATGATCCCCCTATTCCGCATACGATAAAGACATCAGCCTGCTCACGGATATTGGCCGCCAAACTATCTATTTGTTCGAGGATAGCATCATTAGGATCCGCAAGTAAATCTCGCCATCCCAACCATTCAGATCCTTCGCCACTACCCCTTTTAACCGTTTCAAATGCATCTTCAGTCTGCTGGTATGCCTGACTGAATTCATCCTCAGCCAAAAACTGTTTAGCTCGACTGGTATTAATTTTAATCATTATTTACTGTTTTGATAGATCTATTCAGTGCGCGTTAACCGGTTGGACTAACCTAAAAAATTTGATGGAGTATAAAACCTGTTTAATTACTAAAATTCAAGTTATTATTCTATTATCACATTTTTCACCAACAGCCTAAACTTAGCTATTTTCTGAATTAATTTTACCTGAAATTGAATGTGGAGATGCTCATCCCAGACAGCTATATTAGGTCTAATTCGTTACAAGCCTTAAGGTATTATAAATCAACATCTTTTGAACAATTTTTAAGCCCTCTACGTAGGTAAATGATTGACACTGAACTAAAAGAAGTCACCAAATTTAAACGGACGGACAAAAAAACGCTAAAGCAGATCACAAGTCCCGTATCAGAAAGTTTGTCTGAGTTTCGAAGCTTTTATAAAAAAGAGCTCCGCACCGACGTATTTCTTCTTGATAAAATTGTTCAATATCTGTTGCGCCAAAAAGGTAAGGAAATTCGTCCTACGCTCGTATTTATGTCGGCCAGACTTTTCGGAGATGTGAACGAACGCAGCTATGTGGCTGCTACTATGATTGAACTGCTTCATACTGCTACGCTCATCCATGATGATGTTGTAGACGATGCAGAAGTTCGACGCGGATTTCTAAGTATAAACAAGGTTTGGAAAAATAAGGCCAGTGTTCTTTTAGGGGATTACCTGCTCTCAAAAGGGTTGCTAACAGCTTTGGATTATGAAGAGTTCAAGCTGCTAAAAGTACTTTCTGATGCCGTTAAAAAGATGAGTGAAGGTGAGTTGCGACAGTTTAAGGCAGCCCGTCTCTTTAATATGGACGAGGAGTATTATTTTAAAGTAATCTCTGAAAAAACAGCCAGTCTTATTGCAGCCTGTTGTGAGTGTGGAGCAGTGTCTACCTCCGACGATCCGGCCATTCATCAGAAAATGCATGATATCGGCATGAATACGGGCATTGCGTTTCAAATTCGAGATGACCTGTTTGATTACGGTGTAGATGATATTGGTAAGCCCAAACGAAATGATATCCAAGAGCGCAAAGTAACGCTCCCTTTTATCAAAGCGCTTGATAATGCCTCATTTTTCGAGACCATTCATATGCGTCACCTTATGAGAAAGCGTAAAAAAAGTAATGATGAGATTGAAGAAATCGTGCGTTTCGTGCACGACAAAGGAGGGATAACCTATGCCCGTTCTATTATGAATGAGTATGCTCAGCGCGCACTTGATGAACTCTCTACACTTCCCGAATCACCGGAAAGAACATCTTTTGAAGATCTGATTACATTTATCATTGAGCGGAAGAAATAATCGCTTCATTTAACAATGGATTCTCCCGTCCTGCAACCGCCTCTCTTATTTATTTCTGATGTCCACCTTGGTGGATTTTCGGATAACAAAAACGAACGGATTGAATCTGAGCTCATACAACTTATCAATTATTGTCAGCGGAATGATATTCACCTGGCTGTGCTGGGAGATCTTTTTGATTACTGGATGGAATACCCGGATTTTGTTCCCAATCTTGGAAGAAAGCTACTCGACCGATTTGAGAGCTTCAATAAAGAGTTGGGCCCCACTCTTTATATTACCGGGAACCATGATAACTGGACTCGTAATCATTTGAAAGAAAGGGGATTTTATCTCATCCACGAACAATACCAATTCAATACTGATGACAAAGAAATTTTAACACTACACGGAGACGGCCTCAATGATCCTAAATATAATCTGAAGCGGCCTTTGATGCACCAGCTTTTACGCAGTCAATTATTTGTGAGGTTATTTCAAACGATATTTCCACCTCGAACTGGAAATATCATTATGAAATACTTTTCTAGGATTACACGAAAAATGGATTGGGAGACCAGAAAAGAAGAACAATTAAATGACTGGGCCAAGTATCAACTCAAAAATTCTGATGTTGATCTCATTTTATCCGGACACGATCATATTCCCAGACGGAAACAATTCCCTTTCGGAACCTATATAAATTTGGGTACCTTTTATAACCATCGAACAATGGTCTATTATAATAATGATGGCATTTCCCTCGTTTATTGGAAGCCAGAGTTACAGACGTTACAACCATTTGAAACCAGCAGCTATTAATGAGCAATTCAAATCAAGACAATGATATGGATCGTTATTTCAACGATCCGAATTATCGGCGACAAAAAGCACAAGAACGCAACGGTGATAACAGTAAAAGTTCATCATCTGATAATAATGGAATTCCAAAAAAATTACGCCGTTGGGCCGGAGTAGCTGCAGGTATTATCGTATTAGCCGCTACCGGCTTTACTCTCTACTTATACCAGGGAATACCTTCTATTGATCAACTTGAAAATCCCCAAACGGCTGTTGCTTCAGAATTAAAAAGCCGTGATGGCGTCGTATTAGATCGCTATTATACCGAAAATCGTACGCACGTTCCCATTGAAAAAATATCTCCCCACGTTGTTGATGCCCTAATCGCAACCGAAGATCATCGTTTCTACAATCACTGGGGCATTGACATGATCCGCACTCTGGCTATCCCATGGCACTTATTGAATGGACGTATTCAGGGGGGGTCTACACTTACGCAACAACTGGCCCGAAATCTTTATAAAAAAATTGGTCGCGAGTTTTCTGTTATCCGTAAGCTACGGGAAATGATCACGGCCGTTCAAATCGAGCACAACTATACCAAGCGCGAAATTATTGAGATGTATCTTAATACCGTAGAATTTCCCAATAGCGCTTTTGGTATAGAATCTGCAGCCCAAACCCACTACGGGAAGAGTGCCAGCGACCTAACCATTTCTGAAGCTGCTACGTTGGTTGGTTCACTACAAATGGTATATCTATATAACCCGCGCCTTTATCCCGATAATGCCAAAAGTCGGCGTAATACTGTTCTTTTTCTATTGAATAAACGGGGATTCATCAGCGATGCGGTATACGATAAATTACGGAAAGAACCAATCGTTCTTAACTATCAGCCCCCATCCAAAGCCGGACAGGAGAATCGGTATTTTGGTCAGTATGTACGCCAACAGGTAGATCCCTGGCTTAAAGAAAACGGTTACGACTTAAATACTGATGGCTTAACAATCTATACGACTATCGATTCTCGATTACAACGGTATGCAGAACAGGCACTCCGTACAAAGTTAGATTCCCTGCAAACTATTTATGAATGTGAATGGACTACAGGATGGAAACAGTGGAATCAGGAAGCTTCACTTGCCCAGTGTAATCAGGCTATTGAAAATGGAAAATATATGAAACGCCTGTGGGAAAAGTATCCGAGTTTTCTACGCGAGTTCATTCGGGATACTGATCGATATAAAAATGCATTTTCGAAGTATGATACAGATCAAGAGTCCGTGGTTTTTGATACACTAATGGATGATTCTGCCTTTGTCGACTCTGTAAAACGTGCCAAAACACGTCTCGAAGCCGGATTTGTGGGTATCGATCCCAATAACGGAAATGTGTTAGCCTGGGTGGGCGGCTCCGATTATGGTAATGTACAGTTCGATCACGTATATCAATCCCGGAGACAAGCCGGTTCCACCTTTAAGCCCTTTGTCTATACGGTAGCAATTGATAATGGCTACAAACCCTATCACAAATTTTCGAAATATCCCAGCGTGTTTTATGACCGGTCGGGTGATGCATGGAAGCCCAAAGATCCAGAGGTACCTTCGGGACCCGAAATGGTACCCCTGCGACAAGCCCTGGCCCGCAGCTTAAATAACGTTACCATTCGACTTTTACCCGAGTTAGCCGGGGCTCCGGGGACCAACAAATTAGAAGAGTTGGAACCTGCTGCTCGCAAAATTAAACAGATGGCTTCCAATCTCGGTATTGATATGTCTAATACACCCGCTTACCCTTCTATTGCCCTTGGGACGGCAGAAGTTTCTCTACTCGAAATGGTAAGCGCATACACCACTTACGCTAACCAGGGAGTCCACATCGATCCCATTGCTGTTACCCGTATTGAAGACAAAGAAGGCAATGTGATTAAAGAATATCACCCCGAATACCAGCAAGAGGTTATTAGTCCCGAAACGGCATATATGATGGTAGATATGATGCGCGGCGTTATTCGCGGTGGTGAGGATTATTACGGAACCGGTGTTCGCCTTCGCAATGTTTATGGAGTTCGCCAAGATGTGGCCGGCAAAACCGGGACTACCCAAAATAGTGCTGACAACTGGTTTATATCCATGATGCCCCATATCACTATGGGTGCTTGGGTTGGCGGAGAAAATAGAATGATTCGCTTTCCCCAAAATACATACATTGGACAGGGAGCGCGTTCTGCTCTTCCTATTGTCGGTAAGTTTATCAACTTGGCTTCATCAGATCCCAAAGCTCCTTGGAGCTATGACGCCTTTGAATCCCCTCCCGGTTTTGTGATGCCTCAAGACCCTGATAGCGCCGAAAGTAATGAAACCGGTACCGGGCGTATCGATTGGTAATATTTTGCTATCGATCGACCTCAGTTAAAAAGGAGGGGCCGGATCTTTTTATGACAATTAATATCTCGGGTTATTTTTCTAAGTAGTAGACGGCAGATCTTTCTGAGGAGGTTAACCAATCTTACGATTTCAATAATCTTAGATCATCTGCCTTAGTTCTTTTTAGGAAAAACTTTTGTGCTTTTTAAGCCTAAAGTATTACCACCACTTGTATACCATAAGCCAAAATATATTTTGAGACCTTAATTTAATTCAATAAAAAAGGCGACCTCTAAACAGAGATCGCCTTCAAGAAATTATCAAAATGGTAAAAACTATTGGGTATTAATCCCGATATCGATCGATAATTTGATCCGGTTTTCTGCACGTTTCAGTGCTTTTCTGGCCCGATCCTTGTCGATCTGCTTATTGTCAGATTCGAGACGTTCAACAGCCCGCTCTTTGGCTTGTTTTGCTCGCTCAACATCGATTTCCTCCACTGGCTCAGCAGCCTCGGCTAATAACGTTAGCTTATTATCGATGACTTCAACAAAACCTCCGGTTACAGAGAATGATTGTTCTCCGCCGGCTGCCTTGCGAACCAGTATTTCTCCGATTTCGAGCGAAGAAATAATGTTGGCATGAAGCGTCTTAACTTCAAAACTCCCCATCTCTCCGGGGACTCGTACTCCGGTAACTTCATCATCAAAGATTGAACCTTCCGGAGTTAATATTTGAGCACTAAAAGTGTTCATTGGTTACATACCTCTTATTATTCTGCGGCTTCTGCTTCTTCTTCAGCCAACAATTCTTCGCCTTTTTCTTCTGCTTCTTCAATGGTACCAACCATGTAGAATGCTTTCTCCGGCAGGTGATCAAGTTCACCGTCGAGAATCTTCTTGAAGCCTTTAACAGTGTCTTCAATATTGACAAAAGTACCTGGTTGTCCAGTAAACTGTTCAGCTACAAAGAATGGCTGACTCAAGAATCGCTGTATACGTCGAGCTCGCGACACCACTGTTTTATCTTCATCCGAAAGTTCATCCATACCCAGAATAGCAATAATATCCTGAAGATCTTTGTACTTCTGAAGAATTTCGATCACCCGCTGCGCCGTCTGGTAATGTTCCTTCCCAACGATATGCGGATCAAGAATTCGAGAAGAAGAATCCAGTGGATCTACAGCCGGATAAATACCAATCTGCGTAAGTGCACGGCTCAATACCGTTGTCGCATCCAAGTGAGCAAATGTTGTTGCCGGAGCGGGATCAGTCAAGTCATCAGCCGGTACATAAACAGCCTGAACTGATGTAATAGAACCGCTTTTAGTAGAAGTAATTCGCTCCTGCAAGTCTCCCATCTCGGTGGCCAACGTTGGCTGATAACCTACGGCCGAGGGCATACGTCCCAGCAGTGCCGAAACCTCGGACCCTGCCTGGGTAAATCGGAAAATATTATCAATAAAGAGCAGGATATCGCGAGAAATTTCTTCGCGAAAATATTCCGCCAATGTCAGTCCGGAAAGCGCAACCCGAACACGAGCTCCTGGCGGCTCATTCATCTGGCCAAAGGTAAAGGCAGCCTTGGAATCTTTCAACGCCTCTTTGTCTACCTTGCTGAGATCCCACTTACCATCTTCGAATGACTTTTTAAATTCTTCACCGTAATCAATAATACCGGCCTCGAGCATCTCACGGATAAGATCATTACCCTCACGAGTACGCTCACCAACACCGGCAAATACTGAAAGACCACCGTGGCCTTTGGCAATATTATTAATCAATTCCTGAATAAGAACCGTTTTACCTACACCAGCACCTCCGAAAAGTCCTGTTTTACCACCTTTTGCATAGGGGCAGAGTAAATCAATAACCTTAATACCAGTTTCGAGCATTTCGGTAGAAGTTGCCAGATCTTCAAAATCGGGCGCCGATCGGTGAATGGGGTATTTACGATCACCCTTAGGAGGCTCAATACCATCAATAGGCTCACCCACCACATTAAATACACGTCCGAGGACGTCTTCACCTACCGGCATCGAGATCGGTGCTCCGGTATTAATAACTTCCATCTCTCGAACCAATCCGTCGGTAGAATCCATCGCGATCGTGCGAACACGATTTTCTCCGAGGTGCTGAGCAACTTCCAGATAGAGTTTAGAATTGTCTTCTCTTTCGATATACAGTGCATTAAGTACCGGGGGAATGTCGCCTTGATCGAAATCGACATCCACAACCGGCCCAATCACTTGTGCAACGGTTCCTTTATTCATTATTTATTTAGTTCTAATGAGTTAACTTTTGATAATTTCTTGTCGGGGAAGAAATGTAAATTTCCTACCACATAAGAAGCGGCAAAAGTTAGGACTTTTTGCGAGCAAATGAAAGTCAAATCGCACCTTAATTGCATACCAATTTCTCATACTAGATAATTTCATATACAGTACGTAATTACAAGGTATGGCTTCACTCACATCTTGGTACTTTTAAAAGGTTATCCATTTCTATCATTGTTAATAATTACATAAGCCCGAAGTACTTCCTATCAATAAACATTAGGAATTTTTAATATTTTGATGATTTCTTACATTGGTAAATGTATGATGGTAGCTAAAACGTATATTGGAAAACTATATTTATGATTGGTAAGGATCAGAAAAACGATTCCAGACTTTGGAAGCCCTTAACATTTGAAATTTTACTTTCCCGCTATTCTTTGACAGACACGCGGGTCTGGGGAATATTAGCAATATGGATTATTGCTATTGCCGGCACGCTATATGCTACTATCTCTCTACTCCCAAGCGAGTGGATGTCATTTTCTAACAATCGTGCTGATATCATCAAGTTTTTCCTTTTTAATCCTGCACTAATTTTAGGACTGCTCCTTTTTTTCTGGTTTGGGTTTGAGTGGGGATTTATTCCCATCTTTTTATGTTCTTTCATTATTGCCTTTCACTCGAACATGCCTTGGGGTTGGGCGCTCATTTTTGCAATAGCATTTGTCTTAGGCGTAGCTATTTGTGCAACGGCGTACCAGGGATTTAATATCCCCTATGACCTACGAAGCTTGAAAAGTATTGCATTCTTTATCTCCATCATGTTTATCGCCTCTATTGGCAGCTCTCTCGGGTCATTTATCTGGAGTTTCAGTCATCAGCTCTCGGCTTCTGAAACCCTCATGATATGGAAAAGTTGGTGGAGTGGTTCTTTTATTCAGGCTATCCTTATTACGGGACCCTTATTATGGCTATTCACTCCCACAATTGAACGCATAAAGAGTCGTTTATTTACCCTGCCTGACCGATCCCGCTTATCCTTAAAATGGGTGGCCGGAGCCGTAACATCCATAACAGGAGCACTTGCCCTATTTATATTTTCTGGCAAATACCTGGGTAAACTACGAGTCCAAGAGGTAATGACAGAACAGAAAACAGCTACCGTTATAGATGTCGTAAATGCTCTTGAATCCTTTGAGATTATTTCGTGGATATCAATTGGTATTATTGTAGTAACCGGATATGGTGCTTTTAAACTAATTGGAGGATGGAATCAACAGCTAACATCGGAAGTCGAAAACAGAACGCGTCAGCTCCATGAGAGTCAGAAAAAACTAAAGGTTTCATTAGACGAGAAAAAAGTTCTCCTTAAAGAGATTCATCATAGAGTGAAAAATAATTTGGCCATGGTAAGTGCTTTGCTGGAATTACAGGAACAAACCTCTTCAAAGGATAAGGATAACAGCCCCTTCAGAACTGCACGTTCGCGCATCAAGTCGATGGCGTTGGCTCATGAGGCTCTATATCAAAATGAGTCGTTCTCCAATATTAGCATGAAAGAATACATCCAGCGCATAGCCAATCTCACCCACCAGTCATTTGTCAACAAAGATACTGATATAGATCTCAAATTCAGCTTGGAAGATGCTCGGCTGGAGATGTCAGAATCAATTCCTCTTGGACTGGTGATTAACGAAATTCTGATCAATGCTCATAAGCATGCCTTTGATGGCAAGTCTGATGGTTTTATTGAGCTCGGAAGTACCGTAGAGGATGACCAAATAAATATTTATATCCGCGATAATGGCGTAGGACTACCGAAAGATCTAGAAAAACTTAAAACAAAATCGTTGGGAATGACGCTCATTAAAAAATTTTCCAAACAGCTTAAAGCTGACCTCTCTATTGATAGTGAACAGGATGAGGGAACCACGTTCAGTTTAGCATTCCAATATTAATATTACAGCCCCCCCCTTTCTCCTCCTCTCCATACATTGCCTGTGGGTATTATAATCATTAACTATTTACTATATCTATCATTCGTGATTACAATCCACATAAAGAATGAATTTTATATTCAACTATAGTTTCGAAATTGCTCTCGGAACCTTTCTTATAATGTGGTTGATCTATCGACGAAATGGCACTTGGCAGAATACCATAACAGCTCAATATCAGGATGAAAAGATCATTCAGAAACGGTATAAAGATGTCTTTCGAGCAGTTATCGGCACCTTAAATTACTGTAATTTTGCCATACAGAAGAAAAACTATCGCGAAGGATATATAACAGCTCAGTCATCCTGGACAATGAAATCATTTGGGGAAGATATAACCATCAAAATGAAAGAGAATACCCAAGGTACCCATGTTGCTTTCCGCTCCAGGTGTAAATTAGAAACCCAGCTTTTTGATTGGGGTAAGAACAAGCAAAACACTCAAAAATTTTTTGATCCATCTGGAACAACTTGATTACAAAGACAGTTCTTTAAAAATAAAACTAAAGCTTTCATTTTTAAGTTTTCGTCGTAGATTACATAACTATTTCTTTATTCAAATTTAAGTTACCTAATTATGAAAAAGCCAACATCAGGCAAATCGTCATATCACTACTCTTTGGTAATATTCATATTAGTAGGTTTAACTTTCATCTCTGCATCGCACGTTACCGGGCAGGATCTGGATGTACCCTACGTACCTACTCCCAATAATGTAGTTGAACGCATGCTCGATCTTACCGACGTAAAATCAAGCGATTATGTTATAGATTTAGGATCCGGAGACGGACGCATAGTGATTGCTGCCGCCAAGCGTGGTGCCAATGGTCATGGCATTGATCTCGATCCCGAACGCATTGCCGAAGCCCGAGAAAATGCCCGCAGAGAAGGTGTTGATGATCAAATAATGTTTATGGAAGAAGATATTTTTGATACCGACTTTAGCGAAGCTTCCGTAATTACGATGTATCTATTGCCTTCAGTAAATAAAAAACTGCGACCCGAACTGATCAATAAACTACAGCCCGGAACGCAAGTTGTTTCACACAGCTTTGACATGGGAAGCTGGAAAGCAGATAAAAAAGTAGTTGTTAAAAATAATGGAAGAAGCCACGACATTTACTACTGGGTTATTCCGGCCCAAGCAGAAGGTACATGGACATGGAGTTATAATGGCAATAACTATAATATGACCGTAAATCAACGATTTCAGGAAATATCTGTTAAACTTACCGATGGCAGCGATACCTTTTTTGATATCCACAAAGCTGAACTAAAAGGAAAGCGACTGACCGTACGGGCATCAAGTGGAGATCAAAATTATATTTTTAGTGGACGTGTTGAGGGAGATAAGGTTTACGGTATGATGCAACACCATAATGGCCAGGAAAAGAGTTTTTCTAAATGGTCGGCAACAAAAGACTAAGTTCAGTTATTCCTCCGTATCCTAATTAAAAGTTTTGGGCTTCCTTGCATGAACACATCTGATTCGGGTTCACCGCTTAAAGTCTTTTCAAATCTTAGTGCAATCGCCGTCATTGTTGGAATTGTGGTCGGTATCGGCATATTTCGCCTGCCTTCCATTGTTGCCCAAAACGCCTCGTCGGAACTTCATTATATCGCTTTTTGGGTGGCCGGCGGGTTCATATCCATCATTGGCGCACTTTGCTATGCTGAAATTGCATCAAAGAAACCGGACGCCGGCGGAGAGTACTACTTTCTTACCGAAGCCTATGGATCAACCATAGGCTTTTTGTTTTCTTGGGGACGCATGACGGTTATTCAAACAGGATCTATTGCCTTAGCCGCTTTTATCCTGGGTGACTATGCATCCACCATTTATGATTTAGGTATATACAGTTCATCAATATATGCAGGAATTACGGTTGTCGGGTTAACCGGATTAAATATCTGGGGAACCCTTCCCGCCAAAAATGCCCAAAATGGAATGACCGCACTTATTGTCGGTATTTTACTGCTCTGCGGACTTGCCGGCGTGATGACCGGCGGCGAAGTCACGTCTCAAACCGGCTCCTCAGTCAGCAGCTCGGCTGGTGCAGCAATGATTTTTGTACTGCTCACCTATGGCGGTTGGAACGAAGGTGTTTACCTTTCAGCCGAACTGAAGGATGTCCGTCGGAACATGTCCAAGGTATTGCTCATTGGATTAGTTGTAATTACCGTCCTATACGTACTCATCAATAGTGCGTACCTTCAGGTACTGGGACTCGAACAACTTCGCACATCAGAAACAATAGGTGTAGATCTTACTAACAGCATTTTTGGGTCTGAGGGAGCTTTTATCATGGCTACCATTGTTATTATTTCTGCACTTTCAACTGCAAATGCAACGATTATTACCGGCGCCCGAACCAACTATGCCTTGGGGCGCGACTTTAGTGCTTTGGGATGGATCGGAAGATGGGACGCCGATTACAATTCGCCTATAAACGCCTTACTGGTACAAGGAGGTATAAGTCTTGGACTCGTTTTTTTAGGAGCATTTACCAAGGAGGCTGTATCAACAATGGTCGATTACACAGCCCCGGTTTTTTGGTTATTCATTCTCCTCACAACTATTACGCTCTTTCTTTTTAGAAAAAAAGAAGAAACAGGAGATGATACATTCAAAGTGCCGCTTTATCCACTTACCCCAATCCTCTTTATTTTGTGTTGCTCATATCTTTTGTACTCAAGCATAATGTTTACCGGATGGGGCGCAATGGTGGGCATAGGCATCTTAGCAGTTGGCCTTCCGGTTTACTATTGGGCTCAGAATAAACCCAAATAGGAGCTCCCAAAATTCAGACCAATATAATCAATTCTCTATTAGCAACTCCCATGCTAAAATCGTATTTTTGGCAACCTGCGAAACCACGTATTTTATTCGCTTTGCACAATAAAAAGCGAACAAAATGATTGTTACACTTGATGGATGTGGTTTGCTGGATTTTAGGATTGATTATCACCGGAAAGTTTAACTTCTAAACAGATATTGCATTGGATACCGAAGCAACAGCTCGTTCTATCAGCGTAGAAATACTAATAGATTTTGAAGATAACGGAGTTCTTGATTATTCCCGTGCCAACAAACTTGAGAGCCGCGACCGTGCTGAAGTACGCGAGTATGTGCAAAATATCTTAAGACGTCGCTCCTACCTCGATTTCCTTATCGACCAGTTTTCAAACGTAAAAATTGATGAGATGAAGTCGAGCTTAAAAAATATTCTGCGTCTCGGCGTCTACGACATGGTATTTATGGACAGTACGCCCGATTATGCAGCTATCAACGAGTCTGTTGAGATAGCAAAGTACAGCCTTGGCTCACGCACCGGTGACCTTACCAATGCAATATTGCGCAATCTGCAGCGGGATATTGATGATCTTCCTAAGCCCAATTTTGAAGATCGTACAAAATTAGTGGCAACCACCTTTTCACATCCCGAATGGCTGGTGAAACGATGGACTGATCGTTTTGGCGAACGCGAAGCCTTTAAACTGATGCAGGCCAACAACAAACGGCCCAGCTATTATATCCGTGCCAACAATCTGCGTACAAAAACAGAGAATTTTAAATTACGCATGACCAAGCACGGCATCGAATTTGAAGAAAGTGATTGGCTGCCGGGCTATTTCAAAGTAGATAGTGTTGCCCCTTTCATTTCAAAGGGATGGCTGGATAAAGGATTTTGCCAGGTACAGGATATCGCTGCCGGTTTTGCTCCCTATCTTTTGGATCCCCAATCAGAAGAATCCGTTTATGATCTCTGTGCAGCGCCCGGCACTAAAAGTATTTTAATGTCTGACTTAATGAATGGCGAAGGCGATATACTTGCCGTTGATATCTCTTCGGAGCGACTTGATAAGCTGGCCGAAAGCGCCCTCTCCTATCACGCCGAAAATATTCGTGTCCGCCGTGCTGACGCAACCGAAGTAGAACTTGACGAAACAGATGCCGTTTTGCTGGATGCACCCTGTACCGGAACAGGAGTACTTAGTAAGCGAGCCGACTTGCGCTGGCGTCGCGATCAAGACTCTCTTGATAATGCTGTTCAATTGCAGGCTGAGTTGCTCGACTCTGCTGCTAAAATGGTCAAAAAAGACGGGCGCCTGGTCTACAGTACCTGCTCCCTCGAAGAGGAAGAAAACATGGAACAAGTTATGAACTTCCTTGATCGACATGATAACTTCGAGATGCAATCCGTTGAAGGATATGTCCCTGACGAAGTTATAGTCCACGGAGGACTCGCTTACCAGACTTTCCCACACAAGCACGGCTGTGACGGACACTTTGGAGTATTGTTAAAGCGAACCAGTTAAGAAAAGTATCAAGATCCTGAACAAGTTCAGGATGACATTTTAGTTTGATCTCTGCTTCCGTAGTTCTGCTGCGGAAGCTTTTTTTATTCCTATTCTACTTTAGTTTCTTTGGTAAAACCAAACCTCAATTCCTACTCTACATCTTCTATCCTTTTTCGTATCTTTGCGACTAAATTAGCGATAACCGGAACCTGTAAAACGAGCTTTCACAATTTTGGATAAACCCACGGCTTCTCAAGACATCCCAAAACATTTTGATCCCGGCAGTATTGAAGACAAATGGTACAGCTTCTGGGAGGATAACGGTTTCTTTCACTCTGAACCTGACGAGCGCGAATCATATACCGTCGTCATCCCTCCCCCCAACGTCACGGGTGTTCTGCACATGGGACATATGCTCAACAATACTATACAGGATGTACTGGTCCGGCGTGCTCGCATGAAGGGCAAAAACGCCTGTTGGGTTCCTGGAACTGATCACGCCTCTATTGCAACCGAAGCCAAGGTCGTGCAAAAGCTTCGCAAAGAAGGCGTCACCAAAGCAGATCTCACGCGAGAAGAATTTTTAGAACACGCCTGGGACTGGACTGATGAACACGGCGGAATTATCCTTCAGCAGCTGCGCAAACTCGGTGCCTCTTGCGACTGGGAACGAACCCGCTTTACGCTTGAAGATGACCTATATGAAGCTGTCGTTGATTGCTTTATCGAACTCTACGAGCGTGGCTATATATATCGCGGAAAGCGGATGATTAACTGGGACCCGGAAGCCCAAACGGCCCTTTCTGATGAAGAAGTTATTCACCGGGAGGAAACCTCAAAACTTTATCACATTCGTTATGAAATTAAGGACAGCGACGAGTGGGTTACGATTGCGACAACACGACCCGAGACTATTTTAGCAGATACAGCCGTTTGCGTGCATCCCGATGACGATCGATATCAAGATCTGATTGGTAAAACAGCAATTATTCCTGTCGTGGAACGCGAAGTCCCCATTATTGCAGATGAATACGTGGATATGGAATACGGAACCGGATGCCTTAAAATTACGCCGGCGCACGATGAAAATGACTATGAGATCGGACAAAAGCACGATCTGGAAACTATCGATATGCTTAATCCCAATGGCACACTAAGCGAAGCTGCAGAGCACTACATCGGTGAAGATCGTTTTGATGCCCGGGACCTGATCATCAAAGATCTAAAAAAACGTGACCAGCTGGTTAAGATTGAAGAAATGCAGAATAAGATTGGTTATTCTGAGCGGACGGATGCCATCATTGAACCACGCTTGTCGCTGCAGTGGTTTTGCAGGATGGATGAACTGGCCAAACCGGCCCATGAAAACGTGATGAACGACAATATTGAGTTCCATCCGTCTAAGTTTAAGAATTCATACAACCACTGGATGGAGAATATTCGCGATTGGTGTATTTCGCGTCAGCTTTGGTGGGGACAGCGCATTCCTGCCTGGTACTACGGTGACAGCAAAGACGATTACGTTGTTGCTAAAACAGAAGAAGAAGCTATTAAAAAAGCACGACAAAAATCCGGTAATAGCGAATTAACATCCGATGATATTCGCCAAGATGAAGACGTGCTTGATACATGGTTTTCGTCATGGCTATGGCCGATTACCGTCTTCGATCCGGAATTTATCCGAACCGGCGAACCAAATGAAGATTTAGAGTATTACTATCCCACACAGGACTTAGTTACCGCTCCGGAGATCATGTTTTTCTGGGTCGCACGCATGATTATGTCCGGTTATGAATTTATGGACGAAAAGCCATTCAGCAATGTCTATTACACCGGTATCGTCCGCGACAGTCAGCGTCGTAAGATGTCCAAATCGCTGGGTAATTCTCCTGATCCTATCAGGCTTATGGAAGAATACGGAACCGACGGCGTGCGCGTTGGAATGCTATTCTCATCACCTGCCGGCAACGACCTTCTTTTTGAAGAACAACTTTGCGAGCAGGGACGCAATTTTGCCAATAAGATCTGGAATGCGTTCCGCTTCCTCTCAATGAATCGCACCGAGGAAACCCAGCTTACAGATTCACTCGAAATAGATGAAAATAATCTTGTCGACTGCTGGATGCTCTCCCGTTTGCATGAAACTATCGACGCCATCAATAAAGATATGGAGAATTTCCGTATCAATGAGGCGTTACACAAAATTTACTCCCTGATTTGGGATGATTTCTGCGACTGGTATATCGAGCTGATTAAAGCTGATGAACCGGGTGCAAGTATTCCAGAAGATCGTCTGTCGCGCGGATTCAATTTCTTTGAACAGCTAATGAAGCTTCTGCACCCCTTTATGCCGTTTATCACGGAAGAAATCTGGCAGCTTATCCGCGATCGTGATACCGATGAAGCTATGATTGTTGCCTCTTGGCCAGAGTTTGATGAAAGCTTGGTTTCCGAATCAGATAGAGATCTTTTTAAGTCCATTCAGAAAATGATTTCTGCCATCCGGAATATACGGGCCGAATTTAACCTGAATCCAAATGATGAAATTGACCTACTCATTAAGGCTAAGAATGATGAAATGGCCAATGCACTGAGCAATAATGAGTGGATCTTCCGAAAGCTTCAGTCTATTGATACGTTTGAGGTATCAGCTGATTTAAAAAAGCCCGAAACATCAGCTTCTGCTGTTATTGAAGGTACTGAGCTGTTTGTACCGCTTGAGGGACTCATCGATCTGGATAAAGAACGTAAACGAATCAAAAAAGAAATTGATCGCCTGGAGGGATTTTTAAAATCAATCGAAGGAAAGCTAAATAATGACGGATTCGTTAATAATGCTCCCGAAGATGTGGTTCAGAAAGAGCGAGATAAAAAAGAAGACACCGAAACGAATCTCGAAAAATTGCGCGAAATTTTAGAAGAGTTGGATCAATAGAACACTGACTACACTGTTTTTACTGATAGCCACCGTTAGATTATGAGCCTTATCTGTTTTATCAGTATTCTATAAAGTTTAAAACTATTTATGCCGAAAGAACCGGATTTTATACACGACTTAAATGAACAACAAAAACGTGCTGTACGACACGGCAAGGGTCCCCTATTGATTGTAGCCGGGGCCGGTAGTGGAAAAACACGTGTACTTACTTACCGCATTGCTTATTTGATCCACCAAAACATGGCTGCACCCAACGAGATTCTGGCACTCACCTTTACCAATAAGGCCGCCAAGGAGATGCAGGAACGGATTGGGCAACTTATTGGTGATGAGGCAAGCCGACTTTGGATGGGAACTTTTCACTCTGTCTTTTCCAAAATCCTGCGCTACGAAGCAGAAAAGATAGGATTCAATTCAGACTATTCTATCTATGATACAGAGGATTCCAAGAATGCCATCAAGCAAATCTTGCGGGAAAATAACTACGACCCCAAAGAGATAAAACCACGCATTCTGCAGCGGCGTATCAGTGATGCCAAAAACGAGCTCATCAATCCGGACCACTATAACGAAAAATTTGTCCACAGTACGCTTGATGATATTACGGCTCGCATCTATAAGATTTACGTTGAGCGGCTTAAACACAACAACGCCATGGATTTTGACGACCTGCTCATCAAACCGATTGAACTCTTTAATGAGCATCCTGAGGTCCTCGAGAAGTACCAGGATCGGTTCAAATATATCATGATTGATGAGTATCAGGATACCAATCACGCCCAGTACAAGGTTACGAATATGTTGGCCAGCAAATACGAAAATTTGTGTGTGGTCGGTGATGATGCCCAAAGTATTTACTCGTTCCGTGGAGCCGATATCAGCAATATCCTGGATTTCAAAAGTGATTACGAAGATGCGGTAGAAATTCCGCTTGAGCAGAACTATCGATCGACCAAAGCTATCTTGAAAGCCGCCGATTCTATCATCAAAAACAACAGTAAGCAGCTCGAGAAAACGCTGTGGACAGATAATGATATGGGAGATACCATCACCGTGCTCGATAATTATGACGAGCGGGATGAGGCCAATCGGGTGGCGAACTACATTCAGGATTTAAAGATGCGCAAGGGATATGACTACAACGACTTTGCCATACTATATAGAACGAATTATCAAAGTCGTGTTTTTGAAGAAACTTTCCGGAGAAAAGGAATTACCTATCAGCTGGTGGGTGGGCTCTCGTTCTATCAGCGCAAGGAAATTAAGGACGTTCTGGCCTATTTAACGTTGCTCATCAATCCCGATGACGACACGAACTTGATGCGCATCATCAATGAACCATCACGTGGTATCGGACAAAAATCGCTATCTGATTTGATGAATCGCGCCCGACAGACTGGACAATCACTCTGGCGTATCCTTGAAAATGTGGAGGAAGCCGATGTATATAAACCGGCCGAAAACAGTGTCAAGGATTTTGTACGCATGATCAACAGTTTAAAACAAGAGCTTGCAAGCGGGACAAGCTTGATTGAGGTAACCAAACAGCTGCTGGATGAGTCCGGCTACATGAAGTCGCTGGTAGAGGAAAATTCACCGAAGTCTATGACACGGCGAGAAAATATCCTCGAGCTTCAGAACGCAATCTCCTACTTTGAGAAAAATAACAAAAACGCCACACTCAGCTCTTTTCTCCAAGAGATAAGTTTAATTACGGACACCGATAAATACGATGAGGACAAACCGGCCGTTACTATGATGACGGTACACGCAGCCAAGGGTCTTGAATTTCCCGTAGTATTTATTGTAGGGCTTGAAGAAGAGCTTTTCCCCGTGGGCAGTCGAAATAACGAGGATGTCAATATTGAGGAAGAGCGTCGCTTATTTTATGTCGCTATTACCCGTGCCGAAAAAGAGCTGTATTTTAGTCACTGTCGGAGTCGCTATAAATATGGCGAAGAACAGCGCAAAACAAGGTCGCGCTTTCTTGATGAAGTAAGTTCCGATGTTGTACGAACGGAAACGGGATCGTCTATCGACCAGGATAAGAACAGGTTTTCTAAAAACAAAAATGGCAACAGTTCTAATAACGGCGACACAACAGTAGAGTACGATTGGAAAAAACCACTCTATGATAAAAACAACCGCTCATCACATACACAGATCCATTATGACAACCCCGATGAGGATCCTTTTCAGGTTGGCGCCAAGGTTGTCCACAATGTTTTTGGACCGGGTAAAATTATAAGTCGGAGTGGAAAAGGTGAAAGAACCAAAGTTGTTGTATTTTTTAAAGAACGAGGACGTAAAACATTGATGTTGCGTGCAGCAAAAATGCAGGTTGTCGGATAACAGGCTTAGTACCGACCCATAGGTTCAGCAGATGAAAAACTTAGTTTTTAACGGTTTAGATTTTAGAAATACTGCCCAGATAGCTATAACTATACTGCTATTTCTGCTTGGTAGTATTACTACTTCCCTACAGGCACAGCCTGTACTTAATGCCCAAAATACTGCTCTGGGTAGTGGAGGTACTGCATACCTGACCGGTAACGGAGCGTTATTCTGGAATCCGGCAAATTTAGCGATCAACGATCGGCAGGGAACTATTCATATAAATCTGGGGGAGACAGGTATTTTATATGAACCCGTTCTTTCCTCTGATGTAGCCAATGACCAGTTTTTTAATTTTACTGACAGCTACTTTCCCTATGAGTCAGGAGCTGTGGATATTGCTCCGACGCAACGTCAAACAATTATTGATGAAAATTATCCCCGAAGCAGGTTAGTTTCGCAGCATCAAACAAGAGCAGATGTTATGCTGGGGGGTATTTCATGGTATCGAGGAGAAGAAACATTTTCTATTGGAGCCCGTGCGCGCTATTCTTCTCGCATTGAAGTTGGAAGAGGTTGGTATTCAGATGACTATATTCAAAAAAATGACCAACAACTACGGGACTTTACTCTGGACCAGCATATTACCAAAAATATTGAAATTGCCTTGGGATACGGTAGAGAGTTCACCTTTATTGAGGGGTTGTTTTCACGCTTGAGTAAGCTATATGTAGGTGTTTCTCCCAAATTTATAATAGCGGGACCCCATTTTAGTGCTACCTATTATGGACAGAAACAACGTACTAATGATGGCAACCCAAACCAGTATGTGACTGATTTCTCGTACCAATCCTCCGGTGAATATACTCGAATGACCAGAGACTACCTCTCGTCTGGAAATCCACAAACTGCCGTTAATACTAATCTAAATAAAAAGTTCAATTTTGACCCTACCGGTTATGGGGCAGCTTTTGATTTTGGGCTTACCTACCTCATCCCTATTGGCAATGAGCTGAATCTCATCGAGAATGATCCTCAAAAATCAGTGGTGGGTAAATCACTGCGCATAGCAATCTCTTTCAATGACATTGGGATGATCCGGTATACCGAACAACCTCTTTCCTTTGATACCCCAGGTGATACTCTGCAAATCGGTCGGGAATTCCCAAAGGAATCGATGTTTATTGGATCCGGCGGGCAATATCTAACATATTTTGATGAGGTATCAGAAGTTAAAAATCCATTTGAACGAGCTCAAAGTCCCAGTGATAAAGCATTTTCGACTCCAACTCCGGCGTCATTAAATGGTGGGATTATGCTGGACCTTGAAAGAGTTAAACTTACGGGGGACCTCACTCTCGGATTAAATAATACAGCCCTGACAAATACAAAGCTGGCCATGCATCTGGGAATGGAAGTCCGCCCAATTCGAAAAATCCCCATACGAATGGGAACGAGATTGGCATCAGGGTTACCTGCGCATGTTGGAATAGGCACAGGTTACGAAAGTCGCTATTGGGATTTTAATATAGGTACACAAATCATTTTCCGCTCTCACAACTTTACTACGGAATTTGTGGGAGGAGCCTTCGCCGGTATTCAACTCCATCTCTAATTGAGAGTATTTCTGTCAAGCTGTCAAGGTTGGTCTCAATTAAAGGTTCATGTTGCTATTTTGCCAGTAAATATGACTAATTGGTAGTTTGAATAAGGTTGGCTCTTTATTTGCATAAATGTAATACAACACGAAAAAAATATAGATTTAAATAACCGCATATATGAATAACATCTTCGATAATATGGCCAATTTTGAAGATATTCAGGATCAATTTGATGATTTTGAACAGGCTATTCCCCTGATGTCCGAAGAGGAAGAAAAGGAATTAACACAGTCAGAGGTACCTGAAGAGCTTCCTATTTTACCACTAAAAAACACCGTTCTGTTTCCCGGTGTTGTAGTCCCCATTACCGTGGGCCGGGATCGCTCTCTTAAATTGGTGAAAGAAGCATATGAATCTGATAAAACCATCGGTGTAGTCAGCCAAAAAGATGAGGAAGATGAAGATCCCGATGGTAAGGACCTTTATGAGGTTGGTACCGTTGCCCAAATTCTTAAATTGATTAAGATGCCGGATGGCAGCAAAAGTATCGTCATTCAGGGTAAGACAACTTTTAAAGTTGAAGAATTTTTACAGAAAGATCCCTATTTCAGGGCTTCGGTTGAACCCTATCGCCAGGAGATGGATATTGAAGGCGTAGAGCTCGATGCCTCTATCCGGTCGGTTAAAGAGACTGCTCAAAAAATTGTAAACCTCTCCCCTAATATTCCATCAGAGGCATCTGTTGCCATAAATAATATCAACAGTCCCAACTTTCTGTTGAACTTTATTTCGTCGAACCTTAACGTTTCCACATCAGACAAACAGGAAGTACTCGAGATCCGCAAGTTTTCCGAGCGGATGGAACGTGTCATGGAGTTTCTTAACAAAGAGCTCCAGGTTCTGAATTTAAGTGAGGAGATCCGTACAAAAGTTAAGTCGGATATTGACGAGCAACAGCGAGATTTTTATCTCCGTCAGCAGATGAAAGCAATTCAGGAAGCCTTGGGCGAAGATGGAGAGCAGCAAGAAATTGCATCCCTGCGTAAGCGCGCCAAGGAAAAGAATCTCCCAGAAGAAGCACAAGAAACCGTTGAAAAGGAACTTAAGCGCCTCGAGCGCACGCCCAATTCCTCTCCCAACCATGGAGTCATCCACAATTATATTGAGTGGATTTTAGATCTTCCCTGGGAAAAATATTCGGATGACAACCTGGACTTGGAAAATGCCCAAGATGTATTGGACGACGACCATTATGGATTAGACAAGGTCAAGAAACGTATTATCGAATACCTGGCTGTTCTTAAGCTTAAGAAGGATATGAAAGCTCCTATCTTATGTTTCTACGGCCCTCCAGGAGTTGGTAAAACATCGCTCGGTAAATCGATTGCGCGTGCTTTAAACCGTAAATTTGAGCGTTTCAGCTTAGGCGGAATTCACGACGAGGCTGAGATTCGAGGGCACCGGCGCACATACATCGGGGCACTTCCGGGACGTATTCTGCGTGCTATGAAGAAAGCGGGTACCAGCAATCCGGTTATGATGCTTGATGAAATTGACAAAGTTGGATCTGATTATAGAGGTGATCCCACCTCTGCCCTGCTTGAGGTCCTTGATCCTGAGCAAAACGACAGCTTTGCGGATAATTACCTTGAGCTCGAATATGACCTGTCAAATGTCCTGTTTATTGCAACGGCCAACTCGCTGGATACTATTCCGGCTCCGCTGCGCGATCGTATGGAGATCATCAACATCAGTGGGTATACCTTGCAGGAAAAAACACAGATTGCCAAAGAGCATCTGATGCCTAAACAGATTAAAGAAAATGGGTTGACAGAAGATCAGATAGAAATCAAAGATGAAACCGTTAGACAAATTATTGAAAAGTATACCCGGGAATCAGGCGTAAGATCCCTGGAACGAGAGATTGGATCGGTATGCCGCGGTGTTGCCGCAAAAATTGCCAAAGGCGATGAAGGAGAACACGTTGTTGAACCGGATGATCTCCAGGAATATCTTGGTAAGCGCAAGTACTTCTCTGAAGTTGCTGAACGCACTAAAGTTCCGGGCGTTGCCACTGGCTTAGCCTGGACCCCTTACGGCGGAGATATTCTATTTATCGAAGCAAGTGTATCAAAAGGAACCGGTAAGCTCCATATCACCGGACAGTTGGGCGATGTGATGAAAGAGTCGGCCATGCTTGCAATGTCCTATTTGAGAGCACACTCAGACAAATTGAATATCCCTGAAGAAGCATTCAAATATTGGGATCTGCATATTCACGTTCCCAAAGGAGCAGTACCCAAAGACGGACCTTCAGCGGGTATTTCCATATTCTCAGCTGTAGCATCTATCTTTACCCAGCGCAAAGTGAAAGGAACACTTGCTATGACGGGCGAAATTACATTGCGCGGACTTGTTCTTCCTGTAGGTGGCATTAAGGAAAAAGTACTGGCCGCTAAGCGTGCTGGTATCGAAAAAGTCTTGTTACCGCAAAAGAATGAAAAAGATGTCGCTGAAATTGAAGAAGATGTGCTCGGCGATCTTAAGGTAGAGTATCTCGAACGTATGGATCCCCTGCTTGATATCGTGCTTGAGGATGAAGTAGTACAAGATCCTCAAAAACGTTTCAAAGTAAGCGAATCCTACAAAAGAAAAACGGGGAAGAATTCTGAATCTACCGACTCCACCGAAGAAACAATTGTAATGGAGTAAGAACTAACATTATCAACAAAAAAGTCGTCTCGATTTATCGGGGCGACTTTTTTATTTTAGTGATGCATTAATTTCAAAATAAAGAAGTAAAACTTGCCCAAAGAAGGACGTATTGTAGAGTCTACCGGACGATGGTATAAAGTTGCTTACGATGAGGACAGTGGCATGCAGACGATAAACTGTCGGCTTCCCGGTCGTTTTCGTCTTAAAGATCACGCATTAACCAATCCCATCGCTGTTGGCGACTATGTTGAGTTTGAAATTAATGATGACGGTTCGGGGAGTATCGAAAAAATAAAAGACCGCGCAAATTACATAATCCGTCAATCTACCCATCATCAGGAAGACCACCAGATACTGGCAGCCAATATCGATCGGGCCTATGTAGTACAATCCGTTAAAATGCCGCGCATGAAACAGGGTTTTTTTGATCGCTTTTTGGTTACTTGTGAGGCCTATCAAATCCCAGCTTCAATCATCATAAATAAAATGGATTTGGCTGGTGATAATGCTCAAGCTTATATAGACTCCATTGCCGATCTGTATGATTCACTGGGCTATCCCGTGCTCAAAACCAGCATTAACAACAAGGAATCTCTTAACCGTCTTAAAGAACAGCTTCAAGATGATACTTCCGTATTTATCGGTCCCTCTGGCGTGGGTAAAACAAGTTTATTGAACAGCATAGATCCCAATATCGATCGTAAAGTGGGTGATATCTCTACTTTCAACGAAAAAGGGAAACACACTACTACGTTTGCAAAACTCCTGCCTTTGCAAATTGGGGGATATATTGTGGATACCCCCGGGATCAAGGAGTTTGGCTTGGTGAATATCGAACCGTGGGAACTCTCACTTTTCTTTCCGGAAATGTTAGAGCCGCGCCGCAACTGCAAGTTTAACAACTGCACCCACGCTCACGAACCGGGCTGCGGAGTCATTGAGGCCTTCAAAGAGGGACAAATCGATGCTGACAGATACGATTCCTACCTCAATATCCTCGAATCACTACAAGAGGATTAATAATTAGAGAGTTATCTTCAAATTCTTTAGTATTGCAGTAGTATACGGATGGTTAAAAAATCGAAATTAAATATCAGGGATATGAAATTAAGATACCGATTACTCACAATTCTCTTCTTAAGCGGGCTCTTCGCTTTTAGCTCAACCCCAGCACAAGCCCAAGTAGGTGATATAGGCGACATTTTACAGTCAGGACGAGAAGACGCCAACACACTCGCTCGTGCTTACCTTGAACCTTTTGGATCAGGATTTGGTGCTTCCCTCAATACCGGGTGGACTAATACAGCTAAACCCCACGGCAAGTTTGGTTTTGATGTAACAGTCAGTGCCGGTTTGGCCATTGTGCCCGATGCGGCCAAATCATTTAATGTTAATGAACTTGGACTTCAGAAGTTGGAGTTAGAAGGCAATAATCCAATTTCTCCAACCATTAACGGTGCCGAAGATACGGGGTCGCTGCTCGCTGCATATGAAGAAATAAATGGTAGCCGCCAAAAACTTTTAGAATTCAATATGCCTGAGGGATCGGGATTTAGCTATGTTCCCGCTCCCATGATAAAAGCAGGGGTTGGCATTATCAAAGATACGGAACTGATGCTTCGATATACTCCAAAAACCGAGATTGGAGACTTTGGTAATTTCAACCTGTTTGGTGTAGGTGCTAAACACGGTATCAATCAGTGGTTACCCGGTGGCAAGATGCTTCCGGTGAACCTATCCGTAATGTTTGGCTATACCAATATGGAAGTTGGATCAGATTTAGATTTAGCTGCCGATGATGTTATACAGGATCCAAATAATACAGAGAATCCTTACAACGCTTCTCAATGGGAAGGTCAAACTGTTGAAATGAATACTGATTCATGGACCATTAACGCCTTGGTTGGTAAAAGTTTACCCGTTGTTTCGGTATATGCCGGAGTTGGTTACGAGGCCTCCACGTTCAGCATTACCACTCCGGGATCATATCCTACAGTAGTGCCTAATGAAGCTTTTCAAAACGACCCTCAAAACAATGAGCCTTTAATTGTTGATGCTGTAGACGAACCCATCGACGTATCAATTGACGGTGATAATGGGTTACGAGCACTTGCCGGATTTAGGCTGAAGTTCACGGTTTTCCATATTTCAGGCTCTTATACCCTCTCGAATTATTCGAGTTACAACCTGGGCGTTGGAATTAGCTTTAGATAAATCCCGAGCTCAAAATCTTATAGCAAAAGGGAGTTCACCCGAACTCCCTTTTTTATTTAAGTTCAGAACGTCATAAAAATGTCAGTACCGATCGATATACTCTACATTCTCGATCTATTTGGAGTCGCTGTTTTTGCAATATCCGGAGCCCTTGCTGCCGGACGTAAAAGTCTTGATCTGCTTGGAGTGGTCATTATTGCTGTCGTCACAGCCGTAGGTGGTGGAACAACGCGAGACCTACTTTTAGATCGTCATCCGATTTTTTGGATTGCTGATCCCATTTATCTTCTGGTTATCATTATTGCCTCCCTCTTTACGATCTGGTATACCCAATATAATGAACCACCCGAAAAAGCCCTGCTCATCGCTGATGCTTTGGGATTGGCGGTATTTACCGTATTGGGTGCTCAAATCACACAAGAAGTCGTATCAAATAGTGTTATTATTGTTATAATGGCAGCTATAACCGGTACCGTGGGAGGGTTAATTCGCGATGTTTTAAGCAACGAAATCCCCCTTATTATGCGTCGTGATATTTATGCTACGGCGGCATTAGCCGGTGCAACGGTCTACCTACTCTTACAGCTGGGAACTTTGGAACCCACGGTTAATATTATTCTGGGTATGTTTGTCGTCATAGGTTTGCGTCTCGCAGCTATCCAATGGGATCTCCACTTACCCCGTTTCAAACTAAAAGAATAAAATAGTTGGTGTTTAGAATAATTGTGGTAATATTTCTTTAGTCTTTTAAGAAAATTAGGGAGATAACGTTATGAAAACGCAAATATTCGTACTACTCTTTTTACTCATTTCATTGGCAGGAACCACTCAAGCTCAAGAAATAAACATTGAACAATTTGACTTTGCCACAGCTATAGAAGATCGAAAGCCCACCGGTATTGATACAGTCTTTACTGCTGATGTAGGCACGATTTATTGTTTCACTCAGGTTGAAGGCACATCGGATACTACCCAAATAACACATGAATGGTATCATGAAGATGAAGAGAAAGCACAGGTCAATTTAACGATAGCCGCCAATAACTGGCGGACATGGAGCTCCAAAAAAATACTTGAGAGCTGGACCGGTTCTTGGAGGGTAATGGTTACCGGACCAAATGGCAATGTGCTTGCGACCAAAAACTTTGTGATTACAGAAAATTAGTGTGCTTTAAGCCAATTTTTAGCAAGTCCCATATCTACTTTTAGAGGACATGCTAACTCGTAAGCAGACTCCATCAGCTCTTTCAGTTTTTGGGGAACGGATTCTTTTTCTTCTTCCGGTACTTCAAAAATAAGTTCATCATGAACTTGTACTAACATCCGGGTTTGAAGTTCATTCTGTTCCAGGTACTCCTGAATATCAATCATTGCCTGCTTGATAATATCAGCAGCGGTACCCTGAATAGGCATATTTATAGCCGTGCGCTCTGCAAATGATCGCCGATTCCAGTTACTCGCATTGATGTCAGAAATATATCTACGACGGCCCATTAGCGTTTTTACGTATCCATGCTCTTTGGCAAAAGCTTTGGTTTCGTTGATGTATTCTAAAATTCCCGGGAATCGCTCAAAATACTGATCAATCATTTCTTTCCCTTCATTATTACTGATTCCCAGGCGACTGGCTAATCCATAAGCACTTACCCCGTAAGGAATACCGAAATTTACCTCTTTGGCTTTTCGACGGTGATCAGAGGTAACATCATCAAGGGATTCCAACTCAAAAATCTCTTTAGCCGTTCTGGAGTGAATATCCTCATCATTTTTAAACGCCTGAATCATATTTTCATCCCCAGACATCGAAGCAATTACGCGAAGTTCAACCTGGGAATAATCGGCTGATAGCAGCTCGAAGCCGTCATCCGCTATAAATGCTTTTCGAATTTCACGCCCCCGTTTGGTGCGAATGGGGATATTTTGCAAGTTGGGATTCGATGATGAAAGCCGCCCTGTTGCCGCAATATGCTGATTGAAATCAGTATGTATGCGACCGGTCTCTTCATTGATCAACTTTGGCAGAGCATCCACATATGTTGATTTCAACTTGCTGAGCGCCCGGTATTCTAAAATAAGGTCCGGCATCTCATAATCTTTCGCTAATTTCTTAAGTACTGACTCTGCCGTCGAATACTGCCCGGTCTTAGTCTTTTTGCCAGCCGGTAAGCCCATTTTGTCAAATAAGACTTCTCCCAATTGCTTCGGGGAATTGATATTAAACTCAGTACCTGCTTTATCATATATTTTTTGCTCAAGCTCCAGCAAATCATCGCGCAACGAAGTTGATAACTCCTTAAGCATTTCCTTATCCAGCAAAATACCGTTCATTTCCATCTTAGCCAGCACTTCGATGAGCGGGAACTCCAGCTGATCAGCAATCTCAGCAAGGTCATCCTCAGCTAACTTATCACTTAGTACTTCATATAACCGCAAAGTTATATCAGCATCCTCACAGGCATAAACGCGAATATCTTCCGGATCAAACTCATCCATTGACTTTTGTTTGCGTCCGCTCCCAATAAGATCCGTAATAGGAATCGGCTCATAATTAAGGTATTCCTCCGCCAGCGTATCCATCTTTAATTTTTGATCTGCATCAAGCAGATAGGCTGCAATCATCGTATCAAATACTTCGCCCTGAACCTCTAAACCGGCCCGATGCAGCATCATGTAATCGAACTTATAATTATGGGCAATTTTTTTTGTTGTCGGATTTGTAAAGAGAGGACTCATAATCTCCATCGCCACTTGTTCATCAAATCCCTTTTCTCCATTCAAAGGAATATAATAGGCCACTCCGGGTGTAGCAGAAATAGCAACTCCAACCAGGGTGTTTTCCATCGGATCAACGCCATCGGTCTCGGTGTCAAAACAGAAAGCATTTTCTTGGCTAAGTCTCTCCACCAGTTCTTCCAGCTTGTCTTTTGAATCCACCAACTCATATGTCACAATATCCTCGTCATAGCTCTCGAGGGGTGATTCTTCCTCAATCTCCTCATCAGCCAGAAAAAGGTCGCCTTGGTTTTCATTTCCCGAGTCTGATTTTTTATCTGCCGATCGTACTATTTCTTCGCCCAGATACTTTTTGGTGAGCGTACGGAACTCCATCCGTTTAAAAAAAGCACCCAGCTTTTCATCATTAGCTCCTTGCCAATCCAGATCTTCCCACTCAACGGTGTCAGGTACATCCGTTTTAATTTTGACCATTTCCTTCGCATGCAGTGCTTCTTCGGCATACTCCTGCAATCCTTCGCGATGACGCTTAGAACTCATATTTGGTGCGTCTTCAATAGCAGCTTCAAGCGATCCGTATTTGTTAATTAATTTGGGAGCCCCTTTTTTGCCAATTCCTTTTACCCCCGGGATGTTATCGGATTTATCTCCAAGAATAGCCAGCACATCAACCACATCTTCGGGATAGACACCGAAGTAATCTTTTACGCCCTCGCGATCTATCAGATTGAATCCCCCATTCTGGTTATCGGGCTTATACATGGTAATATGATCGTGTACCAACTGCATAAAATCCTTGTCGGGGGTGACCAAAAAAACATCCACATCTTCAGCATTCGCACGATCTGCTACGGTCCCAATAATATCATCTGCCTCATAGCCATCCTGCTCAATATTTTTGATTCCATACCCCTCAATCATTTCTTTAATTAGGGGGATACCGATCGTTAACTCCTCGGGTTGTGGCGGGCGATTTGCCTTATAGTCCTCATCCATTTCATGCCTGAACGTGGGAGCCTTTGTATCCCATGCAACAGCAATATGTGTAGGTTCATGCTCCTCAAGAAGTTTTTCCAGCGTATTGGCAAAACCCAAAATTGGGCCGGTGGGAATGCCTTCAGAATTCTGTAAATTACTGCTGATAAAGGCGAAATGTGAACGATAGGCCAGCGCCATACCGTCCAATAAAAACAGGAGACTTTTAGACATGCTTTTTTACTTAAACTTGGAACATTAAAATTCTTACTATTCGGTTGTTAAATAATCCGGTAAAAGGTAAAACTTTTTAGTGTCGTTTTCGAATAACAACTTCATTCATATAATTGATCAAACTCTTTCATGGGATTAAAAAACGAAGCACAGTCAGCATTCCAAAATACGAAATCCTTTTATAAGGAATACGTTTCGGGCATGACCCGTGAACGTATGGGAAAGGAGTTTTATAAGGATACCGATCGTCTCAAGCAACTCTACTCCGAAGCTATCGGTGAAGACATTGATAAGGCTGAGGAGGACTCTGTTCCCGGGCATCTAAAAATTATGCGACTTTTTTCGGCGTTAACACAGCGGCTCAATCCCACGCGTCGATTGGTATTTGGGTTATCAGTTATTTCATTTGTATCTCATTATCTATTTGGGTTCCTGCAAATTACAGGATTTGTATTTTTCTATAACCTACTTCTGCCCTTTGCATTTATTTCCATGTCAATGCTATTGCTCGTTGAGCTGCTGGAAAAATCTGATGTGAAACGAGAAATAGATCTGGCGCGAGAAATTCAGCTTAGCTTACTCCCCAATACCGAGCACTATCGTAATAATTTGGAGATTGCCTCTTTCGCCAATACAGCTAAAGAAGTGGGCGGTGATTATGTAGATATCATTGAAACTGATGAGGGAACCTATATTGTAATTGCTGATGTTTCTGGCAAGGGACTTTCTGCCGCTTTATATATGGTAAGGATGCAAGCTTTGGTACATCTCATTATTGAAAAAAGTCAACCTTCCCCAAAGGAGCTTTTCCTCGAGCTTAATAACTATGTGAAGTCAGATATCAAGGATAAAACATTTGTAACCGCCTGCGCAGCTTTTTTCCCCAATGGAGAGGACCACTTTATCTTTGCTCGTGCTGGTCATAATGCCCCTATCCTATTCAGCAATGAACGGGATGCAACTTTTGATTTACGCTCTGATGGATTTGCCCTTGGCATGACCACATCGGCCAATATGGAACACTATCTACAGGAAAAGAAATTTCACTTTAAGAACGGTGACAGTATCCTCTTTTATACCGATGGGCTTACCGAATCAAGAAATAAATGGGGTGAAGAATACGGGGATGAACGTCTCGATGGTATCATGAGTGTGTATGGATCACTTCATTCCAAATCAATTATTCACAAAATACAATCTTCACTCGAAAACTTTATCGGAAAGGAAGAACCAGTTGATGACGTGACGTTTACTTGTGTCCATCACACCGCAAATAAATAAAGTGAGCGGTCTACTTTTAAGCAAACCGCTCACCTTCATTCCTGTTGTTCAATAAAATATTATTGCAGCTTAAGAGCTTCTTCTACCATTCGATCGCTGGTTATGCCGTATTCCTGGAAAATAGTTTCATAAGGAGCTGATGCGCCAAAACGATCAACACCAATCACAGTACCTTTTGTACCAACCCACTCTCTCCAACCTTGTGTAGCGGCCGCCTCAATAGAGACCCGCGCTTTAACTTCATTAGGCAGTACTTTTTGCTGATATGCTTGATCCTGCTCTCTAAAAAGCTCCCAAGACGGCATACTTACTACTCGGGCATCAACATCTTTGGCAGCAAGTTTTTCTTTGGCTTCCATCGCACGGTACACCTCTGATCCACTCCCCATTAAAATGACATCCGGCTGATCTTTCTCAGAATCCGAAAGAATATATCCACCCTTGGTAGTATTCTCGGCGGCATTATCCTGCGTACGCTCAAAAGTTGGTACATTTTGACGCGTAAGAACAATAAGCGAAGGCCCTCCTTTATTATCCAGTGCTGCTTTCCAACTCCAGGCCACCTCGTTGGCATCAGCAGGACGAAATACCAGGGTATTCGGCATTGCACGCAGTGATGCCAAATGTTCAACAGGCTGATGGGTAGGTCCATCTTCTCCCAATCCAATACTGTCGTGGGTGAACACAAATATAGATGGAATATGTGATAGTGCAGCTATACGAATCGCCGGACGGCAATAATCAGAAAATATGAGAAAGGTTCCGCCGTATGGAATTACTCCTTTATGCAGTGCCATGCCGTTTAGTGCGGCCCCCATAGCATGCTCTCGTACTCCGAAATGGATATTTCGTCCACTATAGTCAGACGTTGAAAAAATACCGGCATCATCAATCCAAGTTTTGTTGCTTCCTGTCAAGTCCGCTGATCCCCCAATCATCTGCGGCACATTTTCAGTCAATGACTGCAATACCTTGCCTGATGATGCACGAGTAGCCATCCCGTTTTCATCAGCTTCAAAATTCGGCAAAAAGTCCTCAAAATTATCAGGGAGATCTCGATTTATTGCACTCTTGAACGCTTTAGCATTCTCAGGATTGGTCTGCTGGTATTGCTCAACCGTATCTTGCCATTCTTGAAAAGACGCCGCTCCTTTTTCAATTGCAGTACGAAAATGAGTTAACGCCTCATCGGGGATGTGGAATTTTGCTTGCGGATCCCAGTTGAGGTTTTCCTTGGTTTTTCTGACTTCTTCTTCTCCCAATGGAGCCCCGTGCGAATCAGCACTATCCTGCTTGTTGGGACTTCCAAAACCGATATGTGTTCGACAAATTATTAACGAGGGCCGATCACTTTCTTTCTGGGCCTCCTTAATAGCTTCTTCCACTTCTTTTCGGTTATGTCCGTCAATTTTCATCGTATGCCAATCAGCAGCTTCAAAACGCTTTTGCACATCCTCAGTAAACGCTAAATCTGTACTTCCATCAATAGAAATTTCATTGTCATCATACAGGTAAATCAATTTACCCAATTTAAGATGTCCAGCCAATGAAGCAGCTTCTTGTGATATCCCTTCCATCAAATCACCGTCACTGACAATACCGTATGTATAATGATCTGTAATCTGATGCTCATCCGAATTAAACTTAGCACTCATGTGCTTCTCAGCCATGGCCATACCTACCCCCGTAGCAAAACCCTGTCCCAGTGGTCCGGTAGTAGTTTCAACACCCGGTGTCAAGCCATACTCAGGGTGTCCAGGCGTTAAACTGCCCCATTGCCGAAAATCCTTGAGCTCATCAAGTGAAAGATCATATCCAGTAAGGTGAAGCAAACTATAGAGTAACATGGAACCGTGTCCTGCTGATAAGACAAATCGATCGCGATTATACCATTCAGGATTCGCCGGATCGTGCTTTAAAAATTTCGTCCATAATACATAAGCGGCATCTGCCATACCCATTGGCATGCCCGGATGACCGGACTCTGCAGCCTGGACGGCATCAATAGAAAGGGTTCTGATCGTATTTACACATAGCTCGTCAAGTGAGGATTTGTTAGAGCTCATTTTAAAAAAAATATTGTTTTATTTGAGGGCCAAAATTAGTGCTGAAAATAGTCAATGCTCGGCTTACTTAAAAGAGAAGTTCTATAAAATAAAAAGGCCTCCAAAATTGGAGGCCTTAGAAATGTTTAGCTAAATAAGACTACTACTTTTTATCCGGTAGTATTCTCACACTTAAGTTCGTATTCCATCTGGTGCTCAGCGGGAGATTTAAAGTTGCCGTATGCGGCATTATTGAAGGCACCACAAGCATTTTCTTTTTGGCCCAATCCTTGATATGCGGTACCAAGCTCAAAATAGATCTTTGCTTTATCCGTACGACCTCCTGTCTCAAGACCAAGAGCTTCTTTAGAATGGTCAACAGCTTGTTGCCAATCTTGAGTCTTATTATAAGCCTGAGCCAAACGATAATGGGCATCTGCAGAACTTGAATCATACGTAAGTGCTCTATTCAATAATTCTTTTGCCCGTGAAAAGTTTTTGTTTTCTGTAGCTTTTGCCCCTCGATATACAAGTTCATCGCGAGCAGCATTCGTTGCTCGAGAAGCAATTTGACTATCATTAGTTTTTTTTGCCACTTCAATTGCCTGATCAAATAATTCCATTGAACGTTGTAAGTCTGTACCATCAATCTTCTTAAGAACTATTCCCTTCTGGTAATATGCTTTAGAATAATTGGGGTCATTCTTAATTACCTCATCAAGGGTTGTAAGAGCATCTTGGTAATTTTGCTGTTTATACTGGATGATAGACTTACTGTACAGCAATTGATTAATTACGCCATTTGCCTGATTGGATATTTTCGAATTATCATATTCCTCTGCCACATCTTTCGTTTCACGAAACGCATCGATTGTCGCATCCAGATTGGCAAGAGTTTGATTCTGTTTAAAAGCACGATATTCGTCCAGTGCCATCTGTCGATATACTTCTGGCAGCTTTCCTTTAGCTCGTTCGACAATGTCCTGACCTTGAGGACCGAGCTGGTTACCAACTTCAATCGCTTTTTTAAATTGATCAATGGCCTTCTGATATTCGCCGTTTTGAACCATCTCCCGAGCACTGTTATACGTTTGGACGGCCTCCTTGCGGTCTTGTGCTTCAACGGTTTGGCCTAACCCAAAGATAAAAAGACCAAGTAAAAATATCGTTATGCGTGATTTCAACAACTTCATTGTTTATTCGGTTTATGGTTAAATTTACAAATACGCAATTGTAATGAAATTAGTCGTTTATACCAAAGTAAACTAAATCGTGCGTATTTTATTGTTTTAATTTTTTAGTATGATCTTTTATCGGCATTAGTAACATGTTATCTAATCCCAGATATAAAATTTTGTTTCAATGTATAACTATTTTTTTAATAAAATTAAACCCTATTAGAAATTTGGGCTCAACGTATGTTTCTGATAAAAATCGCAAATAATCTCTACAGCCTCTTCTTCGTCATCGGTTAGATGGAACAAATCAATGTCTTCATCTGATATTGTGCCATTAGCAAGCATTGTATCAGTAATCCATTCAACCAACCCACTCCAATAGTCTGATCCTATTAGCACTATGGGAAATGGATTTACCTTCTTAGTCTGTATTAAGGTAAGAGCCTCAAAAAATTCATCCAACGTACCAAAACCACCCGGAAAAACAATAAATCCCTGTGCATATTTCACAAACATTACCTTGCGAGCAAAGAAGTAATGAAAATTGATAATATAGTCATTATCAACATAGGGATTCAATCCCTGTTCGTGGGGTAAGGTAATTCCGAGGCCCACTGATTTACCCCCTCCCTCTTGGGCGCCTTTATTGGCAGCTTCCATAATTCCGGGTCCCCCGCCGGTAATAATTCCAAATCCACTCTCTGTGACTTTCTTTGCGGTTTGCTGGGCCATATCATAATAGCGATCACCTTCATCCATTCGTGCTGACCCAAAAATAGAAACACAGGGACCAATTTTGAAAAGCTTGTCATAGCCCTCCACAAATTCGCCCATAATTTTGAAAATACTCCAGACATCACTCTCATGAGTATCACCAAAATTGTCCGGTACCTTCAATTTACTCAATTCATCTTTACTGCTCATAACACTCATTTACTTAGTTATTAAATCGATTGAAAACGTAATCCCAGGCATATTAGACTGTGCCATCACTGCGGGTTTCACACGCGGTCGCATACTTAAATCTTTTGATACATCAAACGACCGCATGTGAGCAAACACATAAGCATCGACAATATTAAGACCGTAAGCCAAAACGATGCCTACATAAACAAGATCTCGATTGTTTCTAAACTTGTTGCGTAGATCACGCACCTCATTCAAGTTAGCACCTTCAGGGATATACGAAGGGGTAGATCCAAATCGTAAATCATCGGGAGTATCCGGATTTAAATTATAATACGCCGCACGATAATCATGATACTTTTTTGTCAAATGCACACTGTAATATCCCAGTCCCCCCAAGGTAGCATAAACAATAGGTACTTTCCAAGCCTGCTTATTTACAATTTGTCCCCAACCCGGAATAATCATCGACTTATAGAGTACGCTCGTCGGTTCGGGCAGATCTCTACTGGGATCCCTGCTCGTCGTATCACTTTCAAATTTTAGCGCCTGATTATATGTATCAGTATTCGTAATAAAATTTTTATTTAAAGAGGGAAGCGATGTATTTAATTGCTGGGACTGACCTAAGGTTGGGACACACAAAAAAATAGATATGCTAAGAAATAGATTCGAAAAGATCGAGCAGGCGATCCAGTTCCTCATCCGAATAATATTCGATACGTATTTCGCCACCATTTTTTTTGGATTTAATATTGACCTTGGTACTTAACGTACTGCGCAATCGATTTGATATTTCCTTTAAAAAAGCACTCTCCTTATCTGAGGTATCACTAGACTTGGATTTGTCTTCCTGATCTTTATTTAACTTTCGGATCACTTTTTCCGTCTTTCGAACAGAATATCCTTTATCAATAATTTTTTTATAAATCTTCTCCTGGTCGTCCTCATCGTCGATAGACAAAAGTGCTCGAGCATGTCCCATAGATATCTTTTGATCGCGCAGGCCGGCCTGAATGAAGGCAGGTAAATTCAATAACCGCAGCATATTGGTCACCGTTGAGCGATTTTTTCCAACTCGTTCGGCCACTTCAGCCTGTGTATAGCCAGCCTCTTCCACTAATCGCTGATAACCCATCGCCACTTCAATGGGATTTAAATCCTCACGCTGAATATTTTCAATAAGCGCATACGAGATAATATCGTCATCATTAACTTCGCGAATATAGGACGGGATTTCCTCCAGGCCGGCCAGCTTTGCTGCCCGCAGTCGACGTTCACCACTAATAAGTTCAAACCGTTTTTCGCCAATGTAACGCACCGTTATCGGCTGAATCAATCCGTGAGCATCAATCGAATCCGAAAGTTCCTTCAGGCGATCCTCATTAAATTCTTTTCGTGGCTGATGTGGATTGGGACGAATATTATCAACCGGGACATGCAGTACAATATTTACTCGCTTCTTTGGCTCTACATACGGCGATCCATCCCCTTCTTTTTCTTCACCTGATTTTTTTCCTTTAGCCTGCTCCCCTTCCTCGTCATATTCGGGAAAAAATGCTCCTAAACCGCGACCTAAAACTTTTTTTGATGCCATAACTCATCACCTGTTAACTACTCGCAAATACCTGACTGTCTTTAAAAAGCTCTTTATTGCGATGGATAATTTCACGCGCCAATGCCAGATAATTCTTAGCCCCTACACTGGTAGAATCATAAAGCAGTGCCGGCTTTCCAAAGCTGGGGGCCTCGGCAAGACGTACATTTCGTTTAATGATGGCTTCAAACACACGATCATCAAAATATTTCCGTACCTCATCAGCCACCTGATCCGAAAGCCGTGTACGTGTATCATACATCGTTAACAGTACGCCCTCAATTTCCAGCTCAGTATTTAAATGCTGACGCACAATTTTAATCGTATTCAATAGCTGTCCCAACCCTTCCAAGGCAAAATACTCGCATTGCACCGGAATCAAAACCGAATCAGATGCCGTTAATGCGTTGATAGTAAGCAATCCAAGGGAAGGCGGACAATCGATGATAATAAAATCGTATTGCTCCTTAAGTCCCGAAATGGCTTTCTCCAGGATACGCTCCCGCTGATCCCGGTCAATCATTTCAATTTCGGCACCGACGAGATTAATATGCGAAGGTATCAATTCCAAAAATGGCAAATCCGTTTCCCGGATCGCATCAGAGGCGTCAACCCCTCCTACCATCACTTCATAAACGGAATGCGAAACCGTCTTCGCTTCAACCCCTAACCCACTGGTTGTATTACTTTGCGGGTCAATGTCAATGATTAGCGTAGTATGTTCGATAGCAGCAAGGCTGGCAGCGAGGTTAATAGCCGTCGTTGTTTTACCAACGCCGCCTTTTTGGTTTGCTATGGAAATTATCTTACCCATATAAACAATCTATAACAACTATTATTGATGTAATGATTTAAAAATATAATGGGATGACTTATGGTAAACAAAAATACTTATTAACAAGTTGTTCACTAAGATATCAACATAGTTAGTTACCTGCATGCCAATACCTTACAACTGCTTAGCTAAAAAAATATTTTATATGTTCCACATATTGTTTCACGGTTAACCTGAATGTATCCTTCCACTAATAAAAAAGCCGAACATCTTTTTACAGATATTCGGCTCTGTTTCTACATATCAATACATGTTATAAAACATTTTCGATGGGGGTATAATCCATATTAAACGCTTCGGCCACTTCTTTATAGACGATATCGCCATCAACAATATTGAGACCTTTAAGCAGCTCTTTGTCATCTTTGAGAGCTTTTTTCCAACCTTTGTTGGCAATGTCAACTGCATATGGCAGCGTAACATTGGTTAATCCGAGTGTTGACGTACGGGGAACAGCACCGGGCATATTAGCCACACAGTAGTGTACAACGCCATCAACTTCATAAATGGGGTTATCATGCGTAGTCGGTTTTGACGTCTCAAAACATCCGCCCTGGTCAATGGCTACATCCACTAATACCGACCCTTTTTGCATATCGGCCAGCATGTCACGAGTGATCAGGCTTGGTGCCTTAGCTCCCGGTATCAATACAGCTCCAATCACCATATCAACATGGGGAAGCATTTTACGGATATTGGCTTCAGATGAGAACATGGTATCAACATTACGCGACATGATATCATCCAAGTGGCGAAGCCGTGGCATACTAATGTCCATAATGGTAGTATTGGCCCCCATTCCGGCCGCAATTTTTGCGGCGTTAACGCCTACGATACCACCGCCAATAACGAGTACATTAGCTGGTTTTACGCCTGGAATACCTCCCAACAGAATACCCAGTCCTCCTTCGGGCTTTTCCAAATATTTTGCTCCCTCTTGAGATGCCATTCGCCCAGCCACCTCACTCATAGGAATAAGAAGCGGCAAAGAACCGTCTTCATTTTCTACCGTTTCATAGGCAATGGCTACGGCTCCAGACTCTTGAACAGCTTCAGTCAGCTCGCGGCTGGCAGCAAAGTGGAAATAGGTGAAAATAATTTGACCTTCCTTCATCCGATCATACTCAACTTCGATCGGCTCTTTTACCTTCATGATCATTTCGGCCTTCTCCCAGAGCTCATCAACATCATCCATAATTTCAGCTCCGGCTTCTTTGTATTGCTCATCCCTAAAACCGCTTCCCTGTCCGGCTCCTTTCTCGATCAATACATCGTGACCGTTTCGTTTCATTTTCGTTACACCGCCGGGAAGTAACGCCACGCGGTTTTCATGTGTTTTAATCTCTTTGGGTACACCTATAATCATGAATACAGAATTTTTGTTAATAGTATGCTACGGAGTTAAATCCGTGCCAAAGGTAGGTAATTTTTGGGAAAAATTTAACTACAACTATACCAATTTTTTATGACCTAAATCTTTCTTGATCATTTAAGCTTTTATTCTTTTTAAGCCCTGATTCTGTTATCGTAACATGTCCATACAAAAACGGACCTCCTATCGTCTCTATATTGATTAGACCAAGCTCTTGCAGGTACTCCAGCACCTGCTTTATTTCGGTACGCCCCCACTCGAGATTAACGTTAATTTTCTTGACAGGAATTTTTTTTGTGGTATCCTCTTGTGAGATAGAGGCAATCTCTCTTAAAATTCGCTGGTATTTTTTACCAAACTCACTGCCAATAATCATGTATTAATGCATTTGACTATTCCCTTTTTTAGATATTTCAATACAATAATTATATCTAAACAAACCGTTATGGAATTGTTAATAAAATGTTACCATATGGGAATCCATCTATTCGATAATCTGACTATCAACTTTTAAATAAATAATAATTCCCCTATCCTTGCACTTATTGCAACGCCAAGATTTTTATCATGATATCAAAAGAAATTCTCCAGAAAGTCCGCAAGATTGAAATCCGTACTAAGGGAAAGGTGAATAATCTCTTTGGCGGGGAATACCAATCTGCATTCAAGGGACGGGGAATGGAGTTTTCAGAAGTCCGTGAATACACCTATGGGGATGACATCAGGCAGATTGACTGGAATGTCACAGCACGTACAGGCGATCCTTTTATCAAGCAATTTGAGGAAGAGCGCGAACAAACCCTGATGCTCTGCGTTGATATTTCTCCCAGCGGTGTCTTTGGCAGTCAGGGACAAAGCAAAATGGAGCTATCGATAGAAATCTGTGCAGTACTGGCTTTCAGCGCTATTAAAAATGGAGATAAAGTGGGACTCATTCTTTTTACGGATGAAATTGAAAAGGTGATCCCGCCGAAAAAAGGAAGGCTGCACGTATTACGGCTGATCCGCGAACTCTTAACAACAGAACCCAAAGGATCCGGCACCGATATCAGTGAGGCATTATCGTATGTTAACCGTCTATTAAACCGACGAGCTATCATTGTATTGGCCAGTGACTTTCAAGATGAGAAATATAATCAGCAGCTAAAGATCACGAATCGTAAACATGATCTTGTAAATATTTTTATCAATGACCGATTTGAGGATGAACTTCCCGACCTGGGGTTAGTGCCGCTGCGAGATGCGGAAACCGGTGAAGAAGTGTTGGTTGATACGTCAAGTGAAAAAGTTCGCAAGGAGTACCAAAAGAAAAGAGAGAAAGCCAAACACAAACTCCGTGATCAGTTTTTACGGATGAAAATTGATATGATCGAACTAAAAACAAATGCCTCATATATTCGACCGCTCATGACCTTTTTCCGCAGACGAATGCACCGCTATTGATTATTTTACCTGGGTAATAACAGGCCCACTCTCTTGTGTCGTATCGATATTTGCTTCCAGCCGACGATCCAAACTATCTCTTACCTCCGCAAAAACATCCATCAGGCTATCAGGTACTGCCTCTGATGAGGGCAAATCAACCGTTCGGGAATTTACCGGCCGATCATTTTTATAAAGTGAATAATGCAGATGAGGTCCCGTGGCGCGACCCGTACTTCCTACATATCCAATAACTTCTCCCTGCTCCACTTTTACCCCGGGTCTGATGCCTCTTGCAAATCTTCGAAGGTGCAAATATGCTGTTCGATAGGTCGCATTATGAGTTATTTTTACAATATTTCCATTAGCACCCCGATAACGAGCTTCCGTAACGGTTCCATCCCCCACTGCTAATATAGGAGTTCCCGGGGGCGCTGCATAATCAACACCGGTATGCGGGACTCTCTTCTTTAATATGGGGTGGTACCGGCTGCGGGAAAAGTTTGAACTAACCCGCTGACTAAACTTGAACGGGGCTTGCAATAGTGCTTTCTGCACACCTTCTCCATCCTCAGTAAAATAACCATCGATCCCTTCGTGCTCGAATTTGTATGCTCGATAAGTTTCCCCACGATGGGCAAACTTAGCAACTTTCACATCCCCAATACCATAATAATTGTCCCCTATGAAGTGTTTCTCATAAAGCACTTTGAACGAATCACCCGGACGTAATCCAAAAAAGTTAATCTGCCAGGCAAAAATATTCGCCATTCTATTTGCCAGCAGACGACTCCCACCCTGCGAGCTTATCGTCTGGTATAGTGAATTCTCTATCTTCCCAGAAGCTGCAACGGTCTTACTGGTAAGCGGTCGCGCAGCCTTATAAATTTGCAACGAGTCTTGCTGCCAGTCTAATACTACATATTCTAATGGGTTGTTCTGTAATAGGATATGCGATACATCCTTCGTACTATCAGCAGATAAATAGGCTCGATATTTTTGTCCCGGTTTAATCTGATTAAAATCAATAATATCACCGGCCTCCTGTGTTATGGAATATATTTCCTGGGGACTAAAATCAAACTTATCGAGTATAAGATATAAGCTTTCGTTGCGTTTAACGATATAATCCTGAACCTCAACGCTATCTGTGGGAATGCCAAATTTATCAAATGTCGGAGTAGAAGCTGTGGTATCAACAGTTGTTGAAACAGACTCCTGTTGCTGTTCAGGAGCATTATCCTCCGTATCAGAAATGCATCCCCACATAAAAAAGATTAACAGTACCCCCCAAAAAAAGCTCGTTCGCATCACTCCAAATTTGTTAAAAATAATTCGTCTTAAGTTATCACTTTCAAAACATCTATGCACAGTTAATATTGTATATGCCTTTTAGGCATACAGTTTTTCCGAATGGCGCTATTTTTTCTATTTTTGGTGCCTGTTAATTGAGATTTAGTTGATCGTATCACAGAAGAAATAAATTTTAACCATCGTATTATCTCAGTGGCAATAAAAAGATTTGTAAACGGATTTTCCATTGTCTGTCTTCTCCTTATTCTTGCTCCCCTTAACGGGCAGTCACAAAATCTGAAAGAGTTTTCCACCGTTGATTCCCTGCAAGTTGGAGATACTTTTGACTTTTCTATTACCCTTGATAGAAAACAAAATTACGACGACATAACTTTCCCGGATAGTTCTCATTTTGATGGTACTTTTGAAATTCGTTCCCGTAAAAAATTCAAGCTCTCCGAATATAAAGACAGTGTTTACTACGAGCTTCAATTTTTTGGTACTGCAGATACGCTCATCCCAAAACTTCCCGTTCGATTAGTTAAACAGGAGGATACTACGACTTTATACACTAAACCGATACCCATTGGTTTTAGCAGTATCTTGACCGGTACCGACGAATCCCTTCGACCGCTCAAGCCCATATTTGAATTTGCACAGGCCTGGTGGCCTTACTTATTGGGATTTCTGATCTTAGCTATTGCTGCCTATTATGGCTATCAATACTATCTGCAGTGGCAAGAGCAGCAACAGCAAGAAAAAGAGCTCCCCACGTTTACTCCAACCCCATTTCAAAATCCGCTAAAGGAATTTCGAAAATCGATCCAACAGCTCGAAAATGCAGACTTATCTACACAAGAAGATTACAAAGACTTTTATAGTGATTTGGGAGATGCCATCCGGCAGTATTATGAGTCATTGTACAATCTCCCTGCCCTGGAATCAACCAGTGGTGAACTCTTAACTATGCTCAGAAATGGCTCGGTTGACCAGGATCTTATCGATGATACACGCGCTGTACTGCAGGAAGCAGATATGGTGAAGTTTGCCAAATTCAACCCTACGCCCGAACAGGCCGAGCGTGCCCTCCAAAAAGCTTATAACTTCCTGGGCCGAGCTAAACAAATTGACGGTCCACGAATCGATCACCTTCGACGAAAACATCAGGCTAAAATGGAGGCTCAACGTGAGGAATTTTATAAAGAATATGAAAACAGCAAAAAGGTGACTGCATGAGTTGGGCAAATCCGCATTTACTTTGGCTACTACTATTGCTGATACCCATTGTTGGTTATCATGTATGGAAACATCGCAGCAAAAAAAATCCCAGCCTACTGTTTTCCAATACTTCCGACCTTAAAAGTCTAAGCGGAAACTGGCGATCGTACGGCATTTGGGCGGCTCCAATACTACAGGTTTTCGCCTTTACCCTCATTGTCATTGCTCTTGCTCGTCCCCAGTACAAGAACACTACAGTAGAGCGCAATGCCGAGGGCATCGACATCGTACTGACCCTGGATATTTCTACCTCGATGAAAGCCGAAGATCTCAAGCCCAATCGCTTAGAGGCAGCCAAAGGCGTAGCCGAAGATTTTATTGATAAGCGTATTTCGGATCGCATAGGCCTGGTACTGTTTGCACGTCAAAGCTTCACGATGGTCCCTCCTACCCTCGATTATGATCTACTGAAGCGGTTGCTCGAAGATGTAAAGATGGGCGTCGTGGAAGATGGTACAGCTATTGGTATGGGCATTGCCACAGCAGTGAACAGGCTAAAAGAAAGTAAAGCGGAAAGTAAGGTCATCATCCTTCTCACTGATGGACAAAATAATGCCGGTGAAATTGATCCCGTTACGGCAGCTGATCTTGCTGTTTCTTATGATATCAAAATTTATACTATTGGTGCCGGCACGCGCGGGACAGCCCCCTATCCTGTAAAAGATCCAATTTTTGGTGATCGCTATCAAAATGTGGAGGTCAACATTGACGAGGAGATGCTTACCCAGATTGCCAACATGACCAACGGATCCTATTTCCGAGCTACGAACACTGAAAAGCTGCAAGATATATATAATCAAATTGACGAGCTTGAAAAGACAGAGATCGAAGAAGTTATCTATACCGATGTACAGGATTTATATCCTCGGTTTTTGATCCCGGGTATATTGCTTCTTGTTCTAAGTATTATCTCTGAACAGTTTATCTTCCGAAAAGTTACCGAGTAGTTGGCTAGCCAACTGGCTTATTATTGCACCGAATAATAAGCTGCGTTATCATTCCCATAGAACCTAATTAATGATTATTTTGTTGTTTGATTTCTGAGCAGTAGAATTCTTTTCCAATCCAATTTTTTATGGCGTTACAGTCTGTTTTAAAAACATTTTCGGCACAAATACCGTGGCCCGATCTTCATTCTCATGTCAAAGAACGTAACACGATACAACTCAATCATTTTGTAGGTTCCACCCCCTCCTTTCTGATTGCCAAACTGTCCCAAAAGTACGACAAGGTTGTTGCTATTCACGGCGATCCCGAATCTGCACAATTTATGCAGGGCGATCTTGAATCACTTGATATTGAGCATGCCAGCTATTTTCCTGAGACAGGTCACAAGCCCTACGATGATCAGCAGATTACCGACAGCTCAGTTATTGTCCAGCGCTCGGAAGTACTCGAAAAAATTAATACCGAAACCAAAGCTGTTTTGGTGACTTCTGCAGCGGCTATATTTGAAAAAATTGTTGCCCCAGAAGTTTTTACCGATGCTTCACTGACAATTAAAAACGGGGATTCAGTAGAAATTGATACTCTCAAAGAGGAGCTGGTTGACCAAGAGTATGAACCCGTAAAATTTGTCAATCAGCCCGGAGAATTTGCCCATCGTGGCGGAATTCTTGATGTCTATCCCTACTCAGGCGAATACCCCATCCGCCTGGAATTTTTTGGGGATGAAGTGGATTCCATCCGTGAGTTTGATCCCGATTCACAGCGTTCTGTGTCATTTTTGGAGGCAGCCCGTTTCGTACCCGATGCATCCAGTTTAAGTAAGGGACAAAAGCAGGGCGTACTCTCTTATTTTGATGAAGATACCGTATTTGTACTGCTAAATCGCTCGCTTATTGAATCCGATATCGAAGAGCGTTTCCAGCAAGCTTCTGAAATGTTTAACGAGCTCGAATCCAAAGAAGGAGTTTTACCGCCCGAAGAACTTTTTGTGGACCTGGAAGACCTTCAAGAGTCGTATCAAAATCATGCACGTATTCAGCTGGGAGGCTTTTCAGAAAAAAGTGAACCGGCATGGTCGTATCGCTTGGATGCCAGCCCACAACCTGATTTTAACGGGAGTATCAAGCTACTTCGTGAAAACATAGAACAGCTCAGCAAAAAAAGTTTCGATACGTACATCCTGTGTGATAATGAAGGTCAGCGCGACCGTTTTGAAGAACTTCTCGGTGATCCGTCCAAAGATCTACGTTACCATCTCTCGGTACAATCCATCCACGAAGGTTTTACCCTCAACGAACAGGGTTTGGCTGTTTACACAGATCATCAGATTTTTAACAGGTATCACCGTCCCAAAGTCCGCCGCAAGCGTCATACCAGCAATATATCCATTAAAGAACTGCGCGATCTCAACATCGGGGATTATGTTGTTCATGTCGATTATGGAATCGGAAAGTTTGCCGGGTTTAAAAAGATCGAAGTACGGGGTGTTGAACAGGAATCCGTAGTATTGCGGTACAAGGAGAACTCCCTGCTTTACGTTAATGTAACCAGCCTGCATAAAATCCAGAAGTACTCCGGAAAGGAAGGCACGCAACCACGGATCAGCAAGCTGGGGTCGGGACGCTGGGCACGAAAAAAAGCGCAAACCAAGGAAAAAGTTAAAGCCATAGCGCGCGACCTCATTGAACTTTATGCCAAGCGAAAATCAAAAGATGCTTTTGATTTTTCTGCTGATACTTCCTGGCAAACCGAGATGGAAGCTCGGTTTGAGTTTGAGGAAACTCCCGATCAGCGTGATGCCATTGAAGCTGTAAAAACGGATATGGAATCCAACACCCCCATGGATCGCCTGGTTTGCGGTGATGTTGGATTCGGAAAAACGGAAGTCGCCGTGCGCGCAGCATTTAAAGCTGTAATGGATCATAAACAAGTTGCGGTACTTGTGCCTACTACAATTTTAGCCGATCAGCACTACAAGACGTTTGCCGAACGAATGAAAGATTTTCCCGTTACGGTAGAGGTACTATCTCGCTTCCGAACGCGAAAGGAACAAAGAAAAACACTTAAAAAACTCAAAGAAGGAAAAACGGATATTGTAATCGGTACGCACCGTCTTACTTCTAAGGATGTAGAATTTGATGACCTGGGTCTTTTGGTTGTAGATGAAGAACAGCGTTTCGGTGTCAAAACCAAAGAAAAACTTAAAGAATATCGCGCTACCGTAGATGTACTTACCCTTACAGCTACACCTATCCCAAGAACGCTTCAATTTTCGCTGATGGGCGCCCGCGATCTCAGTATTATCAATACGCCCCCGCCTAATCGACAGCCGGTAGAGACGGAAATTCACAGCTTTGACAAAGAGCTTATTCAGGATGCGATTTCACAAGAAGTTTCGCGGGGCGGACAGGTTTTCTTTATCCACAACAGGGTAAAAACAATAGAGTCTATTGCTAACATGGTACGTGAGATAATGCCCAACGTTCGCGTACGCTTTGCTCACGGACAAATGAGCTCTAAACAGCTGGAAAATATTATTGAAGATTTCTACGAGCACAAGTTCGATGTGCTTGTTTCTACCAATATTGTTGAAAACGGTATCGATATCTCCAATGCCAATACGATGATCATCAACCGTGCAGACATGTTTGGATTGGCTGAACTCCACCAGCTGCGGGGACGCGTGGGACGATCACACCGAAAGGCTTTTTGTTATCTGATTACTAAAGACATTAAATCGCTCACCGATGACGCCCGTAAACGATTGCTTGCATTGGAAGAATTTTCTGACTTGGGATCAGGATTTAATATTGCTATGCGCGACCTTGATATACGCGGTGCCGGTGATATTCTGGGAGCCGAACAAAGCGGATTTATCAATGATCTTGGCTTTGATCTGTACCAAAAAATACTCAACGACGCGGTCAAAGAACTCAAGGAAGAAGAATTCAGCGATGTGTTTAGCGATGTAGAAACAGAAGTTGAGTTGCCGGAGACACAGGTTGAATTCGACCTCCCTGCCCTACTCGAAAATGATTATGTATCGGATAATGTAGAACGGCTGAACCTGTATCGAAAACTGGCCGGCGCTGAAGATCTGGAAACCATCAAGGAATGGAAAGAGGAAGTGAAAGATCGCTTTGGCCCCATTCCCGAAGCCACACAAAATCTGATTACCGCTTCAGTTGTCAAGCTTTATGCATCGCGTTTATTTATGACGAAAGTCCGTATTCGGTCAAACCGTATGTGGCTTGAGTGTCCAAAACATGATTCTGATCTTGGAGAAGAATTTTATGGCGACCGTTTCCAACATCTGCTTAAGAAAATGCAGGAAAAAGCCGAAGGCAGATACCAGGTCATCCAGAAAGAAGACCGGGTACGCTTCGCTGTTCAAGATATTCCAGACTTGGAAGCAGCTGCAGCATTTTTAAAAGAATTGGCTCCATCAACCGACAAAAAAAGAGAGGTTAGTCTTGCTTGATCGGTATATAAACCTTCTTAAAACGGGAGAAGTGGTTGCTTTTCCCACAGAAACGGTATATGGACTTGGTGCTAATGCTAAAAATCCCGATGCCATACAAAAGGTCTTCGAAATTAAAGGACGTCCCTCTGACAATCCCCTTATCGTACACATTTCTGATAAAAAACAGGTTGAAGATTTTGCTTCCGAAGTCTCCGATGATGCTCATAAACTGATGGATGCTTATTGGCCGGGCCCTCTTACGCTTATCTTTAAAAAGAAACCGGAAGTACTCGATATTATCACTGCAGGGCTGGATACCGTAGCCCTGCGCTGGCCCAAACATCCTCTTTCGCAACAGCTTATTGCAATGGCCGGACCGGTGGTAGCTCCCAGCGCTAACTCATCGGGGAAGCCTAGTCCTACCAAAGCAGAGCACGTCAAAGAAGATTTTGGAAGTGATTTTCCTGTTGTGGATGCCGGAGAAACCGAGATCGGACTTGAATCTACAGTATTGGATATTACCTCTAAGCCTTATACCATTTACCGTCCCGGTGCTGTAAGTGCTGACGAAATTGAAAGAGTAACCGACAAAGAGGTTATTCGTGATAGCAATCCTTCAAATAATGAAACAGCTAAAAGTCCCGGTACCAAATATTCGCACTATTCTCCAAAGGCTAAGGTCAGATGGATAAGTGACGGTGATACCACTTTTGTGGAAGAAGCCCTGTACTTACTGCACAGCCGGCCTACTCCTCGTAAAAACAATCGTGTTATTCATTATGATGGAAACTTCAAAAAAATGGCCCACGAACTATACGATCGATTTCGCCACGCTGACCACCAGCAATTACAATACGTGTTTATTGAACCATTTTCTGAAGAACAACTCCAAAATCCGATTGTTCAAGCCCTCGAAAACCGTATTTCTAAAGCGATTGGTTAATTTTGGGTTCTTCTATTTTGGAATATTTCATCCCAAATTGAAACAATTATTCAATAAAAAAAGGCCTGCATAAATGAATGCAGGCCTTTTCACTTAAACCGCTCTATTAACAAATGCTACTACTTTTTCTTTGATTTAGCTTCAGCCGAATCCGGTTTCCAAATATTATTTTTGGGGTTCACATCCGGGAATTCTTTATTGGGATCAATCACTACTTTTTTAAGCGGAGAAGTAGAATTGTACTGTACAATCCATTCATCACCCCTGTGCCAAGTATGTACAGGAAGCTCTATCGTTTCGGTTTTTCCATTTTCCTGTGTGACTTCCATCTTCACCGGCATCACCAGCTTACCATTGTTTTTGATGCGGATAAATGCTCCTTTTGAAGGATCTTCTTTGGTATAGGCTACCTTATCCACAGCCTGATCCATCGTCCATGTTTTCTCGAACCAGCCCCGCCAGAACCAATCCAGTTCCCTTCCGGATACATCTTCTATCGTATTAAAGAAATCGTCCGGAGTAGGATGTTTATAAGCCCATCGATCGACATACGCATTTATGGCTTCATCAAAAAGTTCTTTTCCTATTATCGATTCGCGTAAAATTTGTAAGCCAAGTGCGGGCTTGTAATACGATACGCGACCGAAATTCCCATCTTGTATTTGATCGGGAGCCGTCATAATGGGCTCGTGTTTACTACTCGTAAACCAATTATTTAGGAAACGAGCGTTTCGAGGATTATGATACTCTCCATCATTGAAATGAGCGGTACTTAAACTGTTTATGAAGGTATTGAATCCTTCGTCCATCCAAGCGTGTTCGCGTTCGTTGGAGCCTACAATCATGGGAAACCACTCATGGCCAAACTCATGATCAGTAACGCCCCACAAACCGGCTCCCTTCGCTTGCCAGCTGCAGAAGACAATTCCTGGATATTCCATTCCTCCGACCGTACCGGCTACATTGATTGCGTTGGCATACGGATATTTCGACAAGTATTCGGAGTAAAACTCGATGGATCCTTTCACATATTCTGTTGAACGACCCCAGGCCGAATTACCGGCGACTTCTTTGGGATAAACTGACATAGCCATTGCTTGGTCATCGTCGGACAGATTTATACGCGCTGCATCCCAGACAAACGCTTTTGATGCCGCCCAAGCGACATCTCTTGTATTTTTCATCTTATACTTCCACGTTAATCGGTCACTTCCCTGGGGACGAGACTCCTCTTTTCCCACTTCATTTTTCCGGATAATATATACCCGATCATCACTATTCCGAGCCTTGTCCATTCGATTTTGTTGTTCTTTGGTAAGTACATCCGCCGGATTCAAGAGTTCACCGGAGGCGACAACAACAAATTCGGCTGGTGCTGAAATTGAATAGTTGAAAGTCCCATATTCCATATAAAACTCACCGGCTCCCAAATATGGCATCACATTCCAACCCTTGACATCATCATAAACAGCCATCCGGGGATACCACTGTGCAACTTCATAAATGATCCCATTTTCCGTATCAAGACGTCCCAAACGATCAGAGCCCTCCTCAGGAATAGTAAAACTATAATCTAAACTGATTTGTAATTTACCACCCTCGGCCTCAAGAGCTTCTTTAATGTTCAACTTTAAATTCGTATCAACCGTATGTGTTTCGGGATTATAGGTATCTCCATTATGGGTAACCCTGATTTCGTCAATTTCAATACCACCGTCAAATCCTTCATTACCAAACCGTCCTCCCCCGGGCGGTGTCAGTTTAGCACCCCACGAATCCTTCTCAAACAGATCCTGATCAAGTTGCAGCCATACAAATGTTAAGTTCTGCGGACTGTTATTGGTATAATCAATAGTGATCGATGTTTCTATTCTATGATCACTGGGATAAAGCTGGGCATCAATGGTATAATCAGCTGAGTTTTGCCAATAAGCTTTGCCCGGCTCGCCGCTTGCGCTTCTGTATAGTGTGCTTTCTCCGGTTTCATACGGAAGAAAAGCTTCCTGAACAGTATTCGACGTCTGTTCTTGTGCTTTTAATGATGTTGCCAGTACCAAAGACAAAAAAAGAACAAATAATGACTTTATGTTTATCATATTAGGCCATTTTACATTTATAAATAATATTTCTATTCAGACTATAGGAAGTCTGGTATAACATTTTTGATTTACTTTAGCACTTGAAATGTTTGGTCAGGAGCCATGTCAAGAACAGACTCAGTCATCAATTCAATTAGTGCTTCAATGTCTTGAAATGAAGCTGTCTCCACCGGAGAATGCATGTATCGGAGCGGGAGAGAAATCAGTGCACTTGGAATACCGGTTTTTTGATAGAAAATGCTATCGGTATCGGTACCAGTCCGCACGCTGGTAGCTTCGTGTTGCAGCTCTATTTTGTTTTTGCTCGCAACATCTTCAATAAACTCCACGATTTTAGGATGGTTAGCCCCACCATGCTGGATAGAAGGTCCTTTTCCAAGCTTAACTAAACCATGTTCTTTATGATCAATGCCGGGAGTATCGGTAGCATGTGTTACGTCGGTCACCAATGCCGCATCGGGATCAATGCGATAACTCATCATGCGTGCCCCGTAACCGCCCACCTCTTCCTGTACTGAGTTCAATGCTACCACATTTACCTTCAAATCGCTACGACGCTCATTCAGCTTTTTTAACACCTGGGCAATCATAAACCCACCAATGCGGTTATCCAATGCTCTGCCCGAAATGATCTCATCAGACAAATAATCGTATTCATCGGCATAAGTAATAGGATCACCAACCTGCACCAACTTTAATGCCTCTTCCTTGCTCGATACGCCAATATCCACATATATATCCTTCCACTTGGGCTGTTCGCCTCCTCCATTCTTTTTGTCCTGCAGGTGGATTGCCGTATTACCAGTGACACCGGAGACAATACCATTACGAGCATGAATATTTACGCGCTTTGCCCGAGCAATGGTCGAATCACTGCCGCCAAGCTTATTAATAAAAATATAGCCGTCATCCGTGATGTGCTGTACAATCATGCCAATTTCATCACAGTGGGCCTCCAACATGATGGTAGCGACGTCATAGCTGGTATTCAGCTTTGCATACGCTGATCCGTAGGCATCTGCTTCTACACTGTCGGCAAAATCATCAACATATTCGGTCCAAACCTGCTGTCCCGCCGATTCAAAACCCGTGGGACTTGGCGTTACCAATAACTCTTCTAAAAAATCCTTTTCTGACTCGTTAAACATCTTTCTCTAAAAATTTAATTCACATGTCATTCTGAACTCGTTTCAGAATCTAAAAAAACTCATTGTAATAGACCCTGAAATAAATTCAGGATAACAATTTAAGTTTTATTGCAAAGCAAATAGGATTATTCACTCAATCCCGAATATAAGAATTCACAACTCTACCGCTAAACTCATTTTCATCCACAGTGAGATATTCACTGCTGAGATGATTATTTTAGGCCTATCTTTCAAGCAGAAATAAAACACTATGATTCGACCTGAGTACGACGAAGCACTTTTCCCCCATTGGACCACTCTACCCATTCGGTTCCGAGATTTAGATCCTCTGAACCATGTGAATAACGCAATTTTCAGCACCTACTATGAAGAAGCCCGTATAGAATTTATCCAGGAGGTCAACCAGCTGGCCGGTGAACTAAAAAATGGTTACAGCTTTGTCTTGGCCAACATAGAAATCGAATTTGTACGTCCCGTCGAATATCCAAACGATATCTTGATTGGATCAGGGATAAAATCGCTTGGTAATTCCAGCATCACCAGCTTCCAAGCTATTTATACCGGTGATGAGAAAAAACTGGCTTCCGTTGCAAAAGCCCACGGTGTGTGGTTTGACCTTTCCAGTCAGCGACCAACAAAAATTCCGGATATCCCCAATACTGAAAAGTATATGCTTCCAAATTCCCTTTTTGAATGACCCTGCAACTGTTTACTTTTGTGTCCATTATAGATTTCAAAAGACAAGTCCATGGATAAAAGCACACAGTACAAAATATTCAACGATCCCATTCACGGATTTATCACCGTGCCAAAAGGTCCGGTTTTGGAACTTGTTGATCACCCGTATGTGCAACGACTACGACGCATTAAGCAAATGGGGTTGGGATATTTAGTCTTCCCCGCCGCAGAACACTCACGATTCTCGCATGCGTTAGGTGCCATGGAATTGGCACAGCGCACGCTTAACAACCTTCGTGAAAAAGATACCACTATCAGCCCCGCCGAATATGAAGCTACACTCATTGCCGTCTTGCTTCATGATGTGGGACACGGTCCCCTTTCGCATACCCTGGAGTTTGATCTGATCGAGGATTTTCACCACGAAAAAATGACGCTTGCAGTAATGCGTCATCTCAACCGAGAGATGGATGGCATGTTGGATCTTGCCATTAAAATTTTTACAGACCAGTACCCTAAAAAACCTTTTTTGAATCAGCTTATTTCCTCACAGCTGGATATTGATCGGCTTGATTACTTAAAACGAGATAGTGCTTTCACCAATGTATATGAGGGCTCTGTGGGCATTGAACGCATCCTCAAGACGATGCGTGTTCATAAGGGAAATATTGTGATCGAAAAGAAAGGAATCTATGCCATCGAAAATTATATTCTTGCGCGCCGACTGATGTATATGCAGGTATACCTGCACAAAACCGTACTCAGTGCCGATAAACTGGTACGACATATTTTTGACCGGGTACGTGAATTAATTAAAGACGGTGAAAAACTGTATCACGCATCTCCTGCGCTGCAGTATTTTTTGGAAAACAAATCCAGCGCAAAGAAGGGAATAAAAGGAGAAGTGTTACAGAAATACCTGCAGCTTGATGATAATGATGTATTTCAAAGCATCAAATACTGGCAGTATTCGACAGATCCTGTGTTAGCAAATCTCTGCAAGCGGTTTCAGTCTCGCAAGCTTTTTCGCACTACTTTTCTTGACAACAAGCCTACTAAGCAGATCAAAAAGAAGGTAGTAACCAAGACTCAAAAAGTTCTTAAACAAAGAGGACTGCCCTATGATAAAGAAACAGCAAGCTATTACTATTCTTTTGATGAGAGCTATAGCGAAGCTTATCAGTATGAAAATGAAGGTATCTGGATCTTAGAAGAGAAGGATAATGCTATTGAGTTCTCAAAGGCTGCTGATACCAAAAATATCATTGCCCTTACTGAACCCGTGGTAAAACCCTATGTCGTACATCTCAAAGAGATTAAGATATAAATTTTATTCCATCCGCTCGTATATCACAAATGACAATTCTTCCCGGTCATCTCTTTTGATCTCTTTCCAGGTTGTTCCAATATCATCACGATACTCCGGAAAGTAGGTATCCCCTTCATATTCCTGATGAATTTCAGTGACAAAAAGTTTATCACAGCGATCTAAAAATTGCCGATAGATTTCTCCACCGCCGATCAGAAATATCAACTCTTCATCTTTTACATATTCTAAAGCATTATCAAAAGATGAAAAAGTGGGCACGTGATCGTAATTGCGAGATCGACTGAGCACAATATTTTCGCGTCCGGGCAATGGATTTTCTCCCAGCTCTTCAAAAACGATCCGCCCCATAATAAGCGGATGCCCCATCGTTGTCCGCTTAAAATACTTCAGGTCTTCAGAAAAATGCCACGGCAGATCGCCGTCTTTTCCTATTACCAGGTTGGGGTCGTGGGCTACGATGGCAGCCAGTGTCATACCGCTACCTCAAATTTGATAGAATCGTGAGGATGGTACCCTTTAAGCTCAAAATCATCGAACTCAAGATCGTCAACCGGTTTATCGGCGATTTCAAGGGTTGGCAGCGGACGAGGTTCACGAGTCAGCTGTTCTTTTAACCCATCCACATGATTTTCATAGATATGAGCATCAACGATGGTATGTGCAAAGGTTCCGTAATCCAAGCCCACTTCGTTGGCTATCGCCATCGTAAGTGCTGAATAACAAGCCAGGTTAAACGGAATGCCCAGTGCAATATCACCGGAACGTTGCGTTAGGTGACAATTAAGTTTACCATCGGTAACATTGAAAATATACATCAAGTGACAGGGCGGCAGTGCCATCTGATCAAGCAGCCCGGGATGCCAGGCACTGACTACAATTCTTCGACTGTTGGGATTTTCATTCAGCATTTTAATAGCGCGCTGAACCTGATCAAATTCCTTCTTAATCAATACTGTTTTACAGATGTGTGAGGCATCGCCCTCAAAATGTATTTCCTCTTCTTCGTGATATGGAAAGCGTCGCCACAGAACGGGGTAGATAGGTCCCACATGACCATCTTCATCGGCCCAGTCATCCCAAATATGACAGTCATTATCATCCCGCAGCCAGCGAATATGATCTTCTCCGCGGAGATACCACAATAGTTCAAGAATTACTGATCGGAAATATACTTTCTTAGTGGTAAGCAGTGGAAAACCTTCGGACAAATCGACCTTATAAAATTCCGAAAAGTTGGAGATCGTATCGATACCGGTACGATTCTCCTTTTTTACGCCATTCTCCAGAACACTGCGAACAAGATCCAAATATGCTTTCATAAATCCATTGTTTTAAAAATTATAATAACACGCCCTGCAGTAATAACAGTGCAACCGAAAAGTAGATAATGATACCCGTCACGTCAACTAAAGTAGCCACAAAGGGAGCCGACGTTACCGCCGGATCCAACCCAAAGTGAGACATCACAAAAGGCAACATCGACCCGCTCAAGTTACCAAAGACTACCACTCCAACCAAGCTGGTACCTACCGTTAATGCCTGTAACACGAGCTCAAGTGAAAACACATTACCTCGCATCATCATCCATGAAGCAATAACTACTGATCCTAACACTCCCAAAAAGCTTCCCAGTAAAAATCCCGACAGCAACTCCCTTTTAAGCACCATCCACCAATCATTGAGTTTAATATCATCCGTAGAAATAGCTCGAATAATAAGTGTTGCAGCCTGTGAACCCGAGTTACCGCCGCTGGATATAATCATAGGAATAAAAAACGAAAGCATCGCTGCAGCAGCCAACGCATCTTCATAACTGGCCATGGCCGTAACCGTAAGCATCTGCCCCATGAACAGCATAAACAACCAACCCACACGCTTCTTGACCATTTGGAAAATAGAAGTCTCTGAATAATAATCATCCAGCGCACTCATACCGGCCATCAGCTGCATATCCTCGGTAGTCTCCTCTTCGGCAACATCAATAACATCATCAATAGTCACAATCCCCACCAAAATACCATCAGAGTCAACCACCGGCATAGCCACCCGATCATACTTACTGAGCATTTTTACGGCATCCTCCTGATCATCGAAAGCACTTAACGCTTCAAAACTTTCATCCATCAGTGATGAAATCGGTGCTTCCGGATCAGCTAAAATAAGCTGATTCAAACGAAGGTCATCAATCAAATGTTCATCAGCATCAACCACATAGATCACATTCACCGTTTCTACGCTGTGACCAAACTTTCTAATATGATCCATCGCTCGCTGGACGGTCCAATCCTTTTTCACCTTGACATAGCGGGGCGTCATCAGTCGCCCTACACTTTCTTCTGGATAGCCGAGCAGCTTTTGCGACTGTTTGCGATCTTCCACATTCATGGAGTTCATCACCCGCTGGGTGAGATGACCCGGTAACTCTTCCATCAGTGATACACGTTCGTCGGGTTCCAAATTCGACATTACCTCACTAAGCTGCTGCGCGGTAAACATGTTGAGAAGCTCAACGCCCTTACCCGAACTCAGGTAGGTAAAGACATCGGCCGCCTTCTGCTTCTTAAGCAATCGGAATATTACAATGGCAATCTCTGCATCCAGCTCTTCCAATAGTTCAGCCACGTCAACGGCAGGAACATCATTCAGGATATCCTTCAGAGCTACCCAATCCTTTTCTTTAATAAGCTCTTCAAATTCCGGTTTTAACAGATGGACGATCATAAAGAAGTTAAGTTCTAAGCTTTACTTTAATAGCACCGTTATCAATCAAATAGTGTCCAAACAAATGATTCCAATTTGGAACTTACGCTCTCATTGATTCCGTTCAGAATGTAAGAATTGCTTATAGAATATCACAAAATTGGTTTTAGATATCTTACATTCATATTTATTAGTTTTTCTATCCATTAATATTCAGTTTACCATAAGATTTTATAAGTTCTTTCTGCTTTTATTGATCAATAGTATTTACCATACATGAGATACGACGCAATTATCATTGGATCCGGACCTAACGGTTTAGCCGCGGGCATCCGCTTAGCCCAAGAAGGACTTTCGGTTAAAATATTAGAGAAAGAAAATACCATAGGCGGCGGAACCCGAACGCTGGAGTTAACCCAGCCCGGCTTCTATCACGATGTTTGCTCGGCCATCCATCCATTAGCAAAAGCCTCCCCTTTTTTAAAAAGTCTGCCGCTTGAAGATTACGGACTCGAATGGATTCAACCCGAAGTGCCTGTAGCTCATCCCCTGGATGATGAACCTGCCGGGGTCCTTTTTCGATCGTTTGATAAAACAGTATCATACATTCAAAAAGATGAAGATAAGAGCAATTACGCTCACAGTATTGCCCCTTTCCTTAATAAATGGGATGGTCTGCTATCCGATCTTCTGGGACCTTTTTCGCTATTACCGAATCATCCACTTTTAATGGCTCGATTTGGTCTTCAAGCCCTTCAATCAGCCAATAGCTTTGCCAAAAGATTTAAATCTACCCAAACACGGGCCCTTTTCGCAGGATTAGCAGCCCATGGCATTATGCCTTTTGATGCCACCGCTACCGCTGCTATTGGATTAGTGCTTGGCATATCTGGACACACCGTTGGGTGGCCCTATCCCAAAGGGGGATCTCATGCTATCACCAAAGCTATGGCAAAGCATTTTGAGTCGCTTGGTGGTGACATAGAAACCGGAACTGAGGTAACTTCTGTTGATGACTTGCCCGAATCACAAGTTATTCTATTCAACAACACCCCACAACAAATTTTAGATATCGCCGACTCAAAAATTCCACAGTCTTACGCCAAAAAACTTCAGGATTATGAGTACGGTCAGGGGGTTTTCAAATTAGATTTTGCTCTCAGTGATCCTATTCCGTGGAATGACGAACTATGCCGAAAAGCAGGTACGGTGCATGTGGGAGGTACGCTGGAAGAAATTGCAGCCTCCGAAGAACAGTCGGCAAACGGGCAACATCCAGAAAAACCATATGTATTAGTTGCCCAGCAAAGTTTGTACGACGACAGCCGAGCACCAGACGGACAACATACCGGATGGGCGTATTGCCATGTTCCCAATGGTTCAACCGAAGATATGACTGAACCCATCATCCGTCAGATTGAGCGCTTTGCCCCGGGATTTCGGGATTGCATTATCGCGAAACATGCTATGCATGCGCAGGACATGCAGACGTATAATCCAAATTATATAGGCGGAGATATAAACGGAGGACGCGCGGATATCACACAACTCTTTACACGTCCGGCAGGATTATTTGATCCCTATCATATCCCAAAAACCAATATGTATATCGCTTCATCCTCCACTCCACCCGGTGGCGGGGTTCATGGTATGTGTGGTTATCATGCCGCGGAGTCAGTATTACGAAGACTATAGCAGTTGACAGATAGCGGTATGCAGTTTTCTGTATTTCGATACAGTTAAGAATTTCATGTATGACTTAATTCACAGTAATAATTTAAAAACCAAACTGGCACCCGCCACTGCTTACTACAAATCTTCATATCCTTCTCCAACTTCTCCCTTCCGTAACTTATTCGCCCACTGATGAGCAAGCCGTGTGGTCTTCGGCAATTTATATTTCGTCAATGATTGCATCACGATTTTATAGACATCGCCAAAAGAACACTGGTGTCCCGGCGATACATAAATAGGATTTACATTTGTTCGGCTTCGCAAGGCAATTCCGACTTTTTCTTCATCATCTACAAGATAGGCCTTATCCCCCTTTTCTATTCCCAGCTTAGCATGCGTACCGGTTAATATATTTTTGGCACAACCAATGGTTGGGTGACCAACATCAATACCAAAATGAGTAGCAATACCCATCCGTCGGGGATGTGCAACTCCGTGTCCATCTAACAAGAGTACATCAGGCTTTTGTTTAAGCTGATTCCATGCTTTCAACAGAACGGGGATCTCCCGAAAAGCTAATAATCCGGGGATATATGGAAATGAAGTCTGATCAGAAGCCAACGACCGTGCTATGGGAGTTAATGTATCCAATTCCAGTATAATAATAGCAGCATGCAGCTCATCCGATCCGCGATTGAAAGAAATATCCCCGCCGGCCACATACTTGGGAGTTTCAGGCAGGGGTTGCAACGATATCTTTTTTCGTAACTCCTGCTGAAGTTCTTTCGCTCTTTGCGGATCTATTGATTTGTAATATTCCAGCTTCTTTGTATTCATCGGGAATCAAACTTTTCGAAATAATTTGTTATTTAACATGGAGATAAATATTGGCAGATCAACTAATCAATACAATGGACAATAATAAATTCCGTGAGCATGCCCATCAACTCGTTGACTGGATGGCTGATTATTTTGAAGACATCGAAGACTATCCCGTAAAGCCGGATGTACAGCCCGGTGAGATCTTGAAACAGCTTCCGGATGAAGCTCCCGTTCAGGGAGAATCATTTGAAGCTATGTTTCAGGATTTTAAACATACCATCATACCGGGAATGACGCACTGGGAAAGTCCCAACTTTATGGGATACTTTCCCGCCAATAAAAGTTATCCCTCGGTGCTGGCAGAAATGTTAACCGCCACTCTTGGCGCCCAATGTATGAGCTGGCTGACCTCTCCTGCCGCTACCGAACTTGAGGAACAGATGATGGAATGGCTGCGTAAAGCTATAGGATTACCCGAACCATTTACCGGGGTTATTCAAAGCACAGCGTCTACCTCTACCCTTTGCGCCCTTCTGATGGCCCGAGAACAAATCACTGACTTCGAAGTTAACGAAACCGGGTTCCCCAAAGATGAAACCTTTACCATCTACTGTTCCTCTGAGACCCATTCATCTATAGAAAAAGATGTTAAAATAGCCGGCTTCGGACGACAAAACCTTCGGAAAATTCCGGTTAATAATAAATATGCCATGAAACCGAAGGCACTGGAAGAAGCCATACGAGAAGATCTCGAAAATGGCTGCAAGCCTGCTGCAGTAGTGGCAACCATAGGTACTACCGGTTCAACTGCTATTGATCCGCTCAAAGAGATCGGTCAAATCTGTTCAAGGTACGATGTCTTTTTACATGTGGATGCCGCCTATGCCGGCACAGCACTATTGTTACCCGAAATGCGATGGATGAATGAAGGAATTGAGCATGCCGATTCATTCGTTTTCAATCCCCACAAATGGATGTTTACCAACTTTGACTGCTCAGCCTTTTATGTACAGGATGAGGCCCTACTGGTACGTACCTTTGAAATTATGCCGGAATACCTTAAAACACCCGAAGACCAACGGGTGAAAAACTACCGGGACTGGGGAATTCCGCTCGGACGTCGGTTCCGAGCTCTAAAGTTGTGGTTTGTTATCCGCAGTTTTGGCCTTGATGGATTACGAAAGAAAATTCGTCACCATATTTCTTTGTCTAAATCTTTAACAGAAGAAATAGAACAGAATGATGATTTTGAACTTATGGCACCGGTTCCTTTGAATGCTATCTGTTTTCGTTTTCATCCCCTATATATTGACGATGAAAAGAAACTAAATGAACTTAATGAGAAGCTTATAAATCAAATACAGGAAAGTGGAAAACTGTTTCTAACCCACACCAAACTGGATGGAAAATATACGATCCGTATTGTCCTGGGAAATACAAATCTTGAAAAGCAACATGTAGATAATGCCTGGAAGCTTATCCGAAAAATTGCTGACAGCTTAATTTCTTAGGATCTATCATCAGGTTGCATTGCAGATAGACAATACTTTATAGACAAATAGTTGGTCGGCATTACACAAATGTCTATTTACTAACATTTTTGTGCTTCTTGAGCAACAAGATGAATTTGTATCTCAACAGATTGCTATGAATATTACGTTGAAAACTGAGTATCTAATCCTAAAACTATTCACGTATGGAATTATCTAAAATTAAAGCATTGGTAACGGGCGGAAGCTCAGGCATTGGAAAAGCAACGGCAAAGGCCATTATTGAAAGCGGCGGAGAAGCAGTGATTGCTGCACGCGGGAAGGATAAGTTGGAATCCACCGCTAAGGAAATCGGGGCTATTCCCGTACAGTGTGATGTACGAGAAGAAGAGCAGGTTATAAATTTGGTTGAAGAAACGATTGATGAACTAAATGGCTTTAACGTGCTTGTCAACAATGCCGGCTACGGTCAGTTCTCCAAACTCACAGATCTTTCTGAAAAAGCCTTAAAAAGTGTACTGCAAGTTAATACTGTTGGTGCCATGATGGTGGGACGCGAATGTGCAAAACACTTTGTTGATCAAGATTACGGAAATATCATCAACGTTTCTTCGTCGGCCGGTAAACGCGGTTTTGAGGGCGGAACGGCCTATTGTGCCAGTAAGTTTGCACTAAGCGGAATGACCGAATGCTGGAGAGCAGAACTGCGTCCCCACAACATCCGAGTGATGCAGATCAACCCCAGCGAAGTGCAGACTGAATTCTTCGATAAGGCGGGTCGCGGCGGACGTGATTTCAATCCCACAAAACTGATTGCTGACGATATTGCCAAGGCGATTTGCAACATGCTTTCGCTCCACGATCGTGGTTTTATTACTGAAACCAGTGTCTGGGCTACCAACCCTCAGTAAGAGTTGAGGCCATCTATCAAAAAAAATTCGGCATTATGAAATCAACGACGCTGCAACAAGTCACACTTTTCATCATCGGGGCCTTTGCAATCTGGCTTAGCTCATATATTATTCAGCCGCCGACGCCCCAGCCTGAATCAGCTCCTGCGACTGATTTCTCAGCCGAACGTGCCTTTAAGCACATAGACGCCCTGTCACAGACTCCTCGTCCCCTCGGTACCGCCGCCAATGACAGTGCCCGAATCTATATTATGGATAAGCTTCGAAAACTGGGATTAAATCCCACTATTCAATCAGGTATCGGCATCGGGGCCAGCTTTGATCGCGGACTGGTGGGATTTACGAATAACATCATTGCCAAAATGGATGGCACCAACTCTCAGCGCACTATCTTACTGATGGCCCACTATGATTCAAAGCCAAACACCCTTGGTGCGGGCGATGACGCCTCCGGCGTTGCAGCTATCTTGGAGTCTATTCGAGCGCTAAGATCCCAAAAACAGTCCCCGAAAAATAATGTATGGATACTTTTGACCGACGGTGAAGAACGCGGTCTCCTGGGGGCCGAACTTTTTGAAGATGAGTTTGAAGCGCTGGATGAAATCGATCTCGTTCTCAACTTTGAATCACGCGGCTCCAGCGGCCCGTCGATGATGTTCGAAACCAGCGAAAATAACGCTCACCTTATCCCCCATTTTGCAAAAGCCACCCCTTACCCGGTGGCCAACTCACTGATGTACACTGTTTATAAGTTGTTGCCCAACGATACCGATATGTCGGTTACCAAGCGTGCCGGTCTTAATGGGCTTAATTTCGCCTTTACTAAAGATTTTCTGCATTATCATACTATGTTGGACACCCCCGCAAACCTTTTGCGGGCTTCCGTTCAGCATCATGGATCTAATTTACTGGGAAATATCAGACATTTCGCAAATACAGATTTTGATCTTCAAAGTGATTCCGAATTTGTCTATTTCAATAATGTAACCGGCGGACTGCTGTACTATCCTTCCGGATGGTCACTGCCCTTGGCCATCGTCACCGCACTTCTTTTCGTTGCCTTCCTGAGTTATCTTTTTCGAATGGACCAAATTACTATCGGAAAATATCTCGGCAGTCTACTGCTATTTTTGATAACTGTTGCCATTGGAGCCCTTATTACCTATTTCGGCTGGCAAGGTCTAAAGGCACTTCATCCAGAATATCGGTGGATTATACAGGGAGAAGTTTATAATCACACTTGGTATTTCTGGGGCTTTACTATATTAAATGCCGGTATTTTTACTGGGATTTACAGCTGGATTCAAAACACACTATCGGTACAAGAGCTAATCAGCGGTCCGTTTACAATATGGGTCATCCTGTCGGTTGTAACGGCCTGGTACCTACCAACGGCCTCCTATATCTTTACTTGGCCAGCTCTGATGGGACTTACCGGATGGATTATTTTAGGAGATGATCTTTCGAGCTATTCCTGGAAAAACACAGTCGTTCTGGCTATCGCTTTCTTTTGGGGATTTTTTATTATTTCTCCCTACATCAGGCTTGTACAGATCATGCTCACTACCGAAATGCTTTTTGTGAGCATGATTCTATTAGGATTATTGCTCGGACTAACCTGGCCGCTCATCCGTCAAGTCATCAAAAGGCACCCATACAAATGGAGCGGCGGTCTTACCATTATAGCTCTCACCTGTTTTGTAATAGCATCACTGACATCCGGCTTCGATCAAAGTCATAAAAAACAGAACAGCATAAATTTTGTCCAGAATTTAGATACCAATACAGCTTATTGGGTCAGCCGCGATCCCAAAGCCGATGAATGGACCCAACAGTTTTTGTCTGATAACTACAAGATTGGAAGTCCCAACGACATAGATTTACCATTCAGAGGAAAAGTGCTTTACCAAAAAGCGAGTCCTGTCGATATACCGAGCCCCTCTTTTGAGATTTTAAGCGACAGCAGCTCCGGCAGCGAGCAACATCTCACCATCCATATGGATGCAAAACGTGGTATTGCCATGCAAATGAAATGGAATCAGCGTTCAACCATCTCACATATTGGCATCGAAGGGAAAACTATTTTTGATCAAGATAATATGGGACGGTATTTGTATTACTTTCATAATTTTTCAGAGGGTTTTGAAATCAATTTAAGCCATGAAAAATCGGTAGATCTTCCGACATTCGAATTCACATTTGTGGATCCCAATCTACCCATCCAATTACTTAACAATTTTCGATCCCGCCCAGACCATGTTATTCCGGCCCCCTACTCGGTGCTAAGCTCTGATGCTACCATTTGGGAAACGAAAGTCGAGCTTGAAGATCTGCTTTATGAGAAGTGATCAATAACAAGATAACCAGCTCTTACTCCTGTTCAGGATAGCACTCCTTACAGGGACACATATCCCGTAGGGTATCCCACTGATACATGCCGTTGTTATGGCCATCGTTCCAGAATATTTTAATGGCATGATTACCAATCTGCTTTATATCCTCGATTTCAAAATGCTGTGTCGGCTCAACAAAAAACAGTGATCGGTCAAAGGTATTCATATTCCCATGACCGCCGCGGCACATCACGCAGGGACAGTTTTTACGAAGACCAAACAGAGTATACTCCGAATGATGGCCATCGGACCACTCAATTTCCAAAACCTGATCACTGTTAGAAACTTCAATTCCGGTAGGTAAAATATCGCTTTGCATAGGTATCTTTTATTATATTGGATCGAAAGGTAAGGCGTTCACGTCACGGATTCCAACAGTTTTAATAGATAATAAACACTCCATGTATCTCATACTTAGCTTGTTTACAGTAGCTTTTATGCTTTCGTTTTGGTTGGGATATCGCCGAATACTTCGCCTGCAGCATCTTAATCAGCGCAGGGTCCTAAATGGTTTTGTTGGCGCAATGGCACTTCTTACTCTTATCTCAGTGGGTCAGTGGCTCGACCTCATATCCCATGACCTCGCCGCCCATTTCACCATGTTCCTTTACTGTCTGGCCGCCGGTTTCTTTACGGGCTTTGCCTTTAAAATGATTTCCCTCAAACAATCTGTTAGTAAAACCGAGTACGTGTATCGATCTTTCTGGAGCGACGCTGCTCCCAATATTATTGCGATACTAATTATTGTTTTCGGAATTTACCGCACCGGCCTGTTACAGTTAGGGCCCTATACCGGCATTGGGATCACTTCAGGATTATCGCTGCTGGGATTTGGATTCTGGGGACTCACTGTCAAGATTGTTCCGGAATTCAGGAACAAGGGGATTCTCATTTTAGATCAATGCGTAAGTTGGAAACAAGTTGTTGCCTACCGCTGGGACTCAGAGAATGTATTACTTATCGAGTATTATACTACTGATGAAAAGCTTACTGATTTTACCACATATATTCCCCCGGAAGATGAGCTTCAAATTGAACGCCTGCTTGCAAAAAAACTGAAGGAATATCATCAGGATCGAAAGGAAATGATGGAGCAAGTTGAAGAGGATTTTTAAGCCGTAACTCTTTCGTGCTGTACCATCATGCATTCATTTTCAATATACTTAAACCCGGAATCTTTGGCCAGAGTCTTTGCCTCCTCAGAAGAAACATTCAACTGGGTCCATATTACCGGCTTTTGTCCCGTTTTTTGTGCCCACTCAATAATTTCACGAACCATATCAGCCGTATATTCGGAATCTCTAAAAATATCCACTACATCAATGGTAATATTTTCGGGAATTTCATCGAGGCTTGGAAGACATTTAATCCCTAACACCTCCTCGTAATTGGGATTTATCGGAAAGATACGAATCCCATTTTCCTTCAAATAATTGGCAATATGATAACTGGTTCGATACTTATTTGCTGAACAGCCAATAATTGCCACCGATTTCATATTCTCAAGCAGTTCCTTCATCTTATTATTCTCTTTAATTCATGATAGTTATGGCAAATATAACACTATATTCAGTTTTTAGGTTCTGCATCATTGATCATTATACCATATTTTGACCTCAATTTTCATAAAATCCGGGTGTAAATAAGTGGTTTCAGCTGCCAAAAACTTTCTGATTCAACATAAAAAATATGCTCCGATGATATTTTTCATTGGGGGGTTTATCTGGGATAGTCTCACCCTTGGACGCATTGACGGCTGGTACAGCAATTCGGTACTGTTGTTTTACCTAATCAGCCTAACAGGCAGTTTATACATTTACAACCTTGCCGATGACGGCCGATGGGAAAACACTATTTTAGGTCCCTATCAACATTATGCACCGCTGGCAATACAATTCTTCTTAGGTGGACTTTCCAGTGCTTACGTTATTTTCTTTTTCCAGAGCGTAACATTCTCCCGCACCATGGTATTCTTTGTTATCCTGGTGATCTTACTTTTATCTAATGAATTGCTACGAGATCGCATATCGAACAAGTATCTGCAATTCGGAGCCTATTTCTTTGTCACTTTTACTTTTTTTACCTTCTTTACGCCTGTCATTTTTGGAGTCATGAATACCTTTCTATTTGTTCTATCTGGATTAATCAGTCTGCTGCTGACTCTAACTTTTATCAACTATATCTATAAGAAAAGCCCCTCAACCCGCAGCGATATTTCACGTTTTAAGGTTACGCTAATTATTGTAGGTATTTATGCGACCATCAATGCATTCTATTATTTCAACCTGATACCACCCGTACCCCTATCTCTACAAAACGGTATTGTTGCGCACAACGTAGAGAAACAAGATAATATATTTGCAGTATCCTACGAACAATCTGCCCTTTTTAACGTTTGGGAGACCTATGACAAAACCTTTAACTATGCTCCCAGTGATACCGTTTTTGTTTATACTTCCATTTTTGCTCCAACCGATTTGTCAAAGTCCGTACAACATCAATGGCAGCGCTATAATCGATCTTCAGAAGAATGGAATACTTCTGATAACATCAGCTATGAGGTTATAGGAGGTCGTAAAGGCGGTTTCAGGGGATATACTTACAAAGAAAATATCACCCCCGGAATCTGGAGAGTAAATGTAATAACCAAAGAAGGACTGGTCTTAGGAAAGTTAGACTTCACGGTTATTTCCGATTCAACCTTTGATAAATCGCGACTTTCTACGGTAAGATTTGAATAATAATAGGGTCTCAATTCTCACTAAAAACCCTTATATTCAAAAACATTCACGACAATTAGAAACAAACCGAAAGTATTTTGTCTAAAGTTAAAGACGGTGACACCGTAAAAGTGCACTACACAGGAACATTAACAGAAGAAGGAACTGTATTTGACAGTTCTGAAGATCGCGAACCTTTAGAGTTTACACTGGGAGAAGGAAAGTTGATTCCCGGTTTTGAAAAAGCGGTCGTCGGCATGGAAGAAGGCGACGAAACCACCGTAGAAATTGAATCCGGTGACGCTTATGGTCAGCGACGAGAAGACCTAGAGCTGGAAGTAGCAAAATCTGATCTCCCCGACAACATCGACCCGGAGGTTGGTATGCAGCTTCAGATGCAACAGCAAGAAAATGGACAAGCTATTCCCGTCCAGATTACTGCTGTCGAAGACGAATTCGTTAAGCTCGATGCCAACCATCCACTGGCTGGTAAAGACTTAACATTTGATATTGAGCTTGTTGAAATCGTTGACTGATTTTACAAGACTCTAACATATTTGGAGCCTGAATCCGGTTACTCGGATTCGGGCTTTTTATTTTTTACGCAACACCGTTACCCCATCGCGTACCGGCAGCATCACCTGCTCGACGGAATCATCATCCCGAATCATCCTATTCAGCTCATCAATAGCACGTCCTTTATCAGATTCGGAATCTAATACCTCGCCACTCCAGAATACGTTGTCAACCACCATGATACCTCCCTGTTCAAGTCGTGGTAAAATCATTTCATAATACTTGGGATAGTTTATCTTATCCGCATCCAAGAATACAAAGTCAAAACTGCCCGAGATAGTGGGAATAGTCTCCAATGCTTTACCCATCAACAGCGTTATCTTGGTTCCAACCTTACTTTTGTCAAAAAATGTGCGGGCAATACCTTCGTAACGCTCATTGTATTCACAGGTAAATAGCTCACCATCTTCTGGCAAGGACTCTGCCATCGTCAGCGCTGAAAACCCTGTGAATGTACCCACTTCCAGCACACGCCCGGCCCTGGATATCTTGATAAGCAAACTCAGCAATCTCCCCACCAATCGTCCGCTGAGCATATCAATGTGCTCGAGATTTTCGTCGGAAATGCCTATCAATTCCTTAATTAGTTCTGAATGGTCTGTGGTGTGATTTTTAGCATATCTTTCAATTGCCTGTTGATCCATAGTAAATACTTTTTTTAATACTGGAAACTCTAAAGCAGGCTAAAGATATTCAGGTCGTCAACACTCAACAAATATTTTCGCTGTGGATTTTATTCCCGCAAAGGAATCACCGGTTTTTATTAAAATATTTCGGTTTTATACCAAACTCCTTTTTAAATGGCGGTTCAAAACAGTATGGCTTAAGCAGGAATACGAGCCCTGCTCAGAATGCAAAACCGTTTACTTTCTAAACCATCACTCCTGGTGGGATGGGTTAATTCCCCTGATGCTCAACGAATACCGGTTTCGCCAGCAGGCTCGTGCCATCATGGAAGATAAACAGATGAACACCTATTCCCTTTTCCAGAAAATAGGTGCTTTTTCAATTAACAGAGATGATCCCCGAAGTGCTGTCACTTCCCTGCGCTATGCCGTAGAATCATTTAATCGCCCCCATGCCAGCCTATTCATTTATCCGGAAGGCACCATAACACCGGCGGGATGTTCCATGGATTTTGAGGGCGGCCTGGCCTGGCTGCACGACAAATTAGATAAGGTCGACTTTGTCCCCGTTGGAATTCACATGCACACTATTCGCCATAGCAAACCGGAGCTTCACTTGCACGTAGGCCGTCCTGTTCGAATGAATGAGTCATCATCCAAAGAAGAAAAAACGGCTCATTTTGAAACCGTTCTTAACCAGATGCTGGATGATTTACGTCAAACGGCGGGATTTGACGATAGTGAATTTGAGCAGTTTTTGTGATTCATCACTAAACTATCTGATATATCTTTATGTATTTGCTAACCAACAAAAATCTCTCCCATTGGTTGAGATGACAAGGTTATAATAGATGCTGAAACAAGTTCAGCATGACATCTTATTTTTACATCGAATAGGAAGTAACTCCATATAGAAATTACCACGTCCACCGATATAACCGCTTGGAACGCTGTACCCAGTGCGATCCCTCAGGTTTATACCAGATCCGCATATTCACAAATGGCCAAAATAGTTTGCTGTAAATACGGTTGGGACGAATATACTCGGTAATCCCTTTTGTTGATTCAACGACTTGCTGATCGGGGATTTTTAAGAAGGCATCACTTTTATAACGCTGGTAAAATGGACCATTGTCGAGCAACTGCGACTGCTGTACACGGATTTCAATGTCATTGGTACGGAATCCTAGTTTTCGAGCCGTCTTTAGTCCAAATAATGTAAGGCCCTCATCAACTAACTGAACCTCTTCAAAGGTTTGCAATACTTCTGCATTCTGATTGTTTATCAGCCAAGCCCTGTGCTGTTGCTCGTTTTTTCTATTCATTACATAATATACCAGTGTAGCATAATCAAAATGGAAACGCCCCCAGTACCAGTCGTCGAACTCATTTCTCATGGGCTCATTCCCGGAATTCTGATCATGATATCCGTGCCCCTCAAATTTGAAAGATCTCTCTTTTCCATTGATATCAAGTTGCAAATCCGCGAAAATATCCGCCCTTGGCTGCACCAAGTTCCAGGTGTGTCCCATGGATATTTCGTTACGGTCAGAAAAAAGATGATCGTTACCTTCACCTTTAAACGTAATGGTCCCGTTCAATTGATCTCCATTAGGAAGTTGTTCGCTAAGGTGTAGCTCATACTGTAATCGTTCATCTTTCTTTCCTCCCTTCATCCTATGATTTCCAATTTGAACGTGAGGGTTATCCTCATCGAAATGGCACTCCTTGTTATCAAATTCAGTAAAGCTGTAATAAATGGGGGCTCCATACTCGTAAATGGAAATACTGATCGCCGGATAATCTGCAGGAGAAGGGTTTTCATCCGCCAAGAGTGCCCTATTATATCGCGTGGAAAAGGGGTTCCCTTCATAAAGAATGACTACAAAACTAAATCGATCATCCGAAGAAACCCCATCGAAGTACCACCATTGATAGCCGCCGGAGGAATGGGCAGGCTGACGTACGTCTTTCGAAAAATCAGATATTATTTGCATGAGCTGCCAATTAAATAGTTTAAATGATCAGCCGCAAGCTGTTTGATCTTAGGACTGACACTGCTACCTTTTAGTGATGACAATTTTACTCTACATAGCGCTGGGTTACCTGCTGATTACGGGCAGTATTTTATTTCTTAATAAACGGGACTTTATGCCCTTACCGCCGACCCCGCGCAATTATTTTGACGAGCAGGCCCCGGCAGTAACCATCTGTATTCCCGCCCGCAATGAAGCTAACTCTATTGAGCGGTGTGTGCGTTCCGTCATCGACCAGCAATATCCCAATCACCATGTGTTAGTTCTTGACGATGGATCTACCGACGGAACTTCTGAAATTTTAGATTCGCTAACCCAACAATACCCTGAGTTGTTAACAGTAATGAGCGGTCAACCCAAACCCGAAGACTGGCTGGGCAAATCGTGGGCTTGTCACCAGCTTTCGAAGCAGGCGCTTGGCCATATCCTCATTTTTATTGACGCCGACACCTGGCTGGAGCCGGAAGCAACGTCCAAGGTCGTTCGCACGATGGGCAGTGACATTGTCGATTTTGTTACTCTCTGGCCGCAACAAAAGTTCGGTACCTTCTGGGAGAAAGTTGTAACTCCGCTTGTCTATTTTGCCCTGCTCACCCTCCTACCCACCCGCTATGTCTATCAATCTCCAAAATGGCTGCCGGGCTTTTTAAAACAGAAAATAGGTGCTCTTTTTGCTGCCGCTAACGGACAGTTTATGGCTTTTAAAAAGAATGCCTATCAGGCTATCGGCGGCCACCAGTCCGTAAAGGATGAGGTCGTTGAGGATGTGGAGTTAGCAAAAAATATTAAACGAGGCGGATATCGTATGAAGATGTATCATGGACAGAATGCCGTAAGTTGCCGCATGTATGAGTCAGCAGATGAACTGTGGCAAGGATTCCGCAAAAACTTTTTTGCCGGCTTCGGACATAATCCTATTCTGTTTATCGGGATGGGGCTGCTGCATATTATCACCTTTATTATTCCCATTCTAAGCCTGCCCTTTATATTTCTATGGGGATCTACCAAGCTCATTCTCTTGTCGCTCGCTGCCATCCTGCTGCTGTACCTGCAACGCTTCATTGTTGATAGATGGTTTGGCTGGAAAATTAGATATGGTTTCCTGCATCCTCTGGGCGTTGGTTGGTATCAAATGCTTGGGCTCCAAGTACTTTCGGATTACTTCAACGGGGTATCGGCACAGTGGAAAGATCGCGATATTTAATTCTTTGGTTATAGTCTGAAATCTCAATGAATCGCTGTTTATTTTTATCCGCAAAGTATCCATATTGCGAGTAGATGAAGAAAGCCATAAATAAATATTTGCGCTATTTAAAGGTCGAGCGAAACGCCTCCGACCATACCATCACCTCGTATAAAAATGATCTGACTCAATTCCTCGAATTTTGCACCATTCATTTTGATGAGTCGGAAGAGAATATTGATATCACTGAAGTTGAACGATTGACCATTCGTCTTTGGCTGGGACACCTATCTGATCGTGGTCTGGCCAAAAGTACCATTGCAAGAAAAGTAGCTGCCGTTCGTTCCTTTTGTAAGTACTGTTTTAAACGTGGCATCGTAGAACAAAACCCCGCACATTTACTGATCGTACCGAAGAAAGATAAGCCACTGCCTAAAACGGCCAATGCTGAAGACTTAAACAGGATGATGGAACTGGCCGAAGGCAATACCCCAAAGACAGCCCAAAACCGAGCTATTTTGGAACTCTTGTATGGAACGGGTATCCGGTTAAGCGAGTTAGTAAACCTCAATGAAGAAGACATCAATTTTAAACTCAACCAGATTAAGGTATTGGGTAAGGGTGCGAAGCAACGTATTGTGCCTTTTGGCAAGCAAGCCGGTAACGCTTTAAAAAGTCACCTTGAAACAAAGCCTCAGCTTTACGGAGAACGAACCGATGCCGATGCCCGAAAAGCTGTTTTTATTGCGTCAAGCGGACAGCGCCTGTATGCGCGTGCAGTACAGCGCATTGTGAAGGATTACCTGCAGCGAGCCAGTGAGGTGACGCAAAAAAGTCCACATGTGTTACGACACAGTTTTGCTACACACTTACTTGATCAGGGTGCCGATATCAGAGTTATTAAAGAATTATTAGGCCATGCAAATTTGGCGGCCACACAAGTTTACACGCATACTTCAGTTGAACGACTGAAAAACGTATATGAAACCGCTCATCCACGAGCTAAAAATTAAAGTTAATTTAGGAGGTACATTTTATGAAAACTACGTTCACGGCAAGACATTTTGATGCAAGCACAGAACTCCATGAATATGCCGAAGATGCGGTACAGAAATTGGACCAGTTTTATGATCGAATTTTAACCTGTGACATCGTTCTACAACCCGTACCCGATGATGAAAATCCCCAACAGGCTGAACTCAATGTTAAGGTTCCACAAAAGCTAATTAATGCCAAAGAGCAAGCTTCCTCATATGAGCAGGCGATCAACATGGTTATCGAAAACGTAACCCGCCAGCTAAAAAAGTATAAACAAAAAACGCTACACAAGCGGTAATAATTATGCCTTTCGGTGACCACGAATCAATACCTAAAAAAGAAAAGATAGCTGTTTCCTATCTTATTGAACGCCTTCAAGAACGCGTTCAAATAGATTTGCATAACTTTGTTGCCGAAAGTAATGCCGATCAACGTCATGTTACCGAGGCGGATTTACACCGTCCCGGGCTGGCGTTGGCCGGATTTGTAAAGCTTTTTACCCATCAGCGTATACAAATTATCGGTAATACCGAGACAAACTATCTAAAAGATCTCTCCAAAGAAGAACAGGTTGAGGCTTTTAAAAATCTAACCCAGTTCGACATTCCTGTTCTGATTTTAACGCATGATAATGTTCTGCCCGATTACCTGTTAGAAATGGCCGACGAGGCAGGCATCCCTGTGTATGGGACTTCCCAGGAAACGACACATTTCATGCATTTGACGCGAGATTTTCTGGAAGACCAATTTGCCCTGCAAACCATGGTACATGGCTCTATGGTGGATGTATATGGTATTGGGATTTTAATTGCGGGAAAATCAGGGATCGGTAAAAGTGAGGTTGCCCTTGACCTGGTTGAACGCGGCCACCGCCTGGTAGCCGATGATGTTGTAATTCTTACCAAGAAAAACAACGTATTAATGACCTCTGCCACAGAGATGAATAAACATTTCATGGAAATACGTGGCCTCGGCATCATCGATATTATGTCGATGTTTGGAGTGCGTGCTATTCGATATCAAAAGCGACTTGAGGTAGTTCTTGAGCTATCGCTTTGGGATGAATCCAAGGATATTGAACGCACCGGCTTGAATCGTGACACAACCTCCATTCTCGGCGTTGACATTCCACTTATTAACTTACCTATTACGCCCGGTAAGAATATCACCGTTATTGCCGAAGTCATTGCCATGAATTATCTACTTCGCCATTACGGTTATGATGCTGCAGAAGCATTTCAAGACAAGGTAAAATCACATATTGCCAACAAAACCGACCCCAATGCTATGCCCCGCAGAGCCATCGAATATTTTGAAGGGGATATCGAATAAGGACACAGATTCACCTTTTGAAAATTTGTAATGTATCAGTACTTTAAGATCGTTTGTAACAAACGGCTTTTTAGTCTCTCTTGCTTATAGATCAGTATGAAATAAAAAATCATCTATGGCTTTAAAAAACTATTACCATTACGACGAGCAGAGCTGTGAGTTCGTGCCCGTCGAATATAACAGCTTAGAACGTATTGTCTATACGGCTTGTATCTGGATTTTGTGCGGTGTTGTACTTTCCGGGATTGGCATCTCTATTCTTTCCTTTACCGTAGGAACACCGGCAGAAATTGCCCTCAAAGCCGAGAACCAAGAGCTTATCGATCAGCTGGAGCAAACAAAGACCAAAATTAAGGATTTAGATCAGGAAGTTGATCAACTGGCCAAAGCCGATAATGAGATGTATCGATCGGTATTAGGAATGGATAAGATTCCTTATGATGAGCGTCAGGCCGGTGCCGGTGGTGCTGATGTATATTCCGAGTTTGATGTATACAGCCAAGAGACCGCAGAGATTTTAAAATGGACTGCAGAAAACCTGGAAAACCTGGAACGAAGCATCAATATACAGCAGGTGAGCTTTAACGAAATTAAGGAGTATTACAATAAAAACCAGGAGAAGATGAAGCATATCCCTGCTATCAAGCCAACTGAGGGTATTATTCTTAGTGGGTTCGGGATGCGCTATCACCCGGTACTGCAGTATGAACGCCAGCACGAAGGGCTCGACTTTAGAGCAAATGTAGGCAGCGAAATTTTTGCCACCGGGGACGGTGTTGTTAAATATGCCGGATTGAAAGGAACGTACGGGCGATTATTGATTATTGATCATGAATACGGCTACGAAAGTTACTATGCTCACCTCTCCTCTTTTGCCAAAGGTATTAAGCCCGGAACAAAGGTAAAACGAGGCGACTTGGTTGGCTTTAGCGGACAGTCGGGTATGGTTGAAGGTCCCCACTTACACTATGAAGTACGACGAAGCAGTAATCCCGTTGATCCACTTAACTTTTTATTCGCCGATACTACTCCCGAAGAATATATGATGTATAAGGAGATTGTTGAGAATAATCACCGATCCATGGATTAACTAATTGCATACAGTTTTTCTTTTTCGAAGGCTGCTTTAGGGCAGCCTTTTTTATTTGCTGTTACCTAAGAGTCAGGTGATATTCCCTATTTTTCCTGTTCTTTCAAATACCGCTCGATAAGTTTGTCGGGAGCTCTTACTGATTTTTTAAGCCATTCAAACTGTAAGTCCAACTTCTCAGATTCCGCAAGAGCCCAGTCGTCCCTGCTTTTTCGGAGTCTTGTACTCAATTCATACAGACAGAGTGCCGCACTTACCGAGATATTAAAACTTTCGCTGAATCCCACCATCGGAATTTTGGCATAGCCGTCGGCATGCTCCAGTGCATAATCCGACAATCCTGTAAGCTCCGCTCCGAAAACCAAGGCCGTCTTTTGATCAAGTGAAACTTCATCAATAGTTTCGTCATTCTCGTGTGGAGACGTGGCAATAATTTGATATCCCTTCTCTTTTAGCTGCCTATAGCACTGTTCTGTATTATTTATACCCGGCTGATTATATGACTCTAACGTAATCCACTGATCGGCCCCAATAGTTACGCCTTTATTGGGGTCAAACTCATTTTTGTTTTCAATGATATGCACATCCTGAATCCCAAAACAATCACAGCTGCGCAAAACCGCACTCGCGTTATGCGGCTGATAAATATCTTCAAGAATGACGGACAGATAGCGCGTGCGTTTATCAATCACATTATTAATTCTCTGCCAGCGATCTTCGGTAGCAAATTGCCGTAAGTATTCTATCAGTTGTGATTTTAAGGCGTTATTCATAAAAAATCGGGGTGTATGTTTTTAATCCTCAGAAATGTTATAATGTTTTTGAGTTGTTCTTTATTTCTTACATAAAAAAACGGAGGTCTTATGCTTGTGCGGGATATCTTAAAAAACAAGGGAACCAAAGTCTATTCTATAGCTCCCAATGAAACTGTTTATCAAGCCATTAGCAAGATGGATAAACATGATATTGGAGCGCTTATCGTCTTGGAAGATCAACAGTTAAAAGGAATAATCAGCGAGCGCGATTATCGTAGCAACGTCATATTAAAGGGGCGTTCTTCGAAAAGTACGAAGGTTCACGAAATTATGACCGATGATGTGTATTGTGTAACTTCAGAGGAGTCTGTGGAGGCCTGCATGTCGATTATGACGGATAAAAAAATACGCCACCTCCCTGTGATGAAAGATGATACCGTAACTGGGGTCGTCTCAATTGGCGATTTAGTGAAATCCATCATCTCTAAACAGAAATTTGAAATAAAGAATATGCGTCAGTACATACAGGGAGAAGCAAGATACCCTGGCTGATATCCATAAACTTCCTTTTACACAAAAGCCCTTGCAAGAATACATCTTCTCGCAAGGGCTTTTTATGTAATTAATGATCTGCAATCTCTTAATCGTTACAGCGGATAATAAATCCTTTCTTACGAACGGTATCGATATACTCCTCTTCGGAATGACTGCGAATTTTCTTTCGCAGATAACTGATATATACATTGATATAGTTGGTCTGCGTATCAAAATGGATATCCCAGACATTCTCAGCAATCTCTTCCTGGGTAACGATGTTGTTTTTTCGTTTTAGCAGATATACCAACAGGTTGTACTCATTATTGGTTAGATCTACCTTGGTATCGTTCACCCAAAACTCGCGCTCCAGCATATCCACTTTAAGCTCACCGCATTCGAGGGTGCGATCGCCATTCACTTCCCCGCTGCGTCGGCTGATCGCCTCAATTCGAGCCAAGAGCTCTTCGGTATTAAAGGGCTTCGTCAAATAATCATCAACTCCCGCTCGCAGACATTTAATTTTAACATCTGTTTCTTGTTCTGCAGAAAGAACTAAAATGGGAGTCGTTATCTCCTGGTCTCGTACATCCTTAGCTAAGTCAAAACCATCACCATCAGGGAGTCCCAGATCAAGAATAATTATATCATAAGAATTATCGACGGCATGCTTTTCGCCACTTTGGGCTGTTTCGGCAATATCAACGTTATACTCATTTTTTTCTAACACTGCCTTTACCAGTGTGCGTACTGAAGGATCATCTTCAATGACAAGTACATTCATGATAGTAAAAATCTCTGTTCCCTATTTGTAACCATGTTAAACTTGATGGATTATAACCAACTGATGGTAAACATGCTAAGTTTATATTTCAAATTATCCATAATTATATCCCAAAGATTCCATCCATTTAAGAGCTTCTTCCAGATATATCTCATCCAACTTATGAGCGCAATCCACCGTTTTAAAGGTCACCTCTGTCCCCCATTCAGATAACTGTTCACAACTCTCTTGCTGTGGTTCACTTTTCACGCTTTTGTCCCGGGCCCCATGCAACGCCAACACCTTCAGGGCATCATAACTTTCGTTCCTATCTTCAAACACCTCTGTTTTGATGCGTGCCCCGATAACGATCAGCTCATCTACAAGCTTCGGTCGCGATAGCGCAAAATAGCCTGCCAGATATCCCCCCATCGAATACCCGAAAATGGCTACCCGGCTTGTGGAAATCCGCTTCATAATTTCCTTAATCACATCCTGTAAAAATGCTGAGGCCGACTCCAGTGATTTTACAAACTGCTCTTGCTCCCCATCATACAGATACCAAGAGCGTCCCCAATCTTCAACCTTCTTTTTGCGGCTGCGATCATAAATGGGATACGGACCCTGAATAAACAGATGATAAGCATTTAGCTGTAGCATGGGAGCAACCAGCTTCTGGAACTGTTTCTTATTCTGATTGAACCCATGCAGATAGATGATCAATGGCTTTTCCCCTGATGATTCACCGCTTTCAATCAGCTTGTAGGGGACGTCAATATTAAAGGTGGCTTGACCAGATTTGAGGATATCTTTCATTTTCATTTTATGAATAACCTGTATATAGAATATGAATTGGGCTGCGGTTAAACTACCCATCAAAAAAGAAAAATTGAAATGGCGATTGTATTATATGTTTTCAGTAAATAGTTTTAGCGACCTAATTCATTGACTTGCAATTAATTACAACAGACCTAATACCCAAAGGACATGGCTGATTTGCGAACAGATTGGACCAAAGAAGAGATCTCCAACATCTATCACACCTCTTTAATGGAACTCATATACAAGGCCGCCACGGTACATCGGGAGCATCATGAAACGGGTGAAGTCCAAGTTTGTACTCTGCTGTCTATTAAAACCGGAGGATGTCCGGAAGACTGCGCCTATTGCCCCCAGTCGGCTCATCATGATACTGATGTGGAAGCCGAAGATATGCTGGAACCCAAAGAGATTCTTTCAGCTGCCAAACGAGCAAAAGAAGCCGGCAGTACCCGATTTTGCATGGGAGCCGCCTGGCGATGCGGTCGCGAAACCAACGATTTTGATCAAGTATTGGATATGGTAAGTGAGATTACTGACATGGGTATGGAGGTATGCTGTACGCTGGGAATGCTCACCGATGAACAGGCTGAAAAACTCAAAAAAGCCGGACTTTATGCATACAACCACAATCTTGATTCCAGCGAAGATTTTTACAATCGCATTATTTCTACGCGCAAATATCAGGATCGTTTGGATACTATTGAACAGGTACGTAAAAATGATATCAGCGTGTGCAGTGGCGGTATTATCGGGATGGGCGAAACTGATGAAGATCGTATTGAGCTCATTCACAACCTTTCAACCATGCCCGAGCATCCCGAGTCAGTTCCTGTCAATGCTCTTATTGCAGTGGAGGGAACTCCGCTTGAGGATCAGCCCAAAGTACCTTGGTACGACATGGCCAGGATGATTGCCACCGCACGCATTACGATGCCCGACTCCATGGTACGCCTTTCTGCCGGACGTGTGGACATGAGTATGGAAGAGCAGGCCCTCTGCTTCATGGCCGGAGCAAACTCTATCTTTACCGGGGATAAACTGCTGACCACAGACAATAACAAACTGGAAGAAGACAAACGTATGTTCGACATCCTTGGATTAGAACCTCGTGAAGCTTTTAAAGATGCAAAAGAGGAACATATTCCCAACAAAGTTCAAGCGGCAGAATAAAATTTTGTATTGAGTATTAATTGCTCTAAGATTTTCTGTCAAAGATTCAGATAATCATTCATTATCAATAGGACTCTTCACTCCACGTCCCCCTTTTTTAAGGACGTGCGTGTAAATCATGGTCGTACTTACATTTTTATGTCCCAACAGTTCCTGTACCGTCCGAATATCGTACCCATCCTGCAATAGATGCGTTGCAAACGAATGCCTAAACGTATGGCTGCTCACTTTTTTAACAATGTTTGTTTGACGTACAGCTGCTTTAATAGCCTTATGCAGATAAGAAGAAGATTTATGGTACCGCTGGGTTAGTCCCGATCGCGGATCCCTGGCACGCCGGGCGGACGGAAACAGATATTGCCATCCGAACTCTTTAGCCATGGAAGGATATTTTTTTGACAGGGCTTTGGGTAAAATCACTTTCCCAAATCCCTTATCCAGATCTTTTTGATGCAGTAGCTTTACTCTCTTAATCTGATTTTTGAGCTTCTTTTTGCTGATCTCCGGTAACACTGTCGTCCGATCCTTCCTACCCTTGCCATTGCGCACCCAGATATGATTAAATTCAAAATCGATATCTTTAATCCTTAACCGCAGACACTCCGACTGACGCAAGCCACTGCCGTATAACAATTGAACCATCAAACGTGCATCGCCCTCCATATTAGCCAAAATTCGCCGGGCCTCTTTGGAAGACAACACCACCGGCAAACGCTTCGGCTCCTTTGCCCGCTGCAAATTATCAAATGCTCCCAAAGGTTTGTCAAGCACCTGTTTGTACAGAAAAACAATTGCACACAGGGCCTGATTTTGTGTAGATGCCGCCACATCACGTTCATTTGCCATCCAATTTAAAAACTCCACGACCTCCTCCTTTTCCATCTTAAGGGGATGCCTACGTCCATGAAATTTTATAAACCGAATAATCCACCGCAGATAGGACTTCTCAGTGCGATAGCTATAATTTCTTCTCCGAATTTCCTCTCTGACTTTTGTTAACAGCTTGCTCTTACTCATTTCTTTCTATCTCTGATGAACCGTTTTATAAGTAAGACCAACTAACTCCCAAAACCTTACAAATAATATATATTATGCATACATGTTATGTGTATTCGCCCTACCCCTATTGATACACATAATATTGCTAAAACCATCCCTTAAATTACCTTATCCGCTTTTTTGCATATTATGCATACAATAGATAGTATTTGAATGATATGTATAAGACTAGGTTAGAGCAACCTATTCGCATTTCGCTCGTTGTTAATTTGTACTTTTCTTTGTACTATTTAAAAGTCACTTATTAACACAACTTATAGCGTTATGAAACGTGTCCAACTTGACAAAGACATCCAACC
>Ga0207756_100074_pt1 | contig 111029 bp, 103 predicted proteins | sample A23M1SouthBayCA_FD_187748 | JGI IMG/M metagenome (GOLD analysis project Ga0207756, IMG submission 187748) | Aerobic enrichment media microbial communities from Eden Landing Ponds, California, USA - A23 M1 (3) (SPAdes) | ecosystem: Environmental > Aquatic > Marine > Unclassified | place...
GCTCGAGCTCTATGGCTCAATGTCGTCTGACTGGTTCCCTGCCCGCCACCAACCTTCCGTTTGAAGGAATATCTGCGAATCAAAAATATCAGTCAATACCAAGTGCTTTAAACATAGGATGTCGTTAGATTGATTAGTTATGGGTTATAAATTTATAGCATTCGATATAGAAACGGCAAAAGTTTTGCCAGATGGTTTTGATAATTTGCACAATCACAGACCATTGGGCATTACTTGTGCAGCAACTTGGTGTACAGATAAAAGTGAACCTGAAGTTTTTTACTCAGAAAAATCGAATGGCTTTCCTGCACCTAAAATGACTGAGCAGGACTTAAATACGTTTATTGACCATCTCAACTCAAAGGTTAAAGCAGGATATACAATCTTAACACATAACGGTCTTGGGTTTGATTTTGATATCTTAGCAGAAGAATCTGAACGTTTTGAAATTTGCCGAAGCCTAGCTGTGCAGCATGTTGACATGATGTTTCATTTTTTTTGCGGAAAAGGATTCCCTATCAGTTTAAATGCTGCAGCAAATGCTATTGGAAATAGCAAACCATCAGATGTAGATGGATCATTAGCACCGAAACTCTGGAAAGAGGAAAGCTTCCAAAAAGTAATTAACTACATCGCTCAAGATTGCAAATTGACTTTGGACGTGGCTGAAACCAGTGCAAAGCGTGGTCAAATTAGTTGGATAACTCAAAGAGGTAAAGAATCTCATTTTCCTCTTACCAACGGATGGTTAACAGTTGAGCAAGCATCACAATTACCACTTCCCGATACTTCTTGGATGGACAATCCTTGGCCAAGATCTAAGTTTACAAGTTGGCTAAAAAAAGTTGACTAAATTGAAAATCAATCTAACCCGCGCATTAACTCGGACAGGCCTCGCCTATTCTTTACTGCTCTTGGTTTTACGACTCTTCTTTCGTTAGTTGCTAATTCAACAGTAAAGCGTGTGCAGCTTATGCGCAATGTCGTTAGCCGTATTAAATATTCCCTTCTTATATACTTTTTTGCTTTTTATTTCGTATTCTTATGTTAATAACATTGTAAGAACATAAAGCAACAATATTATGATTAAGAAACTTCAAAAAATCGGTAACAGTCGTGGTGTCTTGCTCGAAAAAGCCCTGCTTAAGCTGTTGAAGGTAGAAGATGATGACCAAGTCGAAATCATCCCACAAGATGAAGGACTTTTGATTAAAAAAGTTGATGCAAAGTCTGCTTATCAAGAAGTCAGCAAGAAGCATCGTAAATCCTTAGATAAACTGGGTGAATAATGAAAGAGCCTTCCTTTCTAACTATGGAAGACATTTTATTAATCCATGAGCAAGAGATTCAAAAAGCAGGTGGTGATCCAGGTATTCGAAAAGACCAAGATATTCAAGCGTGCGCGGATGCTCCCAAGGCTAGTTTCGATGGTGAATACTTAAACGATCTATTTGAAATGGCAGCCAGTTATATCATTTGTTTAACGATCCGGCATCCATTCGTCGATGGAAATAAACGAACAGCTTTGGCCTCTGCCCTGACCTTTTTATATCTCAACGGATATGAAGTTAAAGAATCCTATAATCTGGAACTTGCCGACTTAGTCTTAGACTTTTTATCAAAAGATATTTCCAAAGAAGAAGTAGCCGAACATCTAAAACATAATTCGAAAGAAAGGTAGAAAATACGGCTAACCCGCGCATTAACGCGGACAGGCCTCGCCATCTCCTTGCCTCCCTTCCATTTATTAGTTAATCTTTCGTTTTAAAACCAATTCAATATTCCGGTGCCTACCAGTTATGCGCGTCGTCTTATACCACCATTTCAAATAGCGAGAAAACTTCGTAACTATTTTCTCTAAAAAAGAGTATAGCAATTAGGAGATGTTTCTACTTTCTAAGCTAATATTATTAATGATTGCAAATACTATTCCATGGGGAAAATAATTTTTGTTCTATTATTAGTCCTTTTCGTTAATTTCTCAGCAAAAGGTCAGGAAACGTCAACATATTATTGCCCTCCTTGCAATTGCCAAGCCCATGAAACTTACGAACATTTTAAAGAGAGCGGTACTTGCCCCTATTGTGGAATGAGCTTAATCCAAGCTCAAAATGCAGCCGACCTCTCTATATCGTATGAACATCTTTTGGAGTATGAAGGAAAATATGAATACGTCTCAGAATCAACACTAAAAATTATGGCTTCATCAATGGATACCACGCTTTATGCTGTAATTAACAAAGCTAAATATCCATTGTATCATGTAAAAGATGATAGCTTCACTAATATTGATGATACTCCAGTTATTTTTCAGAGAAACAATCAGGGCAATATTAATGGCTATACGGTTAATGGACAGTTGTTCGAGCTAATTACAACTGATATTGAGAAGTTGGTGATGTATCCTCGCAAGGAGTTGTTTAATAATCCTGAGGATTATATCTACCAAGTGCCCAAAAAAACTAACGATGGCTTGGAAGTTGGGAATATCAACAATGCTTTTGAAAAGCCAGAACTTATCAAAGAAATGGTTAAAGAAACCATTAAAGGAGAATATCCTGATGTCCACAGTATCTTAGTTTACAAAGACGACAAGTTGGTACTTGAAGAATATTTTTATGGATATGACATAAACACTCAACATCAACTGCGTTCAGCAACAAAGGCATTCATCGGATCACTTGTAGGCTTGGCAATAGAAGCAGGTGTGATCGGTAGCGAGCAGGATCAACTCTTGCCTTATTTTAAGGATGAATACAAGAGCTTTGATCATATGAGCAAACGAAAAAGAAGCATTACCATTCAGAACTTTTTAACCTATCGCCATGGCCTGGATTGTGAAAACAACAATCCGGAGAGTGAGGGAAATGAACAGCAAATGATGAAAAGTGCCGACTGGGTAAAATACACGCTCGATCTTCCAGTAATTCATCAGCCCGGAGAAGTATCATCTTATTGCACAGGAGCAGCATTAACCTTGGGGCGGCTTGTTGAGCTTGCAACGGACAAACCCTTGGAAGAGTTTGCTGATGAACATCTCTTTGAGCCTATGAATATAACCAACTACGACTGGCGGTTTGACCCTGATTCCACAAACCGACAAACGTTTAGTCAAATGTACCTTCAACCACGAGACCTTGTTAAGCTCGCAACGATGTATATGAATGGTGGCAAATGGCAAGGAAAGCAAATTCTTCCTGAAAACTGGGTACGGGAAACATTTGAAGAATATACTTCCGAATATGGCTACTTATGGGAACACAAATATTTTGTTATAGATGGAAAACAATACAATTCCTACATGGCATCGGGTAATGGAGGTCAAAAAATAAATATTTGGCCCGACTACAATATAATTACAGTTTTTACTGGAGGAAATTATAATTCATATGAACTGTATGGGAAAAGCACTCCTCCGAATCAAATGATCCCGAAATATATATTGCCCGCACTTGATTGAATTGGTGGTATAACCCGCGCATTAACGCGGACAGGCCTCGCCAATTCTTTGCTCCTCTTGGTTTTACGCATCTTCTTTCGTTAGTTGCTATTTTAACATCAATTCTTGCGCCGGTTATGCGGTTATGGTCAAGATCGTTACCTATACCAACTCAAACTCAATATCTCAATGAAGAGGCTACTTCTATCATCCACAATTATTTTTCTTTCGCTCTCTTTAAGTTTCGGGCAAACTTCCCTTAAGGGCGGTATAAATGGAGCCGGATCAACTAACAAAGGTTTTTGGGGACTCAATCCCAATTTGGCAATCGAACATAATCTTTTCGGCGATTTAAATGCAGATTTTAGATTAAACGGATTCGTCGATATCGGACCAAATGAAAAAATATCCGGAGTTGATGTTAAAGATTATCATCAAAGTCTTTATTCTGATTTAGGTATAAGTTATAAGCTTATTAACCGAAAAGTGGATTGGAGTATTGGTGGCGGCGGATCTTATCAAATTGGTGTAGAAAAATATGTTTCTGGTGCGGGCTGGACAGGTGATCGGTTGGATTTTTATGAAACAGAGAAGACGAACTTTTCCAGATTTGGCCTATTCTTAAAGAATACCATTAGCTTTGGAGAAGCTGTAAGTTTTAATCTGACTGTATATAGATTCGACTTTTGGGGCGAATACGTAAGTTTTGGGCCCTCATTTGATATTAACTAACCGGTTGGATTATAATCTAACTTATCAAATATAGGGAGATACCTTGCCTCCTAAATTAGGCCTTTGGTAAAAAAGGAAACGTACTTCAATTTAGTAGCTTTTCAAGAGTTATTTTCCAGCTGGTCGCCTGACGGGCAATATTTGATATTCGAGACAAATCGTGATTACAATACGGAAATTTACAGGATCAATTCCGACGGATCAGGTACCGTTTCCAACCTTACAGCAAATCCTGCTGAGGATGGTGGAGCCTATTGGAGCCCGGTGAAGTAAGGATTAGTGAATAAATAACCCCTCTCGTTGAAGCCTCACATCTATTAATATGTGGGGCTTTACTTTTTTATCCCCTACCCATCTGAGATGTTGAATATGAAGGAAATACATCGTTTCAAGAAGCGAGGTGGGATACTTATGAGTTTACAGAAGAAGATTGAAAGAGAGGCAGAGAAATTATGATATCAGCAAAAAAGCATATTGATTGTAAAATTGAATACCTGATCCCGTTTTGGGTTTATTTTTGCTAATACTTGGCTTTTTAGCTTTCCAATTATTATTTATAAATCCGACACTTTATGGGGCAGCTTCTGCGCTAAGAAATCTATCCACCAATGCTAATAAAATAAATTTCTTTATAGAGAGAGTAATTATGGAACCCTTTAAACTGAACGTTGATACCAACACGGTTTATATAAGAATTATTCGTTTTATAGGGACACTAATGCTTGGGTTTTTTATAGGAGCTATCGTCTTTGTGTATAAATATGAAGGAGTAATTGATTGGATAAGTGCATTCACAGGTATTGCCTGTAGTCTGGCTTTTGCTTTTTTCCCCGGTATAGCCGGCAATCAAGCTCTTGTTATAAATGATGAAGGTATTTTTCTAAAAAATTACAGTACGATTTGGGGCAAAAGGGAATATAATTGGTCATCGGTTAAAGCTGTTGAAGTGAAAAAGAACCGAATTGAACTAACAAAAGATGCAGGATCCACTGTTAAAATAAAACTTCCGGTTCATACAGAAAACCAAATAGAACGGTTAAAAAAGTACCTTCAACAATTAAGCAGCGCCAAGGAAATCGCTTATAAGTCGTAGCTTTGGGTATCGTCTCATGGATAGGTTCTGCCGTTTGCCCTGATCGAGAATAATTAATTTTAACCCATATTTATGTGTCAAAGAGTTTTAGTGACCGGAGCAACAGGAAATGTGGGTCAAGAAGTTGTTTCGGCACTGCAGGCTTGTCATCCCAAAACGACCATTCGAATAGCTACAAGGAGTACCGAAAAAGGTTATCTTAATGAGTCGGAACCCGAATCTGTATATCTGGACTTTCAAAATCCTGATTCATTTTCTTCTGCTGTTTCCGGGTGTAGTTCCATTTTTTTGTTGCGGCCACCGTCTATATCTGATACAAAGAATACTCTTAATCGATTCATTTCGACTGCAAGAAGCAGAGGTGTTCAACGCATAGTATTCCTGTCGGTAGCGGGTGCAGCAGACAATAAGTTAGTACCGCACCATGCGGTAGAGCAGCAACTTCGGAAGGAACCCGACGACTGGATTATTTTACGACCGGGGTTCTTTGCCCAAAATTTAGCTTCGGCATATCGGGATGATATTATGGAAGACAACAGGTTATACTTACCGGCCGGCAACGGAAATGTAGCTTTTGTTGATTTGCGGGATGTGGGAAAGGTTGCAGCTAAAATGCTTACTTCTAAAAATAAATATTCCGGTGAAACATATACTCTAACGGGACCCAGAACATATACGTTTTACGAGGTTGCTGATATCTTAAGCAGGAATATAGGTCGAGATATTGAATACATCCCGGCATCGATACCGGGATATTTATATCACCTGTTGGTAAGAAAAAAGCTGGGGATCATGCAGTCGCTTGTTCAAACCATACTTCACACAGGGTTAAGGTTTGGACAGGCGGAAGAGGTGGATCCCACGCTTGGGCATCTTTTAGATAAAAGGCCAAATACTGTTGAAAGCTATATCCGAGATCACGTACACATCTGGAAAAAATAATCCTGCTATTTGATATTGCAATAAGGAGATCCATCATTCTATATTTGAACACCAAACATCAGTAGGTGGTGTGGGCTGTTAATGTGGCTTTTTAACATTCCGTTCGTTATAGTGAAAATATCAAGTTATTTCTGTCTTGTAACCTAGCAAGACTGTTAATAACGTGATTGCATTCTTAATAATATTTCTCAGATACAAATCGAATGAAGCCTGAGATAACATTACGGATAGTTAAAGTCATTCATACCGTAGCATGGGCGTTTTTTGCCGGATGCATTGTGGCTATTCCAGTGTATGCATGGATGGGTAGTATTAGGATTGCATGGATACTTTGCGCTGTTGTATCTTTTGAAGTCTTGATTTTGGCAGTAAATAACTGGAAATGTCCCCTTACCCCTATCGCCGCTCGGTATACCGAAAATCGGGAAGACAATTTTGACATCTATCTACCGCTATGGATGGCTCGTTATAACAAAGAAATTTTTGGCAGTCTATATGTGATAGGGACTTATTTACACCGCAATCAGGTGCAAGATTGGTTGAGTTAATTTAATTATAGTAGTGATGAAGCAATTGGCTTGATCAAAGAATGGATTTTTTGGTACACTTCTTTGATACGTATCACTTACGTAGTATGCCAGATGCTAAGAGTCTAAATAACTATTCATAAAAACATAAATTTAACAATGTCTCTTAAGATGAACACCTCTTTTGTAAAAAAGTTAACGGTTCTGGTAATGTTATTGGGTGTTACCGGAGTTGCTTATGCTCAACACAACATGCATCAAAAAGGCACGCCGCTTACTGAGCCCGGGAACGAATTTTTGGGACGATTCAGGAGGTAGTGCAAAAGCTTGAAGCTAATCCTAATACCGATTGGGAACAGGTTAATTTAGAGGCCTTGCGTCAACACCTGCTTGATATGAAGGCTTTTACAGAAGACGTGGAAGTAGTTTCCAGGGAAGAGGTTGAAAATGGCGTTGAAATTAAGGTTCAGCCCAATACAGAACGTGCGGAGGAAGCCCTAAACAGATTGCTTAAAATGCATCCAACTATGCTTAAAAAGGAGAAAGGCTGGGACATGCAGGCCGAGCAGAATGAAGGTGATTGGATTGTGAAGTGCACAACTGATATTGCATCCGAAGTAAAAAAATTCGAGCACTGGGATATATTGGGTTATTGGCCGAGGGAGCTCATCATCAACGCCATCACTGGATGATTGCAACGGGACAAATGAACATGGAAAATTAGTGATATGCCCCAACAGATTATTTTTGAATTTAATAAGGATGTCAGCCTGCAAAATTGGAAAACGGTAGATGATGTGGTGATGGGTGGTCGTTCGCGGGGTGAAATCACCCTAAGCCCAGAGGGGTACGGGCTGATTAGCGGAACCATATCGTTGGAAAACAATGGAGGTTTTTCCTCAGTACGTTATTTACCAGCCGACCTTGAAGTAAATCCCAAGAATAAAATAAGAATGCGGCTAAAGGGCGATGAAAAGCGATATCAGTTTCGCGTCAAACATGATCAGCAGGCATCCCACTCGTATATCTCTTATTTTGAAACTACCGGTGAGTGGCAGGATATTACCATGTTACTCAATGATTTATATCCTACTTTTCGCGGCCGCCGATTAGACCAGCCCAACTTTCATCACAAGACTATTCAAGAGCTCGGCTTTTTGATCGGCAATAAGAAGGCCGAGGATTTCGAGCTGCTAATTGATAAGATTGAATTAATTTCTGGCTGATCCTCCTACCTTTTTCGGGCTTGCTATATGCTTTCTGTACTATCGGGCATTGCTGCATCCCACTGGCGGACTCTAATCATTTTTTCATCTTCAAAAGTAAATTCCTCAAAGAGGTGCTTTTTCATCACGCTGCCGTCTTTTCTATAGACCACTTCGCGGCTGTCGACAAAAATGCGAACTTGGTTGCTACCCGTAATCTTTACAGGAATAACAGCATCAATATCCCAGCTTAGAGAATCTGCCGAGGCAAAGAACCCAGCCATGTCAGCCTGTGTTAGCGCAACTTCTACTCCTTCAACGCTACGCATCATGACCGTATCTGCTGAATATGACCAGAGTGCTTCGGCATCCATGCGGTTGAAGGCTTCCGCCATATCCATAAATATTTCATCCTCATTGTCCGTAGCAATAGTAAATTCATTCCCCTTATATTCACCTGTTGTAATGATCCCGTTAGAGGCTCTTTCTACTGATTGATTGTTATTACTGTTCTGCGGCTGGCATGCTGTTACCAGCACAACAGACGCTAATATCCCGCTTAATATTGATAAATATTTCACTAGCTCCCCGTAAATTTATGATTGATTAAAAAAGAAGTAACGCATTTTTAGGATATCATCCTATTTTGAGCTGATAAAATTGCCTGAGTGTTTGCAATAACCCATAAACATTCTGTCATCCATTCTAAAAAGAGGAACCTAGTTAATAATTTGAAGCGCAAAACATTGGAACGGAGGCAGAAATAATTCTACCTTCAAACTCAAATTATTCACACCGTAGGTATATATTGATGAGAATAATACTGTTTATACTCCTATTTGTATTCACCGTTCAGCCTGTACTCTCCCAGTCTGTTGATCGTGTATTTGAGGAAATGGTAAAAAAAGAAAGCCATTTCGAAATACATGTAAGTAACGGTACCTATCGCCTTCAGTTTTATACGCCGAATATTATTGAGACTTCATTTATTCCTGATGGGGAAACATTTCAGGGGGCATCGCATGCCGTAGTATTAGAACCGCAACAGGTTCCCGTTGATGTTTCCCAAACTGATTCTTCATTGATTTTCCGATCAAAGGGGATAACAGCGCGGATTCAAAAAGCGCCCTTTAAGATCGCTTATTACCGTGGGAATGAGCTGATGATTAGGGAGAGTGGCTATAGGAGAGATTCCCTTAAAACGATACAGTTTCAGATTACCGAAGAGGAGGCCCTTTATGGCGGGGGTGCCCGGGCTCTGAATATGAGCAGAAGGGGGCACCGGCTGGAGTTGTACAATCAAGCGCACTATGGATATGGAGATAGAAGTGAGCTGCTCAATTATACCATGCCTGTGGTATTATCGTCCAAGCAATACTTGCTGCATTTTGATAATGCTCCTATAGGCTTTTTGGATCTGGATAGCAAAAATAACAACACGCTGGCCTATGAGACTATTAGCGGACAGATAACTTACCAGATAGTTAGTAATAATTCGTGGTTAAATATTATAGATAGCTTTACCGATCTCACGGGTAACCAGCCGATGATTCCGCGCTGGGCCATGGGAAATTTTTCCAGTCGATTTGGATACCACTCACAGGAAGAAGTGTTGGAAACGGCTCAGCTTTTTAGGGACGAACAAATTCCGATGGACGCAATCATCCTGGATCTGTTTTGGTTTGGCAAAGAGATGAAAGGCAATATGGGTAATTTAGCCTTTCATGCTGATTCGTTCCCAAAACCAAGGCAGATGATTGATAACCTTCGCGACGATCATATTGAGACTATTTTAATAACCGAGCCATACGTGCAAACCACCTCAAAAAGATGGGATGAAGCCGTTGAAAATGACGTGTTGGCTAAAGATTCGTTGGGCAATCCGTTGACGTTTGATTTCTTTTTTGGCAATACCGGGATTATCGATGTTTTTGATGAGAAGGGCTACAACTGGTTTAAGAATATTTATAAAGATTTACTGAGCATGGGCGTTACGGGAATGTGGGGCGATCTTGGTGAGCCTGAAGTTCATCCATCCGAAGCCGTTCACGCCACGGGTACCGCGGATGAAGTGCACAATATTTACGGACATCAATGGGCAAAGTTGGTAGATGAGGCGTTTTATGAGTACGATCCGGATATGAGACCCTTTATTTTGATGCGGGCCGGCTATTCGGGATCGCAGCGCTTTGGCATTATCCCGTGGACGGGTGATGTGGCTCGCAGCTGGGGCGGCTTGCAAAGTCAGCCCGAAATTTCGCTGCAGATGGGAATGCAGGGCATTGGCTATATGCACAGCGATCTGGGCGGTTTTGCGGGAGATAATCTGGATGACGAGCTTTATGTGCGGTGGATGCAGTACGGGGTCTTTCAACCGATCTATCGTCCCCACGCACAGGAAGCGGTACCCAGTGAGCCGGTCTTTCGGAGCGACAGCGCCAAGGCTTTATCCAGGAAAGCGATTGAATTACGTTACCGGTTATTGCCGTATAACTATCACTTGGTGCATCTGAATCATAAAACCGGGGCACCGTTGATGCGGCCACTTTTCTTTGAGGAGCCCGAGAATGAAAAACTATTCAACTATGATGACGCCTATTTGTGGGGGGATGATTTTTTAGTGGCTCCAATTGTTAAATCCGATAAAAGGCAAAAGGAAGTCTATTTTCCGGAAGGATTCAACTGGTATGATTTCTATACCGATCAAAAATATGAAGGTGGACAAGCGGCGACAGTAGCTGTAAATGATACGACTATTCCCACCTTTGTTCGCGGCGGATCTTTTATCCCAATGACAAAAATAAGACAACATACCAAAGCATACAGTGGCAGAAATCTTACGCTCCACTACTATATGGATGCATCGGTCGTCCAATCGGCTTCGGAGATGTATAATGACGATGGTTTGTCAAGAGGTGCTGCAGAAAAGGGCAAGTATGAGCTACTCACTTTTGAGGCACATAACCATAAGGATAGTTTGAGTATTATGCTGAAGGCCAAAACTGGAAATAATTATTCAGCATCAGAGAAACAGATTAATCTGGTAATTCATAATCTTAGAGAACGTCCCCGGCAAGTAAAGGTTGATGAAAACGTAATTTTGGCTAATTGGAATGAAAGCGATAAAAGATTAGAAATCCCGGTCGAATGGAATACAAAGGAAAATATTGCTATCACAGTATCGTGGAATGAATAGGTGGTTGTTATGATCGATTTTATTATGGGTTTTGTGACGGGTGTATTTATAATGCTTTTATTTATTCAAGTCACTACCAAGAGAACTATAACACTAAACGGGGCCGTACCAAAGTCTGAAAACCCAAGTCGATTCCGCAGATATACTTTGCTGTATGTTATTGGCTGTATAGCTTCTGTCTTGGTAATAATGTATACATAGCAGAAAAGAAATTGTATTCTGTAAAACCTCTGTGGTTGTTAATAGGTTTTTTAAACCATAATTATTGTTCCCATATAGAATTTTACGTAATATTTTTCGATCAGTAAAAACCCACTCTTTAAAAAATCTATTAACTAATTTTTATCTGGATGAGATATGTATTTTTGGGAATAACTATATGCCTTTTGACAGGTTGCCAACCGAATGATAAACTCAAACCGGGAAACTGGGCTGGATCACTAAGTCCGATGAATCATCCTGAAATGGAGAATCCTCTTACCTATGATGTTTCGTACGTTAATGGGAAATTATCAATAGAGATTATGGGTCCCGACAGCACGGTGATGGAAACGCGGGATCCACGTGTTCAAAATGATACCCTCTATTTTTCGTTTGAGGAGCCCGAGGAACAGGTGTTATTAACTTGCAAAATGGCTGATAAAGGAAATCATACATTTGCGGGTAGGTGCACTGATGAATCGGGGAAGTGGGCTTACTTTAGGATGCGTTCAACCAAATCGAGTAGCTAACTTGCTTTGATGAAGTATCACCGACAAAGATGATTATTACTAATTAACTATAATATCGAGCCCCTACCATAAAAGGCGTTCCGTATTTTAAAAATCAGATAATCTAATATTCAACTTTTATACTATAAATTAAATCCACAGATGATTTTTTCCATTCAGCTAAGGCATGGTGACGAATATAAGTGTCCGACTTGAAAAAGGGGCTTGTAGCAATCATGGGGATAATACGTTTCTCTTGAGGCGTTAACCATTCAAATACAATAAAAAACTCCTCAGAGTCCATATAAAGATTTTTACTTCGGAAATCACAAGTAGCCCATCCTTTTTGAGTATTCGTTGATATATCTACAATTTTTGGGATTGAAGGATGGGCCGGCATGCCTGTTTTAGGATCTACTTCTGTAAGGCTGCAGCGAATATGAATGGGATTATCGGTATTTCTTTTTAAAAAGATTCGGGAATAAAGGATTTGTAGTGGTAGTTGCTTGTCCCAGTTAATTTTAAAGGCAAAGGCTGCACCGAGCCGTTCGGGATGAGTCCAAATACCTAATGATGCACTTAATAGGGGCGGAATCTTCTTTCCAATCCACTTGGGTTTTTGTTTTCTGTCTGTAACGGTTATTGATTCTATCTGATAAATTTTGGGATCAAGATGAATAGTAATCTTATCAGTATATTGAAGTGATGCTATGGGATATGTTTTGGTTTGGTAGCCAATAGCTGAAATATGAAGCGTGTCTTTTCGTAGTTTCTGGGGTAAATTTAGTGAAAACGTTCCATCCAAACGTGACGCGGTACCGATATTGATATTCGGGATTCCAATGTTTGCAAGAGGAATAGGATTTTTACTTTCCGCATGAACGATTAATCCCTCAATTGTAAAGGATGACTGGGCTATAGAAACGTTTTGAAATAAGACTAGGAGTATAAGTGTAGCAGCAAATTTCATATAAAAAGATACGTAATTAGAAATATGAAAGTTGCAGTCTGGAATTATATAGGTTGCTGAAGCAAAATTGAGGAGCAATATTTGATATTTAAATGATATTAGCTTGGAACATTGTTATATAAAAAACTAGTAATGCCCAGTATTTTTCAGGTTCTTATTATTATGGAGTTTAAAGTAGATTATTATGAATGACAGAAAACATATACCATTAATATTATTACACGGTGCGCTGGGAACATCAAAACAATTTGATTTTATATTCCCGCTGCTTAAAGAACATTTTGATGTACACCGTATTAATTTTGAAGGTCATGGTGAAGCGAGTCCGACAGACAGTACTTTTCGGATTTCCTACTTTGTTGAAAATGTGCTGGGGTACATGGATGAACACAGGTTGGAAAAGGTGAGCTTTTTTGGATACAGTATGGGCGGGTATGTTGCCCTGTCCTTGGCAAAAGATTATCCCGAAAGAGTTAAAGGCGTGGCAACGCTGGGTACGATATTACAATGGAATGAAGAGATAGCAGATAGAGAGAGCAAGTACCTGCATCCGCAAAAGATGAAAGAAAAAGTTCCTCACTTTGTTGATAAGCTAAAAGATAAACATCTGTCAGGTTGGGAACGGGTAGTGAATAACACTCGGGACATGTTACAGTATTTGGGTGTCCATCCGAGCATTGAAATAGATGAATGGAAACAGATCGATTGTCCCATTAGATTTCATATTGGGGATTCCGATACAACAGCCGGGCTTGAGCAAACTATAGCAGCCTATAGAAAAACAGATAATTCAGAGATGATGGTCTTGCCTGGGACCAGGCACCCTATTAATGATGTGGAAAAAGATTTGCTGGTGCATTCGTTGAGGCAATTTTTTACGAACATTGAAAGGTCGGATCTTAATAATCGTGCTCAAAAGACGAATGGAAGTAACAATTAATTTTAATATAGGTTTGTAGTATTAGAACCCAATAAAAGGGATTGGTTATGAAAAAATTTACAATAGCTATACTCTCGATGTTAATAATGGTTTGCTGGATTCAGCCCCTACAGGCTCAGGAATCCAATAACTTTAAAGATCAATTTAACAGGCATTTTGATTATGCTTCCCGCGTACTTTCGCTGGCCAAAGCAATGCCCGCGGATAAATATTCCTGGGGTCCGGAAGAAGAGGTGATGACTGTAGAAGAAGTGTATACTCACATCGCACGGTATAACTTTTATTACCTGGAAAGCTCACTTGGCATTCCGGCGCCCGATGATGTGGATATAGATAATATTGAGTCGATAGCGGGCAAAGAAAATGTGGTGTCAATTCTGGAGCGTTCCATTGAGCATGTCAAAGAATCAATGAAAGAAATGCCCATCTCCAAGCTGCACGAAGAAACAATGATGTACGGGCGAACCGTCAATGGTCAAGCGGTGTTAATGCAGCTGATTACCCACAAAAGTGAGCACGTGGGTCAGTCAATTGGCTATGCGCGAATGAATGGCATTGTTCCGCCCTGGAGTGAGTAACGAAGCTACATCGCTCGTTACTCATGAAGCATCGATCAAACCTTCTTAAACACTACAATCCCGTTGTGACCGCCGAAACCGAAGGTATTGCTCATTGCAACATCCACCTGTTTTTCTCTGGCCTCATCCCGAATAATATCCAGTGAGGATGGAATGTCCTCATCAATATTTTCGGTATTGATAGTTGGTGGGATTACATCATCATTAATTGCTTTGATGCTGGCAATAGCTTCAATAGCTCCGGCAGCACCGAGCAAATGCCCCGTCATTGATTTTGTAGCTCCAATCGTTAAGTGATCAGGTGATTCGCCGAATACATTTACTGCTGCTTTTATTTCACTGATGTCGCCTACCGGCGTAGAAGTTGCGTGGGTGTTCAGGTAATCAACGTCCTCGGCATTGAGCTCGCTATCATTCAGTGCCTGTTTCATGGCTGCAGTAGCTCCTTTTCCTTCGGGATGCGTGGCCGTCATATGGTAGGCATCGGCCGTCATGGCCGCACCGGTAACTTCGGCATAAATGTTGGCGCCGCGCTCCTTGGCGTGTTCATACTCTTCCAGGATAAGAGTGGCTGCTCCTTCACCCATCACAAAACCGTCGCGGTCTTTATCGAAGGGACGAGAAGCACTTTTAGGATCCTCGTTGCGCTGCGACATAGCCCGCATGGCCGAAAACCCACCAAAGGAAGCTTCGGTAATACCTGCTTCAGAACCACCGGTGATCATAACTTTAGCTTTGCCCCACCGGATATAGTTAAGCGCATCCATGATGGCCGTATTAGAGGTGGCACAGGCCGAAACGGTAGCATAGTTGATGCCCATGAGTCCGTATTTCATAGAGATAAGCCCGGGTGCCATGTTGATGATCAACTTAGGGACAAAAAACGGGTTAAAGCGTGGATTGAAGTCCCGTTGGGTATAATTCTTTACTTCATCTTCGAAGGTTTTCATTCCGCCCTGGCCGCTTCCCCAAATGACACCCGTATCAAAAGGATCCATTTCGTCAAAATCGAGTCCAGAATCTTTAACGGCCTGGTCGGTGGAAACCAACGCATATTGGCTATAGGGATCCGATCGACGAATCATATTATGTTCCAGATGATCGGAAGGATCGTAATCTTTGAGTTCGCAGGCAAAATGCGTGCGAAATTGTGAGGGATCAAAATGGGTGATACGATCGGCGCCACTTACGCCGTCAATTAAATTGGACCAGAATTCATTAACAGAATTACCAAGGGGTGATAAGGCTCCTAATCCGGTGACAACTACGCGCTTTGGTTTACTCATTGTGAGAAAAAATGATTTATTTGAAGTAAATGTCTGTGGTAAAAGTTGATGAGATGAAGCGCGTGGAAATTACGGATTCTTTCTCCTTCCACCAATTTGTTATCTACAACTCAAAATCCGGTAGCAACTATGAGCCATAATTAAAAAAAGCCCTCCTAAATCAGGAGGGCTTAGGTAACGGGACATGGGGTTGTGTTAGTCCGTCTGTGTTCCGTAAAATCGCTCGGTATCAATTTTGTCGTTGTCCCAGTGCTGCACGGCAACCTGCTCGAGGTCTATAGGTTCATCAGTTCCTTTAAAGGTGACGGTCATGGTAGATTCAACAGCCGTAATGCCTTCGTCTTCGTTGGAGGTTATACCTTTTACTTCGATGCCGTGAAACTCATCGACACTGCTAAAGAATTCATTTTCGCGTTCACGGTTGGCATCTTTTCCTTCAACCGCCGTGCCGTCTTCTAAAATCATGGTGACATCTTCGGCGTAATATTGTTCAAATGCATCCATAGCTGTTCCTTGTGCAATGTGATCATAGATGTCAGAAATCTTGTCGAAATAACTCATAAATGTTATATAGTTTGATATTAAAGTATATTTGAGTTGATATAACGGAACTCAGTTTAAAATCGTTTGCGCAAAAGAAATTTTTTTTGCTTGCAGGGGGGCGTTCATCAATCTATCTTTATCCACAACAGAAAAAGGAATGCAGAGAATATATTATGGCTATAGTAAAGCTTATCGAAATAGCACATGGACGCAGCGGCGACAAGGGAGACGGTAGTAATGTGGGAGTAATTGCCCGGCATCCGGATGTGTATCCCTTCTTAAAAGAAAATCTCACAGCTGATGTCGTTAAGGAGCATATGAAGCATATTTGTAAAGGAGAAGTTGAGCGCTATGAATTGCCCAATATCGGCGCGCTGAATTTTGTGCTCCACGAAAGTTTAGGCGGCGGAGGAACGGTATCTTTAAAATTGGATGCCCAGGGTAAAACCCACGCCTCAATGTTGTTGCGTATGGAGCTGGACGTGCCTGAAGAACTGTTGGAAAAAGTGAAAGAGACTGCTTAAATATTTTGCTATAATTATTGTCGTCTAATGTACTTAGAAATACAGCACTAATTAAGTACTATTCAACCATCTTACGAATTCCATCATAGATAAATTGAATAGAAAGTGCCGCCAGAAGCACGCCTAAAAATCGACGAAGAATCTCATCTCCTGTTCTGCCAATAATCTTTTTAAGATATTTAGACATCAGCATTAAGATAAAGGTAAGCAGTAAAATGGAGAGTATAGCTGCAATAACCGATAGGTTAGCAGATGTTTCCGAAGCGTTGGAAAAAAGCAAGATGGATAAAGTGAGTGCACCCGGTCCGGCTAGTAGTGGAATAGTCATAGGAAAAACTGATATATCCTTTTTATGAGTGGTATCTTCATATTCCACAGCTTCAGTAATCATATTAAATGCGGTATAAAACAAAAGTAGTCCGCCGGCAATACGCAGTGAATTGATGTTAATACCCAGCTGGTTGAGTAGTGGTTCTCCGTAATTGCCGAATACAATGAGCAGAAAAACTGATATTAAAATTGATTTAACAGCCATCATCCGCCGATGATATTTTTCACCTTCAGGGATAAGGGAATGAAAAACTAAGGCCGCACCAATGGGATCGATAATCACAAAAAAACCGGTTAAGGCATTTAGAAAAACAGCCCAATCCATATTGTATTACAGGTTTTTATTGATTAGAAAATTCTACAGGTATTTTAAGCTCTGTCTGATCCCATGTCATAATAATATTAGTAGAATCCTCTTGAGCATCAGAAAAACGAATGGTGAACGCTTCGGTTACTTTTTCTGTGGATTGAGAAGGCACATCAATGCGTAAAATATCGTGAGTGGAGTCATATTCGAAAGCGCCCCACTGTCCTAATTCATTATTTAGGATGATCGTCCATTCATCATCCTCACGGGGGATAGTGAAAAGCGCATAGGTGCCGGCATCCAGCGACTTGCCGGCAAAGCTGATTTCTTTGGTTGTTGTCAGTTCAGTTGCCTCATTGGCTCCCGTCCGCCACACCTGATTATAAGGTACCAGATCACCAAATATTTGGCGATCTTTTTTATAGGGCTGCCCATATACTATCTTGATATAGGTATTACTCTGCTCATGAGTTTTTTGGGCAATGGCAATGGGACTTTTTCTTCGGTCGGCATCAGGTTCTTCTGGTTCCGGCTCGCTGCATCCGGCCAAGAGCAGAATACTGATCAGCACACTTGGAATCACCTTTCGAGAAAATAAAGAGAATAGCTTCATATAATATGGTAAACTTAATATTATGGGATAAGTATATAACTAAAAATCTCCTATAAAAAATTGTGTTTTGCCTTGCGTTTCAAAACCAATGCCGACACCAATATCGAAGCTGAGATTTGAGATCCGAAAACGGGTGCGAATGCCCAATCCAAATACAGTGGCTCCACGATCTTGCCAATTATTCAGATTAGGGTTAAAAACTGTATCTGTAAAACCAACCAGGTAGATATTGCTAAGGTAGAGAGGAAGTAGCAGACCTCCGTCATCAACATAAAACAACGGGATGGTGTAGCGAGTATTAACGCTTAGCAGATTGTGCGCACTGCCAAAAACACGGCGTCCGAACGCATCAGAAACAATGGATTGATTGTCAAAAAGCAGTCCTGATTGTGTGAGGCCACGCACTCCTATCCGTAAGGATTGATTCCAACGTTTAAACGGAGCTATAAATCCGTATAGGCCCCCACGGAGCGCTGTTGTATTCGGTGATGAAAAGGTGACTTCATTATTGGGAGATCCAATTGTAAGGTCATCGCCTGACAAATAATGTTCAACTTCTGAAAACAAAATAATCCCTGTATTGGGCTGGACATCCCGAATGTTTTGCTGGAGTCGAAAATTAAGTTGCGAATAGATATTGCCGGCTGTAATATTGGCAAAGTCTGATATTGTATCGTTAAAACCGGCATCATAAAAGCGGATCTGAGATTGACGTATTTCAGGCGCTACAAATAGTGAAGTGCTGTATACATTTTGATTAAGATCTATCTTCAGTGGGACACTAAAAGCCAGACTTCGCTCCTGTCGTCCCAATATACCAAGACCTGAAGCAGATCGGTACGAGGGCTCGTTAAAGGCGCGTAGTTTGAAGCCCGGCCAAAACGTTTTGTTTTGATAGGTGATGTCGTACCATCCTCGCTCTTTAAAATATGATAGATCTGCCGAGTAGGACTGTGTCGACAATGTATTGACGCTGTGTAGTGATATGCCAGCCTGATAGTTATTATTGTTAGATACTTCATCCGCAAAAGGCAGAACAGTCCGTGGTTTAAGCCAGTCCAGTCCTGATGAATAGGGGGAGGTCTTCCAATCAGACGAAGCTTGTGCAACCGAGTCGGTTATGATATCAGTAAAGCTGACCGGTTCTGGAGATAGGCGTTTTTCCCAAAGAGTTCTTTTCACCGTATTATTTAAAAATGCTGTTCGCTCCAATACAGCAGGCAGTCGTTTGTTGTCTTCTTGCCGTACAAAAGCCACTCGATTGCCATCGGGACTATAGCTCCCTTCAAAAGCATTAAATTTCGACTCGGTTATTTGTCGAATCTGTTGTCTTGACAGGTCATATTCGTAGAGTTGCATTGTGCCCGAAAAGTCAGCGCTGAAAAGCAATTTGTTATCCGTTGGGTGCCAGTCGGGATCAAAAACAGAGCCCTTCTTAAAAGCTATATCGGGCTCTTTTTGTAATTGCTCAGTAATATCATCTCTGCCGGTAATCCACAGGGCTTGCTGTCCGTTTTTATTGGATACAATTGCGAGCTGCCCGTGCTCCGGGTGAATGGATACGGTTTTAATCTCTTGATTCGGAGCTGAAAAAATCTCTTTTTCTTCGCTATAGTTGTAGGTATTTAGGGAAAACAGTTTCGACCGGGCCGGATGTGTCTTGAGAGCAAGAAGTTCATCTCCATGGAAAACGGGAGCATACAACCGACCACTTTTGGTGAGCTGCTTTTCCTGATGTGTCTTAAAATCGTATTGTACTAATTCGGTTTTAGCTGTATGGTCGTAAATCGGATGAGTTTCATAATAGCTGAAAATCATTTGAGAACGATCGGCAGACAAATCATACTGAAAGTCACGGACCGAGTTTGTGGTAATCAGACACTGCATTTTTCGAGTGGTTAAATCATAGGTATAGAAGCCGGGGCGGGCATTATAAAAGGATCCGTAAAAGATAAGTCTGGAGTCAGAAAGCCATTTTGGCCGCCGAATTTCCGGACCCTCGTACGGCACATCGAGCTCTAAAAAACGAGAAGTGGGTTGCTTTGTATTTAGACGATCTTCATGATATGATTCGAAATCATTATAGAGCTGTCCGGGCCACAAACCGGTAGCATGACGCAGGGCCACGCCATAGCCCAGAAAGGGGAAATCCAAATAGAAGTCGAGAGCCTGTCGGGTAATATCATCTCCATACTTCGAGTGCAGCCAGTCGGTGAATTTATAACCACCAATGTAGTGGCGCCCAAACGGACGCGTATAGCTTGTTGTCTGCATAAGCTGGCCCATCGACCAGCGTTGGTCACTGTTGAAAGTAGCTTCAAACTGGTTGGTAAAAAAAGGATATTGACCTCTGCCGCCGTGAGCAGTCACTTGTTCGGTTTCATGATATACGGCGATGCCCTCGTGCATCCCCATTGGAATAGCGCCATGAAACATGCGTGCCAGATCGGGAGAAAAAAGGCTGACGAAACGGGGGACATTGTATTCCCCCAGGTTGCTGAACTGTAGGGCATGGACCAGCTCATGTGGCCCCACATTGGTCAGCCAATCACCTGTTTGGGGATTTAGAGATTTTCCTTTGATAGGTGGAAGCTCAATCTCCGACCGGAAGTTAAAGGGAGTGACAAAACCGTTAGAGCGGTCGTTATAGTTGTTTAAGATGATAGGAAAGTTCTTGAGCTCCCCGCCTACGAGACTCTGAACAATGGGATACTGGGATTCCATAATTTTTGCCAGCTCCAAGGCTTGGGACTCATTTCCCTGACCATAAATAAAATTAAAGTGGGTTGTTTTTAGCTGTTGCCAGTTCTGGTTGGGAGGACGGTGTTGCGTGGGATAGAACTGGGCGAAAGAAGAAGCACAGAATAAAAATATAAAACAGAGAAGTGAGAGTGCTTTACGAACCATGCTTCCGTTTTATGGATTAATTATAACGTTGTCCTACATAAAGGGTTGTTTAAATCATCAATATAAGAGTTATGAACAACATTTTTATGATCCTCTAATTGCCGGAGAAAGGACAAGGACATAGGGATCCCGATAACTAAGCTATCTATCCTGCATATCCGGGAAGGTAATAGTAGATAGCCCAGAAGTGTGAGAATGTGCCGGCCATTACAAACAGGTGCCATATTTCATGATGGCCAAACCAGTTGGGAATAGGATTCGGCTTTTTTATGCCATAGATCACAGCCCCCAGCGTGTATGCCAGTCCGCCAATGCCAATCCATACTAAAAAGGCCATTGGCAGTTTTTCCATCAGGGTGGGAAAGATAATAACGGCCAGCCAGCCCATCCCCAGGTAAAACAAGGTGGAAAGCCATCGGGGAGCATTCATCCACAGGAACTTCTTAATGATGCCAATAATGGCCAGGCTCCAAATTGTAGCAAAAAGCCCCCACTTCCAGCCGCCTTCGAGTACCAACAGGCAGATTGGGGTATAGGTCCCGGCAATAAGCACATAAATCATGCTGTGGTCCAGCTTTTGGAGCAGCTCTAAGGTCTTCTGTTTGACGGGTAAGGCATGGTATAAGGAGCTTGCCGTGTAAAGCAATATCATACTGAGGCCAAAAATAGAAAAGGCAATGAGGTGACTGATAGAGCCCCTTTGGATGGCTTCATAAATAAGTACACCTAACCCAATGACGGCAAGAATGGCTCCCAGCCCGTGAGTAAGGGTATTGATAGGCTCCCGAATGTATTGCAGTAGTTTTTTCATGAGGTGAATAATCTATCGAAAGATACTAAATCGCCTGATCCCAGCGAATAGGAAACGGTTAATTTTTTGAGGAGTTCCAATTGGTGATTTCAATATAAAATTCTTCTCCTTCCTGATTGCTATATACTAACCGATCTGATTTGGAAACCGTTTCAGAAGTTTTGGGAAGCTTGGAGGAAGATCGAATAATCTTGCCGAAAATCACCGTATTACCTTCTATAGTATCGCTAACGGTTGCAGATAGAGACTTTCTATTGTTATAAATGATATGTTCGGGAGTATATTTGGATGACCAATTCTTAACAGTAATTTTCAGGTCCGTCCCCACTTCCGGTACGTCTGAACTGCCCATGGGTGAACGCGACCAACTATCATGGGATGCATTTAAAATCTGAATATTTCCGTTACTTGCTGTATTTTCTGTAGAAGAGCATCCAAATGAAAATAGAAATAAAGATGTTAATAGTACGATAATAAACTTCATTGTAATAAAAATGGACTGGAGTTAGTTTACAAGTGTATAACAGCTCATACTTAATTTTAGTACAAAAGTTATGAAAAAATTGCGATATATCTGGGTCTTATTATTTGCAGTAATGATTGGCTGTAGTGATTCAAGCCCAACGGATCCGGATCCCGGAAATGAAAATGGTGAAGAAGCGTCTGACGAAAAGCAGTTTGTATGGAATGCCATGAACTATTGGTACTATTGGCAGGGGGATGTTACGGAACTCGGAGACGACTATTTTGATAATGACACCGAATTCAATAACTACCTGAAAGATTTTGCGGACGCTGAAGCCCTATTCGAATCCTTGCGACATCCTAATGATGATTTTTCCTTTTTTATCGATGACTATGAGGAATACCAAGACGAGCAGGATGGCATTTATGCAGCCTTGGGATTTAATTATGGGTTTTACTATAAAGATTCGCAGCAAACGGACCTAGTGGGATATGTACGCTATATTATTCCGGGCTCTCCTGCAGATGATGCCGGCCTCCAACGACTGGATTTGTTTACGAAAGTAGATGGAACTACAATTACGGTAGATAATTACCTTGACCTGTTGACAAACGATTCTGCCCATGATTTAACGCTGGCAAAGATTGATACTACAGGTGGAGAGGTAAACTATAAGGAGGATAAAACAGTCACAGTGGAATCCCAGCAGGTTATCGAAGATCCAATACTTACAACTAAGGTAGTGGATACCAGCAGTGTGAAAATTGGCTACCTTATGTACAACTCTTTTCAAACGAATTCACACCAAGACCTCAATGACGTATTTGCTGATTTTAAAAACCAGGGCGTAGATGAACTTGTATTGGATTTGCGCTACAACGGTGGTGGATCGGTCATAACCAGTCAGTTGCTTACCAGCTTGATTTCCGGATTGGGGAGCTCAACTAAATTTGGAGAGTTCTCATACAATGAAAAACGGGCTGCAAATAATAATCGCGAAGTATACTTCTTAGATGAAGTACCGTTGGAAAATGAAGAAGGTGAAATTGAGCGGAATAACGAAGGAGAGTTTGTTAATTCGGAACCAATGAACAACTTGTCGTTGGATAATGTCTATGTATTAACAAGTTCTGGGACGGCATCAGCCAGTGAGACCGTTATTAATAGCTTACTTCCACATCGAGGGGTTACATATATTGGTCTAAAAACAGTTGGGAAAGATGAAGGGTCGTTTACCCTCTATGATGCCCCGGCCCCCTATTTGGATAGTGATGAGGCTAACCCCGATCACAAGAAAGCTATACAACCTATAGTCGTAAAAATTGTGAATGCTGATGGCCAGGCATATCCCAATGGTTTTGCCCCGACTGGATATGAAAATGGACGTTGTGTCGATGATACAAATGATAACTGCGTTACTGAGATTACAGCAGATAACCTTTTAAATAAGCCCAAGCTTGGGGACCCGGAAGAACCTCTATTTTCACGAGCAATTGATTTGATCATAGGTCAGCAGGCTAAGCGAATGACAGAAGATCAGCAAATACAAATGGAGGAAGTACAACTGCCTACCGGTTTTGATGCTTTCAAACCTCACAGGCATGGCATGCAAATTGAGCCCTTTATGATGCCAGCGGATAAAAAATAATTAACGAAGGTATTTAAAACTGTTAAAGGGGATCAGTAAAATGTAGCTGATCCCTTTTTATTTGCTTGGGTAGTAAAAGGAGTTCGGTTACTGTAATATGGTTTAACCTGGATGATTTTCGCATACTATAGGCTATACCTATCTTGTAGGTAAAAACTGTATTGAGATATCGTTACCATTTTATCAATAATTCATTAAAACAGGTACTGAATAGAATTCTATGAAATTTGGCAGTGTAGATAATCCCGGAGACCAAAATCTTGCGTTACCTGAAGACCATCCCGAAACAAAAGAGGTGCTTTCGGCTTATGGTGATTTGGATACTCCGAATGTTTTTGTGGGATGTGCAAAATGGAACAAGAAAGATCTAAAGAATTTTTATCCGAAAGGCGTGGGCGATGAGCTCGAATATTATGGAAAGAATTTTAATTCGGTAGAACTGAATGCCACCTTTTATAACACTTTCGATAAAGACCAGATTGCAACTTGGCGTAACAAGGTGCCCGATAATTTCAAGTTTTTCCCCAAGGTAAATCGATACATTAGCCACCTGAAATGGCTAAATGGTATTGAGGAAGCCACCGATGACTATTATGACAGTATTATTCACTTCAAAGAAAAGTTAGGCACTACTTTTCTGCAGTTGCGCGGTAATTTTAAGCCCAAGTATTTTGATCGGGTGGCCAATTTTGTGGAGCACTGGCCGCAAGGGGTGCCTTTGGCTATAGAATTTCGTCATCCCGATTGGTTTGCTGGTTCCGGTGTGGCCGACGAACTCTATCAACTGCTGGAAGAGAATAATGTAACCAATCTTATAACGGATACGGCCGGTCGGCGCGATCTGCTTCACATGCGTCTGACGAATAATGAGGCTTTTATTCGGTACGTAGGTGCGAACCACGAGACAGACTTTAGCCGGCTCGACGAGTGGGTGGAACGGCTAACGACCTGGACTGATCAGGGACTGGATAATATCCACTTTTTTGTCCACCAGAATAAAGAGCGGAAATCTCCGGAGCTTTCTGCCTATTTTATCAGCAAGCTAAATGATGCTCTTGATACAGACTTAGAACCTCCCAGGCTTCCGGGGGATCAAAATAATCTTTTTAAGAAATGAGCTGAAAAATGATAATTAGCCGTTATTCGTTAGAATAACCATACAATGGTATTGAATAAAAGGGAATATTATGGCTAACGATTTTTCCAGAAAAGATTTTCTTAAAACCGCGGGAACGGCCTTTGCTGCTGCTTCTTTTGGATTTCCCAACATCTTATTATCAGAACAGAAAGAAAAACTGGGAGTGGCCCTGGTGGGATTGGGTAGTTACAGTACCGGCCGTCTGGCTCCCGGGCTGCAAAAGACGGAGCACTGTGGACTGCGGGGAATTGTAACAGGCTCACCCCATAAGATTCCTAAATGGCAGCGCAAATACGATATACCCGATAGCAATGTGTATAACTATGAAAATATGCATGAAGTGGCCAATAATCGTGATATTGATATCATTTATGTGGTGACCCCACCGGGTCTTCATGCCAAATATTCTATCATCGGGGCCGAAGCCGGTAAGCATGTGTGGTGCGAAAAGCCCGTGGCGATGAATGTCGAGGAGTGTCGGTCGATTATCAATGCGGCCGACAAAAATGGGGTTTCATTGTCGATTGGGTACCGCTTACAGCACGAGCCCAATAATCGTACGATTATCCGATATGGAAAAGAGGAAACCTATGGTGCGGTTCAGGAAGTGAAAAGCGGAGCAGGTTATAACGGAAGGCATTCAGCTGATAGCTGGCGCCGTGATCCTGAAATGGGCGGCGGCGCTCTCTATGATATGGGCGTTTATCCTATTAATGCATCTCGTTACTCCACAAATATGGAACCGATTGCGGTCCGCGGGAAGCAATGGTCGAAGCGTGATATCTATGATGAGGTGGATGAGTTCACCGAGTTTGAACTCGAGTTTCCCGATGGCGTAATGGCTTTCGGTGAAACCAGTTTTGGCAAATCCACAAATTATTTAAATGTGGATTGCACCGATGGATGGTATCTCTTGCAACCATTTCAAACATATAGTGGAGTGCAGGGAGAAACCAGCGACGGCAAAAAATTACCGCCCGACCCCCATCATCAACAGGCGCGACAGATGGATAATGAAGCCCTCGCTATTAAAGAAGGGCGCGATCCTATTGTACCGGGAATAGATGGGTTGCGAGATATTCGCATCGTTCGGGCCATTATGGAATCATCCGAAAAAAATGGAGAGACGATCCCGTTGGTTAGCTGATATCACATGATTAAAATCCAGTAAAGGTAAACAAGAGCAAAACCAGTCAGGAAGACTAATCCACTCCAGCTAAGCCATTTAAGCCATAGTTTGGGTTTGCAATCATCCGGCATGTGTTCGGCGGTTACCAGTTTGTAGTTGAGATATGCTAATACAGGGGCGGTTAAAAATGATAATGTAGTTGCAAGATCCACCATCAAAGTAAATGAGTCCCCCAGAAAGTACAGCACGCCGAGCGAAAGCAGAGAAATAACGACAATGAGAATGCGATAAACGCGGAGATTGTCTTTTCCCTTCATAGTATTTGGCATGAGGACTTCCAGCATGCGGCGGCTGACACGCGGATAGGCGTCGGTGACAGTGAGGGTAGTGCTAAACATGGTAGTAAAGGCACAGATGATAATGACCGGGTAGAGCCAGTCACCGAGGCTTTCGGTGTATAATCCCAACAGCTGGTTGGCAAAAACGGCTCCGCTGCTTGCATACTGTTCACCGCTTCCATACATCACAAGTGCGCCGAGCAGGAGAAATCCTAACGCCAGCAAAGCCGCTCCGATATAGCCGATATTAAAATCGATGAGTGATTCTTTGAGCTTGGGACGGTACTGTGTCTGCTTCTCGCGCTCCAGCGTCCATAGTGAGTGCCATGCGGCAGCATCAATGGGGATCGGCATCCATCCCATTAAGGCAATTAAAAAAGATACTCCGGCTACATCCCAAATATCAGGATAGTAGCTGGCAACTTCGTGTTGTCCTCCCTGGAAAAGGGCAGCGCCCAGTGCTACTACTGTGGATACCGCAAGTACTACCATAATCAGTTTTATAGCACCGTCGAGGGCAGAATATTGCCCCGAAATAAGCAGGATAATACAGATCGCCAGCAGTATGGCACTCCACGCCAATGGAGAAAGGGCAATACCGGTAAGCTCGGCTGCCAGGCTGGCACTTACGATGGTTACGGCTGCTTGTACGGCGAACATGGTACCAATAGTGAAAATCACAAAAATGCCGATAGCCCATTTGCCAAGGCGATTGTATCCTTCAATCATGCTTTCCCCTGTAGCAATAGCATAGCGTGGACCATATTCCAAGAAGGGATACTTAAAAAAGTTGGCCAGAATCAACGCCCATATTAAGGCAAAACCGTAGGTAGCCCCGGCACGCGTGGATTGTACAAGATGCGAAACGCCGATAGCTGCTGCTGCCATCAACAGGCCTGGTCCCAAACTCTGTTTTATTCCCTGCCAGCGATCAGTATCTCCTTTATTATTCTTTTTTGTATCCCTCACAGCAGATTGTGACTCTTCAGCCATAACAGGAACCTATGATTGATAAGGTTATCAAATTTGAAAGAGAACAATAACAAAATTGGGAATGAAACTAAAAGAGGAGTATCTATTTGATGTATTGCCTGTCGAAAAGATCTTTGAAAAAGTTATTCAGGAGTTCGGTTTAAATTGTTCAGGTCCATCCATTACAACTCCTATAGGATAAAGATAATGATCAATGTTTATGGTATCCTGATGATAATTGAGTACGTCTTTAAGTTGACGGTATACTTGGGGCGCCTCATCGAGTCCTCCACCGCGCAGTTCCACCCCTTTTTCTTGCAGCCTATCATAAATCATGTCGGGCTTTATAGCAGATTTTGACAGGTCGCGTCCGCGATAATCACCTTTGGCCTGTGTACGTGACATCAATCGCCCCGCCCCATGAATGGTGGAATAGAGAGCCTTTTTACTTTGGTCTGATTCCTTCCCCTCGAGGATGACTGATATATCTCCCATGCTGCCGCCAACAAATCCGCGCTGACCGGGGAATGCCGGAGTAGCACCTTTTCGTACCACAACCAGCTCTTGTTCATTATGTTCTTCTTTCCATGCAAAGTTGTGATTATTGTGAACTTCATCCAAAATAGTAGCATCAAACGCATCGGCCAGTGTATAGTTAACCCATTCACGGCCGGCATAGGCATAACGACCGGCAAGATTCATGGCAGCAAAATAGTCTTGGCCAAGTGGTGTGTTGAGATCAAGGAGCACCTCTTTTTGTTCAAAATTTGCGTTCCAGTCTTTGCCCTGAGAGAGGTTCATAAATCCCTGTGCCGTTTTGTAGCCAAAGCCCCGACTGCCGAAATGGACGCCAATCCAGATATGATCGTCTTCGTCGTGGAACAGATCCACATAGTGATTCCCGGAGCCAACGGTACCGAGTTGCTCGCGGGCAGTTTGTTTCAGCGACGATGTTATCTTTTTGTTGGGATAGGCATCCCATTCGGGGGCATCAAAAATCGGATGATCGTCAGGAGAGTCGGGATTATGTTTACCCAATCCGAACTGAATACGCTCTTCAATGATATCTAATGCAGCAGGCGTATCAAACGTAGAGAGGGTTTTATCCAGTTTTACGGCCATGTTGCCACAGCCAATATCAAATCCCACCCCAACGGGAGATACTTTATTTTGGTAGGCCATGACTCCACCTATTGGCATGACATATCCCACGTGTGCGTCTGCCATGAGGGCACCGCGTTCGGCGCGCATCAACACATCATGGTATTGTGAAAGCGTATTTTTATCGGGTTGTCCGAAGACGGATTCTTTCTCGGCTGATTGAGAAACCATTGTAATATCTATAGCTTTATTTGGTTATACTACTGTTACAAAAAATAACAGAAATCAGCATTAAAACGATTAGCTGCTTTTGAATCTTAAAATTCGAAAAACTGTTTGTAGCAAAACAAGCTGGTAGTTAATTAAATATTGGAGGTACTTATGATTACGCGTGAAAACATCCTCGACCTTGCAAAAAAAGAAGGTGAACATTGTGTATCTATTTATTTACCCACGCACAAAGCCGGTGAGGAGGTTCAGCAAGACCCAATTCGGTTAAAGAACTTGCTTTCTCAGGCTGTTGAGCAATTAAAAGACAGAGAGGTCAGAGAACAAGAGATTGATCAGCTGCTGGACGAGGCAAGAAAGTTATTGGACAATCCAAAATTTTGGCGACATAATGAAAAGGGATTAGCATTGTTTATCAGTGGTGATGACTTTGAGTATTATCGAATTCCTCATGCCTTTAATGAGCGGGTGATGGTGGACGATCACTTCTTAATCACTCCATTGGTGCCTATGATTACGCTGGAAGGGACATTCTGTATTTTGGCACTCAGTCAAAAGAAAATGCGGCTGCTCAAATGTACACGTGCTGATGTTGAAGAAATTGAGCTTGAAGAAGCACCCGAAAGTTTGGAAGAGTTTTTGAAGTATGATGTTAATGAGACAAACCTTCAGCATCATGCCGGTCAAGGAGCGAATGCTCAAGCGATATTCCACGGTCAAGGCGGATCAAGTGATACCAATACCCAAGAAGTTATAAATTATTTGAAATCTGTTGAAAATGAAGTGACTTCAATTCTGCGGAAACGAAATGATCCCTTGATTCTTGCCGGGGTGAACGAGGCGATTGCTGAATATAAAAAAGTTAATAGTTATAGCCGTCTGCTGGATCAAACCGTTTCCGGAAATACTGATCCCAAAAGTAATGATGACATAAAAAGTGAGGGCTGGAAGGTTATAAAATCATACTTCCTGAAAGGTATGTATAAAGATATCGAGCGATTTGGTGACCTTTCCGGATCGGAAAAACAGTCAGATAATTTATCTCAAATTGTAGAAGCGGCCTACTATGGGAAAGTTGAATCGCTGTTTGTGCCGATTGGAGAGCACAGCTGGGGCTGGTTTGATATGGAGCGCGATACGGTACATCACAGCGCAGAACCCCAAAACGGAGAATACGATTTGATTAATATGGCAGCTATCAAAACGCTGACCCAAAGCGGTAATGTATATGCACTTGATAAAGAGGATATGCCTAATGGCTCTTCAATAGCAGCTATATTTAGATATGCGTAATTCATTTAGTTAAAGGTGATGGGACTATTTGTCCGATTACTGTACTAACTTTTAAAAGGCATCGGCTTTACGGTCGATGCCTTTATTTTTTAAAACATTTTTCATTTATAACCTTTACACTATGGCACGAACCGCTTTTGTTAATTTAAAAAATCAGGATATGAAATTACGCATACTATTTGTTTCGCTATTGGCTTTACTCATCGGCACCACGGTGCAGGCACAAAGCCCGGCCGATGCCGAAGCCTCTATGGAGTATTACCTCCCACAGGATGTCGAATACGATGAATCCATCCCCACGCCTCAAGAAGTATTGGGAATGGTGCCTGGAGAATGGCATGTCCGCCATGATCAGCTTTTGGAGTATATGCATGCCGTTGCTGAAGCATCCGATCGGGTAACGCTGCACAAATTTGGCGAAACCTATGAAGATCGGGATCTGGTTTATTTGACGATCACCTCCCCTTCGAACCACAACAACATCAACCAGATTCGCAAAGAGCACGTTGCACTGACCGAGCCGGACAAATCTGATGAACTAAATACAGCCGATATGCCCATTGTACTGTATATGGGATATAGTATCCACGGTGATGAATCGAGTGGTTCGAATGCCTCGATGCTTGTAGCATATTATATGGCAGCCGCACAGGGCAAGGAGATCGAAGACAAACTGCAGAATAGTGTAGTTTTACTGGATCCAAGCTTAAACCCCGACGGGTTAAATAGATTTGCCAGCTGGGCCAACACGCACAAGAGTGAAAACATGGTAGCCGATCCCAATAGCATGGAGCTAAATCAGCGTTGGCCGAGCGGTCGTACCAATCACTACTGGTTTGATTTGAATCGTGACTGGATGTTGGTTCAGCACCCCACAAGTCAGGGACGTATTAACAACTTCCACAAGTGGAAGCCCAATATTTTGACTGACCACCATGAGATGGGCACGAATTCCACCTATTTTTTCCAGCCGGGTATACAATCGCGCACCCATCCCATTACGCCTGAGAAAAACCAAAATCTGACGAAGGCTATTGCCGACTATCATGCCGAGATTCTGGATGAAAACAAGCGATTGTATTATTCACAGGAGAGTTTTGATGATTTTTATTATGGCAAAGGCTCCACTTATCCCGATGTAAATGGAAGTATCGGAATTCTTTTTGAGCAGGCCAGCTCACGGGGCCATGCACAGAAAAGTATACACGGTGTTTTAAAGTTCCCCTTTACCATAAAGAACCAGTTTTTGACTTCACTTTCGACTTGGCAAGCTTCCCAGAATTTACGGGAGGAGATTCTGAATTATCAGCGCAATTTTTATGAGCAAGCCAAGCGTGAGGGTGAGGATGCCGATATTGAGGGCTACGTTTTTGGTCTCGAAGAAGATCAAGCCCGAACCTATCACTTGGCTGAACTCTTGCGTCGCCACAAAGTAGATTTATATGACCTGAAGAAAGATATAACCGTGGATGGAGAGAATTTCAAAAGCGGTTCATCCTATGTAATTCCATCAGACCAAAAGCAGTACCGATTTGTTAAAGCATTGTTCGAGCGTCGTACAACGTTTACTGATAGCTTATTTTACGATGTCTCGGCCTGGACTATGCCCTACGCTTTTAATCTGCCTTTTGCTGAGCTGGAAGGCCGTGATTACAGTGACGATCTCCTTGGTAATAAAGTCGAGGGGCTGCCAGAGTTCCCAACCGGAGAAGTGCTGGGTGGTGAAAGTGACTATGCCTATGTGTTTGAGTGGGATGAATATTATGCACCCCGAGCGGTAAATCGTCTGCTTGATGCGGGTGTACGTGTAAAAGTTGCTTCTAAACCATTTACGGGTGTTACCGCAGATGGCACGCAAAAGTTTGATTACGGAACCATATTGGTGCCCTTGGGACCACAGTCGGTAGACCGGGATAAAATTCATGCTCTTGTTCAACGAGCTGCAGATAATGATGGCCTGACGGTATATTCCGTTGGAACAGGACTTACCCCCAGCGGAATTGATCTGGGTAGTGGTTCTTTTGAAGATCTCCAAAAACCAAACATTGCATTGCTTTCCGGTGAGGGAGCCAGCTCGTATGAAGTGGGTGAAGCATGGCACCTCCTGGATCAGCGTTTTGATATGCCCCCTACGCTCTTTCCGATGGATCGTGTAGAACGAGCAGACCTGGACCGCTATAATGTAATGGTGATGGTGAGTGGGAATTATGATGAATTATCTGAGCGAGCGGTTGAAAAGATTAAACGCTGGACTCAAGAAGGCGGGACCCTCATTACAACTAAATATGCCAATAATTGGGCCGAGCAAAATGGCCTGGCTAATATTGAGTACGTGAATGGGGAGGAAGAATCTGAAGAAGAAAAACAGGTAACGCCTAAGTCGTATGCTGATATGAGTAAAGCCCGCGGGGCCCAATACATTGGCGGAACTATTTTTAATACCAAGCTTGATCTAACCCATCCGTTGGGATATGGCTATAATGATGAGGACTTGACAGTTTTCCGCAATAGCACACTCTTCTTAGAAAAGGCTGAAAATCCCTATGCTACTCCACTTTATTATACCGATAATCCTTTGGCCAGTGGGTATGTCTCAGACGAAAATCTGGAAAAATTGTCGGGAACAGCCGCTATAGTCGTGAGTGATGTTGGTAGTGGACGAGTTATCTCGATGACCGACAATCCCAATTTCAGGGCCTTCTGGTTTGGTACGAACAAGCTGTTTATGAATGCCATCTTTTTTGGCCAAACCATTGATGGAGGGTCGGGTAACTAACCCGGGATAATAGCGCATTAACTTCTTTGGGCATGGAAATATTTTCAATTTCCATGCCTTTTTATTTTCTCAAATATTTAGGTTGAAGCCTGTTATATTCCAATAATAAAAAATTATTTAGGGCATATGAGTTTATTTAAGTCAAAATTAGATTTAAAACCTGTTTTTCAGGTCCTGTTTGCTATTATTGTAATTGGTGCTATAGCCGCACTGATCCTTTCGGTGAGTATCGACAACATGGTGCAATCCAGTCTGGAGAGCACCACTGCCGAGGTGCTTAATACCTCGGTTGATGTAGAAAGCGTATCAATATCGCTCTTGAATGGCTCAGGAACGATAAAGGGATTTACCATTCACAATCCCGAAGGATTTAGTGATAAGCCTGCCGCCAAGTTGCAAGAGATTTCAATAAGGATGAAGTTGTCATCCCTTCTTTCGGATACTGTTATTGTTGAAGAAGTGCGAGTTCGAAAACCGGAGCTTTACTATGAGCAAAAAGCGACGGGCAATAACTTTGATGCGCTTACCGGGAATATGGGGAGCTCATCATCTTCGGAGACAAACCTTATTGTTGATTATCTGTTGGTAGAGAATGGACAGGTAACCTTAACTGCTGATATTGGCAGTGAAAATTCTGTAATGGCCAAATTTTCAAAAATAGAACTTGAAGGTATTGGTCGCACCGGCAACAATACCATGGAGCAGACAATACAGCAAATTCTTAAACCTGTTTTAGAAAAAGCTTTACAAGAAGCAGCCACCAAGGGTTTAATGGATAAGGCTAAGGATGCTTTGAAAGATATGCTTGATGGGTAGCAGGCTGTCCTGCCATCCTTATTTAAGAGGATATAAAATAAAAAAGAGGCCTCTGTGTTTGAGAGGCCTCTTTTTTAATAAATTAATGTTTTAAAAGCTTGACTAACGATGTTTACAAAGCGTTAGTTAGCTTGTCGGTATAATCCAGTTTCTCCCAGGGAAATTCACTGCGTCCAAAATGTCCGTATGCGGCTGTTTTGGAATAAATAGGTCGTTTTAGGTTGAAACGGCTAATGATACCCGCCGGTGTCAGATCAAAAGTCTGTTTAATAGCCTGAGCCAACTCAGCATCTTTTACTTTGCCGGTGCCGTACGTATTTACATTCACAGAAACAGGCTCGGGGATACCGATAGCATAAGCAAGCTGTATCAAGCATTCATCAGCAAGCTCTGCGGCCACGACATTCTTAGCAATGTGTCGAGACGCATAGGCCGCGCTGCGATCTACTTTCGATGGATCTTTACCCGAAAAGGCACCGCCGCCGTGAGCCCCACGTCCGCCATAGGTATCAACAATAATTTTTCTTCCGGTAAGGCCAGTATCTCCGTGGGGACCGCCAATTACAAATTTTCCTGTGGGATTTACATGGAGAATGGTTTCTGCATCCATCAACTCTTCTGGGATAACTTCCGGGATAAGATGCTTTTTAAGATCCTCTTTGATTTTTATTTGGTCAATCCCTTCATCGTGTTGCGTAGAGATAACAATGGTGTCTACTCTTTTGGGATTTCCTTCGTCATCATACTCTACCGTAACCTGACTTTTACTGTCTGGAGCCAGATAAGGTAACAAAGCCGTTTCTTTGCGAATATGCGCCAGTTCCCGAAGTAAATCATGAGAATATTGCAGCGTCATAGGCATATATGTATCGGTCTCATCTGTAGCATAGCCGAACATCATGCCCTGGTCTCCGGCTCCCATTTTTTTATCCTCTCCTTCGTCTACGCCTTGAGCAATATCCGGACTTTGCTGGTGGATAGTTGTCAAAACGCCACAAGATTCCGAATCGAAACGATACGAATTTTTCGTGTAACCAATATTTCGGATGACATCGCGTGTTATTTCTTGCACATCTACATAGGCGTCGGTCGTAACTTCGCCCGAGATAACGGCAAGCCCCGTTGTTACCAATGTCTCGACGGCAACCCGTGAGTCGGGATCCTGTTCGAGCATAGCATCGAGAATGGAATCAGAGATTTGATCAGCGACTTTATCGGGGTGACCTTCTGATACGGATTCGGAAGTGAAAAGGTTTTTCATTTGAGTAAAAAAGTTCGTGTAAATAGTGATTATTAAGAAGCCTTGAAGCTACAAAAATCTGTATAATTATGCAGAATGATCTCTCAAAAGAAAAAGCCGCACTCCTTTTACAGAGTACGGCTTTATCAGGGATTGTGCGGGTAAAAAAATGCTATGGTTTAACTTGGGAGCAATACGCCATCAATAATATGGACGACTCCATTAGTACCTTCCAAGTCAACGGTTGTTACATTGTAGGTATTTCCGGCTCCATCAGTAAGCGAAACGCTACCATCATTGTTGACCGTGATTTCTAAGTCGGCACCATTAACGGTAGTAACCGTTCCGGAAGAAATATCACCCGAAAGTACTTCTGATGGAAGTACATGGTATGTTAAGATATCTGCCAATTCCTGCTGGGTTAATCCGCTCGTGTCAACAGCATCAAAGGCTGCGTTTGTAGGGGCAAATACCGTGTAGCTTGCCTGATCATCTTGCAGGGTGCTGACCAACCCGGCGGTAACAACGGCATCCTCGAGTGCTTGCAGGCTATATCTTTTGGATACAATTCCTACCACATCTTGATAACTATCAGGGAGCAATATATTGTCAATGGCATGTATTGTTCCATTTGAGGCCTCTACGTCGGCTGATACAACAGTTGCAATATCATTGACAACTACGTTTCCATCAGCAGTAACAAAAAGGTTACCGCCCGCTAACGCTTCTACAGATTGTTCGGCCTGTAAATCAGTTGATAGTATATTGGCATTCACTACATGGTACTGCAGGATCTCAGCAAGTTGTTGTTCTGAAAACCCACTCAGATCGACACCTGACAGGGCATTATCCGTTGGTGCAAATACCGTAAACGGTCCGGCACCTTGCAGGGCTTCGTCTAATCCAGTTTGTACAAGAGCATCAACAAGGGTAGTAAAATTCCCGTCTGCAGCAGCCACATCAACAATATTAGGCGCAGGATTTAGAACGCCATTAATAATATGAACTACGCCATTCGTGCCCTGCAAGTCTGCTTCGGTTACTTCATACATTTGCCCGGTGTTATCGGTAATGGTTACTGTGCCTTCAGCTGCTTCAATAAGGAGATCTTCACCCTGAAGTGTTTCTACTGTTTGCGTAGCCTGGAGATCGCCAGAAAGAACTTCAGCTGGAATTACATGATACTGAAGAACTTCAGCTAAACTTTGGTCACCTAGATCAGCATTGCTGAAAGCGTTATTTGTGGGGGCAAAAACCGTAAATGGACCGTCCTCCTGAAGTGCAGAGGCAAGGTTTTCACTCACTACGGCATCTTCAAGGGATTGCAGATTGTACCGTTTCGTTACAATACCAACGACATCAAGAAAATTATCAGGCAAAAGCACTTGGTCAATTGCGTGAATGGTTCCATTTGATGCTTCAATATCGGCATTAACTACGGTAGCATTGTCATTAACGACGACATCTCCGTCAGCCGTAATAAAAAGCTCACCGCCGGCAAAAGCTTCAACAGCCTGTTCGGATTGCAGGTCTCCGGAGGCTATTTCTGAACCAGCTATAACGTGATAGCTCAATATTTCTGTAAGCTGTTCATTTGTAAGGCTGGAAAGAAGACCATCAGGTAGGTTGCCGAAAGCATCATTAGTGGGGGCAAAAACCGTAAATGGTCCGTCACCTTCCAATGTTGAAACCAAGCCGGCATCACTAAGTGCAGATACAAGGTCACTGAAATCATCATTAGATTGAGCAACCTCTGCGATATTGCCAGTCTCATTTGGAGGATCAGTTGGGTTATCATCGTCGCCACATGCTTGTAGCGAAAAAATCAATAGAATAGCTACAAAACTGTTGAACAATAATGTTCGCAGTTTTGTAGAGGGATTGTGAGTTATTATTTCCATTGTGATATGTGATTAATTAAGGATTGTGATACTTGACAATCACATATCAGGAGAATTGGTTCCCTAAAATATTAAATAATTATATTTGAATTATTTAATATTATTAAATGAACGGAGCGTTTACAGCGTGTGTTTATTAGTTATTTTTTTATACGTCTAATTAAATAAATCACTGTCTTTCTTGTCAGGGTTTACTCCTAAATATTCAAAAGCTTGACGGGTTGCTATTCGTCCTTTTGGTGTGCGTTGAAGAAAGCCCTCTTTAATTAAGTATGGTTCGTAGACCTCTTCAATAGTCCCTTTGTCTTCGCCGACGGCAACACCCAGAGTTCCCAATCCCACCGGACCGCCCTCATAGTTCTCGATGATGGCTTTTAAAATACGAATATCCATTTCGTCTAGTCCATTCTCGTCGACATCGAGAGCATTGAGGGCCGTATCGGCAATTTCATCATTGATCGTATCCATGTCTTTCACTTGGGCAAAGTCGCGCGTACGACGTAATAACTTATTGACAATTCGAGGGGTGCCCCGGCTACGTCGTGCAATTTCATGTGCTCCAGTTTCCGTGATGCCCATATTCAAAATGCTGGCTGTACGGAGTGCAATGCGCTGTAAAAGTTCCACATCATAGTAGTCGAGGCGCATATCTATTCCAAAACGAGCTCGCAGCGGTGCGGTCAGTAATCCTTTTCGGGTAGTAGCACCCACCAAAGTAAAGCGGTTGAGCTCAATTTGGATGCTTCGGGCATTGGGCCCGGAATCAATGACAATATCCAGCTGGTAGTCTTCCATGGCTGAATACAGATACTCTTCTACAACAGGATTAAGCCGATGAATCTCATCAATAAAAAGAACATCGCCCTCATCGAGATTGGTAAGCATGCCTGCAAGGTCACCGGGCTTTTCGAGAACAGGTCCTGTGGTAGGTTTAATCTGAACCCCCATTTCATTAGCAATGATATGGGCCAAGGTCGTTTTTCCTAAGCCGGGGGGGCCCGAAAGAATAACGTGATCTAAGGCCTCATCACGTTTTTGGGCTGCTTTAATAAAAACAGAGAGATTTTGAATAACTTTCTTTTGTCCGATAAACTCGCTGATACGAGTTGGACGCAACGTTCGTTCAAACTCTTGGTCGTTGTCAGAAGCGTCTAACAGAGGGTTTTGCAAAATAAGTGTGGAATGAGTTAACCGACTTTTACGGACGGTAAATTAACTCATTATTTGCAAAGTTTCGAAAGCTTATTCGTCTTCTTTGATCTGTTCTTCAAAGTTATCGTAATCCACATTGCCCAATTTGTAGTCCAGTTTTTTCAGTAACCTGAAAGAGGGTTTGCGGTAAATACCATCCATGGAGTAAACCTTATGAATAGCCTCTCGTGCTTTTTCCAGTTGTTCAATGTTGATGTAGGCATTACCCATATACCAATATGCTTTCTCTTTTAAGACATCTCTTTTTGTGCCTTTTTCTATAACTGCCTTAAATGATTCAATTGATTCTCCGAATCCACCGCTGTTATATTGTATGATTCCTTTATTTAAATATGCTTTTGTAGCGGCTGATTCATCACCGTACTTATTGATAATTTCATCGTAGGCGGCTATTGCTTTTGAAATATCACCCGAAAGTGCTGCTTCGAACCCTCGATTTAGCAGTGAATCTGCAGGAAGTGTTTCTGCTTTTTGACTGCGAAATACTTCTGCAGAAGAAAGGTTTTCTGCCAGATTAAATTGGGCAGGTGTTTCACTCTGTAAAGATTTATTCGTATCCAGTTGAAAAAAGTTAATCGAGACAACCAATAGTGCTACTGCAGCAGCGGCTGCCATCCATTTCCAAGATCTCTGTATGGAATAAATAACACTGTTTTCCTCGGTAGAATAGGAATAATTGTTGGAAGAGCGCTTTTCTAGAATTGATTTTACGCCCAACTCAGTTTTTAAAAGCTCGATATATTCGGGACGCTGGAGTAGCTTTTCCCAAAGCTTCTGGGCCTCTTGCTCTGAGAGGTTGCCTTTAACATAGGCATCAATCTCTCGTTCCAGCTCTATGTCTCTTGATATTTTGTTCATTCCTAAATGGTTAATTATAAGCTTTAAACAGTGCTAAGCCACCTTTATTCTCAAGGTCTGTAAGTAAGACCCTTGAGAATCGTAATCCTTACATTATAATTTACTTTTTTCTTGATAGCAGTCGTTAAGCTTCTGAATAAGCCGATGTTTTCGTGTCCATACGTTATTAACGCTGATATCAAAGTGCTCCGCCACTTTTTTGGCATGGGAATCAGGATGATCAAACCAATACTGCATAAACTCCTGGTATTTCTCCTTAAGCTGATTCAGGCACCATTCGAGCAAGCGTTCCTGCTCTTCATCCAGCAGAGATTGCAGCTGGGTAGGAGCTTGTTGATGTTCGTTTGGAATTTCATCGGTTGCTTCAGGACGTTTTTTCTTCTGCATTTTAAGGTAGTTATTCCTGCAAATAGAAAGAATGTATGAGACCACCTGGTCCGGATTGTTCAATCGATCCTCCTTGATCACTTCAAGTGAGGTAAGAAGAGAGTCTTGGGCACAATCCTCCGCGTCGGAAGGACTCGCATTCATATGAATGCGCAGGAATGCGATTAACCTTGGGCGCAACGCCTCGATGATTTCGTTTGTCTCTTGAGTATTATTCTCTTGTATGGCTGATACTAAATTTGCGTAATCCATAGTCTATAATCCAAAGAACCAACGTTGATGTAAAAACTATAAAAAGTTAGGCAATAAACAACAGTTACATTAACTTTGAGTAGATAAGCTATAAATAATTTCTTTTTATCCCATTAGAATCAGGTGGATAGCCCAAATCGGAACGGTGGTTAATGTATCGAGTACAACTTAAAAACTTTGAAGGTCCGCTCGACCTCCTTCTCTTTTTTATAAAGCGCGATGAGCTTGATATCTATGATATTCCTATCTCTTATATCACCAACCAGTTCTTGGAGTATATCAACTTGATGGAGGAGCTGGATTTGGATGTGGCCAGCGAATTTATTTTGATGGCCAGCATGCTGATGTCAATTAAGGCCAAGATGATGCTCCCCCAAGAGGAATCTGATGAGGAGTTTGATGAGCACGATCCTCGGTATGAATTGGTGCAGCGGCTACTTGAATATAAGCGCTATAAGGAGATGGCCGGGAAGATGGAAGATGTGGCTGAAGAAGCCCAGAAATCATATTTTCGCGGATATACCAAAGTCGACCAGGTTGATAAGCAGGCCAGCGGTGAGGCCTTGAAGGATGTAACCATGTTTGACTTGATGTCGGCTTTCAAAAAGGTATTGTCCGATATCAAAAAGCAGAAAAGTGTACATCACGTTGAAAAGATAGAGTTTACCATTGAAGAGCAGACTGAGTATGTCTTGGACCGCCTGCAGCAAAGCGGCCGCACTTCTTTTAGAGCAATGTGTAGTGAGCTTGAAAATCTGACAAAGATTGTGGTCACTTTTTTAGCGATTTTAGAGATGCTGAAAGAGCGGCAGATCAACTTGTATGTTGAAGACGATGACCCGACGGAGTTTTATCTGGACTTAAAGCCTGTCGATGAAATTATTGGCACCCCCGAAGCAAATCAGAATTAAAAGAAAGAGCATTACTTATGAAGATCCACCTGCAACCTTTTCTTGTTGGTCTGTTGATATTTGCCGTAAGCTGTGCGGGATCAGGGCCGTCGAGCCAGAATCAACCTGCGGAATACATTACCGAGACAGAACAACTGTTAGGCTTCCAGCAGGAGATATCAGCGGATTATTTAAGGCCCCATTTAACGGCATTTGCTCACGATTCCATGAAGGGACGTGAAACAGGGACTCCTTCCGAAAAAAAAGCCGCGGAGTATCTTGCCGATGAGTATAAGGCACTGGGACTTAAGCCTGCTGGTGATAATGGCAGTTACTTTCAAAATTTTGAGCTCAATGCAACAAAAAGTGACAGTATTGTATTTGAGCTGTATGCAAAAGACGGCACTGCAAAAGAACGAATCAGCCGATCAGTAGCCAGCAAAAATAAAACAGCAGACTTTGCACGATTATTTGGCGGTACTGATACGTTAAGCGGAAAAGTTGTTTTTGCGGGATTTGGTGTTAGCGATCAGGAACGCGGAGTAGCCCATCTGGATGGTGTTGACCTAAAAAATAAGTGGGTGATGGTTTTTCAGAATACTCCGAATGTAGTAGATGGGGATACACTTATTGATCCCAAGATAGATGCCCGGAAACGGTTCCAGATAATCATGCGGCAGGGAGCGGCAGGTATATTAATTGTACCGGCCAAGGAGCCTCGAGAATTTGATGTAATAGCCCAAAAAATGCAGGGTAGCTTTGGAGAAACCGGACGTATGAGTTTAGCTTATAGGGAAAGTGGGGGGTCCAATGAATTTAGCGGTGGATACAATGTTGTTAAACCGGGATTGGTTGTTAAGTTACTGGGGTTGAAGTCCGTAGAAGAATTGACCGATTATCGTCAAAAGTTGATTGGTAGAATTACCGATTTTCAGCCCAAAGAACTGCATTATCAATTGACACAAATCCCCTATTCATCGAAAGAAGTAATACCTTCCCAAAATGTGTTGGCTTTGCATGAAGGAGCTGATCCGGAATTGAAAGAGGAAGTGGTGGTGTTGACCTCTCACTATGATCATGTGGGTATTGGAGAGCCGGACTCCACGGGAGATCGTATTTATAATGGTGCGGATGATGACGGAAGTGGTACGATTGGGCTTTTGAATATAGCCAAAGCATTTGCCGAGGCTAAAAAAAGGGGAATAAAACCTGAGCGGTCTATCTTGTTTTTAAATGTATCGGCGGAAGAGAAAGGATTGCTCGGCTCCCGCTACTATTCTGATCATCCGGTATTTCCGATGGAAAAGACAGCAGCAAATCTAAATACGGATATGATCGGCCGAATCGATTCTACGCACAAAAGCGAAGGCATTGAAAAATATGCCTATATCATCGGCGCGGAACTTATTTCTTCAGATCTTGATAGCCTTATTAAGGTTGCCAATAAGCAGTCTGGAGAGATAACACTGAATAAAAGATACAACGATTTGAATGATCCCCAGCAGTTTTATCGCCGCAGTGACCACTGGCATTTTGGACGTAAAAAGGTGCCTTTTGCCTTTTTCTTTACGGGTATTCATGAAGATTATCATCGTCCGTCTGATGAAGTGCATAAAATCCGCTTTGAAAAAATGGCAAGTATTCTGAGAACGATGTACGCAACTACAGTGATGATTGCCAATGCCGAGAATCCCCCTGTTGTTGACAATCAGGAGTTTATTGAAATTACCAAGAGTGATAATTAGAGGAATTAAATGATCTACTATCGCCCTACTACAATAAAAGGCGCCCAATATACAGGATGATTAAATAGCGGGTGTTTAATCATCTTCAGTTTGGCTTCGCGCATGGCTTTTGCTTTGGCCCCGAATGGAATGGATTGCTCCCACCCGATCCAGCGCAAAGCTCCATCGATCCAGCCCCTGCTTTTATCTTGCTGTAGAAGCGACTTATAAAACTCATTCATGAACGAAGCTGTTGACCGATCGTATACATTCCAGAGGCTTACCACAACCGTAGAAGTTCCGGCATAGAAAAAGGATCGCTGCATGCCCAGCATGCCCTCACCGCCTACCATTTTGCCCAGCCCTGTGTTACAGGCACTAAGTACCACCATATCTGAATTGATGTTCATCCCGAAAATTTCGGAGCTCCGCAGCATGCCATCCTCAGTGGAGGAAGCCGAAAGTTCATTTTCGGTAGAAAGAGCTAATCCGCTGCGATTGGGTTGATTTTCATCAATAATACCATGAGTGGCCAAATGGACATATTGGTAGTTATTTTGACGAAGTAAATTTTTCAGGGCTTGTTCAGATACCTGCTCATCTTTTAGTATTGAGGCGTTTTGAAAGTGGGCAGCAATGGAATCAACTTCAATAAGCGTGGATGGGAGATTACTCAGATTATTCTGTTGTAAACTGCGTTCACTATTGCGGACAAAATTGGACCCTGCAACGGCCAGCAAATCTTTACGAGTTAGGGTTTCGGGATCTTTTAAAAGGGTAAGGCTAGTTAGTGAGGGCACGTATTTGATGTTAAAGTTTTCTATCAGATACTGGTCACCTAGCGAAATAGCCTCAAACGGCAGGTAGGCAAGTGCCCCATCTGGGACAATGGTAAGATTTGAATAATTTTTAAGATCATCCGTGAAAGGTTTCAAAAGCAAATTATACAATGGCGCTGACTCTGAGCGCAGACGCGTGCGCGAAGCGTTTGAGAGAATAGCATCCTTGAAATCGGTTACCATGGTCGTCAGTTCAGTAGCAAGCTCAGCGGTATTGTTCGATCGCGATATAGTTTCAACCCGAACATTGTTTCGGCTGATCATGAAAGCCAACAGCTCGTTGCCGGCCAGTGCGTATTCCAGGATAGCGGTTTGTCCATCTACACTGTTTTGGGCCTGTTGGAGGCTAATAGGTTTGGGGGATTGCAGAGATTTGAGCTTGGGATGTTCGCTCTGCAGCTCATTTTCGTATGAAGCATAGTCAAGTTCAGCATTACGTATTTTTTGCTGCAGCTTTTCCCGCTTTTGGGCGTTAACGGTATTTTCAAGCTGACTGTAGAGCTGATCAATCTTATTTCGTTTTTGACTGCGCTCAAGGCGAACCTTCTCGGGCAGCTGCTCGTCAATATTCTGGGAGGCCTTTACCAGCTCATCGCTGAGTGCTCGGGCCTTGGCCTGTTCAACCAATTTGTACGCCCGGGAAATATCCGAAGTGTAGGTTAAGACCCACGATGCCACCTCGGTGTAAAAATCGGAATGCTTGCCAAAATATCCCGCTTTTAGATCCGAAAGGGCTCCGGCATTGGAGCGATGTTGTTCGATGATATCAATGGCTTTTTGCCCGTAGGTAATAGCGCTGTCGGATCCCATTATGTGATACTGCCGGGCCAGGTCTTTAATAGGCTTAAGCTGACGACGCCCTGATAAGTATTGGCTGTAACTGTGGGCTTTCTTGAAGTGTTTTAGGGCATCTTCATCTTGATGTTGCGCTTCGTCAATCCGCCCTAAATAGGTGGAAGCCTTCTGGAGCATATCGTAACTGTCGGTGGAATCACCCATGGCTTTAAGCCGGTTGGCGTAGGCGGTAGCCTGCTTAAAATCTTGTTGCTCAACGGTTAGCCGGAGCATGGAGTTTAGCGAGGAGGCGATATCGTAAGGATTACCGACTTGTTGCCGAAGGTTTAGTGCCTTGTGGTAATAGTTAGCTGCCTCTTCTTTGTTTCTTTGTTCCCAGTAGAGTTGCCCGATATTATTTAAGGTAGTAGCAATTGAACTCGGACTAGAGGTTTCTTGGCTTATGGCGAGGCTTTGCTCGTAATAGTCAATAGCTTTATCGTATTCACTCAGCTTCTTGTAAAGCAACCCCAGGTTATTGAGAACAGTTGCGGTGAGACTTGGGGTTGATGCTTGTTTGCTATTGTCTAACGCCCGCTTGTAAGAAACCAGTGCCTGATCGTAATTGGCAAGGTTACTTTGGGCGGTTCCAATCACATTATAAATATATGCTAATAAATATACACTGCCGATTTCTCTGCGAATTTTCAGGCTTCTGTCGTAGTATTCTAAGGCCTTGTCATGAAGGGATAGTTCTGCGTAAACCCCGCCAATATTAGATAAGGTAACGGCTCTAAATCGTTTGTTTTTATAATAGTTAAGGGCTTGCTGATAGTTTTCGAGCGCATTGGGGGAGTTACCTCTGCGAGAGTAGACACTGGCCATATTATTATATACGGTACCGATCAGCAGGCTGTCACCTGACTCTTGGGCCAATGGCAGGGCTTTTTTATAATAATTTTCGGCCTGATTTGTTTTTCCCATCCGATTAGATGACCACCCCATGCTGGTGTAAAGGTCACCGCGATTATAGCTATCGTTGGCCGGGTGGTCGACCTTCAGCATTTTTTGGTATAGTTTCATGGCCTGCTCATTTTTCGAGCGATATACCATGGCGCTGGCATATTCTTTTCCGGCTTTCAGCCAAGAAGCGGTATCCTGGAATTGCCGATATAAGTTATAGGCTTCCCGGTAGTAGAATTCCGATTCTGCCATTTTCCCTTTTTGATCGTATTCCCTGCCCTGTTGATAGAGGGAATCGGCCAGCTGTATGCTTTGCCCCATACCCGATAGGGGGAAGTAGATAAAAAGTGTGAGGCAAATGAGAAGCCGTTTCATACCCTAATAGTCAATATCACCACGTATTTAGATGTGTCGAATAACTCCTGAATATATACACAGAATCTGTCAAAAGATAAAAAGTTTGGTGTTGAGTCTTAATTATAAAATATTTAAATAGCTTCTTCATTGAGGATGGGTATTCACAAATAATCCAAATAAAATCAGGAGACCATTATGTTTGATTTCAACGAAGAGTATTTTTCACTTGCTATGCCTGATCCCGAGCAAACGGGCGGTGATGGTGACGATGATGACACCGGTGGATAGCAATTAAGTCAAGATTAAAATTTTAAAGTCATGCTATTCCAGCATGGCTTTTTTATTGGCCGATGATAACAAACGGTGCCCAGTATTTGGGGTGTGCATATTCGGCTTGGTCAATCATCTTTTGTTTGGCTTTTTGCAGTGCCATGGGCATTGGTATACCATTATCATGTTGGCCATAAAAGTTACGCATCAACTGTGCCGTAGATCTATCGTTTACTCTCCATAGAGAGACCAACAGGTTTCGAGCTCCCGCATATTGGAAGGCCCGGCTGAGTCCAATGATTCCCTCTCCTTGTTTAAAGGTCCCCATGCCCGTATTGCAGGCACTAAGCGTAACAAGATTAGCCTGCAGCTGCAGGGTATAAATCTCTGATGCGTATAAAGTACCATCTTCCTGCCGGTCGGGTATGGAAAAGAGTATCCCCGACTGTTCTGAGTCTTCTTCCTGCAGAAAAGCATGGGTGGCAAGATGGATATAACGATAGTTTGTTAGAGGCTCTTGTTTGAATGTTGATTCAGTAGCCTTTTGATCGACAAATAGGTCAGCCTCATCTTTCTTTGATTTGAGGAACGAAAAGAATCCGTCGGGACTGTTAAACAAATCTCCCAAATACTGGACTTCCGTTTTGTTGAAAAGCAGCGGAGAAATGGGGCGGTCAACCTGGGGATAGACTTCTCTGCTTTTAGAAGCGGTGAGATCTTTAAAGCTTGGTGCAAAGGCTGCAAGAGTTTTCTTTTTAGGGGATTGTTCCTGGTGGGCGCGAAGTTTTAGGTACCCCACTGAAGGGGCATAACTTATGCTATGCTTGTTGAGCAGGTATGGTAGATTATGGAATCGGTTGTTTTCAGTTTTTGATATTGAGCGTGTCAGCAGTGCTTCAAAAGGTAGGTAATGCAGCGAACCCGAGGGGATAATAAGGAGGTTTTCACCCGTAATATATTCTGTTATAGGATCAATGAGCTGTTGATACAGCTGATGACTTTGATTAGCAAAGGTATCCACTGAAGTGGTTGCAAGGATTGTTTCTCGAAAATCGGTAATGGTTTTTTCAAACAGCGAGTCGACGGCAACCTCCTTTATTTCAAAAGATTCCTTGGTGATCACAAAGGCATACAGGGATGCCTCACCAAAGAAATACGAGAGTATTGTTTTAGATGGAGATATATGATTTTGCTGTATTTCTGATATGTTGGCAACAGGAGGTTCGTATTTTAAGCCGTAGTATTTTGGATATTCGTTTTCCAGCTTTTGAATATGATTTTGCAGTGTTTTTTGAGCATGAAAAAGCGAATCCTGCAAAGATATTCTTTTCAGCGAGTCGCTGCCCATTCCCCGAACTGCAAACCCGGAAAGCTCTCGCTGTAACTCAGTAACGGATTCACGTAAATGTTTTTCGCGCTTAATCAGTGAGTCGGGAATCTGAGCAAAACTTTGATTATTCATCTCCTGTATTTGCTCCAGCAGAATTTGGTTACGACTCTTCTGGGCAAAGTAGAATAGGTGATGTTTGTAGTCTGTTTTTCCAGTTTGTCGAAGTAGGGTAAGGGCGGTCTTAAACCCTTTCCGGTAGATATCAACCGTGCGTTCTCTAAGTAAAAATTTTGACTTGCTCCGGTCCAGCGATCGTTGCAGCTCGTCGATAAAACTCACGGCCTGCAGATAGGTTTGCAGGGATTGCTCCAGATGCTCAGGGTTTCCATTCTGACTGCCTGCCCGGTAGAGTGCTTCTCCCTTAAAGCGCAAAGTACTAAGCAGCAGCTCGGGATAAACAACATTTTCGAGCGATAGTTCTTGAAAGGTTTTTTCGTCACTGTAATTGGTAAGAAGTACTTCCATTGCCTGCCGATAATAACTGAGTGCTTCTTGATAATTACTCATTTCGGCATATATTTTCCCGATTTTTGTGTAGGTATCGCCAATAAAAGGATGGTCCTCCGACAGCATTCGGCGGTTGATATTTAAATCCTGAAAGTAGAAATCGAGGGCCTTGTTGTAAGCTTCTTTTTGTCCATAGGCCTGTCCCAGATTGGCGTATACATTAGCCAGCTCAGGGTGTCCGTCGGGAAAACGCTGTTGATAAATCTCTTTAGACTTCTGGTAGTAAGTTATGGCTTTATCATATTGTTCGATATCCGAGTGGATTGCGCCCAGGTTTTGGTAGCCGACGGCCACCTCGGGGTGATTAACGCCAAGCAGTTTTTCTTTGATTTCCAATGATTTCTTGAGGTAATTGGCCGCTTGTTCCATCTCATCCATTTCGGAATAGACTACGCCAATATTGTTATATCCGGCAGCAACCAAGCGGTGATTTTCTCCATGAAATGAGGCCAAGACATTGGTGGCATTTATCATATAATCGAGTGCCCGCTGGTAATCACTTTGATAATAGTATACCAGTGCTAGGTTATTATACAGGATGGAAAGCTCGGGATGGGGGTGTGGAAGGCGCTGCTGGTCTATTTCAAGAGCAAGCCTAAAAAATTTAAGTGCCTGTTGCTTGTCCCCCATTTTTTGATGAGCCGTGCCGCGGCCGTTATAGATCCGGCTTAGCAGTGCTTGATCTTTTAGCTCGTTACGGTGATAGCTGTTTTGGGCATTAGAAAACTGGGTTATAGCTTTTAGGTAGTTACCTTTCGATGAATAAACTTCTCCAATGCCGGTATTTATCCGGACCTTAAATATCGTGCTATTTTCAACCGAATCTGCGAGAGACAGTCCTTTTTGATACCAATTCAGTGCGGTTTGGTATTTGGCGTTGGACTCTGCCAGAACTCCCTTTTGATGATAGTAACGGAGCTTGAATATGGCATCATTGGGAAAGTGTTCCCTTGATAAGGCCCAGGCTTTTTCAAGAAAGGTTGCAGCTGCATTGAGATCGTCTTGGTCGGCCTTGTTTAGGCTGATCTGGAAAAGCGATTTACGGTGGCGTTTCAAATTTGACTGCTTCTCAAAAAAATCAGTGGCCTTTTGATAATAATAGGTAGAGGAATCATACCGGGCAGCATGCTGAAGGGAGTCTGCCTTTTGCATGAGTTGTTCACCTGGGGAGACGTCATTGACACGCTCTTGTCCCCATCCCACTAATGGGGTTAATAGCAATAAGGTAGATAAAAGAATACCCCGATAAGTGGATGCCGTTTTTGTAACAGCCATACTAAGCGGATTGGCTACAAAATACCGTACAGGCAAATGGTATCACTAAAAGTTGAAAAATAAAAACAAAAAAATGGAACAGTGATTTTACATCGGCACTTTTCGTAGGAGTAGGGGTTAGTCTTTAAACATAGAATTGACAAAAAGCTCTCGATCAAATACCTGTAGGTCTTCGATCTCTTCGCCCACCCCGATATATTTTACCGGAACATCCAGTTCGTTTGAAATTCCAATAACGATTCCGCCCTTTGCCGTGCCGTCCAGCTTGGTGAGTACAAGACCAGTGATGTCTACAAAATCGGTAAAAGCTTTGGCCTGTTGCATGGCGTTTTGTCCGGTGGATGCATCGAGCACCAGCAGTACCTCATGGGGAGCACCGTCAACCACTTTACCCATCACGCGCTTAATTTTAGCGAGCTCATTCATTAGCGATTTTTTGTTATGCAATCGTCCGGCCGTATCTACCAACGCAATATCGGCATCTTTGGCCTTGGCCGATTCTACTGTATCATATGCAACAGCGGCGGGATCGGCATTTTGTCCCTGCTGAATAATAGGGACTCCGGCGCGCTCACTCCATATCTTCAGCTGGTCTACGGCCGCCGCCCGAAAGGTATCCGCGGCACCCAGCATTACATTTTTCCCGGCTTTTTTGTAAAGATGAGCCAGCTTGCCAATGGAGGTTGTTTTGCCAACGCCATTTACGCCAACAACCATCACAATATGAGGGTTTTGGGGAAACTCGGCGTCAAATTCTGCGGGCTTATCGGGCGAATGATCTTTGAGAAGAGCAATGATTTCTTCCCGCAGGATACGCTGCAGCTCGTCACTGTTCAGATACTTGTCTTCAGCAACGCGCGCTTCAATGCGATCGATAATTTCAAGTGTGGTAGAGACTCCTACATCAGAGGTAATTAAGATCTCTTCCAGTTCGTCGAGCACAGCGGCATCTACTGTGTCTTTGCCGGCAATAGCCTTGCCGATCTTCTTCATGATGCCAGAGCGGCTTTTTTCAACTCCTTTTTCAACTTTCTCTTTTTTCTTGAGACCAATTTTTTCTAAAAAACCCATAGTGTGCGTCGAATTTGAAAACTAAAGTGTCACCCTGAATGTATTTCAGGATTTACATACATAATTGAGCAGAGCGTTTTATTTGTACGGTTAAAATAATCAGTTAAACTCCACTCCTTTGCGAATAAGGTTGAACCGGTGAAGATAATCAAAGAAGGAGTAAAACATAAGGGCTACCGAGGCTCCCATCAGCATAAAATGCACTTCTACTTCTTGCGGAAAGAAAAAGGCCGCCATCCAGTATAATCCCAGTACATTAACACTTATTTTACCCGACATAACTGCCATGGCCACCTTGCCGCGCAGGTGCTGAATAAATGCGGACCCGATGACAATGACAGCATCACGACCGACTTCGAGCAGGAAAAACCAGAGTGGGATAATATCGACATAAGTGGCGTACAGAAATAGGAAAAAAGCACAAAATTTGTCAGCAACGGGATCGAGAATTTTTCCCCATTCCGACACCTGGTTGGTTATACGAGCTACAAACCCGTCCAAATAATCAGATACAATGCCGTATATTACAAGCGCGGTAATAAGCCAGGTGATTTGTTGCCCATTGGTATAGTGCAGGTAAACGACAGGCACAACGATCAAAATGCGCGACAGCGAAATCAGGTTCGACCATGTAAATAGGTCTTGCTTAACGTCTATCTGTTTGTGATCTATGTTAAATGTTTCTGACAATGGAAACCTAATTGTTTGTTATAATTCGCGCCTACTTTGTCTTGATTGAACAGCCAAAAGATACATAAAAAAATTTCTATGTACGATTCTGATAAACTTGTTGAACATAAGCTCACCTCTCAAAAAGTATTTAGCGGACGCCTGCTCCACGTTTATTTTGATGAAGTGGCGTTGCCCGACGGTACGACTTCAACTCGGGAATGGATTAAGCATCCCGGAGCGTCGGCGGTTGTCCCCATTTTTGAAAATGGAGATGTGATGATGGTAAAGCAGTTTCGATACCCCATGGCACAAATATTTTACGAAGTGCCTGCCGGCAAAATTGATCCCGATGAAGACGCCGGCTCAACGGCACGTCGCGAGCTTCAGGAGGAAGCGGGCCTATCTTGCAAGTGCTTTCAATATATTGGGCATTATTACCCGGGTATCGGTTACTCTGACGAAATCATTCATCTTTATACTGCATGGAATATCACTTCGTTTGACCAGCAGGTAGACGATGATGAGTTTCTGGTTAAGGAGCGACTACCATTTCAAACCGCTGTTGATATGGTCCATAAAGGGGAAATATCAGACGGAAAAACAATGGTAGCTATTCTGCGTGCCTGGTATTGGTGGCAGCAAGAAGGACCCTTTCCAGTGAGTTCTTAATCCTTTTTTTCGACTCCATGTTAGATTGATCCGCCTCTTGCAATGTTATTAATCGATAATCCCCTCATCGACAGCCAGTTCGTACAGCGATTTATGTAAATTTGTATCGGCTATATCACCCCTGTTGATAAGTTCCTCAACTTCATCCCCGCGCAAAAGCAGAATGCAGCCCATTTCGTTAAGTACTTCGTCAAACTTTCGAGGATCTGCATTGGAAAGTTTTTCAAGATCTATCCCATCCGGATTTTTGGTTGTATTTACTAAGCAGTAAAAGGTGTCTTCATCACTGTCGTCGTCGCCAAATCCAAAAATTTCGAGTTTCGTGTCGTCTTTTTTGAGCATAAAAGAAGTTAGGTTTAAAATATTTTGATCTGTGGTTAAAATAAGCCTCTTTTGGATGAATACCCATTTTTGCAAGGTGATGAGCAGGGTGATCTATGTATGGCGGTCAAGGAAATCACGAGCCTTAATGAGCTCTACGATCTCATCAGTTTTTCGATTAACAATGGCAACCTGAAACAAGCTAATAATTGCCTGTTCTTCAATGCATTCAATAGTCTCATCAATTGATTCACATTCTTCCTGCTCACTAACTAAGTCGTTAATCCCCTTAACCACGTAACGGTAATTCTCGGGCTTCTTTTTTTGGGTCTTTGTACCGCCGGCGGATTCATTAAAGTATTCCCTTAAAGCCTCTTCGGTTACATACCACTTAACACCCAACTTGCGGGCCCGTATTTTTCCTTCCCTGAGATAGGCTCGGATCGTCATTTTGCTGAGCCCCAGTTGTTCATGAAGGTCATCGACGGAATAAAGAGTAAGGTTGCCAATTTGCTTGGGCATAAAGCACAAATAAAATTGATCGTTTAGTATTACATGCAGTTATTTTCCTCATCTAAACTAATAACAATTATATAATAGATAAAGTTTAAATACTATTGATTATAGATTACTTGCCTATTAGTTATGGTAAGTTAGAAACACTTGTTCTGTATAGGGTAATTCCATTATATTGTAAACAGTTGATTGAAAAAGAGCTCTGCAAACGCAGGGCTTTTCTTATTTTAACACCATTCTCAGAGCCATTTTTCTCTCCCAATTCTTCTATGTTTTATTTCTGTTATTTCGGAATGAGGACTTTCGATCTACGGTTATTACATTAACGACCTGACGAACTTAGATTAGTGTATAAGACTATGGGATCAGAAAAAACAATACGATCGTTATTGCTTGAGCAACTCGAGGGCAGAAATGCACACGTCGACTTCAATCAAGCAGTGCAGGGGTTAACCTTTAAGCAGTCCGGCATTCGTGTTGAAGGTATTCCCCATACTATTTGGGAGCTTATAGAGCATATTCGTATTGGCCAAGAGGATATCCTGGAGTTTTGCAAAAACCCGGATTACGATGCGCTCGACTGGCCCGATGATTACTGGCCCGAAAGGTCAAAGCCAGAGAGCCAGGAAGGGTTTGAGGAATCTGTACAGGCCGTTCAAGACGGTATTGCGGAGATGCGTGAGCTGATTCGAGATCCCCAAAATAATTTGCAGCATCCCTTTCCACATGGAGACGGGCAAACCCTATTCAGAGAAGCAATGCTAATTGTCGATCACAATGCCTATCATATTGGTCAAATTGTGCTCATTCGACGTTTGCTTGGCAGTTGGTAATTTATAGTTTGTTGACCATGAGAAAGATTAAAGTGAGTACGGCATGAAAGAGATTGTTCGATTTTTGCGTGAAGCTCGGATGGGCTATCTGCTTTTCACCTCTCTTATTATTTTGGGAGTTGTATTTGGTGCTTTTGAGATTATTGACCAAACTTTATTTAAGGATACATCTCAAGAAACAATGCAGTGGCTCTACTTCAGCCGCGGTGTTATTGTTTCTCTAATGCTCATGGTATGGGCGGCATGGACGGTCTATAATTACCGCGAGTACTACGAGGATCAGCTCGAAGCCACTAAAATGCGCTACAGTGACATCATTGAGCATTCGGCTGATGCGATCATTTCTATAGATAATGACAATAATATCACATCCTGGAATCAAGGAGCAGAGGATATGCTTGGCTGGCAGAGAGGGGAGATTCTCGGGAAGGAAATAAAGAAAATTGTGCCCGATGAACTTATTGAAATGAGGGAGCTGGAGTGCATTGAGTTTGGAATGAAATTCAAAGGGAATGTTAGCAATTATGAGACGGAGCGACTGACAAAAACAGGCGAAAAAAAATTGGTTAATCTGACAGAGTCCTATATCCGTAATAAAGACAATGAGATTGTGGGCAGATCTCAGATTTTACGCGACCTCACGGATATAAAGATGAAAGAGGAACAAATTCAGCAGTCTGAACGCCTGGCTACGGTGGGACATATGGCTGCCGGGGTGGCACATGAGGTGGGTAATCCGCTGACAGCAATTTCATCTCTTGTTCAGGTTTGTCAACGCAAGACGGATGACGAATTTATACAGGATCAGCTTAAAAAAGTGCGCGATCATATCCAGCGTATTAATAAAATTGTTCGCGACCTGGTGGACTTTTCTCGTCCCTCGAGCATGCAGTCTGAGAATGTTCAGATTAATGAGATTATTGAATCGGCGGTGGGCTTATTACAACATGACGCGCGCTGCAGGGATGTAGAATTTGAGATGAATTTATCTCCCCAATTACCACTTGTTTCTTGTGTACCCGATCAAATTCACCAGGTGCTGGTGAACCTCTTGCTTAATTCTGTTGATGCGATGGAAGAGGAGGATAACCCCAAGGTGACTATCGTGACGGAAGAGCAAGATGGCATGGCAAAATTAACGGTTTCAGATATCGGAAAAGGAATCAAAGAGGAGCATAAATCTCGTATTTTTGAACCGTTTTTTACAACGAAGGAAGTGGGGAGCGGAACCGGTTTGGGGCTTTCGGTTAGTCACGGTATTATCAACAAGATTGGCGGCTCTATTCAAGTGGAGTCGGACTATGGGGAAGGAACAACATTTATTATCAAACTACCGACTAAAAATTAATTTATGAACGGATCGATTTTAATTGCAGATGATGAAGACAGTATCAGGGAATCCCTGACTATTGTACTTGAGGACGAAGGCTATAACTGCACCGCGGTAAAAGATGGTAGCGAGGCTATTGATGCGATAGATAAGGCAAGCTATGATATTATAGTTACTGATCTTAAAATGCCAAATGTGAATGGCATTGAGGTACTTGAATATGCTTTGAAGCATTCGTCGGATACCTTGACTATTATTATTACGGCACACGGTACTATCGAAACGGCCATCCAGGCACTTCGGAAAGGGGCTGCCGATTATATTTTAAAGCCGCTGGAATTTGATGAGGTGCTGATCCGGATAAAAAACTTGCTGGAGCAGAAGAGCCTGGCGCAAGAAAATAAATATTTGCGTGAGCAGATCGACAAGGAGTATAACTTCAACCATATTATCGGTGAGAGTTCTGCCATGAAAGAGGTGTATAAAATGGTGGAGCGAGTCAGCCAGGCAACGAGTAATGTGCTGGTTACCGGTCAAAGTGGTACCGGAAAGGAGCTGGTGGCACGTGCCATTCACTCCAATAGCGATCGATCAAAGAAACCTTTTTTAGCTATTAACTGTGGGGCGATCCCAGAAAACCTGGTAGAGTCTGAGCTATTTGGCCACAAAAAAGGTTCTTTTACCGGGGCGAATGCTGATAAGGACGGAGTGTTTGTGGCCGCTCATGGTGGCACGGTCTTTTTGGACGAGGTGGCCGAGATCCCGTTAAATTTGCAGGTGAATTTACTTCGCGTTATCCAAGAGCGGGAAGTAAAGCCGGTGGGTTCCAATCAAATGGTCTCGTTTGATACCCGTATTATAGCGGCTACAAATAAGGATCTTGAAAAAGAGGTTGAGGAGGGCAATTTCAGGGATGATTTGTACTATCGATTAAATGTGGTTGAAATTTCACTTCCACCCTTAGAGCAGCGCAAAGAAGATATTCCTTTGCTGGCGCATCATTTTTTGCAGAAGTACAACAAGGAACTGAAACACAATCTCAAAGGGATTACCAGTGATGCCATGGGGGCCATGATGGCCTATCAGTGGAAGGGCCAGGTTCGTGAGCTTGAAAATGTAATTGAGCGGGCTGTATTATTGAGTGATGGTGATTTTCTAACGATTGAAGATCTCCCTGCATCATTTAAAAAATCATCAGGGAGCGATGACTTTGAGATGGATAGCGATAAGTTGGATGAGGCGATTAAGGTCTTTGAAAAACATCACATACAGAGCGTGTTAAAACGAACTGAAGGAAATAAATCTGAGGCGGCGCGGTTGCTGGGTATTGATCCTTCTACGCTGTATCGTAAAATGGAGCGGCTGGGCGTTAACGACTAATTATTAGTGTTACCGGTATCGTCAAGACGAACGATAACATCAAAATGGACACTTAGATCTTTACTGGCTTTGATAAGGCCTAACATAGCCGTTGGTCGTTCAATATTGTAGGTATCCATGTGGATGTGTTTGGATCCCTTTACTTGAAACCTATTTTCGCTTAACAATTTCCCCTGTACGGTGAAAGAGGTGGTATCCTGTACGCCCGCAATTTCCATAATACCTCGGGTATGAATGTTCATCCACCCGGTAGTATCATTTTCTTCATCAGTCAGGTGAGCGCTTAAAAGTTTGTAACTGATGTTGGGATGGCTGTCAGACTTTAGTGCCTCATACATATCTTTGTCCATCGCACGTTTGCCGCAACTGAGTGTCTCGACCGGTAGCGAAACCGAGATCTCAATGTCACCGTCTTTCTTCTTAACTCCGCTCAGGGAATTTGTAGATTGACTATTATTGATTCTACCGACTCCTGATAGGTTTTCGGCATTACATTGATAGCTTATCATGCCGGCTTCGCCTTCAATCCAAACCTTTCCTCCTTTTTCGATAGTGACGTTTTCTAAGAGATAAGATTGCGCCCCGCTTTGGGATATATTGGCAAGGATTAACAAGGGGGTTAGCAGCAGTAAAAACTGCCATCTAACCTTTTCCAATATAGAGGAGGACAATAGAGAGGTAGCGGGGCGCATTAATAGATTTTTATTAGGATTTACCTACATAAATCTCAAAAGGTATTGTAACCATTTCTCCGGCTTTAATAGTTCCGAGCATGGCCGATGGAGGATCAACATCGTAATCTTTCATGTTGAGTTCATATTCGCCTGTAAATTTAAATGAGCCGTCATCCTGCTTGGTGCCGGTTACAGGTAGTGTTATGGTTTTACTTGTTCCGGCGATGGTTAGATTGCCTTCTACATTGAGCTCCATAGATGTAAGAGCAGAGTCGGCATTAATCAGCTCGGCTTTATTCATTTGGAACATGATGTTGGGAAAATCATCAGACTTAAGTGCATCATATGTTCTTCGGTTCATGCCGCCTTTTCCACTTTCGATGCTTTTAACCGGGATGGTAAGTGAAAGTGATTCCACCGGATTATTCAAGGTATCGCCTTCTAATGCAGCTGTATTAAACTTAATATACGAAGTAAACTCTTCGACGTCAGAGGTCCAGTCGTGCAGAGTGGAAGTTCCCTCAACTTGTATGGTACTCTTGTCGAGTATTTCATACGAATCAGACTGTGCCAGCACATTGCCTGATATGGTAAATAAAAATATTAAAAGTGTTGTAAATAAAGATTTCATAGTGACCCCTTCTTAACTGTGGTTATTGGGTTATTATAGTTTGTCTGCTATTAATAATGCAACGATCGTTCCAAACTATCTTAGCCACTGGTATTTATTGGAAATAGGCTGTTTAAAGTATGCTGTGTACGATAGTAATGGGTAAAATTATATTTGCAAAGTGGTTCCGATAGGTAGTTTAAAAACATAAGCTTGCACTAATGCAAACTGCAGTATTACTCTTGTTGCAGCTCTGCAATTGAAAAATGAGTGATATTAAAAAATTCTTCTAAAACATGTCTTAGCATTGTTTTAGGGTTGTTTTTAATAAATTTTGAATTGATAGTAAAAGTGGTCTTGTAATTGCATTACTAATAACGATAACCGTAGTAATGCTAATCACTTTGCTTTTCATGAAGTCTCAGTCAATCCTTATTGTTGATCAGCAGGAAGTAGTGCGCGACTCTCTTCAGCTTATCCTCAGCGAAGAGGGTTTTCGTTGCTATACGTCGTGTAACGCAACAAAAGCACAAAAAGTATTGACTACGAAACCTATCGATTTAATCATTGTAGATAGCCAGCTCTTGGATCGCAACGGATTATTTTCTTTTCTCCAGGCCAGGTACCCTTCAGTCAAGATTATTGTGATGAGCTCTTATGTTGAGATTGAAGTAACGCAAAAGGCACTCATCGACGGGGCGCATGACTTTGCGATTAAGCCTCTCGATTTTAAGGAGCTGATCGACAAGATTAACTATCACCTCTCCCCCATCCGTCAATAGTATAGTAAAGTAATCGTTTTAGCAAAGCAGATCGTTTGTTTCTGAAAACAATCTTTTCCTAATGTTAGATTAGAACAATGAGGGAATACAAAGATGCCCTCCCTAAGTATTAACGATGCCTGCCTCTTTCTTGTCTTGCAAATTCAAAGTATTTGCAAGACAAGCCATAGTTATATTTTGCAGCCATGTAATTCAACCTGCTTTCAGTTAGCATAGGCTGAGAATTAGAGACATGTCAATATACTATGTTTGTTTTTCTAGGCTCTTAGAAAGCCAGTGTGGGACAGAAAAATACTGAAATATGAGGGTACAGGGCCTCTAATATTAACAGTTGGCATAGTTAGGAAGGTCTGGTATAAATAACGGAATAGATGAAGCAGTTTAACGGCAAATTGTGGGGCAGTTCTACTTCTATTTTGAGATATACCGGAGGGAAAAGAAGGCTAAAGAAATGAAGTATAGTAATCCTTATTGATGCTCTCGTTTATTAGTGCCAATATCTTATTCACCATTTTGGATATGCCCACAAATAAAAAACGGTGTTGCCGTTTCACAGGCAACACCGCATCAGGGGATCGGAACTTAGACTTAGAGATAAGTCGTTTGCTCCTATGGTTAAATTACTTCTTAGAAGCTAATTACGGCTTCAAGCATTACGCCGTCGAATTCGCCACCATCGTACTTGGTTCCAACATAGCCTTCGCCGTCATAAGATTGTGTTACATACTCAAGCTTGGCCATCACGTTTTTGGTTAAGAACCAGCCGCCGCCGATGTTGAATCGATCAATTTCAATATCGCCGCTCGTCATTTCTCCGTCAACGAGGTTGTAGCGAAGTCCGAGATAGAAGTCTTCATTGGCTCCAAAGCGATAGAGTGCTTCTGCACCATACTGGTTGAAGGTACGGCTATCGTTGCCTTTGATATTTCCAGTAGTGTTTTCGTACACACCGTAGAATTCGAGGCCGCCAAACTTAACAAAGGGGTTCAGCATAAAGGCAGTCATTTCTCCAGCAGCTGGTGGTTGTCCATAGCCAGGGGTAAAGCTTGGAGCAAAACGTCCACTTCTGAAACCATCATCCATTACAGAGTAGTAACGAGAACCGGCACGGTCTCCACTGTACAGATAGATAGAAGGAGATTGTGAAACATTAAGAATAGATGCACTTAAGCGGAAACGTGTGGTTTCGTTCATTTTCTTATCATAAGCTAACTTACCATAAACAGTAGCATGGGTTTTAATATCACCAGCCACAACGCTTTGGTTTAGTTTACCATTGCTAACTCCGAACATTCCCATCCATCCGTTACTGTAGTAGTAAATCTCACCGGCTACCTCAGTCGTAAAGGAGTCCATGATGTAGTTTCCTACGAATGGATTGTGAATAGCAGCAGCGTTATCGGTACGACGGAAATGGTTGTCACCATAATTGAGCTCCATGTGACCAACTTTAATACGCAGCTTGTCCATGAGGCCAGAAAGTAGTCCTTCAGAAATGAAGTCAAGACGATCTACCTGCATATATCCACTTTTGACATAGGCCTCAGTGTGATGTTGCGAGGTCAAATACGTACGTAAGTGCATGCGAAGGCCGCTTGCAAGTGCTACGTCAAGATCTAAGTTTGAAGTAGCAAGGTTAAAGTTATTTTCCAATTCTGGAAGTGTTCCCAAATCGTTGTCTTGAGAAAGTGCTTGGAATTGTAGCGTATTAGCGCCGCCGATGCGGACATTTACGCCGTCAAATTCAACGTCTGTTTCAAAGGGTGCCTCAAACTGGTTTAGCCCGGTTTGATCAGGATTGGTATAATATTGTAGATCCCGATCGAATTGAGCAGAAGCCATTCCGACAACCCCGAAGATTAAAAGTAATACCAAGCTCATCGACTTGGTTATGTGTTGTAACGTCTTCATAATAGAACCTCTGGTTAGTTTATGGTTTAGAAGATTATGTTGTTTTTGTGGTTCGTTAGATAGAGTTACAAGATCTGTTCCAAAAGGGAATTTTTTCTAACATTATTACTATTAATCTTCAAAATAGGCGTTTAGATGTCCTAAAGGGCAAAAATAAGGGATGATTTTTTTTGATATACGAGGAGGATTAAGGATAGGATTTCAATCTATTGCATTACTGCATTAGCTTTCCTCTTCTATGCTTGCAGTTGTGCATAAGGTCAAAAATCTCTGTTTTAGCGTGTTGCTGAGGGCTTCAAAACCAAAAAGTATTAACATTAAACTATATTTTTATAAGTTTGTGTGCTTCAACCTTAATTAAAAGGAGGTTTGGTTATGTTTTCTAAAATAGGTCGTTATTTATATGCGTTGCCATTTGGTGTATTTGGAATCTTACATTTTGTGAATGCAGGTCAAATGGCGGGTATGGTGCCCATTACGGGAGGAGTATTCTGGGTGTACCTAACGGGATTGGCGATGCTGGCTGCCTGCATAAGCATTGTGATTGAACGGAAGGCTCGGTTAGCTACTATCTTGCTGGGGATTATGTTGCTTGTTTTTGTGTTAAGTATACATTTGCCGGCTGTCATTGGCGGTGAGATGCAATCCAGCATGCCCAACCTGCTTAAAGATTTAGCATTGGCAGGGGGAGCATGGTTTATTGCCGGCCAAACAGAAGAGGAGGTAACGGACGAGATCTAATAAGGAGAAATACGTATCCAAGAAATAAAAGCCCGATGGCATTCTCCATCGGGCTTTTATAATAATTAGGTGAATTGTTATGCTTTTACCGGCTCAACTTTTTCACCGGCCATCCATGAGGGTACCCAACTTTGTGATCTGATGTTTGACAGTAAGCTTTCTGCGGAAACATATACCACAGGAATAAATACCAGGGTAATAAGCGTTGAAGCCGTTAAGCCTCCAATAACCACTCGAGCCAAAGAAGCCTGGATTTCTGCCCCGGAGCCTATGCCGAAGGAGAGCGGTAAAAGGCCCAAAATAGTAGTGAGCGTAGTCATCAGGATGGGGCGCAGTCGTAATCTGCCGGATTCAATGACCGCTTCCCGGACACCCATATTGTGTTCTCTTCGCATTAAATTAATGTAGTCCACCAATACAATGGCATTATTTACTACAATTCCTATCAGCATTACTACACCCATCATGCTTTGCATGTTAATAGTTGTGCCGGTGATCATAAGTGTTGGAACCACCCCGATAATAGCAAGGGGAACTGAAAACATAACAACCAGCGGATCAAAGAATCGTTCAAATTGGGCTGCCATCACCATATAAATAAGTATCAGTGCCATAAAAATTGAAAGCTGAAAGTCGGCAGCTGCTTTTTGCTGTTCTTCATATTCGCCGCCATAGACAATGGAAAACCCTTCGGGCAGTTGCATGTCGGAAAGCTTAGCCTGAATTTTTTCGACGGCTTCGCCAAGGGCCACGCCGCTTTCAAGATTAGCCGATATGTATGACACCCGTTGACTGTTTACACGGTTGATGTCAGTAGGTCCGCGACCTTTGGATTGGGAAACGACTGCGGTTACGGGCAATACTTGTCCATTAGCTGTACGTATTGAAATATTCTCCAGATCTTTGGTACTAAGGCGATCTTCCGGTTGCAGGCGGACACGGATAGGAAATTCATCACCTCCTTCCCTGAAGGTGCCGGCCCGACTACCTCCCACATTTGTTTGGATCACCCGGGCCACGCCACTCACGGTGAGACCCAAATCGGCAATTTTATCGCGATCAAAGATCAGGTTCTGTTCCGGCCGGCCTTCACGCCGATCGGTACGAACTCCCGTAACTTCGGGGATTTCTTCCATTCGTCTTTTAATATCTTCGGAAAGCGTTTTGGCTTGTTCTAAATCATATCCGCGGAGCTGGAGCTCAACTGCTTCTCCGCCGCCCGATCCAAAAATGCGCCGTAAAATCCACAGCCCGGATTGAGCACTTACGCGGATGTCACCACCGGGTACCGTTCCGGCAACGTTTTCTCGAATTTGATCGGCTATTTTAGATGTGCTCATGGAGCGCTCCGAGGCGTCAACCATAGCAATTTCAACCTCAGCCCGTCCGTCACGAACATCTGTTGTAATATGTTCCACATCATCCATAGGTAGGTGAGCACGTACCACCGTTTCTAACTCTTTAAGATACTCGTTTTGTACGGCGATGTTAGTGCCTTCAGCCATCATAAAGTCTACGTCAATTTCATCGGCATCTGATTGAGGAGCCAACTCTACAGGAATTAGGGGTACAAGGAACACCGATCCAAGTACCAATACGCCGGTAATGGTATAAACAGCTGTTTTATGTTGAAGGGTATAATCGATGAAGTCGGTATATCGTTGTTCTAAAGCGGCGAATGTCCGCTGGAACCAACTCTTTTTTGTGGCTTTTTCTGAGTTATCAGGTTGGACCGTCAAAAACTTACTACATAGCATGGGTACCAGGGTAAGGGCCACAAACAGGGAGCAGAACAGCGCAAAAACAACGACCAGTGCAAGCTCTTGAAAAATACTGCCCGATATGGTTTGCATAAATACCACCGGCAAAAATATAACCGATGTAGTGATCGTAGAGGCTACAATGGCTCCACCAACCTCGCGGGTACCAACCAGCGCGCTGGCTTTTAAGTCTTTACCGCGTTCCTCCCTGAGCCTTATGATGTTTTCGAGTACCACAATGGCGTTGTCAACAATCAGGCCCACCCCCAGGGCAAGTCCGCCAAAGCTCATTTGGTTAAGCGTTAAGCCGTTAAAATAAAGAAGCCCAAAGGTTGCAATAATAGATATGGGGATGGCAAGCGATATGATAAATGTTGACGAACCGTTTCGTAAAAAAAGATAGAGTACCACAATGGCCAGTAACGCCCCCCAAATGGCCGAACTTTGAACGTTGTCAATAGAATTTTGAATAAACTCACTTTGATCGGTGGTAACGAACAGGTTCATATCTCGTCGTTCGCTGTTCACCTTGTCAATTTCCTGTCGAATATCTTCGGCGACGGCAACCGTGTTGGCCCCTGTTTGCTTACGGATTCCGAAGCGTACCATCGGTTTTTTGTCGATGGTCACAAGCCGGTTAAGGTCTTCATATCCCCACCGTACTTCAGCCACATCCTTAACACGAATAGGTTTGCCATCCACCATCCGAATAATAGTATTGGCAATCTGATCAATATTCTCATATTCACCGAGGGTACGGACATAAAGCTGCTGCACACCGGAATTCACATTCCCGCCCGGCAGATTAATATTCTCACTGGCAATGGCCTGCTGTACCTCCGCTGATGAGAGACCACTTGCAATCAGCCTATCTCGCTTTATTTCCACATGGACTTCTCGGTATACTCCGCCCCAGATGTCAATCGAGCCTACCCCGGGTACCTGCTCAAAGCGCTTGGTTACTTCGCGATCAAGAATTTGGGTGAGCTCCTGCAGGTTCATATCGGAGTTCGCTCCGACGATAACAATCGGGAAGTTATTGGGATCAAATTTCCAGATGCGGGGCGGCTCGGCTTCGGGAGGAAGCTCATCGCGCACCCGGTCTAATGCGGCGCGGATATCGTTTGCTGCAACATCAATGTCAGTACCTTGAGCAAACTCCAGCGTTACCCTACTACGTCCTTCGGATGAACTCGAACGGACCCGTTCTACACCCGGTACTCCGGCAATAGTATTTTCAATGCGCTGGGTGATGATGGTTTCAATTTCTTCGGGCCCCACATTAGGATATTCCGTGGCTACGGTAAGCTGCGGATATTCAACCGGTGGCAATAAATCGACCGGTAAAAATCGGAATGACATAACTCCCAATACGATGATGATGAGGAAAAGCATCGTGGTGGCGATGGGGCGTTCTACAGCGGTTTTAGTAATCTTCATGGCGGTAAGTAATCAGGTATAAATTTATTGAATCGAGGAGGGATTGATATCGGTTTGACGATCCAGAACGCGTTGTAATAGATCTTGACGCTGCAACCCCTGTAGCGCTATAATTCGTTCCCAAGAGCTGGTGCGAATACGGGCTTGCTGGCTTCCCGGTGATAACAAATTTTGTCCAACGGTAATAACCCAGTTACCGGGTTCAATTCCTGCAACTCCCACTTCCATGCGACCGGTCGCAATTACATCAATTGTTTTGAACTGTACTTCAGTGGGTTCTGTAAGAGGTGGAGGATTTTGGGGGTCAACCTGTTCGGTTGGTTGTACCTCTGATCCTAAAGAAGTTGCTACAAAAACGCCCTCTTTGCCTGAATTGGGATCGGTATAAATTGCGCTGGTGGGTACTAAGGTAGCGCGTTCACTTTGGCCATATAGAATATCAACGGGCACAAACATTCCGGGGCGCAATTTGTTATCTGTATTTCGAACATCAATTTCTCCTTCGGTGCTTCGAGTTACGTTATTTAGGAATGGAGAAATACGTGAAAGTTTAGCTTCGAGATAGTCACTATTATTAGCATTGGAACCGGTATAGATATGTGCAGTTTGTCCAACCTCAATATCGTCGAGCATCTGGTCGGTCAAGACCACTTCCACACGTAAGTTATTTAGATCACCAATAGTAAAAAGTTGTGTGCTGCTATTCACCTGCATGCCGGTTTCGGCATTGCGCTGACCTACGGTTCCCGATATGGGTGCTTCAATGACTGTCCTTGAAAGCAAATCCTGTTGTTCTTGAAGACTTGATTTCGCCTGTTCCAACTGGGCCTCCGCTAAATCTACATCGGCTTCGGCAGACGACATTTGGGCTTGCAGTGTTTCCATTTCAAGTTCGCTCGAGAGCTGTTGATCACTAAGTTGTTTCGTTCGCTTGTACTGTGCCTCGAGTTCGTTATATCGAGCACGTGCTTGTTTGAGACGTGCTTCATTAATCCGCAAATTTGCACGGGCTTGCTGTACCTGTTCCCGGTATTGGTTATCCTCGAGGGAAACGATAGGAGCTCCCTTTTCCACATATTCGCCATTTTGCACATGGACGGCAGCGATTTTTCCGGAAATTTCGGGATAAAGCGAAACTTGGTTTTTAGCATATACCGTTCCGCTCAATCGTTCTGAAAGGGGAAGAGCCCCGTAACGAGCTCTTACTGCTTCAACGGACGGCGTTGTGGATGACGAATTATTTACTGATGGATTATTTTCATTGCTATCTTCCGAGCAGGAAATGACCAGGCTTGAGGCAAGCACCAACAATGATAAATAGCATACTTTTTGAAATAAGGAAAGCTTCATGGATTTTAAATAATATTCAGGATTAAGAATCGTACCTATACAATCGAAAAATTAACCGAAAGGTTCATGATAAAATGTAATAGGATGTTATACTTTATGAATGGATCTTAAAATACAACTCGATTCTGAAGCAAAGTTGAACTTTTAAATGCTCCTATCCGTTCCGAGATATTTGGTATAGGGAATTACTGAATATTTCATAATAACAACTATTAAAAGCTAAATGGATACCGTTACACAAATTACGCTTGGTGCTGCAGTAGGAGAAGCCCTGTTGGGAAAGAAAGTAGGAAATAAGGCGGCGCTCTTTGGCGCGGCATTTGGCGTATTGCCCGACCTTGATGTGCTCGCTTCACCCTTTGTTTCAGAAGTACAGGCACTAGCTATTCATCGTGGGATTACGCATTCACTTTTTTTCTGTGTGGTGGCTGCTCCTTTATTTGGATGGTTATTACAGCGGTATCAAAAAAGCGATACGACATGGAAAGACTGGTCGGTGCTCGTTTTCTTGGTTTTTCTAACCCATATTTTTATAGATGTATGTACGAGCTATGGCACCCAGGTTTTTCAACCATTTAGCAATTACTCACTCAGCTTTAACTCTATTTTTATTATTGATCCTTTTTATACGCTTCCCTTGTTACTGGGATTGATAATTGCCCTTATTCTTAACAGAGAGTCTCATAATCGGAGGTGGGCTAACTGGTTAGGTATTGGCCTAAGTTCGGTGTACCTGTTTTTAGGTTTTGGGGTTAAGCATCATATAAATGAGGTGTTTGAGAAAAACTTTGTACAGCAGCAGATTAATCCAGAGCAATATATGACCACCCCGTCCCCATTGAATATTTTTCTATGGACAGGCTATGCCGAAGCCAATGATACCCTCTATGCCGGGCTGTATTCAATCTTTGACGAAGATGATGAAATCAATTTTCAAGCAGTTCCTCAAAATAAGAAGCTGCTGCAGCCGTATCGCAATCAGCTTCCTGTTGAGCGACTCATTTGGTTTTCACGCGGATACTATGCGGCTGAGATAAAGCCTGAAGGGCTGATTGTTCACGATCTTCGATTTGGGCGATCAGATTTATGGCTTACTGATGACTCTGCCCCGTTTGTTTGGAACTATAAACTTAGATTTAACAGCGATTCAACCAAGGTTACGGGCTTTAAACAATTCGAACCCAGCTTTGATATGCGAGCTGATATGTGGGACCGTTTGTACAATCGTATTTTGGGAAACTGAACACTCAGTTCTTTTCTGTACTGTCGTTTGGTACAAAGTCCAATACAAGAGAGTTCATGCAGTAACGCTTGCCTGTTGGCGGCGGCCCGTCATTAAAGATATGTCCAAGGTGTGAGTTGCAGCGTCCGCAAAGTACCTCCGTGCGCTGCATTCCGTGTGAGTTATCGGGTTTAAATTTGACGCTGTTTAATCCCACCGGTTCAAAAAAGCTGGGCCAGCCGCAATGACTCATGTATTTTGCTTCCGATTCAAAGAGCTTGTTACCACATACTGCGCAATGATATGTGCCTTTGCCTTTATAATCCCAGTATTTGCCGGAGTATTCTCGTTCGGTGCCCTTTTCACGAGCAATATGATAGACTTTGGGTTTGAGAATCTTCTTCCAAACCGAGTCGGGGAGATTTAGTTTGGTTGTGTCCGTCCGGGAATAATAGGGATTATAGGGCTTGATCTCCGAAGAATTTTTCGCTACTTCGGGATTGGTAGTACTACTTTTTTCTTGTTGTGCATGGCAGCTTGTTAGGGGTAAAAGAACAATAAATATGAGGACTGATAGAATTCTCATGGGCCGCGGGACTTATTTCTTGTTATACAGCAGTAACATCAGAAGCTAATGGATCATTCGTAATAAAAACTGGCGCAAGCCTGATAGGCCGCGCCAGTAAAATAGCATTAAATAAAATTGCAATTAGTATTCGGGTAATTGACTATGATTCTTCATCCGAGTCGTTAGAATCGTCATTGATCTGAGGTATATCTACGCCCGACATATCTTTAAAGACTTCGAGCATTTCCATTGGTAGCGGCATAAAGGCAAAAGTAGCATTCTCTTCGCTGATGTCGCTCATGGTTTGCAGGAATCGTAGTTGTAGTGCCATTGGGGCTTCTCTCATCATGGTAGCCGCTTCGACTAGTCGTTCAGCTGCTTGGAATTCACCCTCGGCATTAATCACTTTTGCTCGACGATCGCGCTCAGTTTCGGCCTGACGAGCCATAGCACGCTTCATGTTTTCGGGAAGTACTACATCGCGAACTTCTACGGAAACAACCTTAATTCCCCATGGATCAGTCTGGCGGTCAATAATTTCCTGTATGTTCTTATTTACTTTATCGCGCTCGGCCAGCAATTCGTCCAGTTCTACCTGTCCCACAATACTTCGCAAGGTTGTTTGTGCCAGCATCGAAGTGGCGTGGATATATTTCTCTACCTGTATGGTGGCTGCTTCGGCATCGATAACGCGGAAAAAGGTAATAGCATCAACGTGTACCGTAACGTTATCTTTGGTGATAACCTCCTGTCGATCTACGTTGATCGTTAACACCCGAAGGTCAACGCGCTCAATTTTATCGATGAAGGGGATCAACATGATAAGTCCCGGTCCCTTGGTTTTATGAAATTTACCAAGCCGAAAGACAACAGCACGTTCATACTCTCGAAGTATTTTAAAAATCTGCGGCAACAGTATTGCTGCTAAAACAGCAATAGTGATGATCCACGTTATCATATCAAAAAATTGAGTCGAACTTTCCATAAGCTTCTTGTTTAGGGATTAGTAATAGCTGTTAAAATATTGCTATCCGTTATTAGTATTTGGTGACTTTGATAGAGGTCTTACTTTCATTTTAAGTCCTTGGATCTCGGTAATCTCACATAGTTCTCCTTCTTCGATCGTACTTTCATCGCTAACTGCATCCCAGTATTCTCCGTTCACGAAAACCTTTCCGTTGCTATTGTCAATCCTGTCAACCACTTCAGCTTGCTTGCCGATCATTGAACTTTTACCTGTTTTGCTATCGGTAAACTGTGCTCGAATTCCTTCAGTGACAATCCAGATAAAAAAGAGAGCTGTTAAGATGGTGGCTGGGACAAGCCATGCCCATGAAAGCTCCATAGATTCGGGTAAATCCTGGAAAAGCATAAGTGCTCCCAGGAAGAAAGATACAGAGCCGCCAGCTATGAGTAATCCAAAGGTAGGGGTAAAAGCTTCGGCAACAAATAAGATTATGGCTAACCCTATAAGTGCAAATCCGGCAATATTTATAGGCATGGCTGCAGAGGCATATAGTACAAGCACAAGGGCGATAACCCCGGCTACTCCGGGTACAATGGCACCCGGATTTGTCACCTCACCGATAATGCCATAAATGGCAATCATCGTGAGAATGAGCATTACCTCGGGGCGCATGATAAAGCTAAAGAATTTTTCGGCAAAGTTTGTTGGTACTTCTTTTATAGTTGCATTATTTGTTACCAACGTATCTCCATTGAATGTACGGCCATCTATATTTTTGAGCAGCTCATCTGTATCAGAGGCAATGAGATCGATTACGTTGAGCTCGAGGGCTTCTTCTGCTGTAATTGACTCTCCGTCTCGAACAGCAGATCTGGCCCAATCAGCATTACGGTCACGCCGATTAGCGATGCTCTCAATAAAGCTTTCGGAGTAATTGAAAATCTTTTTCTGCATGACCGTATCAGATTGTCCTCCCCCCATCTGCACGGGAGACGCGGCACCTATGGTAGTTGTAGGAGCCATTGCTGCTACATGGGCGGCCATGGTGATAAATGTCCCGGCACTGGCAGCACGCGCACCCTCGGGTGCAACATATACAATAATTGGCAGGTCGTCGGATTCAAGAAAAGACTGGACGATATTCTTTGTGGATTCTAACAGTCCGCCGGGGGTATCGAGCTTAATAATAAGGGCTTCAGCACCTTGTTCATGCGCCGTCTTTATTCCCCGATTGATATAATTGGTTGTGGTAGGAGAAATTGATCCTTCTACCGAGATCATGGTTACGATCGGTCGGGAGCTTGCCTGTTGAACGGAGTCGGTGACAGTTGTATCAGGTTGAGCTGAAACTCCCGTTGTGAAAAAAGCAAAGAATGTGATAATAATTAGCTGTTTCATGCTGTTAAGTTATCAAAAAGGATATTGGAAACAATACAAGTAAATAATTTATAATGATGTTGAAAAATAAGTAGCCAATATTTAGTTGTTTGGATGCATATAGTTAAGCATCTATCATTTATCAGTCAGCATGTGGTTCTTTTAGCAGCAGTTGGTACTAACCATCCAATTAATAGCTTGCTCTTTCCCGAAGTAACGGTTAGCTTCAAGTAAACACACTAACTAACTATTTAGTTCTATGAGTAAGCAGTCGAAGGATACCCGGCAGGAAATTATTGAGGCGGCCCGTAACGAGTTTTTGACGCATGGATTTGAGGGGGCTCGACTCCATAATATTGCCGATCAGATCGGAGTAACCAAAGCGATGATCCATTATTATTTTAATACGAAAAAAGAACTTTTTGAGCATGTATATAGGCAATCGGTGCAGGTAATATTTGAAGATCTGAATGATCTTCTATCAAAGGATGTCTCGCTGTTTAAAAAGATAGAGTTACTCATCGAAAACAGTTTGCAAAAAGCAGATCAAAACCCCCGGGTTTTGGCTTTTGTAATTACGGAAATAAGTAGAAAGTCAGATTGGCTGCAGCCTATCTTTGAGGAACAGGTGGAGCTACAGGTTAAAGCTTTTGAGGAAGAGTTGACGGATGCTGCGGCAAATTATGAAATTGCATCCGTAAGTGTTCAGGATTTACTCATGAACATTTTTGCACTTTGCTATTATCCTGTTGTTGCAGGTCCTATACACCAGTCGTTGTTTGGGATGGATAGTAGTGTATCGGGAAACGGGTTTTCACAGGAAAGGAAGGGGGTAATTTTAGATACGATCCTAAATTGGCTTACTGCATAAAGTCATTTTATTAGTCGAAAAATTAACACACTCTAACCGATATTTATTCAAAGGTTTATGTATGTTTGAACTACAAAGGATTTGAAAGAAAAGCGCGGATCTGATATCTCAGACCGGAATTTAATACGGCTATAATGGGCGTCCAAATAACCCGTTTGCTTGCAGCTGTTATGTTTACCGACATTGTCGGTTACACAGCTATGATGCAGGAAGACGAAGATAAAGCGAATAGAAAAAAGGAGCGGCATCGCCGGGTGCTGAACGAGAGAGCTACAGCATTTGACGGGCAGGTACTTCACTACTACGGCGACGGAGCCCTCACTATTTTTAACAGTGCTTATAATGCTGTTATGTGTGCCATTAAAATTCAGAATGATTTGGCTGATCCCTATTTACCACTCCGCATTGGGCTGCATATGGGAGATATCGCTTACAATGATGAAGATGCTTATGGAGATGCGGTAAATATTGCTTCCCGGTTGGAACCACTGGCTATTTCAGGGGGCATTTTGATTTCCCAGAAAGTACATGATGAAGTTAAAAATCACCGGGATATAAGGACCAAGGAGCTGGGAACCTTTGAACTGAAGAATGTAAAGTATCCCATTTCAATTTTTGGCGTAACGAATGAGGGGATTAATGTACCAACGGCGCGAGAGATTAAAGCCAAAAGTGGTCGGATTACAAATCGATTGGCCGTATTGCCCTTTGTGAATATGAGTGATGAGAAGGGCTTCGAATATTTTAGTGATGGCCTTACCGAAGAAGTGATTAACGGACTAACCAAAATGGAGCGGCTTGATGTTACTTCCCGAACCTCGGCCTTTGCTTATAAGGGGCGAAATGTAGATATACGAACGATTGGTGAAGAATTAATGGTGAGTCATATCTTGGAAGGAAGTGTACGAAAAAACAAGGATAAAATTCGTGTTACGGCGCAGCTTATTGAAACAGGAGGGGGATTCCATTTATGGTCAGAAACCTATGAACATCATTTGAAGGATATTTTTGAGATTCAGGATGGAATTTCTCAAGAGATATTGAAGAAAGTTCAAAAAGGTTTTGCAGGAGAAGATTTAAGACCGGAGCCAAAGAAAAATACAAGGCCCATTAGAAAAGGAGATTACGAACGTTATTTAGAAGGAACTTTTGAGTTGCAAAAGTATTCCATCGCTTCGGTTCGCAAAGCCATGAAAAACTTTAACATGGCTGTTGAAAAAAATGCGGGAAATGAAAACTCTCGAACGGCGCTGGCCAAGAGTTTTTTGTTTTTTGGAATACTGGGACAAATGGCGCCCCAGCGAGCTTACAAAAAAGCGGCAGAAAATATAAATGAGGTATTAAAGCATAGTCCTAATAATCCGTTAGCCTTAGGCATAAAAGCCCTTATTGAGGTATTGTTAAACCACAACTATGAGGCTGCTCAAAAACAGTTTGATCGGGCTTTTGATATAAATCCCGATAGCTCGGAGCTTTGTTACTGTTACTTTTTGCTTTTAAATATGATCGGACAAAACGAAAGTAGCTTATCGTGGATTGAGCAAGCATTAACTTTGGAGCCTGCAAACATTTTATTTAACTCTGAACTTGCCCGAGCTTACTATAATGTGGGTCGCTATGCTGATGCCCAAGAACAGTTTGATTATACTCTGGAGCTGGACGCAACATTTTTGCCGGCTATAGAGGGACGGGGATGGAATTATGTTGCAATGGAGAAGCTTAAGAAGGCACACTATGAATTTGAGCAGTATCAAAAGCTTGTTTTCCAGGAGCAAAAAAATATTCCCCATCTAATATACATTGCTGCTCGTCTTGGTATGGATGATACGGCCAACCATTTTTTAGAAATGTTGCAGCTTGGCGAAGTTGATGATACTTATATCCCCACCCCGGTGGATATTGCCTTAGTATATTTGGGAATGGAGAAATATGATGAAGTATTTTTCCATTTACAGCGTGCGGCTGATGACAAAATAGGGAAGCTCTATTTTATATTGTCAGATCCTATATGGAGTGACATAAGAAATGATTCCCGATTTGATTCGCTATTGCGTGAATTAGAGATACCGGATGCTCGGGAAATAGATTTTTTAGAAACAGTAGAGTAGCTGTTATTCCAGCAAATTAATCTTTTCTCGAAGTACCGATAAAATCAGATCAATATCTTCTAAATGTGTTCGAAAGTTGAGTACGGCCAGCCTTAGGTATATAGTTCCGTTAAGATGGGTAGAGGATAAGAAAACACGACCATCGCGGTGAATTTCATTAACGAGCTTTTTATTGAATGTATTAGGATCTCCGGAGTCGGGCACATATCTAAAAAATGCTACTGAAAGTTCAGGATCCGGACCGACTTCGATGCCGTCAATATCCTGTATCTTATCGTAAAAATATCGGGTTAGTAATAATTTCTCTTCCAGTGCAGCGCGGAATGGCTGAACGCCAAAAAGCTGGAGCGGCAGCCACATCCGCAGGCCGCGAAAATGCTTTGAAAGCTCAGGCGATAGGTCAGCAGGCGATGCTTCTTGGGTGGCTTTATAGGTGTCTTGTAAATAGTTGGCCGACATGTGCTGCGAATCGTAGAGTTTCTTACCGTCTTTGACGAGCAGTGCTCCTGACCCATAGGGCAGGAATAATCCTTTGTGGGGATCGATGGTGGCCGAGTCTGATTTTTCTATGCCGCTCATTACCTCTTTGCCGTGATCGGTGAGCAGGAAAAAGCCTCCGTATGCTGCATCTACATGGAACCAGATATTATGTCGGTTGGCAATGTCTCCAATTTTGTTGAGAGGATCGACGGCACCGAGATCAGTGGTGCCGGCAGATGCGAAGATGGTCAGCGGAATTAAGCCGTCTTTTCGATCGGCCTTAATCTGTTCTTCGAGTGCATCAGTTTTCATTCGAAAACGGCTATCCATAGGGATGGTCCGAAGGGTGGCTTCCCGCAAGCCGGCGAACTTGATAGCTTTTACTACACAGTGATGAACTTGTTGGGTAGTATAAATTACTGATTGGCTAAAATCTTTGGCTTTAATATCTGAATCATCCCGCGCAGCAACCAGTGCTATAAGATTAGCAATCGAACCGCCGGATGTTAGGTTTCCTGATGCTCTCTTGGGGTAACCGATGAGATCATTCATCCAGCGGATACACATGTTCTCAATGCGTACAGCGCCAGGAGATGAAAAGAAGACGCCGGTATAGCGATTAGTGACGGCCGCCAGGTAATCAGCAATGGCTGAGGGGTAGAGTCCGCCACCCGGAATATAGCCAGCATGTTTTCCCGAGGCGGGGTTTAGGCCTGGCTTGTCGACTTCTGATTTTAAAACTGCTAACAGGTGATCAAAATCTTTCGGTTTCTCCTCAAAGGGGAGTTCGTATACGCCTTTACCCATGGATTCGGAATCCACATAAGCAGGTTTTTGGGCAAGGGATGACAAAAAGTCTTCGCCGTAATCAGTGGCTTGCTTTAATAATGATTTTCGCTCTTTTGTCGAAGTTTCAAGTTTACGGGCTTGCTGCTCGAGTTCTTTTATATGTTGCTCCATGAATAGAGATTGCAGTACAAAGTTTTAATTAAGAGTAGCCACAAAATAATAAAAGCCGCGGCCAACTGAATGACCGCGACTTCCCAAAATCAAAAAGTGATATATGTTAGCTTACATCGGTGCCTGTGAGGCGATAGCCTTCGCTGCGCCATCCTGCTAAGCCTTCTTCAAAGTCCCAAACATTATTGTAGCCCATCTCTGTGAGCTTTTCGGTAAGTTTGGTTGAGGCGTCACAATCCGAATTGGCGCAGTAGACTACAATATCCTGATCCTTATCAGGAATTACATTTGTTGCGCATTCGAGGTTATGTTCCGTAATGTTGATAGAACCCGGAATGCGCTTCGCCTCAAAGGCTTCCTCCGACAACGCATTGATCAAAACAGGACGATTCTCGCTCGTCATGCGATCGTGAAGATCTGTTGCAGATATACGTTGCATCGTAAGTGGCATAGTGATCACCTCTGTAGATTTGGTTCCATATTTGTTCGCACAAATACAGCATTATTTAACAATATGAGAGGCATTTGCCATTCCATTGAATAGATAACCTATGTCACATTTTCCCGACACTTTTTTTGAAGAAATATTGTTTATGAAACTAAAACAAAGCAACAATTTTTACGTTTAACAGATAGAAAAAATAAACTGCAAATTTCCAACAATTGATATGAATAGAAATAGTTTGCGAACGGTTTTCTTAATGACTCTCGCTGCCGTGCTTTTTATGCTGGTAGGACAGGTTTTGGGCGGATCTACGGGTCTAATTATTGCTTTTGTATTTGCGATGGCAATGAACTTTTTCAGCTACTGGAAATCGGATAAGATGGTGCTTCGGATGTACGATGCGCATCCGGTGGATCGAAGTTCACACCCTGCATTGTATAATATGATCGAAGAACTTTCGCGCAAGGCAGACCTGCCAATACCAGCGGTGTACGTCATTCCCCAGAACCAGCCCAACGCCTTTGCAACGGGACGCAATCCTGAAAACGCAGCGGTAGCCGTTACAGAAGGTATTATGCAGGCCCTTAATGAGGATGAACTCCGGGCGGTCATAGCACATGAGCTAGCCCATATCCAAAATCGTGATATACTCACACAGACCATTGTAACGACAGTTGTTAGTGCCCTAACGATGTTGGCGCAGTTTGCATATTTCATCCCAATAGGCGGGAGTGATCAGGGATCAAATCCGTTTGTGGCACTTATTGTCTTGATTACGGCTCCTATTGCTGCAACAATGTTACAGGCTGCAATTAGCAGAACGCGCGAATACGAAGCCGACCGCGTAGGGGCAGAAATATGCGGTCAGCCACGGCAGCTTGCATCAGCATTGCAGCGTATCGAAAAAGCAGCTGAGCAAATTCCAATGAATGTGTCGGATACGGCCATGCGATCTACATCGCATATGTTTCCGGTGAATCCATTTAGTGGAGGAAATTTTATGAGCCTGTTTTCTACGCATCCTGAAACCGAAGATCGCATAGAGCGGTTAATGCATATGCAGCGCACCGGGGAATACCTATTTGAATAAGATTAAGTATCTACGGTATCAGAAATAACGTATATGAGCCCCCTTTGGAGAAAGGAGATGCTGGGGAATTAAAAACCTCTTGAAATAAAAAATGTCCGGCACTACGAAAGTACCGGACATTTACAAGTATCTACTTGTGTTACCTTCTATTCTTCTTCCTTATACTGCTTGTCATAAGCGTTTTTGATGCGCTGGTTCATGTGACGCTTATAATTTTCGTATTCGTATTTACGGATCGTAAACTCGGAGTGAAAGTTCCCGTCGTTACAATCTACCTTTAGTTTATTGGGATGATCCGTTTCACTTATTTCAACGGCAATATCGCCAAGTTTATACGATTCAATCACAGAGCTCATAGATTCGATTTATGTTGTTTACACAAAGATAACCACTCCAGAGCTTAATTTGAATCACAATTAACTTAATTACATATCTCCCATTCCTTCTTCAGGGCCATTCCCACCTGGTCCTCGATCTCTTCGTTGTTGCTGCTCGCGTTCTCCAAAGAAGTATTGGAAGCTAATAGTAGCGGAGCGCGAAGACCAGCTGAATTCTCGCTGTGTATAGAAGTCTGTAGCAGGATTCCCGTCAGTATCAGCGGTATAGTTAAAGTTCTGGGAATCGAGCAGATCTCTGATGTTTAGCGTAACTTTAGCTTTGCCATCCATAAGATCTTTGGAAAGCCCGGTATCCATCATTGTCATCCCTTCGCGACGACCCTGTGTAGTTTCATTAGGCCCGCGGTAGCGCATGGATGCTTGATAGTTCAAGCCATCGACAATTTCCCACCGTAGACGCATGCGTGCCCGGAAATTTTCTGATTCACTGCTGAATACTTGGTCTTGGTAGGTGCCTTCTGAGTTAGATCGAAACAGGTTCGCATTAGCAGTAAGATTCAGCCGATCAGCTATTTCCTGGTCGGCCGAAAACTCAACCCCCCAGGCCTTCTCAGTAGCAAGGTTGATGGGGAATATTCGCGTAACGCCCTGTTCTGCTTCGGTGATTCGCTCAATAACATCAGTGCGATACCGGTGATAAAAACTTGTGAGCAGAGATCCGGATTTCCAGTAATGCAGGTATCCGAGTTCGTAGGAGTTACTAAATTCAGGAGTTAGGTTCGGGTTACCCGTAAACTGGCTGCGCTGATCGTCAAAGTCATCAAACGGGATAAGCATGCGCGACCATGGGCGACTTAGGCGCCGGCTGTAACTTGCTTGTACCGATTGCTGTTCGTTAAAGGAGTAGCTTAGAAATACACTGGGAAACAAGTTCACGTAATTTTGATCGGCTTCGGTCCCTGTGCTTTTTACCTCAGTACTAATTCGGGTGTTTTCGAGTCGTAATCCTACCTGCCCGGACAGTGAATTCCATTCATAGCCCAAGATGGCAAAAGCAGCGTTCACATTTTCTCGATATTTAAAGTTGTCCGTATAGCTTGGTTCTTCTATCCAATTGCCGTTAACCATAGTTTCAGCGAGATAGCTATTATCCATCCATTCAAAATCGCTGCGAATACCGGTTTCAAATGTACCATTTCCCAATATCGGACGCTCATATTCGGCATTAAAGCGGAAGTCCATCTCTTCTTCTTCATCAATGGCACGTTGCATGAGCGGATCGGCATTTCCCTGGCGAACTGTTTCTTCAATATTATTTGTGGATTTTTCCTGGCTGATATCAAAACTCGCGTCGGCCACCAGTTTATGGTCGTCGCCGTCGATTTTGTTTTCGTAATCCAGATTTACATCAAAGTCTTGTTCGTCGCCGTCCTGTCTGTTTTCGCGATAGGTTTCTTCTAATACATCACCGGTAAAAGCACCCGGACTGTACTCCAGATCAGTATAGGTAATATCTTCATTATTTTCTTCTCGTTCGGCGCTAACATAGGCGCTTGCAGTTAGCACTTGGGTTTCTGTGAGATAAAAGTCAGCCCCAAATTGTAGGTCACCGTCAAGTTCTGACTCTTGCGAATCGGTTTGTTCTCGATACATGTAAGTTGTGTCGGGACCAGAAAAACGCTGGAAAGAGCTCCCGCCTTCAGGTTCACTCCGGTAATCCAGTCCCCCGTTGAAGAACAGATTTACATCTCCAACACGATAGTTTAGGTTAGCTGATCCTTCATACTCTTCGGGAAGTCCTGTTCCAACCTGAAAGTTACCGTTAAATCCCCGACGCTGATCCTTTTTTAGTATGATGTTAATAATTCCCCCCGATCCTTCTGCGGCATATCGGGATGAGGGATTCGTAATAATTTCAACTGATTTAATCATTGTGGCAGGGATGCTGTTAAGGGCATCGACATCACCACTGACCATACTCGAAGGCTTTCCATTGATGAGTACTCGGACTGACTCATTACCACGAAGGCTAATATTTCCATCAATATCTGTAGAAATGGAAGGCACATTATTGAGTACATCTACTGCAGAGCCGCCAAGGCTGGTGATGTCCTGCCCTACTTGAAAGGTACGCTTGTCAAAATTCATCTGCATTTCTGATCGCTCGGCACGTACAAAAAGCTCTCCAAGGTCTTCAGCGGTGGGTGTCATGGCTATAGTACCAAGCCCATTTGTTTCGCCTTCCGCTACCCGGACCTCCTGGGTGTAGGGACGAAATGAAAGAAAGGTAATCTTCAACACATATTGGCCGGGCGAAATATCGATCGAAAAGTTCCCGTCGCCGTCAGTGGAAGCACCGGTAATAATATTGGACTGAGTTGAGTCGTACATGGCTACCGAAGCACTGGACAAGGGCTTATCTTCTTGATCTACAACGGTGCCCGTTACAGTGCCCTCGGTTTGAGCCAAGGAAGAGATTGCAAAAAGGAATAGCAGGGAGAGTGATAAGACTAACTTTTTCATGCTTTTTTTTGGTAAAGGTATCAGTGATTAATTTTATCTCGTTCAAAAAGATAACAGGTGATACTGTTCAAACACTGAACGAATACTGAATCAAATTTGAAGATTTCTCAGTGTTGGAAATCAATGTTGATTGTATGCCAACCATCTTTGTGGGTATATGAAATGGTATAATGATATTGATCAACAATTCGTTTGATTATCGCTAAGCCGAGTCCAATAGAGTTGGAATCGACGCTATCTTTTTTGAAACGCTGGAACAGTTCTTCGGGTGTTGAGGAGAGGGGGTCCCCGGTATTAGATATGCGGAGGCGTTGGCTGTTTAATGAAATATCAATGCTTCCCTCTTTAACATTATGTTTTATGGCATTTTGGAAAAGATTTGTCCACAAAATATCTGCAAGTACGGGATGCATCTGTACAGTAACATCATCTTCGACCTCGGCTTCAACTGTTAGGCCGTTAAGAGCAATAAACTCATCAAAAGACTGAATACTTTCAGTAATCAGCTCTGATAGGTTGACTTCTTTTGTTTCGGTAAACTCGTGATTTTCAATTTTCGTAAGCAGCGCCAGCGATTCGCTAAGCCTTGATAGCTTTTTTACCGATCGTTGACTATCCTCTACAAATTTGTACTGCTCAGTCGAAAGGTCCGTTTGTGTAAGAAGTTCCAGCTTTCCCTTGATGATGGAAAGGGGGGTTTGAAGCTCATGTGAGGCATTTTCGGCAAACTCTTTGAGATTCTTGTAGTCGGATACTGCCTTACTGGTCATTTCTTCGACAAACTTATTTAAATCGTCAAATTCGCTTACGGATGTTTCTTCAGCGGTTATCGGCTTTTTATCCTTCAGCGTAAAGTTTTTGATTTGTTTTAATGTTTTCCGAAACGGCTTGAAAAGACGATTTGAGACGATAAAGCCGACACCAACCGCACCAATCACTTGCAGGCCTAAAATCCAGAGAAGAATTTGTATTACAGCCTCAGTGATGTCATCAGATTCAACAAGAGCTCCATAGGTTGTAATACGGTAACCGGAACCGTCAACATTTCGGTAAGCTACCATTTTCAGATTGGGTTCGCGCTGTTGCAGACGGTCATGCCAAACCAAGGTGTCGCGAATTTCCACATCTGGTTCTACACGATTTGGTAGGGCCACTATTTTTAAATTGGTGTCATCGTCATCTTGCACGGTGCTTTCAAGGTTTTCTCCTTGTTCCAGCAGGTACGTTACGCGTTCAATGCGATCCAAAAAGCGCCACTTAAGTTCGTTGTCGAGTTCGCCCTTGATAATATGATAAGACACAAATCCCGCTATACCCAGCACAATAATGGTTACCGTAAGGTAAATCAGAACAAATTTTGTTATCAGCTTCATGTTAATTAGTGGACTTTGAATTTGTATCCTATGCCATAGACACTTTCGATATAATCATCAGCTCCGGCGTTCTCTAATTTTTTACGAAGATTTTTAATGTGTTGATAGACAAAATCAAGGTTTTCAAGATGGTCGACGTAGTCGCCCCAAAGATGTTCAGCAATGGTCTGCTTTGAAAGCACATGGTTTTTGTTGGATGAAAAATAAAGCAACAGCTCGTATTCCTTGGGCGTAAGGTTTACGGGATTTCCATCCACCGTAACCTCCATGGTTTTGGTATTGATAGCGATTTCGTTCACATTAATAATTTCCTTGCCATCTCGCTGTTGCCGACGATTTACAGCTTTAATACGCGCGTGTAGTTCGGGCAGCTGAAAGGGTTTGGTGATATAGTCATCAGCGCCCAATTCCAGTCCTTCAACTTTGTCGTCCAGGGCATTTTTAGCCGAGATGATAATGGTTCCGGTTTCGGGATTTACCGACTTCAACTCTCTCAAAACCTGGAGGCCTGATCCGCCGGGAATCATAATATCGATGAGTACCACATCATAGGTATACGACATCACCTTGTCGAAAGCGGCTGAATATGATTTGGCAGATTCACAGATATATCCTTCACGCTTCAGATACGTCTGGATGTTCTGTAGTAAATCCTCGTTATCTTCAATAATTAATAGTTTCATAGCGACCCAAACATAACAAATGAATTTGAAGCAAAACTGAAGCTTGGAATATTGTTACTTTTATATGGTTCAGATTAGTACTTTGAAAAGCAATGGTTATATTTTGATTATAAAATAAAGCCGACCAACTATCTTACTTACTTATTTATGCAGCGTATTATACTAACTCTTTTATTGGGGATTTTGTTGGGAGGATGTACTTCGGAACAGGAGCCACCTTCTGACAAGGAGCAATCAGATAGGGTCATAGAGCAGAAAAGCTCGAGTGGTACGATATTACAGCAGGAACCTACTGATTTTGATCGAAAGAAAAGTAGTATGGGACAACTGGTGTATGTACCCGTTTACTCACACATCTATCAGCAAAATCGTCAGAAAACATTTAACCTGACGACTACACTTAGTATTCGCAATGCAGATCCCTACCGCCCTTTTACTATTACTGAAGTTGCCTATTATGATTCAAAAGGAAATTTGGTTCAACAGTATGTGGATTCAACGGAGCAAATTCGACCACTGGCATCAACATCGTATGTGATCGAAGAAACCGATTTGCGAGGCGGTGTCGGAGCTAACTTTCTTGTACGGTGGCATTCGCAAAGTCCTATCTATCCGCCTGTTATTGAAGCAGTGAATATCAGCACTTCGCAGCAACAAGGAATTTCATTTTTGAGCGTAGGTCGCGTACTTCAGGAACGTTCTGTAACTCCAACGGGCAATTAACTTAGTGGACCTAATCTTTATATAGTTCTAAGCGGCCTCGAATTAGGAATTCCGATTTCTTGCAAATTCGGTCTCTATTTCAATTACTCCATAATGTCCTTGCATGCCGTATTGAGCAGACGCACCAGGGGGAAGTACTTTAACAGAGTTGATTTCTCCTCGGGAGAACATACTCGAAACGCGAGCATAACTTCGTCCTGCTTTTTGGCCGTCCACTACAAATAACGGCTGTGCAAACGGATTACTAATGGATTTTTGTCCTCGTATAATGACTTGGATGTCGTTGCCACTGCCATTGAGCTGTACTCCGCTGGCGCGGCGAAGAAAGTCTTCAAGGGTCCAGTAGCTGGTATATTCGCTAGTCTGGGCTTGGTTAGATTGTTGGCTGGTAGTAGCACACCCTAATAACCCAAGCAGTAGCACACATAATCCTATCGATATACCTAAGTTTAATCGTTTCATAACGGTGGGATTTGATTAACAATATTAGGTACTTAGCAGTATAGGTATTTATTGCTAATTAAGTAAATAAAAAATAATGACTTACCACTATTCTTACTGATTTTTTGTAAAGATACGGATAACACCGAAATGTCCCTCCATACCATATCGTGCTGCTCGGCCGGGAGGGAGAACTTCAATATAATTTATCTCTCCGGGATATAGCATCTCGTTCACATTGGCAAAGTTTCGACCAGCTTTTTGTCCATCAATGATAAATAACGGCTGGCTTGTGGGACTGTTGGTGGTACTTACTCCACGGATGATCACCCGTTCGCTACCCGGACTACCGGTGATGAATGCTTTGGCTGTTCTGCGAATATGATCTTTTAGGGTCCAGTTACTTTCCGGTGTAGTCTTCTGGGAGGTCTCCTTATTTGTAGTTCCGGAAGTGGAACAGCCCAGAATCGAAACAAATAATCCCGCAGCAAGAAGTACGACAAGTGGTTTTGAAAACTTCATGATCTTAGGATCTTTTTAGGTTTTGTAAATCAACCTATAAAACTCGGGGCTTGTTTAAAAAAATTGTGACAGAACGATAGTTGGCAGTTATAAAACCTATTAATTCTTTAAGATGGTCTCATCCAGCATATCGGTATCTTTAAAAACAAATTTATTGGTGAAAACAATCCCTAAATACACCGATAGTATGGTTCCAGCGAAGATGGCTACCATAATCATAATTTGATACTTGATGGCAATAAGCGGTGAGCTGCCGCTTAAAATTTGACCCGTCATCATCCCGGGCAAAGAAACGAGTCCGATGGTAGCCATGGATGCCAGGGTGGGATTGGCTGATTTTTGTAGTGCTTTGCTGAAAAATGAATGTACTGCCTCGGATCGTGTCGCTCCACAGGCAAGGTAAAACTGGTATCGCTCCTGATGTTCATTTAAGCTGTAGTAAAAGGCATTGATCCCGATAACATTGCTCCTCAAGCAGTTGCCCAACACCATCCCGGTTATGGGGATTGTGTATTGTGCGGCCAGTAGCTTGGGAAGTTGTATTACAATTTCCAGGAAAAAAAGATCTATAATAATAATTCCAAAAAAGGTGGCTCCGAAGACGGGTAAAATTACTGCCCATTTGCGTTTTAGATCGCTTCGATCAATAGTGGCAAAATCGGCAACGGCCACCATTACAAAAATCCATGCGGCATTAATCCAGGGATTGTCATATTCAAACAGATACTGCAGGTAGTAACCAACAAAGAGTAACTGGAGCACCATCCGAATCGAAGCGGTTAATAGTTTCCTGTTTAGCCCGGTTCGGTACTTCCACAAAATATAGGCCGGCACCACCATGATTATGAAGCTGATTCCGAGTTGCGTCCAGGTGATATCAATAATTTCCATTATGAGAGTTCTATTATATTATTAGCTTTGGCTACCCAGAACGGATCGTGAGAAGTCGAAATTACGGTGCGCTTGTTGTTGAGCAGCAGTTCTGCCGCTTTTTGTTTTGATGCTTCATCCAGAGCAGAGGTCGGCTCATCCAGCAGGAGGAGCGGCTTGTCAAGCAGGTGGCAAATTGCTAACCCAACACGCTGACGCTGTCCCGTGGAAAGGTCACGAAACTGTTTGTCAAGGATATCCGGGGCTAGCCCTAATGCTTTTAAGGTTTTATTCCGATTTTGCAGAGCGCGTTCATTTTGGGAGGGTTGGTTGGCTGCAAATTCGAATGGTTTAACCATAACCTCTTCAACTGTACCGGACCCTAAGTTTAAATCTTGTGGCAGCCAGGCCGTTTGTTTTCGGACTTCTCGAGCATTGTAGCTTTTGTAATTTATTGAAATGGAACCATCCTTGGGGTTATGAAATCCCAAAAGTAGCTTTAAAAGTGTGCTCTTACCTGATCCGGATTCTCCTTTTAAAAGGGTATGCTGTCCGGGCTTTGCTTCAAATGAGAAGTTCGTTACAATATGTTCCTTTTCGAAGTTAAACGTTACGTTATCAAAAGATATGTTGGGAGATACTGCCAATGTGTTGCCGATATTTTCTGTTAAAAAGGAAGCGGTTCGCCGGTTTTTTGAGCTCGCTGCCGGTGTAGCTTTTGCAGCTGATCTGTAACAGGTCCTTTAGTTCCGTCACCGATCTTCCGCTGATCTATTTCGATTGCAGGAACGAGTTCACCCATAGTGCCGGTTGTGAAACACTCGTCGGCAGAATACATTTCAGCCATGCTAATTCGTTTTTCTGCTACTGGGATGTCATTTTCTTTACAGAGATCAATGACGATACTGCGTGTAATGCCCGGGAGGCAGCTGTCCGCAAAAGGCGTCAGCACTTTCCCGTTGTTGACAAAGAAGATATTTGTTGCATTTACTTCAGATACATAACCCTCAATATCCATCATGACAGCACCATCGGCATCGGCCACATTGGCTTCAATTTTTGCGAGAATATTGTTGATAAGGTTATTGTGATGAATCTTTGAATCAATACACTGCGGAGGGTTGCGACGTATTGAAGAGGTCACTAATTGAAGCCCTTCTTTATCTTTGTGTATAGGAGGTTTCCATTCCGCCAACACAATAAGCGTTGGCCCGTATTGATTAACTTGGGGATCCATGTAGGAGGTTACTTTCTTGCCGCGCGAAAGTGTCAGCCGAATATGTGTGTCGTCGCGCATGCCGTTGGCTTCAAGGGTAGCAAAAATAGCTTCTTTTATTTTCTTATTCGACGGAACTTTATCAAAAGCCATGGCGTGGGCCGAATTTTGTAACCGTTCGAGATGCTCGTCGAGCGCAAATATCTTTCCGTCGTAAACGCGCAGACCTTCCCAGACGCCATCACCGCCTTGCACTAAGCTGTCGAAGACTGAAATGTTGGCTTTTTCACGATCATATAGCTCACCGTCAATCCAAACTTTTATATCTTTATTACGAGGGTCTGGGATAGTGGGATGTGTATCCATAGTTCAATACTGAATAATTGTTAGTTAGTATTATTTTTTATTGCATGTGCAAACAATCGGTCGTAAATCGACTTGCACTGTTTGTAAAGGGGGTCTAGGCGATCAGGAAGACTCTCGTTATTAGGAGTATAGGGGTTAAATCCTGTTGACTGGTGGACATTGTCATACCAGTATTCTGCCCATATTCCATCTTCGGGAATAGGACCCGGCTGCCATGAAAGCATAGCTTCATCAAACGGGATGCCCAGTTTTTCGCACAGTGCTGACAATACAAATTCCGGATCTTCTAACAATTCTTTTGAATCGAGAACAATGAGAGGGAAACTGCCGTTTTCGGCTGTTTCAAATAGATCAAGCAGGTGCTGGTATCCGGTATCGCGTAGCGTTGGGTCGGGCAGCGATTTGTCAAGCGAAAGTAACATGTCTGCTGGGTTGCGAATCAAAAATACAGGGATAAACTCTTCAAAAAGCTGCTCCAGGATGTCATCCATTTTGATCATGTGGTGGGCCATATTTTTGATAAAAAGCACATCAGAATTTGTGCCCGTTTCCATCAGGATTTTCATCACTATAGAAGGGTCTTTGGGCTGACTTTCGAGTACTTTTAGGCGTCCGGGATGTTCGGCACCACTTTGTAGCAGGTAATGGGCATAAAAGGGCTCATCAACCACTTGGGTGTCGCTGCGTTGAGCAAAAGAGTACATGATGGCCGTGGAAATATTACGAGGTCCGGACCACATATTTATCTTGATATTTGCCATATCAAATGAATTCGTAGTGTGTTAGCTATGAGATATATGGTATTGATATTTTGGGGATCATCAAAAGCAATACCAAAACTGATTAAGTGATATTATCATCCCCCGCTTTTCTGCATTAGTTTTTTTATTTTAAGAATATTGGCTAATGAATGTGAATAGACCTCTGGGATTAATGGGATACAGAGAGCATGACAGCAGTGAGGTCAATTTTCGACTTGGTAAACTGCTCAGAAAAAGTTCGATCGCATGTTATCATCGAGAGCGAGATGATCGATTTTCCTATGTCGATATCAGTTCTAATATTAGCCGCCTTGTGGGGTATTCCCAACCAGAAATAACAGCCGATGATTTTAGCTGGCTAAGCCGATTACATCCGGAAGATCGGAAGACAGTAACCTCATTCTTGGGGAATCTTGAGATGGGGTGTCCCCAAACGATAGAATACCGGTTCAAACATAAGTTCGGGTACTATATTTGGCTGCGCGACGAGGTGGAACTGGTTGCCGATGAGAATAGCGAGAAGTTCGTTGGTATGCTTGTAAAAGTAAATCAAGACAGAGAGGTACAACAGCTAAATGTGAGAGAGCGGGAAAAGCTACAGCAGTTGGCGCTGGATAATTTAAATGACATGGTGATAATCACCAAAGCTCCCCAAGATGAGCCGTTGAACTCAAGAATTGTATTTGTTAATAAATCATTCGAGCAGTTTACCGGTTATCAATCAGAAGAAATTATTAATAGAACGCCTACTTTCTTGCATGGACCCGAAACCTCAGAAGAGGCATTGGACCGGATCAATCAAAAGATTAAAAAGGGCCAATCACTACGGGAGGAGTTTATAAACTACAAGAAGGATGGTAGCCCGTATTGGGTTGAGTTGGATATGGCCCCCTTTCCCACTGATGACGGGAAGTACGAGTATTGGGTAGGAATTAATCGAGATATTACGCAGCGAAAAAGAGCTGAGAAGAAACTCGAAGAAAGCGAGAAGCGACACCGTACTTTTACTGAGCTGTCTTTTGACGCTATATTCGAAGTCCATGTTGATGGTACCATTTTGCGATGTAACAAGCGGGCATGTGAATTGTTTGGATACTCCCGAGAAGAGCTAATTGGAATGCATGTGCTGGACCTGACCCCTGAGGAATATCATAGTAAACAGCCAAAAACATTCGGGAATATAAGTACAACAGGTGATGATGCCTGGGAGCGAATTTACAAAAAGAAGGATGGTACCAAGTTCCCCACTGAAATTCACACGGCATTTTATGAAATGGGAGGACAAAAACGTCTTATTGCTTATGTGCGTGATAATACAGACCATAAAAGAAATGAGCAGACGATACGAAAATCTCTGAAAGAGAAAGAAACACTGCTGGCGGAGGTTCATCACCGGGTAAAAAACAATTTAGCAATTATCTCCGGGTTATTACAGATGCAGGTATTTAACACCAATGATGAAAGCCTGTTGGCAAAATTAAAGGAAAGCCAGTCGCGCATTCAGTCGATAGCAATGGTGCACGAAAAGCTTTACAGCTCGGAGACATTTTCGGAAATTGCCATCGATAAATACATAGACGATCTACTGAATATGGTTGAAGATTCGATGACCGATTTTGAGAAGGATATTCGTGTACATACGGACATGGAGCCGATACGGTTAACGGTTGGTCAGGCTATTCCCTGTGGGTTACTGCTTAACGAAATGATTACAAACTGCTACAAGCATGCGTTTGAAAATAAAGAGGAAGGCGAGATTAACATATCAATTGAAGAAAACGAGGGACAAATAAAATTGAATGTAACCGATAACGGTATTGGATTACCGGAAGATTTTAATATTGATCAACAATCTTCGCTCGGAATGACAATTATTAATACCTTAACGACTCAGCTAAATGGTCAGCTGGAGGTGAATTCCGGGGACTTTGGCAGCCGTTTCTCGTTAGTTTTTGATATCGAGCGTGACGTAGAAGAATAAAATAGCATCGAAAAACAGTTTATTAAAGTACTAAAGAAACAATGAATCACTGTTTCTATGTTATAGAAGGGTGATATAATGAGTATATGATATCCTCAAAATAATCAATAAAGTCGGAGAATAAGTATGATACCATCATCACTACAAAAACTTACGTTATTTATGTTAATGATCTGCTTTGTGGCCGTTCAGCCATTGGCGGCACAGTCAGATCAGGGATTAACCCCAAAAGATGTTGCTAAAATGCAGCAGGTGAATGAGATTGCGATTGCTCCATCTGGAGATAAGGCGATTTATACCCTGCAGAAGCAAGCGGATCCGGAAAAGGAAAATAAGCCGGCAAGCTATCACTTGTATCTTGCGGATCTGGCTACAGGTAATTCGATCCCTTATGTGACGACGATGAGCGTAAGCGATATTGCTTTTCGTCCCAACCATAATTCTATTACGTTTTTGGGAAAACGTTCATCAGATGAAACGACGAGCTTGTATGAAATTTCTATGAATGGCGGAGAAGCCCAGAAGATTTATTCTTTTGAAACCGCTATTGGGGATTACGAATGGGCCTCTGATGGAAGTCATATTGCTTTTATGGCGCAAGATACGATCACCTTTGAGCGCTCTTCGCTGCCCTATCATCCGGAGGTATATGAAGAAAATCTAAAACAGCGACGCGGCTATGTTGCAAATGTAGACATGCCAGACCACGGGCCACATCAGGTACAGGTAAAAGGATCCGTTTATCAGATGCGGTGGAGCCCCAATGGAGAAAAGTTAGCTATATCAGTTGCCCCTACTCCTTTGGTTGATGACTATTATATGAAGCAGCAAGTAAAAGTAGTTGATCACGAAGGCAAAAAGATACTTGCTGAAGTAGATCATGCAGGAAAATTAGGGCAATTTGGCTGGAGCCCGGACGGAAGCAAACTGGCAATGATTGCAGGAGCCGATATTCATGACACAATAGCCGGACGATTATTTGTTGTTTCCGCAGATGGTGGTGAGCCTACCCAGTTAAAGCCGCAATACAAAGGAATGTTTGAAGAGTTTAAATGGACAGGAAATAACAAGTTACACTATCTGAGCAGTGAGGGCGTCTGGTCAACATATGGCAGTATAAATGCTGATGGATCAAGTATGAATACGATTGTAGGAAAAGGCGAAGCCAACCTTTCCTCTTTTGCTCGTGCTTCAAACGGAGCAACTGTTTTTGCTGCAAGTTCTGCTTCTCATCCCCAAGAGCTGTATCAGCTGTCCGGGAATGATGTCAAACGGTTGACGAATACGAACTCCTGGTTAGAAAAGAAAAAGCTGGGTGAACAAAAAGTAGTTACATGGACAGCGGATGATGGCACCGAAATCCAGGGTATTTTGGTGTATCCTGTTGATTATGAGGAGGGGAAACAATATCCACTGATTACAACCGTACACGGCGGACCTGAAGCTCATTACAATGATGGCTGGGTAACAAACTACTCTGATGCGGGGCAGGTTGGTGCCGCTCAGGGATATTTCGTTTTTTATCCCAACTATCGAGGAAGTACCGGTCGTGGAGAAACATTTGCCAAGAGTAGCCAGGGCGATCTGGCCGGAGCAGAGTTTGACGATATCGTTGCCGGTGTTGATGAATTGATAGAAGAAGGGCTGGTAGATGATAAAAAAGTAGGCGTTACCGGCGGCTCTTATGGTGGATATGCTACCGGATGGATGGCGACAAAATACACCGATCGCTTTGCCGCAGGTGTTATGTTTGTGGGCATCAGTGATAATATTTCAAAATGGGGAACCAGCGATATCCCAGAAGAGCTCTATTTAGTACATACCCGCCAGCGTATTTGGGAAGACTATCAAAAGTACCTGGAGCGAAGTCCTATTTACTACGCAGGACAAGCAGAAACGCCCTTGTTGATTATGCACGGCAAAGAAGATACGCGAGTTGATCCGGGTCAGTCGTATGAGCTTTATCGCCATATTAAAACGCGCACCGATACCCCTGTTCGCCTGGTACTGTATCCGGGAGAAGGACATGGGAACCGAAACGCAACGGCACGTTATGATTATAACCTGCGTATGATGCGATGGTTTAATCAATATCTGAAAGGACAGCAGCAAGAGCGCCCTGACGTTGAAATTGAAGTCGAAAAAAAGACCGTTGAAAACTAAGTATAAAGAAGATAACTAATCTGGAGGTCCCCTTCTGCTTTGCGGGAGGGGATTTTCTTATGTAAATGACCTCTCTCAGCTGCTTTATACAAACTCTTCAATATTTTCGGGATCACCCAGCAATTTTACTTCCTCAAGACTTTTAACTGCACGTACCTCATCAACAATACTTTGCAGTAGGTCTTCATGATCATCAAAATCTTTCCCGAAAAATATTTTTTTGTCATCCGACTCTACATAAAAGTTGGACCATGTGGAGCCAAAATGAATGGCTTTTATATCTTTAAAGTCAATTATGTTTGGCGAAATCAATCCCTGCCGGTGAAGAGAACTGTCTGTTAATTTAATTTTAAATCCAACTGCAATTACAATAACTCCGGCCCACAGCAGAAATAGGGTGATCATGAGGGCAGAAAAAAGAATTTCCCCAACATTATAATTCAGGTATGCGGCATATAGCATGGGGCCGCCCACCAGAGAAAACAGAAAGAACATCCCCCACTTAGATTTTGCTCGAAGTGAGAATTCTTTAACCTCTTGCTCCATAATCTGATTATTGATTTGTGTTAGTGCCATCAAAGGGAAATGTTATATATCTATTAATCATTTAAAATGAAAGGGCTATGGTGGTTGCCGAAAAGATAATTAGAGATTAGCAGATGGATTCAACTGCACTCAGTAAGTTTTTGAGTTACGTATTGCGTCATCATCCCGAGGCTATCGGCCTTGAGCTGGATGAGAACGGGTGGGCTAAGGTATCCGAGTTGATTAAGAAGGCAAAAGAAGATGGGCGATATATAGATCGGAATGCTATTCGAGATATCATGCAAAACAGTTCGAAGCAGCGGTTTATTTTGACCAGTGACGGCAAATATATCCGGGCGGGTTATGGTCATTCTATTGATGTAGACTTACAGCTTAAACCGGAAACTCCGCCCGAGAAACTTTATCACGGGACGGCCCGGAATAATGTGGCTTCTATTTTGGAAAATGGTCTTCAGGCCCAAAGTCGAAACTTTGTGCATTTATCTACCACGGTGGATGAAGCGCGCAACGTAGGAGGACGGCATGGGGAGCCGGTGATTCTTTTAATATTTTCAAGGCGAATGAGCTGTGAGGGGTATGACTTTTACCAATCTGAAAGTGAGAAAAGTATTTGGCTGACGAGTTATGTGCCGAACCCATATATCGATCAACTAAAGAAGTGAGATCAATGTACTAACTTTATTACGATCGATAACGACTGCAACCGGATGCTGTCTTTTATATATTACTGCTGATGCGAAGAATACATAACATATTGTTAGCCCTGTTTTCGGTATTGCTCTTTGGACATTCATTGGTTCAAGGGGAACCTATGGTGGAGAAAAGGAGCGCAGTGGTTTCACCGGCAGGGGAAAGAAGTGCAGAATCTACACATCCCTTAGCACAGCCGAATCTTTTAAATGCATTCCATCAGGCAGAAAGTGGAATTAATACTAATAATATTCCTGTACCATGGCTGTCGGTAGAAGAGCGAGAGCAGTCAGCAGTACATAAGTTTATTGTATCAGCTTCAGAAAACCGGACAGCCGTTCGTCTCAAGATTTATGATTCCATAGATCGAGCTCCAATCTCATTAAAATATATTTTCCCATTTCACGCATTTCTATAAGCTGTTTATATGTCTTATAAGCTATCAAGGTGAGTTGATAGCTTTGCCAATTATATATTGATATAGCCGAAATTCATTGAAGATTTGGAATCGGTATATCTGAAAATGCATTAAAACAGTTTTTAAAAATGAATATAGATTTAACGACAGTTATTATCAGTGCTATAGCATCACTGTTCTTTATAATTCCAATCGTTATGGATCAGCTGAAGAAGAGAAGGGAGGGCGAATCCAAAGAGGAAACCTCCTGACAAAAATAAAATCAATAATAAAAAGCCGCGGAAACCGCGGCTTTTTATTACAATAGGTCTGCCAGTTGTCGTTAATTTACTTCAATTTTTTTACCAGCTTTCTCTTTTAATTTGGGTACCGTAATTGTCAATACCCCATTGTCATATGTGGCACTAATGTTTTCTTCATCAATGACATTAGGCAGTGGTAGTGAGCGTTCGAATTTACCAAAACGGCTTTCAATACGATGATATTTGGTGCCGTCTTCTTCTGCCAGCTTACGCTCACCACTTATTGTAATGGTGTTATTTTCAAATCCAATGTTGATATCATCTTTACTCATTCCCGGTAGAGCAACAGTTATTTCGAACTCTTTATCTGTTTCATAGACATTGAGTTCGGGTATGAATGTCCCTTTGCTCCGAGAGAATGCATCTTCCATCATTTCGTCAAGCATATCAGAGAATCGAAGAGTATTCGTGTTTCGATTTCGTCCTCGATCGTTGAACAATGTTGGGAATTTGTTTGTTCTCATCAGCATAGCAAATACCTCCTAACGTTTTTCATTTAGCAGTTCTAATTACTCATGAGTGTGATGGACGTCTATCACATTTGCATTCTTAATGGTACAAATGCTGTGCCAATGCAAAGGGGATTGAAATTTTGACAAACTGAGACTGCAAAAACGTCATTTAAGACTTTGGAGACGTTTTTTTAGTGCTTCAGCCGCCGAAACATATCCTCCGCCACTGCCATCAACAAAGTGAATATGGTCGCGATGATATTGGAATACCATGCAGGTGATTACAGCAGCATCCGTAAGATGCATACCGTAAGCCAGCCTCCCCTCTTTAAACTGTTCATTCAAAATTTTTTCAAACTCTTTGCGTTGGGATGTGCTACCACTGATTACTACGCGCAGCATATCATCGAACTTGCGGTGGTCAGAGTTCATGGCCAGATCCGACTTATAGAGTCCCCAGTGAGTCGCCGATGTTTCGTAATCAATAGCCATCATGATCTTACCGATGATGGTTTGCAGCTGCACTTTCAGGATGTAGCTGATACGTTTAATCCAGCTTTTTCCGTGCGTTCGTATTCGTGCTTCTCCCATTAGTTGAGAGAAGGATAATGTCATAGAAAGTCCTGGTACATTAATAGGATTGGTTTTGTCATCAAAGCCAAAGGTGTCCCGCATTTTTCGTAAAACTTTTTTATAGATCTGTTGGGAATCATCGATAGCCGGGTTGCTTTTAATCATCATGGTGATGACTTCATTTTGTGGCTGCTCTACTTTCTGCCAGCGGCATTCAAGTCCGCTAAAGTCAATTGATTCTGCGTTTGTTAGTGCGGAGACTTGGTATTTATTACCGTCTGACTTCTTTAATACCTGTTCAGCAAAACTCAAACCACCGCCTGAGAAGATGGATTGAATATAGAACTCTGATGCTCGGTATCGGGCAACCTGAATCTCGTGTCCCTGTTCATGGATATACGAAATGGGAATTGCAGCAGCACGCAGGTCAAGATCATATTCCGTTTTGCCAATGGTTTTACACCCTCCTAATATTCGCTTGGCATCGTCAAGCAGGTTGGGTGGAAAGCAAAACGAAGCGCCATCCCCACCAAAGGTAAATGGGATTGTATCACGATCGGCTACATTGAAGATACCTACAATAGGTGATGCTCCCAGGATGTTTACGGCCCGATAACGATCATTGCTAATGGCATCGGTAGAGTTCACAATGTCAGTAACGGCTACATACCAATCATGGGGAAGGGTATGGAAGTTTTTTTGATTTGAGGCGTCAAAAAAATCCTCTACAACAGGAAGATTTGCGTAAAAATCAGTACTTTCAGCCACGGAAATTATATTGGTCTCCTTTTTTGGTATACACCTTAAACATACAAAAGTGTTTGGTTAGGGATAGTGCTTAGATAAATTTGTTTGATATATTTGACGGTCCGTTGATTCATGAGAATATACACTAAAAACCATGGCTGGATCCGCATTGTCTCTGGAATTGCAAATAGTGGCGTCGATAGACAAGCCATTTAAAGAGTTCTCCACTTATTAGTCTCGGTAAAAAGCTGGGAGTGAAACTGATCCATAATCTGGCAAGAATTTACAATGCCACCGCAGTAGCCCGGTTCAAGTGCAATTGTAACACCGTCGATATTCGGGATGATATGATGAAATACCGGCTTAGAAATGTCAATAACTTGCTTGATTTCATCGTTGGAATAGCGATGGAAATTTTCAGAGTAATGTTGTTTGCCCTTGCCGTGCACAAAGTAGTCGAGATCAATATCGAAGAAAATATTTTGGTCATTTCGGTCGAGCATAAATTGTTGGAATTGGTCTAAGTCCCGAAACTCATAAATGTCGTGACTATTTCCATTCATATCCTTAACAGTGCTTTGCTGGTAGTCAGTCGTATTTTGAAGCAGAATAATATCGCCAATCAAATTGAGCCAAGTGGCACATAAGATGTGACTGTCATTGGTTTGATCGAACTGTGCCCAAACAAAGTTGGCTATGTCTGAGAAGTTATTTTGGTCTAATTGTTCTAACGCAGATTTCTGTTCTTCAGGGACCGGAGCCAGGTCGCGGTGCCAATCAATAGTTACCAGTGTGGGTGCGGGCTGATGCAGGGTACCCTCATCGCTAAGGAGGTTACGCCATTTCATCCAAAAAAAGAATGCAAAGCGATGCTCCATGATAATGGCTTTTTCGATGGATCGCACTGTATTACCGGCATGTGAAACCTCTTCCAAATGAGTGCCGGGCGGATTGCAACTGTGGGGTTCAATATTTTCGAACATGATATTCCATTAGTCAGCTATTGGGAAGAATATGACCCCTTAAATTAGCAGACTTCATATTAACTTCAAGGTATTTGCTATTGATAATTGCGGGCGAAATATTATACTTTAAATCAATTGTTAAGAGGTTATACAAATTTTAAAAGGGGCTATTATGAGAGTGCTGCGATTTAAAACCGTGTTTTTGTTATTGCTGATTATTGCTTTGATGCAATCGTTGGCGTTGGGTCAAACGTCAGCAACATTTGATAAGAAAAAGCTGGATACCTACCTGGAGAAACTGGCTGAAGAAAATAAGATGATGGGATCGCTGACCATTGATTCGGCCGGGAGTGCGGCGTACCAAAAGTCGGTGGGTTTTAGGGATATCGAAAGCAGCACACCGGCCAATGCTGATACCAAATATCGCATTGGATCGATTACTAAAACCTATACGGCAACGATGATTATGCAGCTGGTAGAAGAAGATAAGCTTTCGCTATCGACCTCACTGGCAGATTTTTATCCCCAAGTTCCGCAATCAGAGAGTATAACAATAGAACATTTGCTTCGTCACCAGTCGGGGTTGTATAACTTCACCAATGCTTCTGATTATCCTAACTGGATGACCGAGTCCCGATCAAAAGCGGAGCTGCTCCAGATATTTTATGAGGATGACCCACAATTTGAGCCGGGTGCTCAAACCAGCTATAGTAATACCAACTACGTATTGCTGCAATTTGTTTTGGAGGACATTACCGGTGAAAGCTATTCCGATCAGCTTCAGAAACGGATTATTGAGCCGTTGAATCTACGGCGTACCTATTATGGGGGCGATATCGATCCGTCCAGCAACGAAGCGCTTTCGTATCGATTTTCAGGTGAACAATGGAATCCCGCTCCCGAAACAGATCTCAGCATACCGGGCGGAGCCGGTGCCATTGTTTCAACCAACGAAGAAATGATTACCTTTATCCGGGCGCTTTTTAAAGGAGAGCTTGTATCTCAGCATTCGCTGGACAAAATGACCTCAACTGAACAAAGATTTGGGATAGGCCTCATAAAAGTGCCTTTTCACGACAAGTATGCTTTTGGTCATAATGGAGGTATCGATGGATTTCAATCACATCTCTCCTATTTCCCAAAGCAGGATGTTGCGATTGCTCTTACGACCAATGGTTTGCAATATAGCTTGAACGATATCTTAATTGGAGCCTTGAGCATTTATTATGGCCGTGATTTTGAAATACCCAGTTTTGATCAAAAGACTATTTCGCTTACTGCTGATGAGATGAAAAAATATGTCGGGATTTATACTACTGATCAGCTACCGATGGAGATCGAAGTTTTTATTGATGGTAAAACGTTGAAGGCTCAGGCGACGGGACAACAGTCTTTTCCATTAACAGCGAATAGTAAAACCAAGTTTCGGTTTGATGCGGCTGGTTTAGTTATGGAGTTTGATTCGTTGGAAAACGGAAAGTATCAGCACTTTACCTTGAATCAAGCCGGAGGTTCCTATCCCTTTTCGCGCAAAGGCAATTAAATAAGAGTACAATGTCGGGATAAATGTGTGTTCAGGCCCTGATTTATTGCATCAGTGGCAGTGTGATTTATGATTATAGAAACAGTAATTATGAGAGGGTGAGAGGTTTCGGTTGCCCATGAATAGCTGTATTTTTGGGGCTTCATTTCACACAACAATAAAATGGTATCACCTTAGTGAACTATCTGAGTTTTGCCCTCCGAGAAAAACGAATCCTATCATTTGGCCTGTCATTCACTTTCATGTCCAGCTTTGGACAAACCTTTCTGATTTCTCTGTTTGTCCCCTATTTTTTGAAGGATTTTTCGTTATCCAATGCCACTTTCGGGAGCCTTTATTCAGTAGCTACGCTTATTAGTGCCGGACTATTACCCTATCTGGGAAAATGGATTGATGACTTGCCTCTTCGGAGGTATAGCCAGATGGTGATTTCGGGATTGCTGGTAGCAAGTATAACGGTTGCGGTGTCGTGGCATGTAGCGCTATTATTTGTGGGATTAGTACTGCTCAGATTGTCGGGACAAGGACTGAGCAGTCATACAGCACAGACTGCCATGGCACGTTACTTTGTGCATGAGCGGGGCAAGGCACTCAGTATTTCCAGTCTCGGTTATCCTATCGGGGAAGGAATTTTGCCATTAGCTATTGCGGGACTACTTGGTATTTTTAGTTGGCGCGTGACATGGGGGATTATCGTATTAGTGATTGCCCTGTTTTTTATTCCGCTTGTCCGTTATATCCTAAGCAAGAGCGAATACAAAGAGGTTGAACATACCGAAAACGATCCCAAAAAGACCGACAGCAGCTGGGAGGTATACCGAATGCTGGCAAAAGATTACCGAATATGGTTGGTAACGCCCGTGGTGCTGTTACCACCTTTTTGGGCAACGGGGTTATTTTTATATCAGGTCTCGATTGCTGAACAGCTTGGGTGGTCGGCGACATTAATTGCCTCGGCTTTTGTAGCCTTTGCCGCCAGCAGAGTGGTAAGCTCCATTTCAATAGGCCCGCTGATAGATTATTTTAGTGCGAAAACGCTTATCCCCTATTATGTACTGCCCTTTGGAGGCGGGTTGGTGTTTGCCTATTATCATCCCGGCAGCTGGTCTGCCTTCGCTTACATGTTGCTTATTGGTGTTACCATGGGGATGGGAAGCAATATAAAGTCGGCGCTATGGGCCGAGCTATATGGCACTGATATTATTGGCACTGTACGTTCGGTATTTTCTTCGCTGATGGTATTGAGTACGGCGCTTTGCCCATTTCTAATGGGCTGGGCTATTGATAGGGGTATGGCTATGGAATCCATACTGTCAATAGCTATTGCTACTATCGGTATTGCTACTTTAATGGCTTATGCTGCTTTTCGTTTTACCATTAAAGAGGATACTATATGATAGATATGAATAAATAGAAAGCGACTAAAATTACAGGGATGCTTAGAGTTAATTCCTACAGCTGTCTGATGTATAATCTGTGATCAGAAAACGCAGGATATTCTTTTCGTCATAATGAATGTCAGAGGGAACGTTATTTAGAGTCAAGTAATTAATTATGCAAAAGGGATATAATTTGTTAGTATAATTCAACATTAAATTGATTCATAAGAAAACAAACACTAAATAATAAATAGGGGTAACATGTTAGATCGATTACGTTCTTCCAAGTTAGGTGAATTTGTAGATGCCGGAACTTCGGCAGCAATTTTTCGAATTTTTGTAGCCTTCTTTATGCTCTACGGTCATGGCTGGGGTAAGCTGATGAGCGTTTTCGGAGGCGAATTTCAATTTTTGGATCCTATTGGGATTGGTCCAACAGCATCATTGATTTTAGCTGCTTTTGCTGAGGGGATTTGCTCGCTCTTGATTATAGCAGGATTTTGGACCCGTCTTGCTTCACTGATATTAACGATAAATATGGCAGTGGCGGTGTTCTTGGTACACCTTCCCGGTGGTGACTGGTTTGGCGATATGGAACTACCGGTATTATATTTAGTGGCTTTTATAGTCATTTTCTTACTTGGTCCCGGTAAATACTCTGTAGATAAGAGTTAGGGATCAAATGAGCGATATCATTGTATAGGGAGGGTATTGTATGGTACCCTCCTTTTTTATTACAGAATTGTTATAGGATGAAGAAGTTTTACAAAGTCAATTATAGCTATTTATTAGTTCTTATAAGTCTAAGTATCGCAGTAGTTGGTTGTCAGCAGCAAACACAGCAAGAAACCCAAGGAAAAAGTAGCACCAAAGAGTTTACTGGGTTCCCGGGTTTTGAATCCATAGAAACAGAACAGGTTTTTGTATACAACTGTGGTGATACTCTTCATTTTACTGCTCATGTCACCAAAGACAGTACTTGGCTTTTCTTGCCCGATACTACGCTGAAGGTATTGCCGGTAAAAGCCGGATCCGGTGCTCGGTATGAGGGCGATTCATTTTTATACTGGAGCAAGGGGAGCGAAGCCATCCTTCAAAAACCAGAGGGTTCATTTATGACCTGTCGGTCCGTGCCCCGGGAGCGCTCATGGGCAGCAGCAAAACTCAGGGGTGTTGACTTTAGGGCTTTGGGGCAGGAACCGGGGTGGTTTGTAGAGATTCAAAAAGAAAGCCAGCTAAAATATGTGGGAAACTATGGCAGGGATACCCTAATTGTTGATGTACCTTCTCCCGAGATGGATCCTCAAGGAGAGCGAACCGTCTATCGTACAAAAAGCGCGCGGCAATCCCTTGAATTGGTAATTGCAGATACTCCCTGCACCGACAGCATGAGCGGCTTCGATTTTCCGCAAACAGTAACGCTAACGGTAGGTGGTGAAACCTACAGAGGCTGTGGCCGTTACCTGTAATAGGTTGTTATACACAAGGATTATTGTAAATGATCGACAAGTTCCCAAAGTTCAACTGAAATAAGATCCCTGGTGTTGTAGATCGTTTCAAAAAGCTCAGGGACATTGCTGTTTTCGCCCATGGTTTGTTGGATTATTTCTTCGTTCAAGCCGAACTCGAAGTGTTCCAACTCTTTAAAATGGTTTCCGGTAGCAAAGTTATAGCCATAATTCATTCCAGATGGCAAAATAAGTGAATATACTTCCCAGCCGGCCATTTGATTCTGTTCCATTCGTTCCAAGTGAATGGGTTTTGCGATCTCATCTTCTAGCATTAAATAATCTGGACTTTTACCCGGTGCTACCTTCATGTAGTCCATAGACATATATCGACTTGGGGTAGATCCCGTATCAGCATAAGCACTATTCTCAACCCGCCAGATTTCAGACTTAATAAGGGTAGCAAGTTTGGAAAGTTGTTCCGTCCCTCCTTTGGTTGTAGGAGAAGGCACAAAACCAGGTGCATTGCTGTCGGAAAAGTAATCACCTAAATTATTTATCGAAGAAGAAACGGTGATACTCACAAAATTATAGTTGCTTTTCTCCCCCCCTGGAAACTTTACCTTGTATAAGTACCATCCTTTTACATCATCATTTTTAAGAAGAGAGGAAAATCCAGATTTTAGATCTCTGTCAGCTACCTTTAAGAACCGATCGAGTTGTGTTTGGTTAACTTGCAGATAGTCAATTTTCTTGTAGAGGTCATCTTGTTGCTGTCCAAATACAGATGCAAAAAAGACTAAGTACAATACAAAAGATAAGAGTAGTTTCTTCATGTTAGCCCCCTGCTTTTTTATGAAGTTGTATTACCAATTAAAACAATTTGTGACACAAATGCACTATTTAGCATTTCTACATTAAATATAAGTCTTGTGAGGGTTACAGAATGATGTCTCGAACTATTTACTATCACCAATTTTTATTTAAGAATTAAAATGTTTTCTTAAAAAAGCTGAAAGGTTGGAAATATACCTGACAAATACAGCGTATAATTTAAGTAATAGTGTAGGATAAAAATTGACTCCCTGAAATGAACTTGATCAAGAAGACGTACCTCCTGTTATTTTTTACTCTTATGCTTTGGGGGTGCGGTTCCGGTGGTGGGACAGGACCTGGTAATGATGGTGATGATAATGATCCGGAACCAGTAGAATACGATTTATCAGTATTAAAAAATCCGGCGGACGGGGGATCAGTTGATCCCTCTGGCGGTACCTATGAGGAAGGCACAGAGATAACGATTGAGGCTACGGCGAATAATGGATTTACTTTTCGAGAATGGACCGGAGCGCTGAGTTCGAATGATAATCCGGTCACCTTCACGATAACGGATGACACCGACATTACGGCTAATTTTAATGACCTGCGGTCTGTATATACAGTCCAGATGTTTGCTATCAGTGCCGGAGATTCGGTAGATCTCAGGTTTGGGCAGTCGAGCAGGGGCAGTGATGGCTTTGATGAGGGAGTGGATCAGGATGCCCCTCCATCCCCGCCTGAAGGAGCCTTGCACGCTTATTTTGAAATTAATGACTTGGAACTTTTCAGAGATTTCCGCAGCAATATCGATCAGACAGTATCGTGGACGTTGCAATACCAGGTTGCCAGCGGTGAAGATTTAAAGTTGGAATGGGAAATTGTAAATGACAGCCAAATTAAAGGTGATTTGGTTCTTACCGATGAGTCCGGAACGTTTGAAGTTGATATGCAGGATAACACTACCCATACGGAGAGTGGTACCACTACAGGGACATTACTTATTCAATATACGTTTTGATAGTAGCTTCTAAGGAATAATTAAGGCAATGAAGGGATAGAGTCGATAACTCTGAAATTTTCGAGTCCCATCCACAGCAGGAATAGCAGATAGCAGGAAATAAGTGCCATTGACTCCCACCGGTCTAATATCATATCGGTACGCAAGAAGCTAAATAAAAGGAGCGTGCCCAGTGTAAGGGCGCCCATCAGCGGAGCAGCAACAGAAAAGTTAATTACGGTAGCACCGGCTATGAGTACACCTGCGGGAATACAGACGAGCAGATCAAAAATGTTGCTGCCCAGCACGTTCGCCATTGAGGTGATGGGATCTCCCTTTTGAGCTTTCTTTATACTCACAAAAGCATCGGGAATACTGGTCCCGGCTGCTACGACTGAAATGCCCCAGAGAAATGAAGGGGTACCCAGTATATCACCAAATTTGATGGCTGACTGTACCAAAAGTTCAACTCCGATTAAAATGACTACCAAGCTAACTATGAGCATGCTCCACTCCTTGAGTGGATTGATATTACTTGTATCGCGTTCAGAGACGTAATCCATCGTATCCTGATACTGAATAAAAATGTAGAAGCCATAGAGTAGCAACGGAAGTAAGGCCAGAAATCTGTCCATTTCTCCCAATATGATCCCCTCTTTAGCGCTAATGGGATTAAAAATAGCGGCAAAGGAGAAGGTAATGATCAGTACGGCTACTGAGATGATATAAAATTGGGCTTCTTTATATACCAGATCACGGTTTGATTCCAGCGGATCTTTAGAGACCAGACCGGCAGCGGCAGGGATAACCAGGATGTTAAAAATAGCGGAACCCACAATGGCTGCTACCCCCAGATCAAATTCGCCATGTAATATTGTAGAAAGTACCACCGTCGCCAGTTCGGGGAAGCTGGAACCGATGGCGACCACCAATGCTCCCTGTACAATATCGGGCAGTTCGTAGTAGATAGAAAGTCCTTCACTGGAGTGCTCCAACCAGTCGCTGCCTTTCCAAAGAATTCCGGTTGCAATAATGGCTACCGCCGTCCAAAGCAGTAAAGAAAGAATCATGACTAATTTCCCGATGGGTTGATTTTAGGAGCACAATAAATGAAGATTAATGTTCCCAAAAAATAAAAGGGAATAATCCTAATGTCAGGGAAATTCAATAAAAGGCGTGACTGTTAAAAGTTTATTATTTGATATCCCTTAGTAATAAAATTTCGCAAGCTGGGATGTTGATCATATTCATCTAGGAGATCGATCTCGGATTCTTTGATCTCTTTAAATACGCCAAATGCTTTTGCACAAAACCTGCAAGCCCCATAAATATTTTGTTTTACAGAATCATAAAGAGGATGGGCGTCATGCTCCATATCTTCTAATTCAGGAATCCATTCTGTGCCCGCACCATCGAAGATGATTTTTACTTCATCGTCATGATCTTGAAGTTCTTTTGCCAGTTCAAGTGCATTGACAATGCGTCCAAGTGACTCATGAGATTCTGTTCCAGCTAACACAACGATTGCTACTTTATTCATATATCAGAGGTTCTTGTTGGGATTGGTAATACCTATTGATGGTCATAAGAGGAATAATCTTACTTTTAAAAGCAGTCTTTGCCAAAAGGGATGGATTCATCCATTTTGATGTCCACCTTTGACAAATATCTACTTAAGAAGTACCTGCGAAAAATTCTTCCTCAAATGTTATGAACTACTGACTGCTTGATGATTTTGAAGGGCATCTATATCGTCTATTACTAATCGGTGTAATCAAAATTGGTAGAAAAAAGGTAAGATGAATGGCATTTACTTCATCAAATAGTTGAACAAATAATTATGAATAAAATAAGATGATATGGATCAACTAAATAAACTATCGGGAATAGCACATTGGTTACCACGATTGTCGCTGGCAGCAATATTTATTTATCACGGTTTTCCAAAAGTAGCTATGACAGGGGATGTATCTGCTATGATGGGAATGCCTTTTGCAATGGTATTAATGCTTGGAATTGCTGAGATTGGCGGCGCTTTATTAATGCTGTGGGGTGGCTTTGGGCCCGAATGGACAACCCGTATAGCGGGATTAATATTTACTGTTATTATGATTGGTGCTATTGTAATGGTGCATGCCCAATATGGATGGAATTCGATCAATATGGGTAATAACGGCGGACGAGGAATGGAATTTCAAGTATTAATTATAGCTGTATCCTTGTTATATGCCTTAAAGGGTAATGCCTTGAATAAGAAAGTTGGAAACATATAGACAAGTTAATATACAATCTCATTGTATCCCTACTAAGGCGGATGGCTGGAAATGCTATCCGCTTTCTTTTATAATGTTACCAAAGATTGAAAGAGAAGAGAGTCGTATATAATATTACTGTTGGGATTGGGATGGTCAAATCGACAGTCCGGCTCTCATTCTGACCGTTAATTCTCATGAGCTGGAGTGCTGCCTGCTTTTTCCAACATGAGCGCCATATGCATGAGGTTGCAGGTTATAAAGGTGGGGTTTCGCTGGTAAACTCGTTGATCATCTTCGTTCTCATTCCCGTACCTGGGACCTGGTCCGGCCTCACCTATCCCTCCTGTATTTATCTTCGGGGAATAATATGGCTCAGATGCTGTAGTTCAGAATGAGTACGCTCAAATTTGAAAAATCTTATTCACTTTTACTACACAGATCTGCCTGTTTCATGCTTAAAGTCATATCCTATCTTTTATTTTATATATGAAGAAAAGTCACTTTCAAACTATTAGAAATGGCCCCAAAGGAAAAATTCTCCCCAAGCAAACCAGTAGCTTGTGTATGCTTTAGCAGGAGTCAATCGATCTCCTTCTCGAGGACCCTCTACAGCATACCCAAATACGTCCCATCGATTACCTTCATTGTCTGTTAGAATAACAGGAAGGTCGCCTTGGACAGGCTGAAAGTTTAAATCAGTTCCATCGGAGGGCTCACTTTCAAATGCTACAGCAAAGTTTAGCGAAGCACTTCCCACAACAATATAGTCAGTATTTACGACACTGGTTTGTTTTATGCTGATACCAGTACCAAAGTTATCGATGACAAAATTCTGAGTATATGCAATGTCATCATTATAGCCGATGATTCCATAGACACGTTCCTTATATCCCCTTCCCCCAAGGGCTTTTTCATCAACACTGATCGGAAATAAGGGAGGTGAGTTTTCATCCAAGTAATCTTCTCCATAAACATACCCTTGGTACCCTCTCCCCCCGAAGCCTGTATTTGTAGTAAGAACTTTGGCATCAGGAAACATCTTCTTCCAAGTAGACCAAGTGGTTTCAAAGACTTGATACGTTTCTAACCTTTCTCCGGATCGCTCTCCCTTAACTCCTTTCATAAGCATTTGTGAATAATGGGTGTTGGTTTTGCGGTCATAAGGTATCAAGTTATTTCGGAATAGTAGACCAGATACCCCAAATTCAACGGGTTCTCCATCGATAGTTCGATCCCATGCAACTCCACTGCCTGTCAAAGGGCAATAAGTGAGACAAAAAGGTTGATCTCCTATTTGATCATTAACTATTTCGTGGGCATCCAAAACCTGGTGAGGATATCCTTTAATGGTATCTCCAATTCGAACACCAATAATCAGTCGTTCCTCCTGGACGTAATCGATCTCTGAAGTAGGCTTAAACTTTGGGTCGTCAATCGACGGGATACCATCCTTTGCTACGCCACCATTGATGACTTCATCTTCTGGAAGAAGCCATTCTGATTCCTCCTCTGGGTTGTCAGATGAAGAAGACTCGTCAGTATTACTTGTAACTGAGGAACAACCCACAAAGGTTAACACAGAAAGAACTATGCTCCATAATCTGAGTAAATTCATAGTGGTGGTATTATTTTGTTAAAAGATTGTTTTCTTTCCGAAATTGTAAAAGAGTGAAATCGATGCCGTGTAACTGGTTGTTGGTTGTAAACCGTTGAGATATTGATAGATCGGAATCTTTCCGGAAGCTTTGATTGACAAACCATTAGTGAGTTGATATTGCAGTGCAGGTTCCAAATGAATCCATTTGCCCCCTGTATTTGGCAGTTTATTATTGTTTCGTTGGTCTGAGCTGGTAGACCGGTATTTTATAGTGGCTATATAGGATAAATCAGAAGTAATATTATTGGTGGCACCGATATTTGCCAATAGCTCATTTCCAAATTCATAGTTGTCATTATCAGCAAATCGCTCTGCACTGCCGGTAGCTCGATAGGTGGTAAAAAGAAACAAGTTAATAGTTGAGGCTGGCGCGAAAGTTTTAGAAAAGTATGACCAAGCAATGCCGTCCCATGCCCCGGTGCCCGGTTGCATATCAAAGTTAAGCCTTATCCCGTCACTGGCCAGCGAAGTTTTTCCAAAAGGTATTTTAGCTCCGGCGCCAACGGCCAGTTGATACTGTTCTTTAATTGTATTTTGATGAAGGACATACTTTAGTAATACAATTCCATCGCCAATGCCAGTGGTCACCAGTTCATCATTGCTTTGTAAACCCAGTCGTCGTTTTCGCACATAAGTTGCTGTCCCGGAAACGGTGAGTCGGTTGGTAATGCCATAATTTAATTCAAGCAACGTTGACTGTGTGCTACGTTCAACAGTTTGATTATCGAGCTTATTATCTGCCCGATACAGTTCTGCAATTTCATTGTGTTCGTATGTTATGCCCAATAATAGATTGCCCTGTGATGTTGTGCTGACACTTTGTGAGCTAATTAGCGGGGCCCCTGCACAGCTACATGTTTGTGCCATATTTATGTTTGGAAGTGCCAAGCATAAAAGAAGTGCGATCGGCCATATTTTTGAAATATTCCTCATTACCCTGAAAAAAATTCCTATGTCAAATGATATTTTATATCATAAATAATAGTACCTACCTGCCTTCCTGATGAGCTGAGTAAGATATTTCTTACCTAAATATTTTCTTCGATTTAGCTTATCCTTGTCAAAACCTTTTAACAAAAGCATATGTACAATATTGGTGAATAGGTAATCTATCTGCCTGGATAGATTAAGTTGATAAGTAGAAGTGGATGAAAAAACCTGAATGGAAGGAAATTATTAAAAGTGGAAGACTGATCAGGATGGTTGTAATTTCTTAAATGGGTGGTTTCGGGCTATTTGAATAGCCGATGATTTGGCAAAAGGTATAATGAAGGAACCTGACCAGTAATATTTATTGAGAGGCTATTTTTGACCATTCTCAATATTTCTCAAGGCTTCAAGTAAAGCCTGGTATTCCTCACGGCAGCTGCCGCATTTATCAAGATGATCTTTTACCAAGGGTTTGGCTTCTTCGGGTGATTTTCCGGCCAGCTCCATTTCTGCAAACTCATGGAGCTCTTCAAAGCAATCATCACAGCCGATTTCATCCTCGTCAGCCATCTGGACTGATTTAATCAAGTTTTTTAATATGTCAGGCGTCAATTCCATGTTAAAGTTGGTGATATCTATTATTACTTATCATCACTGATGTTATTAGGTAAACAAGTCTTACAGTTTATCAAGCATTCTATCGGGATCAATTCCCTCAATTTCCAGTTTATTTTTAATTTTGAGTCGTGCATCGTGAACCAGCTTATATAGTGCATTACGATTGGTATCCATTAGTTTAACAACTGCGGGCATAGGCAATCCTTGAATCATCAGCGCATTTATGGCCTTCTTCTGCTTGTCGGTAAGCTCTTCATTAATAATCTGCATTACCTTATCTACCAGCTGTGATTCGTGCAGTGAGCGGTCGGGACTTGTTTCTTCACTGGCAACGGACAGCGAAAACACTTCACGACTATTATCATTAGGTTTTAGATCTTCAATTGAGATATCATCATAACGCTTAAGCCGAAGTTCGGTAAGACCTTCTCGCACTGCAATTTTCATGGCCCAGGTAATGAGCTTGCTCTCTCCGCGAAAAGAATCAATGTTGTCTATCACTTTGAGAAGGGCGTCTTGGGCTACATCCTCAACAAACTGGTCCAGTTCACGATCAACATATTTATGCAAGGCTGGTTTAAGTCCGTTGATTAGCTTTTCACGCAGCAATTTCACAGCTTGCTCATCCACGGGAGAGCTAAGGGCTTGAACCCACTCTTCATTTGTCTCGTAAGATTTGTTACTCTTACGATGTCTCTTAAACCATTTGAGCATGTTGCATATATTAGTTGCCTTTAAGCGCATATAGATAAAGATAGTTGTGATTGTATTCAACACGAAAAAATTATTACTAAGGAGATAAGCTATGAATAGCAGAAAGGTGGAGTTTGAGGGGAGTCAGAAAGCAAACCTTGCAGCGCGGATTGATGAACCGGACCAGGGTGTTACGAAAGGGTCAGTATTATTTGCTCACTGCTTTACCTGCAGTAAAAACCTGCGGGCGGTAGGGCGCATTAGTCGTACATTGACCGAACACGGTATGGGCGTATTTCGCTTTGATTTTACAGGGCTGGGGGAAAGCGAGGGCGACTTTGCCGATACTAACTTTTCCTCCAATATCGATGACCTGCTAGCGGCAGCTAAATATATGGAACAGGAGTGGACTGCTCCACGCATGTTGATTGGTCATTCACTGGGAGGTGCTGCAGTGCTTCAGGCAGCTCACCATATTTCCTCGGCCGAAGCGGTAGCAACGATTGCCGCACCTAGTAATCCCGAACATGTTGCTCACCTTCTTATGGACAAAAAGGATGAGATAGAAAAAACAGGAAAAGCCAGAGTTAAATTGGCCGGCCGGGTCTTTACGATTAAAAAGCAGTTTCTGGATGATCTTAAGGAGCAGGCTATGAATAAAGTGATCAAAAATTTGGAAAAGCCGTTGCTTATTTTTCATTCACCGGTAGATAATACTGTGGGAATAGATAATGCAGCTCATATCTACAAGTTGGCGAAGCATCCCAAAAGCTTTATTTCATTGGATGATGCCGACCATCTGTTAACTAATGAAGAAGATGCAAAATATGTGGGCTCGGTAGCTTCGGCCTGGGCCGATCGGTATTTGTAAGAAATTTGCGAAAGCTCTTTAGCTTCCTCAATAGGCGTAAAAGTTGATTTTGCGGAGGATTAAGTCAATTCAAAAGGCGGTTTTAGCATTAGGATGCCCCTTTGGGTTGACTTTAAGTAACGTGCAATTATATTTGTATGTGCAAGCAAAATAAAAAGGTTTGAAAGGTTCTTGAGACTCTCACTCTGTGATAAAACAGTAAAAACTGATAAAGGCTCTACCCATTTTAGGAGTCAAGATAGGAAAAGGACATTTTTTAAGGGATGCTGTTATATTATATTAAATCACCTTTCAATAAGAGGTTGCTAAGAAAAAATAATTACTTTATCTGAAATTTAATTCTGGCATCAGTTACTTGGCCTATAAAAATATATTGTCATAATTTCTCTTTATGGTTTTAGCTGTAGGACTTCCGTTTTTAAATGAGCTTGTGGCACTCTTCATGGTTAGCGTGGGGATTGCCTATATATGTTATCGGCTTAACTTGGTACCTATTGTAGGGTTCCTAATTGCCGGGGTGATTATTGGTCCCAATGCCTTGGCCTTGGTGCCGGATCAGGAGCTGGTAGATATACTTGCAGAAATAGGAGTTATTTTGCTGCTTTTTACCATTGGTATAGAGTTCAGCCTCGAAAAGTTAAATCGAATACGAAAGGCTATTGTTATAGGCGGTGGCTTACAGGTGACCGTCACTACGCTTGTAGTGGTAGGGTTATTGTCACTCTTTGAGGTCTCATTGAACACATCAATTTATACTGGATTCCTAGTTGCATTGAGCAGTACGGCCATTGTACTTGGACTATTTGCCCAACGTAAAGAAACGGATACTCCTACCGGTCAGCTTTCATTGGCAGTACTTATTTTCCAGGATTTAGCCATCGTTGTTATGGTATTACTGGTTCCAATTCTGGCGGGCCAGTCAGAGTCGGGGTTTGACATATTATGGATACTGGGAAAGGCCGTGCTTCTCATTTTAGCTGTTATTATTTTGGCTCGACGAGTTGTGCCCTGGATATTGGAAAAAGTAGCTAAAACAAGGAATCGGGAGCTCTTCTTACTGACGGTAGTGGCGGTCTGTTTTGGGACGGTTGCGCTTAGCAGTATGGCCAATGTGAGTTTGGCACTTGGGGCATTCCTGGCGGGATTAGTGGTGAGTGAAAGCGAATTTAGTGAGCAGGCATTAAGTGAAATTCTTCCGCTACGGACAATTTTTAATGCAGTCTTTTTTGTCTCAGTAGGAATGCTTTTGGACCTTAGCTACGTGATAGAATATCCTCTTTTACTATTGGGTATTGCAGTCTTTGTCATCTTATTAAAACTGATTATTACTTCGGCCGGATTGCTTACGCTGGGATATCCTGTTCGCATTGCTGCTGCGTCGGGATTGGCCCTTGCACAAATTGGTGAATTCTCATTTGTGTTGGAGCGTGCCGGACGTGCTGCAGGTATGAGTCCTGCCGGAATGGGGGAACTTGGGTCACAAATATTTATTGCTGTTTCCGTGTTACTGATGATTGGAACGCCCTTTATGTTAAATACAGGTCCACGATTAGGAGAACTGCTTACCCGCACGCCACTTAGCAAATTGGGAGAAGACTCAAAGCAAGAAGGTACCGATTATAAGCAGAGTTTGGAAGATCATGTAATCATTGTCGGGTACGGACCTGCCGGCCGCCATTTAGAACAGGTGCTGCATGAAACCGGAATTCCCTACGTGATTATTGAAATGAATCCCGATTCAGTGGAAGAGATGAGAGAAAATGATATACCTGCTATTTATGGGGATGCGGGACGTTTCCACATACTTGAAAAGGCCGGCATCGAAAAGGCCAAAATGCTGATTATTGCTACGAATGATCCTTCCGCAAGTCCCCGAATTATTCGAATAGCACGGCATCACAATCCGACACTACAAATTGTTGTGCGTACCCGGTATCTGTCAGATGCCGATCAGCTTGAAAGATTAGGAGCAGACAACGTAATTCCCGAGGAGATGGAGACCACGGTACGGATCTTCTCACAGGTACTGGGAGCTTATAGGGTGCCGCAGGATGAAATCGAAGACCACATCAAAACCCTGCGAGCGCACGATTACGAAATTATGAGAGGTAGTGTGCAGGAGGCTCATCTGATGGTGCTACAAGGGCTTGATGAGGAGGGTTTACATACGCGTGCTGTGGTTGTCCGTGAGGGTGCGTCGGTAGCTGAGAAAACACTCCAGGAATTACAGCTCCGTAATAAATATAATTTAACCGTATTGGCTGTTAAAAGGGATGATAAAACCATTGGCAATCCCGCTGGTGATTTTAAATTGCATCCCGGAGATCGGTTGGTGATGGTAGGGTTGGCAGAACGTTTTGCAGAGTGTGCTGAGTTGTTCCGGACGCCTTAGGGCAGCAAAGAAGATGTGCGTGTCTAAAGCAGTAAAACATTTAATAAGTTTTGTTACTCACTTACCTCACGCCTGCGCTTCTGAATAGGTGAATTCAGGATCCCCAAATTTCTTAAGCGTGCGGTAATGCGAAGCCACGGCTCCAAAGAAGGTTTCGTGGTGGTTGTAGGGGATATCAAATTCCTTGGCTGTTTTCTCAACAATAGGACTTATATCCGGATAGTGTACGCTGCATATTTTTGGGAACAGGTGATGCTCTATTTGAAAGTTCAATCCGCCGACAAACCAGCATAAGGCTTTGTTGTCACGCGCAAAATTATTGGTGGTTACCATCTCGTGAATCATCCAGTGCTCGTCAATCATATTATCTTCATCGGGTACCGGATGGTCGGTGCCCTCTACAACGTGGGCAAGCTGAAAGATAATACCAATGATAAGTCCTGCCGTTAGTTGCACGGTTGTAAACCCAATCAGAAGATGGACCCAGGTGATATCGAGCAGGAGCATGGGCAGAACCAGCATATAGGTATAAAAGAGAGCCTTAGTTACAAACAAGCTAATCCATTCGCTTGTTGGGTGCGTCTTATCATTGTATGGACCGATATTTGTTTTGAGGAAGTTCTTGTAATCCTTAACAAAAACCCAGAAAAGCATAGCCAGGCTATAGGCGAAAAATGCCAGAATATGTTGCACGCGATGGATAGGCTTATGTTCAGAATGTGGGGAGAGGCGTATAAATTCCGATACTTCAAGATCTTCGTCGTGCCCGTGAATATTCGTATAGGTGTGGTGGATGATGTTATGTGTTATCTTCCAGATATAGCCGTTGGCCCCCAGCATATCAAAAGTATAACCCAAGGCACGATTAATATATTTATTGGAAGAATAGGCTCCGTGCAGGGCATCGTGGGATACGGAAAAACCCACACCAGCCATTCCAATACCCATCAGAACGCATAGGGCCCACATGGTTCCCAGCGAAAATTGGCCTGAGATAATTAGGGCATAAGATCCTATATACACCGATAATAAAATGATGGTTTTTATAACCATCTGCAGGTTGGCATGCTTGGAGATATCATTCTCCTCAAAGTATTGGTCGACGCGCTGTTTTACAGTTTTACTGAATTCCCGGCTGGTGCTGTTGTTGAACGTTACTTTTTGAGTGTTGGACATGCGGACTAAGTTCTTTGATGGAACTTTATATTCGAGTTTTAGAAGGAATGCAAAGAGATATCACAAAACGTGTAACCCTAAAAGCGATACGGTTCAAATTCGTGGTAACAGTCTATAGTTGTAGCCTTAATGCTTTTTCAAGGTATTGAAGGTATTGTAGGATTAGCAATAAACCAACTTTCCATTACCTTTCCACCATTTTACAATTACGGATTTAAATAAGAGTAGATGATAACTGTCATAAGGGTTAGGTGGTCAATCATTACCCCAGGCTTATGCTATCAATACGTTCAAAAATTCGATAGTATGGTTAGTGTCAATGATAGCATCTCTCTTCCGTGGCGGGAATAGTATTTAATAGGTGTTTAAAGTGCTTGGAAATATTCAGCTATAAATGCATTTGCAGGGACCAATCCAAGAGTATATCATATGCATGAATATCAATTGGTGTAAAATAACACAGAATCATGTTTGACAATATCGGCAAGTGGCTGGAAAGTTTTGCTGTATCGGGCTCCTTACCATATATGTTGATTAGTACGGCCATTCTTATTTTTGGGACCATAATTTTGCGTTGGCTTTTGTCGCGATATATCCGCCGTAGTGTTTCCTCAACCGATCTTCGACGCCGGTGGCTGGTTCAGTCGCGCAATGGATTACTTCTGCTGCTCCTGCTGGGGCTACTCTTTATTTGGGGGGAAGAACTTCGAGCCCTCGCATTATCTATTGTTGCAATAGCCGTTGCTTTTGTTGTAGCTACCAAAGAGCTGATCCTTTGTGTCACAGGATCCATACTCAAAACCGGTGCGGGCTCATTTAATATCGGCGACCGAATACAGATCAAGGATTTTCGGGGCGACGTGATCGATCAGAACCTGCTTGCTACGACTATTCTTGAGGTGGGTCCTGGAAAGATAACTCACCAACGAACGGGGCGGATGACGGTTATACCCAATGCCCTGTTTGTCTCAGAGCCGGTTATTAACGAGAGCTATACTCATGACTATATATTGCATGTTTTTACTGTTCCATTTAAGCGAGAAGATGATTGGC
>Ga0207756_100075_pt1 | contig 110691 bp, 96 predicted proteins | sample A23M1SouthBayCA_FD_187748 | JGI IMG/M metagenome (GOLD analysis project Ga0207756, IMG submission 187748) | Aerobic enrichment media microbial communities from Eden Landing Ponds, California, USA - A23 M1 (3) (SPAdes) | ecosystem: Environmental > Aquatic > Marine > Unclassified | place...
CCCCGCGGAACACTACTCGATCCCCGAGCAGCGACTCGAACGGGCCATCGAGGAGATCGAAGACCTGCTAGCAGATCGGATCCGCTACTTCGAGCGCAAGGGCGACGCCGTCGCCGCCCAGCGCATCGAGGAACGGACCACGTTCGACCTGGAGATGATGAAAGAGACGGGCTACTGCTCGGGGATCGAGAACTACTCCCTGCACCTCTCGGACCGGGAGACCGGCGAAGCGCCGTACACCCTACTCGACTACTTCCCTGATGACTTCCTCACGGTGGTCGACGAGTCCCACCAGACGCTGCCCCAGATCCGCGGCCAGTTCGCCGGCGACAAATCGCGCAAGGAGAGCCTCGTCGAGAACGGCTTCCGCCTGCCGACGGCGTTCGACAACCGACCGCTGACTTTCGAGGAGTTCGAGGAGAAGACGGACCGCACACTCTACGTCTCGGCGACGCCGGGCGACTACGAACGCGAAAATTCGGGGCAGGTCGTCGAACAGATCGTCCGGCCGACCCACCTCGTCGACCCCGCGATCGAGGTGGCCGACGCCAGCGGGCAGGTCCAGAACCTGCTCGAACGGATCGAGGCGATGCCCGACGACGAGCGGGTGCTGGTGACGACCCTGACCAAGCGCATGGCCGAGGACCTCACGGAGTACTTCGAGGAGAGCGGCGTCGACGTGGCCTACATGCACGACGAGACCGACACGCTGGAACGCCACGAACTGATCCGCTCGCTTCGGCTGGGCGAGATCCAGGTGCTCGTCGGGATCAACCTCCTGCGGGAGGGACTGGACATCCCGGAAGTGAGCCTCGTCGCGATACTGGACGCCGATCAAGAGGGGTTCCTGCGTTCGGAGACGACGCTCGTCCAGACGATGGGGCGAGCGGCCCGCAACGTCAACGGCGAAGTCGTACTGTACGCCAACGACACCAGCGACGCGATGGCGTCCGCGATCGAGGAAACCAAGCGCCGCCGGCGGATTCAGCGGGAGTACAACGAGGAACACGAGTTCGAACCCACCACGATCGAGAAGGAGATCGGCGAGTCCTCGCTGCCCGGTGCGGAGACCGACACCAGCGACGTGGCCGGTGACGGGCCGACGGACGAAGACGAGGCCGCCCGACAGATCGAACGCCTCGAAGAACGCATGAACGAGGCCGCAGACAATCTGGAGTTCGAACTGGCCGCGGACATCCGCGATCGGATCAGGGAACTGCGCGAGGAGTTCGATCTGGCCGGCGAGGCTGACGATGACGGTGTCCCCGCCCCTGGCCCCGACGAGTTCTGAACGCCGGGGTCCCGTTTTCGATCGTCTGAGCCGTTCTTCTCGCGACATACTGGAACATCGTCGACTCGAAGCATCGCGTGTCCCGTCGCCGCGATAAACCAATAACCGCGATATAGAAACCACGATCCGGAGCGAGCCAGCAGCGTCGATACACCCGCCAGCCTCGTCGGCACGAGTAGCAATCAAACCAACTTTCCCTAAAACAACCAAAATTGTTTTACGGACAACGGCAGTTGTCTTCGGCGATGGCACCCGTATCGCTCCCACACGATGCGAAGGCCGGCCCGACCAAGTCGGAAGTCAGGGCCGTCCTTTGCAGCAAGCTCGACCTCGCGCCGACGGACCACTTCGCGGAAGTTGGCTCCTGTACCGGCGCAGTCACGATCGAGGCGGCGCGACGCGCCGGTCGAGTCACTGCACTCGAACGGAAGCCCGAACGGCTCGAAACGACTCGCAAGAACCTCGCCGAGAACGGCGTGACCGAGGGCGTCGACCTCCGGGAGGCCGAAGCGCCCGAGGGGCTCCCCGAAGACGCCGACGCGCTCTTTCTCGGTGGCAGTCGGAACTACGAGGCCGTGCTGGATCACGCGGTCGCGACCGGCGTCGACCGGGTCGTGATGAACGTCTCGCGGCTCGAAGTCGCCGGGGCCGCCACCGAGGCCTTCCGCGAGCGGGACCTGCTGGACGAGGTCGTCCAGTTCCAGGTGAGCCACGGGTACGAACTCGCCGGCGCGACGAGTTTCGACTCCCAGAACCCGGTGTACATGCTGGTCGGGGGCGTCGACGAGACCGCGACCGACGGGGGGGGAACGGTGACACTCCACGGCGTCGGTCTGGGACCGGGTGACGCAGACCTCGTGACCGTTCGCGGCAAGCGCGTGCTCGACGAGGCCGACGTGGTGTACACGCCGGGACGGCTCTCGCGGACCGTCGCGACCGCGCACGTCCCCGAGGCGCGGATCGGCGACCTCGACTTCCCGATGACGCGCGACGAGGACGAACTCCGGCGGGCGTGGCGCGAGGCAGCCGCCGAAATCGCACCCGTCGCCCGAGAGAGCACCGCCGCGTTCGTGACGCTTGGCGATCCGAACGTCTACTCGACCTTTGGCCACCTGCGCCGGACCCTCGACGCCTTCCACCCCGACGTGAGCGTCGAGACGGTACCGGGCGTCAGCGCCGTCACCGCCTTTACCACGGCGCTGGGCGTCGAGATCACCGCCGGATCGAGCCTCGCGCTCCACGAGGGCGCGCGGGGCGCGTCGCCCACCGGGCCGGATCGGATGGTCCTGTTCAAGGTGACCGACGTGCCAGCGACCCACGAGGGACTCGTCGCGGCCGGCTACGACGTGGTGTACGGCCGCCGCCTCTACATGGAACAGGGCGAGACGGTCGTCACCGACGACCCGGAGGTGCTGGCCGACCGGGACTACTACACGCTGGCCTACGCCGAGAAGGCCGACCTCGACGACGACCCGGCGACGGCGCAGTTCGCCGATGCCGCAGACGACGCGAGCGAACCGACCGTCGCCGCGATGGAGCGGGCCGAGGGCGAGGCCTGTGGCGACGAGTCGCCGGAGGTGGCCCGATGACGGACCCACAGGACGCCATCGACGCCGAGACGCCGGCCGGTGACCGCGACGACCGCATCCACGACCGGACCGCCGGCGAGGTACAGGAGGGGATTCCCTTCATCGGGGCGGGCCCAGGCGATCCCGGACTGCTGACCGTCACCGGCATGGAACTGGTCGAGGACGCCGATCTGGTCGTCCACGCCGGCTCGCTGGTCAACTCTGAATTGCTGGCCGAGTACTGCGACGACGCCGAGCAGGTCTCCAGCATCGGCAAGGACCTCGAGGAACTGATCCCACTGATGCGGGACGCCTACGAGGGCGGCCGCTCGGTCGTCCGCCTCCACAGCGGCGACCCGGCCATCTACGGCGCGGCACTGGAGCAGATGGACGCGCTCGAACACGAGGGGGTACCGACCTACATCGTCCCCGGCGTCACCTCCGCGTTCGCCGCCAGCGCGACGCTGCGAACCCAGTTGACGCTGAACGGCGTCGCCAACCACGTCGCCTTCACGCGCCCGCAGGGCAAGACGCTGGACCCCGAGGAGGACCACATCAGCGAGTTCGTCGCGATGGGTGACGTGACGACCTGCATCTATCTGGGCACCCACGCCATCCCCGAGGCGATGGACCGTCTGCTTGACGACGGCCACGACCCGGAGACGCCCGTGACCGTCGTCTACCACGCCTCGTGGCCCGACGAGGACGTGATCGAGGGCACCATCGCGACCATCGGCGACGCCGTCGAGGACGCTGGCTATCGGGCCTCCGCGATGGTCGTGATCGGCGACGCGGCCCGGAAGGCGGGCTACGAGCGCTCCTACCTCTACGACGGCTGGGCGAATCGGGGCGAGACTGATTCCGGGGAAGCCGATGATTAGGGCACGCCAGAGTCTCGAACGAGACGAACTCGAAAGCCCCCGGCACGCTCGATGGCTGCGACTCGCTGCGCTCCTCGCTTCGCTGCGGTGCTTGCTTCGTCTCGCACACCGAGCGTGCCGGCCCCTTTCAGTCCCGCCTATGCGGCTGGGTGGGTCGCAGACACCTGCGGCTGAATCACCAGCAACAAGCTACCAATGAGTACTGACACCAACGATACGGAGACGGACGCATCGGACAACGGATCGAGCGGCCACTGTTCCACCCCAGATTCGGACGGGGAAGTGGCCGAGGAGATCGCGATAATTTCCTTCGAGCGAAAGCTCGACACCGCCCGCGAGATCAAGGCGGAAATCGGCGGCGAGTACGAGACCGTCGACATCGTCGAGTACCACGGCGACGTGTTCGAGGAGTGCTGGGGCGAGTACGACTGCTTCGTCGGCCTGATGGCATCGGGCATCGCGATGCGCAAGACTGCGCCGCTGCTCGACGACAAGTGGGACGACCCCGCCATCGTCGTCATCGACGAAGCACTCACGTGGGCAATTCCGATCACCGGCGGCCACCACGGCGCGAATCAGGTCGCCAACGACCTCTCCAAGCTCGGCGCGGTGCCGGCGATGACGACCGCCAGCGAGGCCGCCGGCAAGCAGGGCGTCGAGAGCAAGGCCAAGGCGCTGGACACCCACGTCGTCAACGGCGACTCGACAGTGGCGACGAACCTCGCCGTGCTGAACGAGGAACTCGGCCCCGTCGCCCGCCTCGACGGCCCCCGTGCCGTGATGGTCGGTGACGACGTGACCGTCCTCAAGCGCAACGCCGAGGAGGGCGTCGTCCTCGGGACGGGGACCGTTTCCGGCGTGGACACGGAGCAGGTCCTCGACGCGTGGGACGCCGCGCTGTCCGATCTCGGACTCGACCGCACGGACGTGGACTTCGTCGCCACGGGCACCCGCAAGGAGGGCGAGGAGGGCCTCTACGCGGCCGCACAGGAGATCGGTGCCGGCGTCGTCCTCTTCGAGAAGGAGACCCTCGAAGCGTTCGAGGGGCCCTCCCCCTCGCGCTCGAAGGAACTGATCGGCTGGCCGGGCATCGCGGAGGCCTCGGCCATCGCCGGCGGGCGCGACCACGAACTCGCCCGCGAGAAAGAGCGCTTCGACGACGCCGTGACCGTGGCGGTGGGGCGGTAAGATGAGCGGCGAGTCGGACCGCAACGGCGACCGACCCACCAAGGAGTACGGCACGCTCTACGTCGTCGGGATCGGTCCCGGCCTCCCCCACGCGATGACCCAGCGAGCGAAGGACGTGATCGCCACCGCTGACTGCGTCATCGCGTCGAACCTCTACCAGGAGTTCCTCCGCAAGGACGGCACACTTCCACCGGAGAGCGCCGCCGTGGAGGCGGCGGCGACGGATGGAGGCGTCGCTGCGAGCGACGAGGACGGCACCATCCTCGAACGTCCGAACGGCCGTCGGCAGGAGCTGGTACGCTCGTCGATGGGCCGCCAGATCGAACTGGCCCGCGAGGCCTTCGAGCGGGTCCGGGCCGGCGAGGACGTGGCCCACGTCTCCGGGGGCGATCCGAACGTCTACGGCAAGAGCGACCTGCTGTACACGATGGCCGACGCTGAGGACGCTGACGACGTGCCCATCGAGGTCGTCCCCGGCGTCACCGCGGCGCTCGGTGGCGCGGCGAACCTCGGCGCGCCGCTGTCGAACGACTTCTGCACGATTTCGCTCTCGGACAAGTGGCGCGGCTGGGCAGAGATCGAGGAGAAACTGCGAGCGGCCGCGATCAGCGGCTTCGTCGTCGTCCTCTACAACTGCTGGCGCGACTACGAGCGCGCCATCGAGGTCCTCCGCGAGGAGCGGGCCGACGACGTACCCGTGGGCATCTTCAACGACGCCGGCCGCGGCGAGGACGGGCGTAATCTCGAAGACGAAACCCACACGATCACCACCCTCGGCGCGGCGACGGCCCACGACGAGGAGGTCGGCGGCATGGGCACCTCGATCCTCGTGGGCACCCACGAGACCGAGGTCTGGGAGAACGACTACGGGAAACATCTGGTCACCCCGCGCGGCGGGCGTGACGTCGACGATTTCTAACAATGAGCACTGACGACACCACCGACGCGAGTAGCACGGACACGAAATCAAAATGCGGCGCAAGTAGTACCGAGTCGGCTGAGGCAGGGACAGACTCTGAGTCCAAATGTGGCGCGAGTACGGACAGTTCCGCGTCCAGTTCCGGCTGTGGCGGCTCGTCCTCGACCGAGGAGAAAGTCGGGTCGACGGTCGACGACTTCGACGCGGACCCCGGACAGCTGACCGCCATCGGCCTCGGGCCGGGCCAGCCCGAGGGGATGACCCAGCGGGCGCGGTCGGCGCTGCTCGACGCCGAACACATCGTCGGCTACACGACCTACGTCGACCTGCTGCCCGACGAGGTCACCGAGGCGGCCGACGAACTGTACGACACGCCGATGTGCGGCGAGGTCTCGCGCACCGAGGAGGCCATCGACCGGGCGCTCGCGGGCAACGACGTGGCGATCATCGGCAGCGGCGACCCGAACGTGTACGCGCTCGCGGGCCTCGCGCTGGAGATTCTCGAATCCAAGGGCGCGACCGCGAGCATGGTCGAGTTCGACGTGGTGCCGGGCGTCCCGGCCGCCCAGTCCTGCGGAGCGCGGCTGGGCGCACCGCTCGTGAACGACACCGTCAGTATCTCGCTGTCGGACCACCTCACCGACATGCCGACCATCGAGTCCCGGCTCCACGCGGCCGCCAAGGAGGGCTTTACCATCGCTGTCTACAACCCGTGGAGCCGCAAGCGCCGGGAGAACTTCCAGAAGTGCTGTGAGATCCTCGTCGAACACCGCGCCGACGACACCCCCGTCGGCGTCGTCCACGGCGCGGGCCGCGAGGACGAGGAAGTCGAGATCGTCGAACTCGGAAACCTCGCGGAGCTGGGCGAGACCGACCTGATCGACATGACCACGACGATCCTCGTCGGCAACGAGGACACCTACGTCTGGGACGACCGGATGGTGACCCCGCGTGGCTACGAGTCCAAGTATGACTACTGAGTACGAGATCCGACTCGACCGCGAGGCCTGTGAGGGCATCTTCGCCTGCCTCGTCCGGGACGACCGCTTCCTCGAGGCCGACGACGGGCTGGCGACGGTCGAGGGTGCGTCCGGGAGCAGAGCGGGCGACGAGACTGAGACCGTCGTCGCGTCGTTCGACGACGACCGGATCGACGCGGCGCGGCAGGCGGCCAGCGCCTGCCCGGTCGACGCCATCGCCGTGACGGAGGGCAGCGATGACTGACGGCCGAGCCGTCGCGACGCCGATGGCCGTCGCGGACCTGCTCGCGGCGTCCCCGGAGACGGCCTACTTCTGGGGGCGGGTCGCCGGCGACGGCGACCTGACCGAGGACTGCGTCATCGTGCGCGCGAGCGACGAGACGGCCGCAGACGCGCTGTCTGGCGTCGCCGGAGTGGACCGGACCGACCGCGACCACCGGGTCGAATCGCGCGAGTCGGCCCACGACGCCTCGATCGTCCGCTACGAGGACGAGTACGAACTACAGGTGTTCGGCCCGCCGGCCGAGCGGGCCAGCGCGGCGCTTGGGCTCCCCTTGGACGGCCAGCCCGGCGGCTACCGGTTCGGAGCCTTCGACGACCACCTCGCGTCCCTCGTTCGCGGGCTACTGGAGGCCTGTGGCACCGTCTGCTTCCGCGAGTCCTCGGCGTCGGTCGGCATCTCCTTCGTCCACGACGACGAGCGCCTGCTGAAGACGATCCAGTCGCTGCTTGCCGACGCCGATCCCCACGTCCCGAGCGACGACCTCGAAGAATCGTCGTCGGGGGGCTACTGGTTCGGGCTGGCCGAGGAGGCCGACGCCGCCGCGTTCGCCGAGTGGGTCTACGCCGGCAGCGACGACTCGGGCCTGTACGCAGAGCAGCGCCGCCGGAAACTCCAGCGCAGCGTCGAGCGAGCCAGCGGCGCGGACGTGGGGGCGCTGGGCGAATGACGGTCGATCCGGCGACGACCCCCGTCTCGCTGGACGACGAAGCCGTCGTCCTCGTCGGGCACGGTTCCCGCCGGGAGAAGTCCAACGAGCAGGTCCGAGAGCTCGCCGCGACGCTGGAAGACCGACTGGGCGTGCCCGTCGACGCCGGCTTCCTCGAACTCGCAGAGCCGTCGATCGACGAGGCCATCGCTGGCCTCGCACCGTCGGTCTCGCAGATCTCGGTCGTCCAGCTCTCGCTGTTCGCGGCGAGCCACGTCAAGAACGACGTGCCGCTGGCCGTCCAGCAGGCCCGCGAGGCCCACCCGGACCTGACGATCAACAACGGCGCGCATCTCGGTGTTCACCCGGCTATCGTCGACCTGCTCGACGACCGGGCGGCGGCGGTCGAGGAGCGCCTCGATGTCGACCGCGAGGCCGACGACGTGACTGTCGTCCTCTGTGCGCGGGGTTCCAGCGACCCGGACGCCAACAGCGACGCCCACAAGCTGGCACGCCTGCTCTACGAGGGGCGGGCCTTCGACCGGGTGGAGACCGGCTTCATCGGCGTCACCGACCCGCTGCTGGAAGACACGCTGCACTCGGTCGCCAAGCAACGCCCCGACGCGGTCGTGGTCCTGCCGTACATGCTCGGCGACGGCGTCCTCACCCAGCGCATCCGCGACCAGGCCGCGGAGTTCGACGAGGAATACCCATACGTCGACGCCGCGGCCGGCGATCCGCTGGGCACGGACCCACGCCTCGTGGACGTGCTGGGCGACCGCTGGCAGGAGGCCCGGACCGACAGCGTCGAGATGTCGTGTGACACCTGCAAGTACAAGGTCGAACTCGACGGCTACGAGGAGGACGTGGGCGGCGCGCGGGCGATGCTGCGCGCGCTGACTCACCAGGAGAGCCACGCCGACCGCGAGAACGTCGACGACGACCCCCACACCCACGACGCCCCCGGAAAGCACGTCGCGGTGTGTACGAACCAGACCTGCGCCGCCGACGGCGCGCCGGCGGTCCTCGAACGGCTTCGACAGGCCGCCCGCGACAGCGAGCAGTGCGACGCCCGGATCACGCGCACCTCCTGTCTGGGCCGCTGTGGCGAGGGGCCGATGGTCGCCGTCTACCCCGACGGCGTCTGGTACGGCGGCGTCGAAGACGACGACGCCGAACGCATCGTCTCGTCCCACCTCGATCGGGACCGCATCGTCTCTGACATCGTCGATCAAACACTATGAGCTGCTACGAAATCGAAGCACTACGACTCGGACTGATGAACGTATTGGGAACCGAAGACGCGAGCGCCCGTGAGCACGCCGAGCAGGAACTCGACGGCCACCTGGACGGCCCCATCGAAGCGCTGGCCAGCGCGGAGACGCTGGACGCGATCCAGCGTCACCTCGACGCCGCACTGGTCGATCTGGAAGCCGAGATCGCCGCGGCCGATCCGTTGGATCCGGAGTACGATTACATGCGGGGCCGCCTCGTAGCGGTCAGAGACGCCGAGCAGGCCGTCCAGCGCCTGACCGATCAGGGAGAAAGTGTCCTCACCGGCCTGAGCGAGGCCCACGACGTGCTCCACGAGACGTTCCCCGTCGAAGCGGAGTAGCGTCGAAACTTCTTCCGGAGAAGCGATTCCTGCTAGTCGGCAGACACGGGGAACTCGTCCGTTTCGGCCGTCGATACGACGGGATCGCCCAGCCACGCGTGGACGCCAGCGAGCGTCGCCCACAGTGCCACCTGTCCGAAGACGACCGTCCAGCGGAAGGCGGTGGCCAGTCCCGCCGGCACGTCGCCATGGACGGTGGCGGTCGGCGCGAGCGCGACCGGGATCGCGAGCAGCGCGAGCGGCGCGAGGCCCGCGAGCGTGCGGACGGGCCACCGACGCCCCGCGAGTCGCCGGTAGACGAGGCCCGACGCGACGGCGACGCCGGCACCGGCGACCATCATCCCGGCGTACCACGCCGTTCGCGTCCCGGTCGCCAGCGACTGCTCGACGCCCGGTGGCTGTGGCGGCAGGACGAGCCACGGCGCGCCCGAGACGGTCAGAAAGCCCGCGGCCGCGAGGACGAGCCGTTTCGTCACGGGACCGCCGGGCAGGACCGGTTCGAGGAAGTAGTAGGCGATGCCGAAGGCGACGATGCCGAAGAGGAGTCCCCAGAGCACGCCGCCGCCGACGCTGACGACGCTGGTCGTCAGCGACGAGACGGCCGGTTCGCCGCCGTGGCCGTGTTCGAACGTCTCCAGTCCGGCGACGAAGGGATTGGCGACGAGCGCGGTGAAGAGTCCGTAGGCGATGCCGCCGACGACGCCCGCGAGCGCGCCGCGTTCGAGGTAGTCGGTCGCCATCAGTGGCAGGTCACGCCGGCACCGTGGCGGATGTTGTGGAGTCCGTCGTGGACCATCGGGTCCTGCACGAACAGGAGTGTGAACCCGAGGGCAGCGATCAGTCCGAGGCCGACGGCCATCTGCGTCGGTGAGAGCGTCGTCCTCGCGTGGTCGATCCGTCGACGAACCGTGTCGGTGTCTCCAGTCATTAAATCTCGTTTGTCTTAAGAACAAGTGTAATTGTAAAACTTTCGCGTCTCGGTCCAGCGAGGCCCGAGTACTGGCATACGAACAGTTGTAGGCGTTTACCCAGTAGACCGCACGACGGCGTGCGGTCGATCTGGTAAAGACCTACAACTGTCCGTATCAGTCGTCGCCGCGGGCGGTTCCGACGGTTCGGTCGAGGGTCGCCGCGCGGAGGGCCGACAGTTCGAGCGCGGTCCCGTCGGTGGCTTCGGTGACGACATCGATCAGGCCGGCACGGTCGTCCCCGCCGGCGTCGACGACGAGGACCTCGTCCGAGACGGCCCCCAGTCGTCGGGCCGCGTCACGGGTGGCCGCGGTCGGGCGCTCGCCGACATTCGCGCGCCCGTCCGAGACGACGACGGTGACGCTGGCCGCCGGATCGGCGCGGTCGACGACCTCGCTGGCCGTCCGCAGACCGGTCGGCAGCGGCGTTCGGTCGGCCGTCGGCAGGTCCTTCAGGTGGCGCGCGGCGAGCGTGACGCTGTCGGTCGGCGGCAGGAGCACGTCGGCGTCGTCGCCGGCGAAGGCGACGAATGCGACCTCGTCGCGGTGCTGGTAGGCGTCTTTCAGGAGTTCGAGGACGGTCCCCTTGGCGGCCTGCATGGCCGAGCGCATCGAGGCGCTCGCGTCGACGGCGAAGACGACCAGCGCCGCGCCGTCGCGCTCGCGGACCGACTGCCGGAGGTCCCGAGAGTCGACGCTCGATTCGCCCCGAGCGGCGGCCGCCCGCACGGAGGCCGACGCGTCGACCGGTCCATCGGCGTCCGCTGGCTCGGTGCGAACTCGGGCACCCGTGCCGTCGACGGACGGGCGAGTCCGAGTCCGCGACCCGCTCGCACCGTCGACAGCCTCGTCGACCGCGTCGGGTACGTCGACCTCGGGGGCCGCGCTGTCGCCGACGCCGGCGCGTGACTGGCCGGGGAGCAGCGGCGTCCCCTCTGTTTCGTCGGTCGAGTCGTCGGCGTCGCCCGCACCGCCGTCGTCACCGCCATCGTCGCCCTCGCCAACAGTATCGCCCGACGCCCCGTCGTCCGCCGCGGCGTCGGGTCGGGGTTCGGAGCGTGGCTCGTCGCCGGAATCCCCCTCGTCCGGGTCGTCAGATCCCGACTCCGAGGGCTCTGTCGACTCGTCGTCCCCGGACTCGGGGTCGGCCGACTCTGGCTCGTCGGCTCGCGACTCCTCGCCGCCTCCGGCGTCCGTGCCGTCGGACTCGCTGTCCGTGTCGTCGGCCGCGTCCTCCTCGGTCGATTCCTGCTCGGGGTTGTCGTCCTCGAAGTGGTCGTCGATCACGTCGGAGGGGTCGGGGGCATCCTCGAACGGGCGGGAGTTGAGTCGATGGGGGAGCGCGAGGGACGCTGCCTCCCGTACGTCGGGTTCGATGACCTTCGAGCGGCCGTCGAGGGCCGCCAGCGTGCGGGCCGCGCGGGCCGTCGCGATGTCGGCCCGGTGGCCGTCGACCCCGGCGTCCCGGCAGCATTCGGCGATGTCGGCCACCAGTTCGGTCGGCAGCGTCACGTCGGGCAGGCGCTCGCTGGCCTGTCGTAGCTGTTCGCTGCGGTTCGCGTCGGATCGCTCCGTCCCGCCAGCCTCGGCGTCGCTTTCGCCCAGCGCCTGCTCGACGATGGCGACCCGATCGTCTATGTCGGTACAGCCGGTGACCGTCGCCTGCAGGGCGAACCGATCCCGTAGTTGTGGCCGGAGCTCCCCCTCCTCGGGGTTCATCGTCCCGACGATGGTGAACTCGGCGGGGTGGGCGACGCTGACGCCGTCGCGCTCGACGCGATTCTGCCCGCTCGCGGCGGCGTCGAGCAGCACGTCCACGAGGTGGTCGTCGAGCAGATTCACCTCGTCGACGTAGAGGATGCCGCGGTTGGCCCGCGCGAGCAGGCCGGGGTCGAACTCGTAGTCGCCGGCCAGCGCGTCGGCCACCGAGAGGGTGCCGACCACGCGCTCGCGGGTCGCACCGAGCGGGAGCGTCACGAGCGGAACCGATCGCTCCGTCGTCGGCGGATCGGTGCGGTCCCGACAGGAGCCACACTGCCGCTCGGGTGCGCCGGGCGGACACCCGTAGGGGCAGTCTGCGACGACCGTCTGGTCGGGCAAGAGGTCAGAGAGGGCTCGCACTGCCGTCGATTTGGCCGTCCCCTTCTCCCCTTGCAACAGGAGCCCGTCCAGTTCGGGATTCGCCCCGACGGCCAGCAGCGCCCGCTTTGCCTCGGCCTGCCCGACGATGTCGGCGAACGAACTGGCGGCCCGCCCGTGCGAAGCTTTTTTCTCGCCACCGTAATCAACCATACTTGTATTAGAGCAATGGAGGTTTAACTACGTTATGGCAACGATCGGGCTCTACACCGCGACCGAGAACGAACTGGGGGCCGTCCAGCGGGCCGCCCAGCGCATCGACGCCGACCTCGTCGTCCGCTCCGAGAGCGACTTCGACGACCAGAGCGACGTGGACGCCTTCCTCGACGAGATCGAGGACGCGACAGCGGCCGTCTTCTGGCTCCACGGGGCCGAGGACAGCATGCCGGGCTACGACCACGCCGTCTCCCGCCTCGACGACGCGGGGGTTCCGCTGGTCGTCAAGTCGACCGGCGACGCCTACGCCATCGAGGACACGACGGTCGTCGCCGACGACCGCGACCGCGTGTACGACTACCTCGAACGCGGGGGCACCAGCAACGTCGCCAACTGCCTGCGCTTCCTCGTCGACGAGTACGGCGACGCCGACCGGGCCTACGACGATCCGGTCGATCTGCCGACCGAAGGCGTCTACCACCCCGATCATCCGGGCGCGTCCTACGAGGACCTCGTGGCCACGTTCGACCCCGACCGGCCGACGGTGGCCGTCTGGTTCTACGAGTCCCACTGGACCCACGAGAACACCCGCTACGTCGACGCGCAGGTCCGGGCCATCGAGGACGAGGGCGCGAACGCGCTGCCGATCTTCTGCAACCCCGCGACCGACACCGACGAGCAGTGGGACGCAGAGCGGGTGACCGAGGAGTGGCTGCTCGCGAGCGCGGACGGTCCGACCGACCGCCCGGCGGGCGAGTCCGTCGTCGACGCCGTGCTCTCCTCGTTCATGTTCTCGCTGTCGATGGACGAACGCGGCCGCTCGGCCGACGACGAGGGCGACGACGCCGAGGCCGTCTTCCTCGACCGACTGGGCGTCCCGGTGATCCAGACGGTGACGACGATGCGCTCGCGGTCGCGCTACGAGGGCAGCGACACGGGCGTGATGGGCTTCGAGTTGGCCCTCTCGGTCGCGCTGCCGGAGTTCGACGGCAACGTCATCACCCACCCGATCAGCGGGAAGGAACGCACCGACGACGAGGCCGGTATCGGGACCGCGCCGAAACAGCACTTCCCGATCGACGACCGCGTCGACCACGCCACCCGCCTCGCGGTCAACTGGGCGCGCCTCCGTCACACCCCCAACGAGGACAAGCAGGTGGCCGTCGTCCTCCACAACTACCCGCCCAGCGACGACGGCATCGGGACCGCCTTCGGCCTCGACAGTCCCGAGAGCACCGTCAATCTGCTGGACGAACTGGGCAGTCGTGGGTACGATATGGGCGGGCAGCGCCCCGACAGCGGCCAGTCTCTGATCGATCAGCTGACTGCTCAGCTCACGCTTGACGACCGCTGGGTCGCGCCGGAAGACGTGCGCGAGAAGAGCGTCGACCTGGTCTCGCCCGATCAGTACAGCGACTACTTCGCCGCGACCGACGAGCGCTTCCAAGCGAACGTCGTCGAGGAGTGGGGCGATCCACCCGACCGGCCGTTCGCGATCCCGGGCGTCGAGTTCGGGAACGTCCTCGTCACGGTCCAGCCCCCGCGTGGCTTCGGCATGGACCCCTCGAAGGTGTACCACGACTCGGACCTCCAGCCCCCCCACGACTACGTCGCCTTCTACGGGTGGCTCCGCGAAGATTTCGACGCCGACGCGGTCGTCCATCTGGGCACCCACGGCAGCCTCGAATGGCTCCCCGGCAAGACCGTCGGGCTGAACGGCGAGAGCGCGCCCGACCAGCTAATCGACGACCTTCCGAACGTCTACCCCTACATCGTCAACAACCCCGGCGAGGGCACGCAAGCCAAGCGCCGCTCCTACGCCGCCATCGTCGACTACCTGACGCCGGTGATGTCCAACGCGGGCACCTACGACGAACTATCGGAACTGGAGGAACTGGCCGACCAGTACCGCGAAGCCGGGATGGAAGACGCCCGCACCGACGACGGCGAACACCTCGAAGCGCTGCTGCGCGAGAAGATCGAGGAGCTGGATCTGGCCGTGGAGTTAGGCATCGCAGGGGAAATCGACGAGCAAGCCGACGTGCGTGGCCCCGACGAAGCGGGGACGACACTTGCGGAAGGCACCGTTGCGGGCGACGATCTGGCCATCGACGAACTCGTCGAGCGGGTCCACGAGTACCTCACCGACGTGAAGACGACCCAGATCCGCATGGGCCTGCACACGATGGGCGAGCCACCGGCCGACGACCGCCTCGTCGAGTACCTCGTCGCGCTCACTCGACTGGAGAACCCCGGCGGCCCGAGCCTCCGGGAGAGCGTCGCCGGCGTGCTGGGCGTCGACTACCAGCGGATGCTCGACGAACCGGGAGTCTACGACGAGGATCTGGGCATGACCCTCTCGGAAGCGGCGGACGAGGTCTACGAGACGAGCATCGACCTCGTGGCGACGCTGGCCGAGGAAGGGTTCGACCTGCCGGCCTCGAACGTCGCGGCCGGCCCGGACGACGAGGTGAACATGAACCTCCTCGTGGTCGACATCGATCCGCTCGGGGACGCACGAGCGAAGTCGGGAGCCCACGACGACCTGCGAGAGGCCCTCTCGTTCATCTGCGAGGAGGTCGCCCCGCGCGTCGAGGCGGCCGAGACCGAGATTCCGCGGACCGCCGACGCGCTGGCGGGCGAGTACGTGCCGCCGGGCGGCAGCGGCGCACCCACGCGCGGGGGCGTCGACCTGCTCCCGACGGGGCGGAACTTCTACACGCTCGATCCCCGGAAGGTGCCGGCAAAGAGCGCGTGGGAGGTGGGCCGCGAGGTCGCTGAGGGGACGCTCGCGCGCCACCGCAACGAGGAAGGCGAGTACCCCGAGGAGATCGGCGTCGTCGCGTGGGGGACGCCGACGGTGCGCACCCGCGGCGAGACCATCGCACAGGTGCTCGCGCTGATGGGCGTCGAACCGGTCTGGACCGACGCGGGCCGGATCGACGACGTGGAACCGATCCCGCTGGAGGAACTGGATCGGCCCCGCATCGACGTGACGACGCGGGTCTCCGGGCTCTTTCGCGACGCCTTCCCGCAGGCCGCGGGCGTCATCCACGACGCCGTCGACGCCGTGGTCGAGCTGGACGAACCCCACGACATGAATTACGTGAAGAAACACGTCGAGGACGAAGCAGAGGAACTCGACGCCGAGGGCGTCGAAGAGGCCCGCAAAGCCGCGAAACAGCGGGTGTTCACGACCCGCCCCGGCGGCTACGGTGCCGGGACGAACAAGGCCGTCGACGAGGGCAACTGGGACGACCGCTCGGACCTCGCAGAGGTGTACGTCCAGTGGGGCGGCTACGCGCTGGGCTCGCGCGGCCGCGTCTCGGAGGCCCACGACGCCTTCGAGCGCCGCCTCGGGAGCGTCGAGGCGACGGTCAAGATCGAGGACACCGCCGAGCAGGACGAGTTCGACAGCTCCGACTGGTACGCCTTCCACGGCGGCTTCATCACCGCCGTCGCCGAAATCGCAGGCGAGGAGCCGGCCTCCTACGTCGGGGACTCCAGCGACCCGGACAACGTCTCCGTCTACACCAACGAGGAGAAGGTCCGCAAGGCGATGCGGGCTCGCGTCCTCAACCCCGACTGGCTCGCGAGTATGGAGGAACACGACTACAAGGGCGCTGGCGACCTCTCGACGACGGTCGACGTGGTGCTTGGCTGGGACGCGACCACCGGCGTCGTCAGCGACCGCCTCTGGGAGGACGTGGCCGAGCGATACGCCTTCGACGAGGACCGCCAGGAGTGGCTGCGCGACGTGAACCCGTGGGCCCTGGAGAGCATCACCGACACCCTGCTCGAAGCCATCGACCGGGACCTCTGGGACGCCGACGACGAGACGACCGATCGACTCCGGGACCTGAATCTGCAGGTCGACGGGGATCTGGAGGCGCGTGCCAGCGAGGACGCGGTGCGCGATCCAGAGGAGGTGGCCAGCGATGACGACTGACGGCGCGACCGCCGAGGAGTCGCCAGACGACGGCGACGGAGCCGACGGCGGCGAGTTCGAGGAGTACGCCGACCTGGGCGCGACCACCGAGAACGCCATGGACATCGCCGAGACGAGTATGGACCGAGTCCGCGAACTCGTCCCCGACGAGACGCTCGCAGACCGAATCCGCCAGAAGTCGGTCCACGCGACCGGCGATCCGGAGTTCCAGCATCTCGTGTGCTTTACGGGCGATACCGACGACGAACCGGTCGTCGCCGGTGCGCGGGCGGTCCTTGACGAGCGCCCCATCGTCACGGACATCACGATGGTGAAAGCCGGCATTACTGGCCGCGGCCACGACTGTCCGGTCCGGAAGGCCATCGGCAACGGGGCCGAACTCGCCGCCGAGACCGGGATGACGCGAACGGCCGCGTCGGTGCTGGAACTCGACAAGGAAGGGGTCTACGACGACGCCATCGCCGTCGTCGGCAACGCCCCGACCGCGGCGCTGGCGCTGGCCGACTGCATCGAGGACGGCACCCGCCCCGCCGTCGTCGTCGCCACGCCGGTCGGGTTCGTCAAGGCAGCGGAGAGCCGACAGCGCCTGCGCGCGGTCGCTGCCGACCACGGCGTGCCGGCGATCACGAACGTCGGCCGTCGCGGCGGCAGCGGGCTTGCCGCCGGACTGACGAACGAACTCGTCCACGTGGCCAGTGATGTGAGAGAAGACGAGGTCGAACTGCCGTGAGCAACGCTTACGACCTCGACGCCGGCCCCGATCCGGCGACGGTCGCGGCGGCAGCGCCCGAACCCGCCGACAGCGACGAGCGGCCGGTCCACGCGGTCGGTATCGGCCCCGGAAACCCCGAGTACCTGACGCCGCGTGGCGAGCGGGCGATCCGCGAGGCCGACGTGGTCGTCGGCTTCGAGACGGTCGTCGACTTCGTCGCCGATCGGACCGACGCGGACCTGCTCACCTGTGGCTACCGCGACGAGCGCGCGGCGCTGACCACCTTCGCCGACCGCGTGGCCGACAGCGAGACCGGTACGGCCGTCCTGATGGGCGACCCGAACCACTCGGGCTACCAGTTCGTCGGCAAGGTCCAGCGGGCGGTCGACGCGCCGGTCCGGGTGATCCCCGGCATCTCGTCGCTGCAGGTGGCCGCGAGTCGGGCGCGCACGCCGATGGAGGCGAGCGAGTTCGTCACCCTCCACAAGAGCGGCGATATCACGCCGGGACTGGAGCGGCTCCGGGGGTCCGTCGGCCAGCGCCACCTGCTCGTGCTCCCGCGCCCCTTCGACTGGATGCCCGAGGACATCGCCGCCGACCTGCTCGAATCGGGCGCATCACCCGACCTCGAAGCGCTCGTCCTCGAACGGCTGACACACGACGACGAGACGGTGACGCGGACGACGCTTGACGACCTCGCGGCACGCGCCGACGAGGGCGAGGCCGACGGGTCGCCGTTCTCCGATCTCTCGGTGCTCGTCGTACGATCGACGTGAGCCGACTCCGGTCCGGGATGAAGCCTCGTGTTTAGTTAAGCGAATTGGCGGTGTTGGGACACCGAAAGCCCTCGCGCAGTTGCGGCCCCGTGACTCGCTGCGCGCGCTGCGCGTGCTTGTTCCGAGAGAGCAAGCTCTCTCGACATTCGCCTCACTACGTTCGGCTCACCGTCGTCAGGGTTCCCGCAACTGCACTCGCCCTTTCATCCGCCAGGGCCTCGGTGGTGACACCAACTACGAGCCTGGTGGATGAAAGGGCGAGGCGCGCGTTGCCGCGGAGCCGCAACGGCTGAGGAGGTCGGTGGAACCGACCTCCCGCCTCGCGGCGTCTGCGGCGGCTCTATCCGAGCGAGAGCGAGGATATCCGGCACAGACGCCGTCGAGCTCGCGGAGGGCCTTCGGTGTCTTGATCGCAACGATCACTGCTAAACTAACCACTGACGGACGGAGCACCACAACTTATTTGAGAATCCGTCTCGACCGATTTAGCAAGCCAGATTGGAGTAATCCAAATTTAATTGTCTGATCAAGGACCCATGACAACGGACACAATCCTGCTGATCGGCCGTGCGACGAGAAACGCCCAGGAAGTGCTGGAGACTCACGCCGACCGGCTCCGCCGGCGTACCGTCGCCGACGTGGCGGTGGCGACCTACGAGAGCGAACCGGTTCGGGAACTGAGAGACCAGTTCGAGCGGATCGAGGCGGAGACGGTGTACGCAGTCCCGATGTGTGCCGCACACAACCACGACACGATCGACGCCGTCCCCGCGGCGCTCTCGTATCTCTCCGGCGACGTTCGCTACTGCGAGCCGATCGGGCAGAGCCCCGCGGTCACCGAGGCGATCGCCCAGCGAGCGACGGACCTGGTCGCGGCGTCGGCCGATACCTCCCTCGTCCTCGTGGGCTTTGGCAGCAGTTCCAAGCCCTACCACCGCCAGACGGCGGACTACCACGCTGCACGGCTCCGCGACCGGTCGGGTTACGGGGAAGTCGTGACCTGCTATCTCCTCCAGAACCCCACCGTCGAGTGCGTCCGGTACAACACGACCGGGAGCCGATCGGTCGCCGTCCCGCTGTTCCTGACCCGGAGCGAGGCGACCGAGACCCGGATTCCCGAGGCGCTCGAACTCGACCGCGGCGGCATCGAGTACGCCGACCCGCTGGGGACCCATCCGCGGGTCACGGACGCGGTGCACGCCGAGGTCGAGAAACAGCGCACGCTCGCGGCCGACGGCACCGCCGGCGACTCCTTCGAGGCGCAGTTGACCGAGACGCGACGCCCGGTCGCGACCGACGGGGAAGGGACGCGACGGTGACGCGGGCCGAACCATGAACGGGGTCGTCCTCGGCGGGACCAGCTCGGGCGTCGGGAAGACCGTGGCCACGCTCGCCGTCGTTCGTGCGCTGCAAGCCGAAGGCCACACGGTCCAGCCAGCCAAGGCCGGCCCGGACTTCATCGACCCCAGCCACCACGAGCGGGTAGCCGGTCGGCCCTCGCGGACGCTCGACTGCTGGCTGGCGGGCGAGGCGGGACTCCGACGGAACTACCACCGCGGCGAAGGCGACGTGTGCGTCGTCGAGGGCGTGATGGGGCTGTACGACGGCGACGGCTCCAGTACCGCGATGGTCGCCGACGCGCTGGCCCTCCCCGTCGTCCTCGTCGTCGACGCGAGCGCCGGGATGGAGAGCGTCGCCGCGACCGCGCTCGGGTTCAGCGAGTACGCCGACCACGCCGGCCGAGACGTCGAGGTCGCGGGCGTGATCGCCCAGCGCGCCCACGGCGGCCGCCACGAGCGCGGCGTCCGGGAAGCGCTCCCGGACGGGCTGGCGTACCTGGGACGGATCCCGCCCCACGACGACCTGGAGATCCCCGACCGCCACCTCGGACTGCACATGGGCGAGGAGTCGCCACTCGACCCCGAGGCCCTCGACGCGGCCGCCGAGCACGTCCGGACCGATCGACTCCTCGACCTTGCTCGCACGCCCCCGCGTCCCGAACCGGGGACGGAGCGGCCAGCGACGGGGAAGCGAGTAGCAGTTGCCCGGGACGACGCCTTCCGGTTCTGCTACCCGGCGACGATCGAACGGCTCCGTGAGCGGGCCGAGGTGGTCACGTTCGCGCCGACGGCGGGCGAGGGACTCCCCGACTGCGACGGGGTCTATCTCCCGGGAGGCTACCCCGAACTGCACGCCGGCGCGCTGGCCGACAGCCCCGGGATCGAACAGCTCGGTACCGCGGCGGCCGACGGGCTCCCGGTCCTCGGCGAGTGTGGCGGGCTGATGGCGCTGGCCGAGACGCTGACGACGAGCGAGGGCGACACCCACGAAATGGCCGGGGTGCTCCCCGCCGAGGTGCGGATGTGCGACCGATACCAGGCGCTCGATCACGTCGAACTACGAGCCCGGCGGGGGACGCTGACCGCAGACGCGGGCGAGCGGCTCCGCGGGCACGAGTTCCACTACTCCAGCGCCGACGTGGGCGGGGACGCCCGGTTCGCGTTCGACGTGAAACGCGGGGACGGCATCGACGACGGCCGGGAGGGACTGGTCGAGTACGAGACGCTGGGGACGTACTGCCACGTCCACCCCGAGAGCGGCGCGTTCGACGCGTTCGTCGAGGGGATCTGAGGTGACCCGGACCGTCCTCGTCGCGGGAACGGCGAGCCACGTCGGCAAGAGCACGGTCGTCGCCGGGCTCTGTCGGCGACTCGCCCGCTGGGGAGTGTCGGTCGCGCCGTTCAAGGCCCAGAACATGAGCAACAACGCGCGGGCGGTCGTGACCCCGGACGGCGACTGGGGCGAGATCGGCGTCTCGCAGTTCACACAGGCCCGCGCCGCCGGCGTCACCCCGACGACCGACACGAACCCGGTCCTGCTCAAACCCCGCGGCGAGGGCGAGAGCCAGCTCGTCGTCCAGGGTGAGGCCGTCGGCCACTACGAACCGGGCGCGTACTACGAGGACCACTGGGACCGCGCCCGGCAGGCGGCGGTCGAGAGCTACGAACGGCTGGCGGCCGACCACGACGTGATCGTCGCCGAAGGGGCCGGAAGTATCGCCGAGATCAACCTGCAGGACCGCGATCTGGCGAACGTCGAGACCGCGCGGTTCGCGGACGCGGAGATCCTGCTGGTCGGCGACATCGAGCGCGGCGGGGTGTTCGCCAGCCTCTACGGCACGCTCGAACTCGTGCCGGCGGACCTGCGCGAGCGGGTGGCCGGCGTCGTGATCAACAAGTTCCGCGGCGACGCGTCGCTGCTCGAATCCGGTCTTCGAGAACTCGAAGACCGGACCGGCGTCCCGGTGCTGGGGGTCCTCCCCCACGACGACCCCGGACTGCCCGCGGAGGACAGCGTCTCGCTGCTGTCGGCCGACGAGCGCGCCGTCTTCGGTGCCGACGACGGTGTGGCCCCCGAGCGATCCGTGACCGTCGGCGTCCCCCGGTTACCGCGGATCTCGAACTTCACCGACCTCGCGCCGCTGGCGCGCGTTCCGGGCGTCCGCGTCGCGTACGTCCCGCTCGATGCCGACCTCGCGAACGTCGACGCCGTCGTACTCCCGGGGACCAAAAACAGCGTGGACGACCTGCTCGCACTCGAACGGGCCGGGTTCGACGAGGCGGTCACGGCCTTCTCGGGACCGATCGTCGGCATCTGCGGGGGGTACCAGATGCTGGGCGAGCGGATCACGAACGCTTCGGTCGAGGGGACCGGGGCCACAGACGTGGTCAACGGACTCGGACTCCTGCCCGTCGAGACGCGGTTCTCGACCGACAAGACGGTCCAGCAAGTGTCCCTCGATGTCACGGGGAGCGGGCCAATCATCGGTGCCGAGGGCGTCGCGTCGGGCTACGAGATACACATGGGCGAGACCACACACACGGGACCCGTCGACGCCCCGCTCGAAGCACAGAGCGCCGCCACCGACTCCGTCCTCGGGACGTATCTGCACGGCCTGTTCGAGAACGAGTCCGTGCGAGCGGCGTTTCTGGACGGCATCGGCCAGTGGGCAGACGCGGAGGCCACCACCGAGTCGGTCGCACCATCGCCGTACGACGAGGCCGCCGCCCTCCTCGACGACGTTGCCCTCTCCGCAGTCGGCCTCGGGCAGTATTAATAATTCATTGCATACTATTTATTAAGAATGGGCAACTATAGCGGGCTGTATAGCAGCTAATTTAATAAACTGAGGGGGCCTCCACTCTAGTAATGACCGCGTCAGATCGAGGGTCCCCAGACGAGAAGCCTCACACACACGAACACGATCCGGGAGGGAGCGAGGACGGCGAGTCCGTCGCCGAATTCTCCGTGCCGGAGATGGACTGTGCGTCCTGTGCCGGGAAGGTCGAGAACAGCGTCGCCCGACTGGACGGGATCGAATCGATCGAGCCACAGGCGACGACTGGCACGCTGACGGTCGCCTTCGACGACGGTCGGACGAGCGAGGCGGCCATCGTCGAGCGGATCGAAGGCGCGGGCTACGCAGTCGAGGACGGGACGGCGACGGTGACGCTGTCGGTCCCCGACATGGACTGTGCGTCCTGTGCCGGGAAGGTCGAGAGCGCGCTCGCGCGCGTCGAGGGCGTCACCGACCACGAGACCCGGCCCACGACCGGGACCGTCGTCGTCACCTACGACGACGCGGTCGTCGTCGAGCGGGAACTGGTCGGAGCCATCGAGAGCGCGGGCTACGAGGTGACCGACAGGGACGGCGCGACCGTCGAGGGCGACGCCGAGTCGGAGGCAGGTCTCGGGTCGGACTCGCGCGCACGCAAGACACTGGTCGGCGGGGTCGCGCTGGCGGGCGGTCTGGCACTGGAGTTCGTCCTGACAGGCCTGAACGCGACGGTCGGGACGGTACTGGGCAGCGACCTCCACGTCGCGAGCGTCCTCTTTCTGGTGGCCGTCGCGATCAGCGGGCAGGCGATCCTCCGAAACGGCTACTACTCGGCGCGCAATCTGAACCTCGACATCGACTTCCTGATGTCGGTGGCCATCCTCGGCGCGCTGACCGCGAGCCTCGCGTTCGGCGAGGCACTGTACTTCGAGGCTGCGACGCTGGCAGTCCTCTTTAGCGTCGCCGAACTGCTCGAATCGGCCTCGATGGACCGGGCGCGCAACTCGCTGGAGGAACTCATGGACCTCTCGCCCGACGAGGCGACGGTCAAACGGGACGGCGAGAAGTCGACGATCCCGGTCGAGCAGGTGACCGTCGGCGACGTAGTCGGCGTCAGGCCGGGCGAGAAGATCCCGATGGACGGCACCGTCGTCGAGGGGACCAGCGCCGTCAATCAGGCACCGATCACCGGCGAGTCCGTTCCGGTCGACAAGACCGTCGACGACGAGGTGTTCGCCGGGACGATCAACGAGGGGGGGTATCTCGAAGTCGAGGTCACGGCGACGGCGAGCGACAACACGCTCTCCCGGATCGTCGAGATGGTCGAGGACGCCCAGTCGAACCGGACCGACCGCGAGCAGTTCGTCGAGCGCTTCGCCGCCTACTACACGCCCGTCGTCGTCGCGTTCGCCGTCCTCGTCACCGTCGCTAGCCCCGCCGTCTTCGGCGTGGCGTGGTCGACGGCGGTCGTCTACGGCCTGACGCTGCTGGTGCTTGCCTGCCCCTGTGCGTTCGTCATCTCGACGCCCGTCTCCGTCGTCTCCGGGATCACCAGCGCCGCGAAGAACGGCGTGCTGATCAAAGGCGGGGACAACCTCGAAGCGATGGGGGCGGTCGACGCCGTCGCCTTCGACAAGACTGGGACGCTGACCAAGGGCGAACTCACCGTCACCGACGTGATCGCCCTCAACGGCAATTCAGAGGAGGCAGTCCTGCAGTGTGCCCGCGGACTCGAACAGCGCAGCGAGCACCCCATCGGCGAGGCCATCGTCGCAGAGGCCGGCGATGCGGGGGTGGCTGCCAGAGAAGTCGACGAGTTCGAGAGCCTCACCGGCAAAGGCGTCCGGGCCGACCTCGACGGCACGCCCCACTTCGCCGGCAAGCCCGGCCTGTTCGAAGAACTGGGCTTCGAGCTCTCGCACGTCCACGCGACGACCGACGGCGGTCTCGCGAGCACAGCGAGGGAGACCTCGTCAGACGACGAGTCTGACGGCGGCGTCGTCACGAAGACCGCCCGACAGCTCTGTGATCGGAACAACTGCCTGGACCTGCTCGACGAGACGGTCCCGCGGCTACAGAGCGAGGGCAAGACCGTCGTGCTGGTCGGCACCGAAGACGAAATCGAAGGCGTCGTCGCAGTCGCCGACGAGATCCGCCCCGAAGCCAAGCGCACGGTCGAGCGCCTGAAAGCGCTGGGCGTCGAGCGGACCGTGATGCTGACCGGCGACAACGAGCGCACCGCCCGTGCAATCGCCAGCGAGGTCGGGGTCGACGAGTATCGAGCGGAACTGCTGCCCGACGAGAAGGTCGGCGCGATCGAAGAACTGGACGCCGAGACGGAGGGCGGCGTCGCGATGGTCGGCGACGGGATCAACGACGCGCCCGCGCTCGCGACGGCGACCGTCGGCGTCGCGATGGGCGCGGCCGGCACCGACACTGCCCTCGAAACCGCGGACATCGCGCTGATGAGCGACGACCTCGTGCGACTCCCCTACCTCTACGAACTGGCCGGCAAAGCCAACGGCGTCATCCGCCAGAACATCGTCGCCAGCCTCGTAGTCAAGGCCGGCCTCGCCATCGCCGTTCCCTTCGGACTGGTGCCGATCTGGCTCGCCGTCCTCGCTGGCGACGCCGGGATGACCGTCGGTGTCACCAGCAACGCGATGCGCCTGTCGCGCGTTCGGCCGGACGAGACTGGAGAGTGATCTGCCGATAGATCGTCGACAGCGACCGTCTCGCGGACGCTGTCGCGAATGTCGCAGTTAGCTGCTTTCGCCCTGTGGGCGCCATTCGATATAGCAGATAGTAGTTTATCGCCGCACGCAACCCACACACGGCGACTGCCGACGAAATGGCCGGAGTCGCCGCTCAAACTGCGATACTCGACGTGTGCCAGAGGTTTTTCACGGCCCCGAACGTTGGCACGGCCATGGCCACCGACGAGACCGTCACCGTCGACGGGACCACGTTGCACTACCTCGAAGCGGGGAACCCCAGCGATCCGACGGTCGTCCTGCTTCACGGGGGGGTCATCGACGCCGCCCGCGTCTCCTGGGCGCCCGTGATCGAACCGCTCGCCGAGGACTGTCACGTACTCGCCGTCGACCTCCTCGGGTATGGCGAGAGCGTGACTGCAAGGAACGGTCTCGAAGAGAACGAGCGGGAGCGAAGCGACACGCGAGTCGGCGAGAGCGACCTCCCGCCCGGACCGTACCCGGTCAGTCGCCACGTCGACGCCATCGAAGGCTTCGCCGAGGCACTCTCCCTCAACGACCCCACGGTCGCCGGCCTCTCACTGGGTGGTGCGGTGGGACTGGGACTGGCACTCCGGCGACCCGGTCTGGTCGAGGACCTGCTGCTGATCGACAGCTACGGTCTCGGCCGCGAGCTCCCGAACGGCCTGCTCTCCTATGCCCTCGCACGCGTACAGGTGTGCAACAAGGTCGCCATCGCCCTCTTTCGCCGGAGTCGTCGGTTCACGAAGGCGAGCCTCGACGGCATCGTCGCCGATCTAGACGCCCTGTCCGAAGATGCCGTCGACGCCGTCTTCGAGGAGGTCCAGCGCCCGACTGCGGGTGTGGCCTTCCGACGCTTCCGCTCGGCGGAGGTCACGCGCGACGGCTATCGGACAGTCTTCGTCGACGACCTGCCCGACCTGCAGGTGCCGACGCGGTTGCTGCACGGGAGCGAAGACGAGGTCGTCCCGCTCGCGTGGGCCGAGCGAGCGGCCGATCGAATCCCCGAGAGCGAACTCGTCGTCCTCGACGACTGCGCCCACTGGCCACCGCGGGAGGCCCCGGAGACCGTCGTCCAGCACGTTCGCGAGATCGCCCATCGCTGACGCGCTCGCGGCTGTTTTCCCTCTGATCACTGTGAACGGACGAATCGTGTCGGAACGTGACGATAAACCAGGTTACGCGATATGGAATAGCGGGCAGTCGGTCTGATCAGTCGTTCGAACGACGGTCCGTCCGGGCAGCGATGGCTGCCAGTCGCTCGATCCGCTCGTCGAGCGGCGGGTGGGTCGACAGCAGGCGCGTCAGTGGTCCGTCCTCGTCGCCGTGGACGTACAGCGGCGTCAGCAGGCCAAAGGCTGGTGTCGAAGCCCGTTCGATCTTCGCGAGTGCGCGAGCGAGCGCCAGCGGGTCGGTCACCTCGGCCGCTCGTGCGTCGGCGGCGAACTCCCGCCGTCGGGAGTAGCCCATCGCCAGCAGGGCGACGAGGACGCCGATACCGGCGACGACGACCAGCGCGAACCGCTGGGCACGCCCCAGCAGGGACTCGCTGGCAGACTCCGGCCGGCCGCGGAGAAACGCGACTGCACGTGCGAACCCACCGAGCAGGACGGCGACGGGGAGGACGAGCATCGCGACTAGCCCGGCCACCGTCTGGACGAGGCTGTAGCCGACAGTCTGGAGCAGGGCGTCGTTCGTTTCGAGGTGTGCGAGTTCGTGGGCCAGCAGCGCCTCCAGTTCGGCCGGCGAGAGCAGTCCGAGCAGTCGCTGGTCGAGGACGACCGCGCCGCCGTCGCCGCCGATCGCCAGCGCGTTGGGCATCCCAAGGCCGGCGACGAGTAGTTCCGGCCGGCCGGCGGCCATCCGGTCGGCGACCGCCGCGAGTCGTCGGTGGACCTCGGGCGCGTACTCGGGCGGAAGGGGGACGGCCCCGACCTGTCGACGGAGCTGTGTCGTTCCGCTCCAGTAGCTCACCAGACCAAGCGTGACGCCTGTCGCGACGACCAGAACAGTCATCGTCAGCGGGTCGGGACGTGCGGCCCACAGCACTGAGAGTGCGCGATAGCCAAGCGCAGCCAGGAGCGCGTAAAAGCAGAGCCCTGCGACGCCAGTGAGCGCCAGCAAGAGTCGTCGTCCCAGGGTCATGTGCTCGACAGTACGGTCTCGGGGATCAAACGTCTACGGTTCGGGCGAGAGAGTCAGCGGACAACACCCAGGTCGACAGAGACCTCAGTACTCCTTGTAACCGATTTCGAGTGGCTTGATCGTCGGGTCCTCGTCCTCGACATCGCGGATGTACGCCCGCAGCGTCGCACGGAGGTCGTCGGCAACGTCCCGGTAGTTCGGCCGGCCGACGAGGTTCACCTGTTCGGCCGGGTCACGCGCGAGGTCGTAGAGGTACCGCTCGGCGTACTCCGCACTCGATCGTTGGCCGTTGCCCGACCGCCAGCCGGTTCGTTTCGGTGCCGCGACCGCGTACTTCCAGCGCTCGGTCCTGATCGCTCGCCCGACCTGTGACTCGCTGATCTGGACGAACGCGTCGCCGTCGGCGTCGTCCTGCTCGCCCTCGATCACCGGGCGGAGACTCTCGCCGTGCATCGACTCGGGCACGTCGATGCCCGCCGCGTCGAGCAGCGTCGGTGGCAGGTCGATGACGCTGGTGACGCGCTCGATGTCCCGACCGTCGCCGAAGCCGGGACCGGCCAGTATCGCCGGGACGCGAACCGCCGACTCGTGGGCGGTTCGTTTGTACTCACCGGGCCGGGTGCGGAAGTGACAGCCGTGGTCGGACGTGTAGGCGACGACCGTCTCGTCAAGCGCGTTCCGCTGGCGAAGCGCTCCCAGCAGGTCGTCGACACACTCATCGAGGCGTTCGACGATACCGTAGTAGTCGGGCAACTCGCGGAACCAGTTGCCGGGCAGGTCTCGGAGATCCCGGGGAACGTGGGGGTTCGTCGCGTGGCGCTGTGCGTAGTCCTCGGGGGCGACGAAGGTCCACTCGTCGTTCTGGTGGTGGGGTTCGAGATACGAGACGACGAGGAAGAACGGTTCCGACAGCGACTCGATGGCCCGTTTCGCGTACTCGGTAAAGGCGTCGGCCCGGTACTGCTCGAAGGCGACTTCCGCCCCGTCAGCGTCGTAGAGGTAGCCTTCGGTGGGTTTCGAGGTGAACTCGGGAACGTCGGCGGCGAGCCAGAAGTCGTCGTAGCCTCCCCGGCGATCCGCGGGAACGGGCGCGTCGAAGGTCCCCGCGAGGTGCCAGTTCCCGACGTAGCCCACGTCGTAGCCCGCGTCGGCGAAGTGGTGGGCGAGCGTTCGCTGGTCGTCGGGCAGCGGGATCGAGCCGCGCCAGACGCCGGTCTCGGTGGCGAACCTGCCCGTCTGGAAGGCCGCGCGGAACGGGCCACAGGTCGGCTGGGGGGAGATGGCGTGTTCGATGCGCGTCCCGCGGCGCGCGAGTGCGTCGAGCGTCGGCGTCACGTCCATCGGACAGCCGTAGGTCCCGAGCGTGTCCCAGCGCTGCTGGTCGGTCAGGACGGCGAGGACGTTGGGCTGAGACCGTTCGCTCATCGTCACTGCTGGAGCCGATTTTCGATGCCGTAGGCGGTCGAACTCACGAGACTCGGAAAGTCGGAGTCGGCCGACTTCTCGGTCATGCGATCGGCGGGACCGGAGACGGTGACGGCACCGACCGCGACACCCTCGGCGTCGACGATGGGGGCGGCGACGCAGTGGCGGTCGATCTCGAACTCCCCCCGGTCGTGCGCGAGGTGTCGGTCGTGAACGTCCTGCAGTTCCTCGCGGAGCACCGCCCGGTCGGTGATCGTGTTCTCGGTGAGTTGGGGGAGACCGTGCTCGTCGAGGATGCGCTCGCGGCGCTCGTCGGGTAAGTACGCGAGAATCGCCTTCCCGCCGGCCGTCGCGGTCAGTGGAACCCGAGCGCCGTCGTGGAGATCGGACGGCGGGGTATCGCTGCCGGTGAGCCGCGTGAGATAGATGCCGTGGCCGTTCTCGGGCACCATCACGCTGACGACCTCGCCGGTCGCCGACGCCAGATTGTCGAGGAGTTGCCGTGCGATCTCGTACAGTTCCATCCGGGCGCGAACACCGGCACCGAGGCCGAGAAATCGCAGTCCGAGGCGGTACTTCTCGCCCTCCTTGACCACACAGTCCAGTTCCCTGAGCGTCGTGAGGTGTTTGTGGACGGTCCCTTTCCCGAGCGAGAGCTCCTCGGCCAGTTCGCTCACACCGACGGTATCGCGGTCGGCGAGGGCCTCGATGACGCGAAAGCTCGTCACCGTGGTCCGCGCGACGCGGCCCTCGATCTCGGTCGCTGGGGGGATCGGCGTGCTGTCCATACGCCCCCGTCGTGTCCAGCACCCATAACTGTGTTCACGTACTGTGAACGTGACGCCGCTGACTGGACAGTGATACGACCAGTCCACCGGCCCCGACAGATCGAACACGCAGCCGTTATGTAGAGACGGTCGCGTGCCCCACGGAGATAGATCAAATACAGAGAAGAAAAGTAATCGTATACGTGAACCCGACTATTTTCCGTCTCCGTCGGAAACGGCAAACCAGGTGTCTGAAACCGCTTCGATGGAATCTCTGCTTTCGCCAGTCATCCTGCTGATCAGCAGTTCGATACCGATTTTTCGGCTCTGTGCCCGCTTACTTCGAGATTTCTGTTTTCACGAGGTCGTAACCGCCCACGATCACATAATATACTAGCCATGCAAAAATATCCTATAGTTCGGGCCGCAGTCATTTTTTGAGACACAGTAGTACTATCGTTATTTTTCTGCAAACGGTGTATCGCCGAGACGGCGAACGTATCGGCAGCAGCGGTAAAGAATAACATAAGTACATTCGTTATTTCTGAGCTGGCAACTGGAGAGTAAGCACCCTCGCGCGACGCGGCGGGTGATGGAAGCGGTATCGTATTCATAAATCATGAACGTCTTCGACGGCAGTGCCAGCCACTCGCTGGCGACAGCGACACGAGCGGCGGTGAACGACGCTGAAACCGTCCGGTAGCGTCGAGTCGTCGGCCCCGGCGTCGTCGCTGGGACGGTGCCGTTTCCAATATGTGAACGTCATCCCAGGCCGAGTGGCGCACGAGTCACCGATGGCACGGGAGCGTCGACCGAGTCGCGTAGACTGTGAGTAGGAGCGACGGACGGATCCCGCCGAGCACCGGATACAGCGGCGGTCGACGGTCCGGGGTCGCCGTGTCAGCGCCGGAGTGATCACCCCACTGGCCGTTCGGATAGTGGGAACAGTCCGTAACAGCGCCAGCACAACCGATTTCGTCGGCCGGTACCGCTACCGAGGGAAGATTTAACAGCAACGACCATATTGGGTAGGCCATGGGCGACTTAACGATTCAGCAGCTACGAAAGGTGTTTCACGACAGCGACGGCGACATCGTCGCGGTCGACGACTTCGACGCCGACATCGAGGACGGGGAGTTCATCGTCCTCGTCGGCCCGTCTGGCTGTGGCAAGTCGACGACACTGCGGTGTATCGCGGGACTGGAGAACCCCACGTCGGGCGAGATCGTCCTCGACGGCGAGAACGTCACGGACACCAAGGCCAAGGAGCGCAACATGGCGATGGTGTTCCAGAACTACGCGCTGTACCCCCACATGACCGCCAGAGAGAACATGGCCTTCGGCCTGAAGATGGCGACCGACATGTCGAAATCGGAGCGCCACGAGCGGGTCGACGAGGCCGCGGCGATGATGGGCATCGAAGATCTGCTGAACAAGAAGCCCGGCGACCTCTCGGGTGGACAACAGCAGCGTGTGGCGCTGGGGCGGGCGATCGTCCGCGAACCCGAAGTGTTCCTGATGGACGAGCCACTGTCGAATCTGGACGCCAAACTCCGCACCCAGATGCGAACCGAGCTACAGGGGATCCAGCAGGAGTTCGACGTGACGACCATCTACGTCACCCACGACCAGACCGAGGCGATGACGATGGGCGACCGCATCGCCGTCCTCGACGGCGGGGAACTCCAGCAGATCGGAACGCCCCTGGAGTGCTACCACGAACCGGCCAACCAGTTCGTCGCGGGCTTTATCGGGTCGCCGTCGATGAACTTCTTCGACGTGCGCCTGGATACGTCGGGCGAGACGCCGACGTTCGTCCACGACGCCTTCGAGTACGAACTCGACGGTAACGTGTACGCCGACATCGAGGGCGCGGGCGACCGGTTCACGCTGGGCATCCGGCCCGAGGACATCACGGCCGTCCCCGAGGGAAGCCACAACTCGCTGTCGCCGACGGTCGACGTCACCGAACCGCTGGGCGACGTGAGCTACGTCTATCTCGACATCGACGGCGAGCAGTACACCGCGACGCTGGAGGGTGACATCGTCATCGACTCGGGCCGGACGCTGACGGTCAGGTTCCCACAGGACCGTCTCCACATCTTCGACGGGGCGACCGGCGAAGCGCTGCGCAACCGCGCGCCGCCCGAGGACGACGAGATCGAGGCCCTCGTCGGCCTCGACGACGCGAGCGGCGTCTCGGTCGGCGTGGAGTGAACTGACGCGGCGTCACGGGAGAAAATCGGATCGAAGGTGGCGTTATTCGAGTCGCGGCAGGTACGCCTCGTTGGCGTCGAGCAGTTCCTCGGTCATCTCGTGGATCTCGGGCAGCGTCAGTTCGGCGGCGGTCAGGGGGTCCTGCTTGACGGCTCGATGGATCTTCTCGCGGTCGTGCTCCAGTGCCCCCTCGACGACCAGTCGGTTGACCGCGACGTGTTGCTGGGGAAACGTTCGGATCGAGGCCGGCAGGTCGCCGACCGAGCAGGGTCGCAGGCCGGTGCCGTCCACGAGGACGGGGACCTCGACGCAGGCGTCCGATGGGAGGTTGCCGATGGCGTCGCTCTCGTTGCTCACGTTGAGGTTCAGCCGTCGCGGCGTATCGGTCTCGATGGAGTGGATCAGCCGCGAGGCGTACTCCTCGGAGCGATCGACGCCGACGGCGTCGGGGTCCACGTCCAGTTCGGGGTCGTCCCGGTCCTCGGAGCGTTCCTGCCACCCTTCGAGGTAGGTCGCGGTCGCCATGCGCTCGGCGTAGTCGGTGCCGGCCATCGCCTCGATGGTGTCCTCGTCGGTTCGGAAGTACGGGACGTACTCGGACATGTGATGTGACGACTCCGTAGGGAAGTAGCCGAAGTGTTTCAGCATCTCGAAGCGGACGGTGTCCCGTTCGTAGATGTCGGGGTCCTCGGCGGCCTCGCGCAAGTCGGGGTAGATGCTCTCGCCGTCGTGCTCGGCGTCGAGGAACCACGCGACGTGGTTGATACCGGCGACCCAGTAGTCGAGTTCGTCCTGGGGCACGTCGACGTAGTCGGCGATGGCCTCGGCGGTGTGAGGGACGCTGTGACAGAGGCCGACGGTCTCGATGTCGGTCGCCTCGAACATCGTCGTACAGAGGATCGACATCGGGTTCGTGTAGTTCAGCAAGAGCGCGTCGGGACACAGTTCGGCCATGTCGGTGGCGATGTCGAGCATCACCGGGATGGTTCGCAGGCCGCGGAAGATGCCGCCCGGCCCGATGGTGTCGCCGATGGACTGTTTCACGCCGTAGGACTCCGGGATGCGGATCTCGTTCTCGAAGGGTTCGGTGCCGCCGACGTTGATCATGTTCAGGACGTAGTCGGCACCGTCGAGCGCCTCGGTCCGATCGGTGGTCGATTCGATGGTGGCGTCGAGGTCCTCGTTGTCGACCATCGCCTGCGCGACCCGCGTGGTCTGTTCGAGTCGGTGCTCGTCGATGTCCATCAGCGCGATGGTGCTGTCTTCGAGTTCGTCAAAGGAGAGGATGTCCCCCACGAGATTCGTGGAAAACACCATACTCCCGGCACCGATGAAGGTGATTTTCGGCATACACCACCCTATCACGGGGAACAGGTAATAAATGTGTGCGACTCTCGGGGTGGTGACAGGTGGATCGGGGAAAGTTATAAATAACCATAGTCCATCGACAATCGTAGGGTTTGCCCAATGACAGACAGCAATTCATCTGGATTGAGTCGTCGCTCACTCGTCAAAGCGATCGGCGTCGCTGGTGCAGCCGGACTTGCCGGCTGTAGTGGCGGCGACGGTGCAGCGGACGAGATGGGCGGCGACGGGAGCAGTGGTAGCGACGGCGGCGATAGCACGACGAGCGGCGACGGTTCCAGCAGTGGGGGCAGCGGCGAGCAAGCGCTGCTCTGGGAGTACGCGTTCCCGAACGACGACCAGCCGCCGGTGTGGAAGAACGCCTTCATCGAGAGCTACGAGGAGCGCGCCGGCGAGGAGCCCCAGATCGCGCGGTTCTCCTACGAGGACCTGCGCCAGAAGTTCCTGACCGGCGCGCGGACCGGTGACCCCGACGCCATCGAAGGGGTCCTGAGCCACCTCACGGAGTACGCGAAGGCCGGCCACCTCGAATCCCTGAGCGACTGGGCCGAGGGGCTCGACCACTACGACGGCTTCGTCGGCAGCGCGCTGGACGCGATGACCTACCGCGGCGAACTGTACGCGCTGCCCTACGAGGGGAACGCTCGCGCGCTGATCTACCGCACCGACGTCTTCGACGAACTCGGCCAGGACCCGCCCGAGACGGCCGCCGAGTTCCACGAAGTCGGCCGCATGATCAACGAGGAGTACGACGACATGTACGCCTACCACAACTGTACGAAGGACGGCTCCGTTCGCGCCTTCCAGGAGTGGATGTCACACGTCTACCAGCACACCGATCAGCTGTACGTCCCCGACGGCGAGTCGTGGTCGCTCAACATCGAGGCCGACCAGCTGGGGCAGATTTTCGACAACTGGTACGCACAGGTGTGGGCGAGCGACAACCCGATCGCCAACCCCGACCAGCTGGGGACCGGCTGGCAGGTCAACGACCCCGGCTACCTCAACGGCCAGTTCGCGATGATCGAATGCGGGACGTGGCTGCGCGGCTGGACCTCCGGCGACAACATCAACGACAGCGAGGCGACGACCCAACTCCTCGACGAGAACACGGCCGTCGCCCACCTCCCCTACGGCGATGGCGGCTCGCAGGGAACCTTCCTCGAAGTGAAGGGCGTGATGGTCAACAGCCACTCGGACAACAAGGAGAAGGCCAAGGACATCGCCGCGGCCTGGACCGCCCCCGACACGCTGGCCGCCGGTGCCGAGGACAGCCCCGGGAAGTTCATGACGCCCGTCCACGACAGCGTGGAGTCGACGATCAGCAACGACAACTGGGCACCCTTCACCGAGGTCTTCGAGACGGGCCGCGCGCTGGCCAAGATCGGCTGGGGCCCCGTCCGCCAGGAGTTCTACCCCCTGATGCAGGAGGTCGCCTACGGGCGAACCGATCCCTACGACGCCGGCCAGAGCCTCCACGAGGCCCTGAGCGGGCTGGAAAGTGAGCTCTGAGGACGCCCATGGCAACGAGCACTGACGCACGGACGGGGCTGGCCCGCTACGGCCACGAGTTCAAGACGTTCCTCTCGGAGACGTGGCTGGGCTACGCGCTGATCCTGCCGGCCGTCCTCCTGATGGGCGTCATCATCATCTATCCGACGTTCAGAGGGATTCAACTGGCCTTCTTCGAGGCGTCGCTGCTGAACCCCGGGCAGATGACGTTCGTCGGGCTGGAGAACTTCGCGGAGATGCTCTCCGACGCGACGTTCAAATCGGCGCTCTGGCACACGGTGTTGCTGACCGCGGTCGCGGTGACCCTGCAGTACCTGCTGGGGCTGGCCCTGGCGCTGGTGCTCAAAGAGAAGGTGCCGGGCGCGAGCGTCTTCCGAAGCCTCTCGATGATCACGTGGGTGCTGCCCGTCATCGTGATGGTCATCATCTTCCGGTTCATGCTGCAGTCGGGCTTTGGCCCGGTCAACATCGTCATGGCTAAACTCGGGCTGGAGACGGCCGCGTGGTTCGGTCGACCGGGCGTGGCCTTCCCGCTGGTCGTGCTGATGCACGTCTGGCGGAACGTCCCGTTCTACGCCATCGCGCTGATGGCGGCGATGAAGTCGATCCCCGAGACCCAGTACGAGGCGGCGCGACTGGACGGCGCGGGGCCCCTGGAGCGGTTCCGGTACATCACGCTGCCCCAGATTTCCTACGTGTCGATGATCATGATCGTGCTCCACGTCATCTTCACGTTCAACAACTTCGACATCGTGTTCCTGTCGACGGGCGGGGGCCCGCTTGGCAACACCGAAGTGATGGCGACGTACATCTACAAGACCGCGTTCCAGCAGTACGCGCTGGGCTACGGCGCGAGCATGGGCGTCGTCATGCTGCTGATCATGATGGCCTTTACCGTCGTGTACGTCAAACTGGAGGCGCGAGACTGACATGGCGACCGAAACCCAATCCACCGCGACCGACCGCACGTTCGCACAGCGACTGGACGCCTGGCTCGACGAGGACATGTCGATCCGCCGGGCGATGGCCGTCTACGCCATCATCGGCGTGTTCATGCTGTTCCTGTTGCTGCCGGTCGCGTACATGATCCTGGCGACGTTCACGTCGGCGGAGTTCCTCTACTCGCCGCGGCTGATCCCGGCACTCAGCGATCTGACACTGGCCAACTACCAGGCGATCCTCTCGACAGGGCTGTTCCAGCAGTACTTCGTCAACTCGATGGTCATCGCCACAGCCACGACGCTGCTGACGCTGACCGTCGGGACGCTGGCGGGCTACTCACTGAGTCGCTTCGAGTACCCCGGCCGGCAGGGGATCCTCTTTACCTTCCTCGGGACGCAGATGCTCCCGCTGGTGCTCATCCTGATCCCCTTCTTCCTGCTGATGTTCTCGCTGAACCTCGTCGACTCCTACGTCGGCATCATCATCGCCCACTCGGTGGGCGGCATCCCGCTGGGCACGTGGCTGCTGAAGGGGTACTTCGACGACATCCCCGAGTCGCTGGACGAAGCCGCGAAGATGGACGGCTGTAACCATCTCGACATCCTCGCGCGGATCATCGTCCCGCTGTCGCTGCCCGGCATCGCAGTGGCGGGGTTCTACACCTTCATCCTCTCGTGGAACGACTTCCTGCTCGTCTCGATCCTCTCGCAAACGGCGGCGACCCGCACCCTGCCCTTCGGCCTGCAACTGTTCCAGTCCCAGAACACGGTCGCGTGGGAACTACTGCTGACGGCGGCCACCGTCACCATGGTCCCGGTGGTCCTGCTGTTCGCACTCGTCCAACGCTGGGTCGTTGAAGGACTGGCCAGCGGCGGCATGAAGGGAGCCTAACCGCCCCGCAGACAGCCCTCCTGCGTATCTCTTTGCTCTCGGAAAGCTGTAGCCGGGATGGCGCGGGCGGCAGTGAAGCAATCAGCTGTCGTCTCAGGCCAGTGTATTTCCCCGAGTGTAGATAGCCGTATTATCACCAGTCCATTAGAGATTAGATTATATATACATAGATATATAGCTGTATTAAATATCGAGAGGAACTTTTGTCTTCTTCTTACCCGTTTTTACTTTCAGAAAGTGGAATAAGAATATATAATTCGAGAGAAGAGGGTTATTTACAGCCGGAGATCAAACCACTGGTTTGGGCGGCCGTGTTTGCAAGCGGACCCACGATCGGAGAGGTCGTGGAACAACGCTAGACGCACTGAGTATCATTTAATGATAATCGGGCATATACGATTATATCGAACGAGGCCAAGGTGTAGTCAATGGCATCTAATACAGTTCTCTGCGTTGATACTGGGGACGGGCTTACCGAGACGACGACACGGCTCGCCGAGGAGCCACGACTCGACCCGGTCGAGAGGACGACCGTCGCCGACGCGACCGACTACCTCGAATCGGAGTCCGTCGCCTGCGTCGTCACGGAGTACGACCTCGAGGATGGGACGGGGATGGACGTTGTCAGGTCGGTCCGCGAGGCCGCGCCACAGACGCCCTGCGTGCTGTACACGAGTACGCGCCCGAACGAGATCGAGACCGACGCCGTCGAGGAGGTCATCGTCGAGTACCTCAACAAGGACCTGCCCGACGCCGGCGACCGACTGGGCTTTGTCGTCGACGACGTGATCGCACACAGCGCGCAGGTTGGCTTTCTGGCACCCGACGATGAGGGATCGCGCCTCGACGCCCTGGCCGAGTACGACGTCGACAACCTGCCGATCGAGGACAGTTTCAACCGGTTGACCGACCTGATCACCAGTCACTTCGACGCCGCCGTGGCGTTCATCGGCCTGCTAGAGAAAGACGAAGAGAACTTTCTGGCCTGTACGGGCGCGGACTGGGACTCCCTGACTCGTGAGGAGACGATCTGCACACACAGTATGCTGCAGGAGGACGTGATGACCGTCGAAGACATCCGGGAGGACAAGCGCTTCGCGAACAACGACCAATTGCACGACTTGGGGATCGTCTCCTACGCGGGGGCGAACATGACCACGCCCGACGGCCAGGTAATCGGGCAGGTGTGTCTCATCGACCACGAACCGCGCACCTACGACGCGGCCCAGCAGGCGGAACTCCAGGACTTCGCCGAAACTGCTATGGAGATTCTCGAACTCAGGCAGTCGCTTCGCGCCGCCGAAACCGAGGAGGTCGCCCGATGAGCCTCGCCAGCGACTCGGAGTTCCACGTCGACGACCTCCCGATCGGCCCGCTCGACGACGGGACGAGCATCCTGCTGACCGGCGACGACCGCGAAGCGCTCGAATCCGTGTTCTACCGGCTCGTCAGCGCCGAGGACGGCGAACACTCACTGATCCTCTCGACCGACGAGAGCGGGATCGCCGTCCAGCGATCGCTGGGCGACGCGAAGCGCGGCGCGAAGGACCGCTCGTCGGTCCTGACCTGTACGGGGTCGTCGGCCGGCAACAACGTTACCGCGGTCGACGACGCCGGCGACCTGACGACGCTGGGCATGGAACTGTCGATGCTCGTCTCCGGGCCCGAAGTCGCGGAGGGGCGGATGCGCTCCGGTATCTTTCTCACCTCCACGCTGTGTGGCGAGGCCGACGACACCCGCTCGGTGTACCGGTTCCTCAACTCGAACTTCCTGACGGAACTGCGCCGGAACGAGGCCATCGGCGTCGCTGCCATCGACACGAGTGCCGACGTGGGCGGGGACGCAAACAGCATCGTCACTGGCATGGAGACCTCCTTCACCGGCCGCATCCACGTCGAATCCAGCGGGCCGGGCTCCGCGACGCTGGAGATCAGCGGTCTCGGCGACGACCGGACCGTCGACGTGGCGCTGTAGAGCAGCCGCCCCCGACTACAGCCGCGAGGTGAGCGTTTCGGCGGTCGCCTCGCCGATCCCCTCGACCGCCAGGAGTTCTTCGACCGAGGCCTCGCGGACGTTGTCGACGCTCCCGAAGCGCCGGAGCAGTCGCTTTCTGGTCTCGGGACCGACGCCCGACACCTCGTCCAGCGCCGTCGCCACCTCGTCCCTGACGGTCTGGTGGTACTGGACGGCGAAGCGGTGGGCCTCGTCCCGAACTCGCTGACAGAGGTGGAGCTTCGGGTCGTCGTCTGCCCAGTCGTGCGTGCCCGAGGGCGTGATGAGCAGTTCCTCGTCTTTCGCGAGCGCGACGGCCGGCACGTCCCAGCCGGTCTCTGCGATGGCGTCCCGGGCCGCACCGAGTTGGCCGTCGCCGCCGTCGATCAGGAGCAGGTCGGGGTCGGGCCGGTCGTCCCGACCCTCGACAGCGCGCTCGGCCCGCCAGCGCACGAGCGCGCGCATGTTGGCGTAGTCGTCGTTGCGCTCTGGGAGCTTCTTCCGGCGGTAGTCGTTCTTTGCGGCGTCGCCGTCGACGAAGGTGACGTTCGATCCGACGACGGCCTTCCCCTGGGCGTGGCTCACGTCGAACCCCTCGATCCGGTCGGCATCGTCGAGGCCGAGCGCGTCGGCCAGCGCGTCGGTGTCGTCGCGCGCCGGCCCGCCCCGCCGGGCGTTTTTCAGCGCCAGATCGACCAGCGTCGCCTCCCGGCCCGCGCCGGGGACGCGCACGTCGACACCCTCGCCGGCCAGCCACTCGACCACGTCGCTGCTCGGTCGCTCCGAGCACAGCACCGCGTCGGGCACGTCGCGCTCGGCGTAGTACTGGGTGATGAAGGCCGAGAGGACCTCCCCGACGCCGTCGCCCTCGGGCGCGTCGAGGCGGTGGCGCTCGCGGTCGACCAGTTGCCCGTCGGCGGCGTGCAGGCGCGCGACCGTCGCGGCCCCACCCTCGCGGACGGCCCCGAGCACGTCGACGGCCCGCTCGTCGCGGGTGGTCTGGACCGCGTCGTCGCCGTCCCGGTGGAACGACTCGACGGCATCGAGTTTGTCCCGCAGGTTCGCGGCCCGTTCGAACGCCTGTTCCTCGGCCGCGGCGGCCATCTCCCGGCGGAGTGGATCGGCGAGGACGCCGGTCTCGCCGCCGAAAAAGCGCTCGACGCTTGCCGCGTCCTCGGCGTAGTCGGCCGCCCCGATCTCGCCGGTACAGGGGGCGGTACAGATCCCCATCTCGTAGTCGAGACAGGGCCGGTCGCGATTCGAGTACTTGTGGTCGGAACACCCACGCAGCCCGTAGGTCTCGCGCAGTGCCTTGACGACCGTATCCACGCGTCCCTTGTCGGTGAAGGGGCCGTAGACGGTCGCGGCCTCGTCGGGGTCGCGGGTGACCTCGATCCGCGGCACGGCGTGGTCGGTGAGCTGAACGAGGGGGTACGACTTGTCGTCCTTCAGCCGGACGTTGTAGGGGGGCTGGTGGCGCTTGATCAGATTGGCTTCCAGCAGGAGCGCCTGGGTCTCCGTGTCTGTGACGCTGAAGTCGATCGACTCGGCCCGGTCGACCATCTTCGCGATTCGCGCGGATCGCGGGTCGGCATATGAGCGGACTCGATCCCTGAGATCGACCGCTTTCCCGACGTACAGCACCCGATCGGCGACGAAGTGGTAGACGCCGGGCTCGCGGGGGAGGTCGGTGGCAGCGTCGCGGACCGCGCTGGCATCCATCGGCGTGGCGTAAGGACTCAGCGAGTTTCAACCCACCTCTTTCCTGCGGGGCCGTCTCGCGAGCCGTCGGCTCGGCGTTCGACCGTCTGGAAAATCGAGAGTGCTGTCATACTGCCGGCTGTAAATCTGTGAAGAATTTCGCGACCAGGGTCGCGAATATCTTGAAACAGTTACAGCCGGCAGTATCAGTCGCTGTCGACGACAGCTATCCGTCGCAGTGTTACTGTCGGACGACGTTCGTCGCGCGGGGTCCCTTGGGCGAGGACTCGATGTCGAACTCGACCTCGGTCCCTTCTTCGAGGTCCGGGCCGCCGACGTCCTCCATGTGGAAGAACACGTCTTCGTCGTCGTCGAGGTCGCCGTCGTCAGTCGAAATGAAACCGTAGCCGCCAGTGTCGTTGAAGAAATCAACCTTACCGTTTGCCATTACGAACAGAGGGAGGCGCGGGCGCAGGATAACCCTTCCGAGGGTCGCGGTACCACGACACCAGCCACGGATCGGGGACGGATCGGCTACTCGGGCAGGATCGCCTGCTCTAGCTGCTGGGCCACATCCTCGGCATCCGCGGGCGCGGGGAGTCGCAGGTCCTCGTCGTCACCGGCCACGGCGACGACGAGTTCGTGCTCGCGGGTCCAGAGATACACCCCGAGCACGAGCGCGCCGAAGGCCAGCGCCAGCGCGCCGAAGGTCGTCATCAGTTCGTCGAGTTGGGCCATCAACTGGAGGAACGACGAGAGCATCCCGAGCATCCCACCCATGCCGACCTGTGCGGCACTGGAGTCGATAGTGACACCGGCGACCAGCGAGTCGAAGCTCACCGTCTGGCCCGCGGCGAGCAGGACGACGCCGACGACGATAGCCTTCAGGGCCTGCCGGAGGAAACCGAACTCGCCGCTGGCCGCCGCCGAGACCCCGGTGACGTTGGGGCGGTCGACGTACCGGAAGTTCGCGCCCTCGCGGTCGGGCGTGAACGCGAGCACGCGATGGGTGGTGACGACGACGCCGCCGTCGTCGACGGCGACCCGTTCGACGACCGTCTCGCCGTCGTACAGCAGGTCGTCGACCCGGTCGAGCCAGCCCGTCATTGGTGGCGGTTTGCGAGCGCCCGATAAGAAACTGCTGGCGAGAGTACCAGAAACGAGAATAGCGAGGTGCCGAGCGACGCGAGGCACCTCGTTCACAGCGAGCGGGAGCGAGGGCGAGGCACTCCGTGCCTCGAATGTGAACGGGGAACCAAGTGACCCGTGAACGGATGGAGCGACACGCGAGAATCGAATAGCGCGCAGGTATCGCTACGCCTCCAGATACGAGAGCGTCGCCGTGACGACCTGATCGGTAAACGCCGTCGTGACCGATCCCTGCGTGCCGACGATGTGGATCGCGTCTTTCAACGTCGCTATCGTCCACGGCAGGACGTGGCTCTGCTGTTTGGGCTCGCCACGTATCCACGCGTCACCGGGGACGGCGAGGCTTCCAGGGTGGTGAGACTGTGTCGTGAACGCGACGGCGATCGATTCCGCGTCGGGATACGGCAACCGGTCGTCAGAGACGACGAGCCACGGTCGCGGGTTGCCACCGTCCGTCTTGAACGGGTCCGGTGCCCACACGACGGTTCCTCGCTCCGCCATCACTCTGGACGCTGTGTGTCGTCGTCCGCCTCGTCGATCGGATCGACCGCCGTGTCCATCCACGAGTCGATCGTCGCCTCGGAGAATCCACCGTCGACCTCGTCGACCGTTGCAGCGGCGTGCAACCCCGCCGACATCGCCGCGTGTTCCACGTCCGCGATCGTCCAGAACCGATCGCGGTGGTCGACCAGTCCGTGACTTTCGAGGCGCTTCAGCGTCGGTCCAACACTGCCCTCGGGCACGTCGACGGCTGCGACGATCTCTCGCTGTCGGAACGCTCGGTCGGCGTTTTCGAGGAGGAATCGATATACCGTCCCCTGCGTCGTCTCGGGCGACAGATCTGGGAGGGCGGGGCCGTCCTCGTCGATCGATCGAAATTCGTCTCTGGAGATCGGCATCTACTGTATCAGTTTGTATTAGATCCTATTGAATCTTCGCACGAGGCGTCAGCGGATCGGTCGCCGAAAGGAGTGATCGTGTGAAAAGCCAATAACGGAAGCGAGTCAGCGTCGAACGGCCGTCACTTGCTGCTGGGACGACTATCGGCGGGCGCTGCTTACTCCTCGCTGTCAGGCTCGGAGAGCAGGCGAGCGATGCCGAGGATGGTCGCGCCAGCGACCGTCCCCAGCAGACCGAAGCCGGGGCCGGAGCCGCTGGTCGTGGTGCTGGTGCCGGTGGTGTTTGCGGCCGTCGTGGTGGTGGCCGCGGTCGTCGTCACCTCGGTGGTGGATTCCGTGGTCGTTGGACTCGGCGTCGGGGTGCCCTGGCCGCCGGTGTCGCCGAGCTGGAGCCACTTGACGTTCCACTCAGGGGCCTCGGCGACGAGGCGAATGACGTGTTCGCCCTCGCTCAGTTCGACCTCGCCGGCCGACACCGTCGAGAAGGACTGCCAGCCGCCAGTCGGGTCGAAGCTAGCGGTCTCGGTCGTCGTCTCGTCGTCGATCACGAGGTGGAAGCTCCCGCCGCCGTTGGCCGAGGCGACGCTGGCCTGGATCGGGTAGGTGCCCGCCTCCTCGACCTGGACGGTGTATTCGAGCCACTCGCCCTCGACGATGTAGGCGATGTGAGCCCCGCCACCGCTCGTGGGTTCGATGTCGACGCGAGTGTCGCGCTCGCCGCCACCGCCCTCGTTGGCCTCGGTCACGTCGTGGTAGGATCGGCCCTCGCCACCGCGGTCGAAGTTGACCATCTGGATACGACCGGGGACCGTGTGGGGGCCGTTGTACGGCTGCTGGGAGACCCCTTCGGCCAGCGTCGAGACGGTCAGCGTCGCCGCCTCGCTCTCGTTGCCGGCCCCGTCGACCGCTGTGACGGCGACGGCGTACTCGGTGTCGCTTGCCAGTTCCGAGAGCGTGACCGACGTGTCGCCGGTCTGGGTCTGCTGTTCGCCGTCCAGTGCGACGGCGTAGTGGTCGATGCCGGAGCCACTGCCCACGTCGCTGGCGGCCGACCACGACAGCGTCAGCGAGGTGCGGCCGGTCTCGTCGGCCGCCAGTCCCGCAGGTGCGGTCGGCGGGGCGGTGTCCTCGTTGTCGGCCGTGACCGAGACCGTCGCGGCCGCGCTCTCGTTGCCGAACACGTCGACTGCGGCGACGCCGACCTCGTAGGTCGCCCCCTGTTCGAAGCCTTCGACGCGGGTCGACGTGTCGGTGACGGTGGTGTGTTCCTCGCCGTCGAGCGTGACGCGGTAGTACTGGACGCTGGAACCCTCGTCGCTGGCGGCCGACCACGAGAGGTCCGCGCCGTAGCTCGTCGCGTTGCTCGCTTCGAGGTCGCCGGGCGTCGTCGGCGAGCCCGTGTCCGGTTCGTAGTTGGCCGCCGAGCGGGTGTGTACGATCTCGCCGGCCGGCACGTCGAGTGTCGTCCCGTCGGAAAAGGAGACGGTCGTCTCGCTGTCGCCGGCGTTGTAGGCGACGTAGGTGCGTTGTTCGCCGTCCTCGAACACCTGATAGAACGGGGTGTCCGCGACCACGTCGGTGTCGACGAGGCCCGCCATCTCCATGAAGTGGACGTAGTTGTAGATGAACGGCGTCGAGTTACCGCCCGGAGCGACCGGCAGCGCCGGGTCCATCAGGTCGGCCGCCTCGGCGGCGTCCGAGAAGGCCCGGTACCCCCACGCCGTGGGCTCCCAGCCGCCGAGGAAGTCCGCGGTGGGGTCCTCGACGCCGCCGAATCGCTCGCGGGCGTCGATCATGTCCGTCCAGTTGGCGTGGGCGTAACTGGGGTCCCGGCCAAGATAGTGCGAATGTGGGCCGACGGGGAGCCAGTTGATGCCGTACACCTCGACGGGGTCGGACATCGCCCACCAGAGGCGTCGCCAGTAGCCCGCGCCCCAGACGTTGGCCGCGTACTCGAAGTCGGGGCCGGCGACCTCGATGTCGGTGTACTCCTCGCCCCAGTCGTCGGGCTGGGAGTCGTTCTCGGGATCGAACCAGTAGTCCCAGACGGCGTGGGTCTCCTGTGTGTAGAGGAAGATGCCGGCGTCGCGCAGTTCCTCGTTGCCGGTCATCTCGCCCCAGCGGATCATCGCCGCGTAGGCCATCACGGCCTCAGAGGACGACTCCTGATTGTTCCCCTTCGGGTTGCCGACGGTGCCGCCGGCCCAGGAGTGGCCGCTGTAGATGTCGAAGTTCCGCAGGAACGGGAAGCTGTTCGTCGGGTCGCCCGCCGGGTCGAGTTCGGCGCTGTGGTCGGGCCGTTCCCAGTTGGCGTAGTCCCGGACGAGCAGGTCGACCATCCCACCCCAGGCGTCGGTGGCGGCCCACTCGTCGTTCGTGCGGGCGACCTCGGCCGCGCCGTAGACGAAGTAGCCGTAGTGGAAGTGGTGGTCGTTGACCGACGTGACGGCACCGAACTCGGTGGGGTACTCGAACAGCGAGCCCAGCCCCTCGTCGTAGTAGAACAGCTCGGCGGAGGGGTCGGTGTCCAGCGGCGTGCCGTCGGCCTGGAGCCACGCTTCGAGGCGGTCGGTCAGCGCGCTCTGGTAGTAGTCGTGAGCGCCGCTCTGGCCCGTCTCGGCGGCCAGCGGCGAGACGACGCTGTTACGGAACAGGTCCTTCCCGACCCAGTAGGCGCTGCGTGGGACGTCGAACGTGAAGCGGTCGTAGTCCTCCTGCAAGCCCGTGATGTACGTCTCCAGTTGGCCGTCCTCGTGGGTCCCCTCCGTCGGCGTGAAGGGGAGGCTGCCGCTGTAGGTGTGGGCAGTCGTAAAGTCGGAACCGGCCCGGACCTTCAGCGTGCCCCGTGGCGACCAGAACGTGTGGTCGGTCAGGTCGTCGTCGGTGTGCTTGTGCTGGTGGGGAAACAGCGCGGCGAGCGTCCCCGAACCGTCGCCGCCGTCCATCGCCTCGGTCTCGTAGCTGTAGGTCGTCCGCACCTCCGAGACCGGTTCACCGCCCTCGCTCTCGACGTACTCCCAGTCGACCTGCGTGCCGACGATGTGGTTGTGGGCGTACTCGGCGAAGGTGTCGAGCGTCGCTTCCTCGGCGTCGGGCAGCACGGCCACGGTGAGATACCCCTCCCCGTTCAGGTCGGAGGTGAGTTCGCCCGTACCGGACCACGACGCGCCCGACGGCGCGAAGATTCCGAAGTGTTTCTCGTAGTCGTTCGCGGTGACGGTCACACCGAGGACGTTCCCGCGGTCGGCGAAGGTCGAGACCTGCGAGTCGCCGACGACCCCGTCTTCGTGGTCGGTGAAAGTGAGACTCGCGCCACCGCCACCGTACTCGACGAAGAAGAAGGGCGACCCCTTCGTGATCGTCAGGTCCATCGTCGTGTCGGTGCCGGCCCCCCAGCGGGTGTCGACGTGCCAGTCGCCCCAGCCGCTGACGCGGGCGTCCTCGAAGCTATCGACCGCCGAGTGGCCGATGGTGACGCTTGGCGTCCCGGCGTAGTCGGAGACGATGGTCTCCTGCTGGGCCACGTCACCGTCCCAGTCGGTCGGGTAGTTCACCGTCAGGCCGCCCTCGCCGGCGGTGGCATAGTAGGGCAGCCCCGAGATCGAACCCGTGCTGTACGGGCCAAAGAGGAGCCCGCTCCACCAGTCGTTGGTCGGGATCGGCGGCGATACGTCGTCGGTCACGGAGGCGGCCTCCGGCGGCGTCGCGTCGTAGCCGTCGGGAATCACCGTCGCGAAACTCCCCGACCCCACTGAGACCACGTCGCTATCCGAGAGTTGGCCGGCCGCGACACCGCTCCCAGCAGCGAGTGTCGCCGCGCCGATTCCCTTCATGTACGTCCGTCGCGAGAGTGCCGTGAAGTCGTCGTTGTCTGTCATAGTTGGAACTACGTGGCACTGCGTGGCCGTCTACTCGCCCAAGCCCCGTGGGCGGGTCGAACCGAATCAGTCGCCTGCAGTCGTCAGCCCAGTCCGTCAACCGCTGTAGCGGTAACTGATCGTCCCACAGCCGCTATCGTAGCGTGCACACACGTGCCACAGTCGTTTCTTCATTACCCACCAATGATTTAATCGTTATGTTCCCGACCGCAGTGCCGTACCAATCGCCTGCGATCCGGGAACGGTGCCGGGCCAGACCCACAGGCCCTAAGCCATCGCGTGCGAAGAGTCGCCGATGACCGACACCGTACAGTGCTGGCTCGTCGAGCGCGACTACTGGGACAAGAACCTCGTCACGCTCGTGTACGCGACGCCGGACGGCGAGCGGGCACAGACCAGCCAGCGCTCGACGACGATGCTGCGACAGAAGCCGCCGACCGCCGCCATCGAGGTGACCGTCGACGATCTGGAACCGGTCGAGGACGACGAGGAACGCGACCGGTACGAGCGGGAGGTCGAGCGCGTCCGCTCACAGTACGATCCGGACGACGAGATATAGCCGTTAATCGATATACTTGCGCGGTTCGCGTTCTTCGCCGCCGTCGACGGCGACCTCGTGGGTCGGTTTGAGATAGGTTACCCGCACGCGGCCGGCGGTCGCCAGCGGTTCGACGCTGACGTTGCTGGCCTCGTCGGGGATGTCGACCCACTCTCCGTCCGCTCTGACCTCGGAAACGACGCGATAGTGCTGTCCCATGTGTTCGATCCGTCACCGGTGTGGGAGAGCCACACACAGCGATCGTACACACGGCTTACTCGGTCGGTAAGAAAAGGATTTCTACGGTACGGTGACAGCTCCCCGTCGAAAAAACGCCGGCCCGAGCCGGAAGAAGGCGAGTAAGGCCGGCTTACGGACCGGGAGTGGGGGATCGGCTACTGGAAGCCGATTCGGTGGTGGCGGTCGCGTGCGCTCTCTGACTTGGGGAGCGTGATCCGGCAGACACCCTCGACCTGCTTGGCCCGAGCCTCCTCGATGTTGGCCTCGACGGGCAACTGGAGGTAGCGCTCGTACCGGGTCGCGCGCTCCTGTGCGAGCAGTGTCTCGTCGTCGTCGATTTCGAGCGTGCGGCTGGCGGCGATCCGAAGCACGTCGTTGTCGATGTCAAGCTGGATGTCGTCCTCGTCGAACCCCGCCATGTCGACGAGCACGAGCAGCTTATCGGGCGTCTCCAGTACGTCGACCGGCGGGATCTGGGCCTGTCCTCGTGGCTGGTTCTGGACCGGCCACTGGCTCGTGACCTGCTGGGGGCCGGTCGGCGACTGTGACGGGACGCCGGTCGACTGTGGCTGGCCCTGTATGGCTGCTTGCCCGGACTGGTCCTGCGTCCAGCCCTGCTGGGCCCCCATCGACTGGGGCTGGAAGACCGGTTGGGTCCGTGGCTGCTGGACCCACTGCGCGCCGATCCACTGACGCTGGTCGGGCCACTGCGCGGTCGGCTGGGTGGGCTGGTTCATCGCTGCCTCACTTGATCGGGAGCGACGACTGGCCGGCCTGCCCGCCGATGTCAGAGTGGCCCAGTTGCCCGACCGAACGAAAGGAGCTACCCATCTCGGTGGCCGGCGACGGCTGCTGTTGGCTGGTGATGGGCTGGGTCCCGAACTGCTGGGTCGGCAGCTGGGCGCTCGTGCCCATCGGCTGCTGGGCCGCGAACTGCTGGGCCGGAACGGCCTGTTGCTGGCCGACACCCGCCTGCGAGTTCCAGCCGAGTGACTGCTGGGTCTGGTGTTGTGGCGGTTGCTGAACGCCCTGCTGCTGTGGGAGTCGCTGACTTCCCTGCTGCTGTGGGAGTTGCTGGGCCTGCTGCTGTGGGAGTTGCTGGGCCTGCTGCTGTTGTGGCAGTTGCTGAACGCCCTGGTGCTGTGGAAGCTGTTGGACGCCCTGCTGCTGTGGATACTGTTGGGCCTGCTGCTGACCGGCGAACTGCTGGGGGACGGACTGGGCACCGTACTGCTGTGGTACCTGTGGGTTCCCCTTCGGGATCTGCTGAGTCTGCTGCTGTGGGACCTGCTGGGCCTGCTGCTGTGGGACCTGCTGGGCCTGCTGCTGTGGGACCTGCTGGGCCTGCTGCTGTGGAATCTGCTGGGCCTGCTGCTGTGGAATCTGCTGGGCCTGCTTGGGCTGTGTCTGCCCGTACGCGGGTACGATCTGCTGGCGATACTGTTCCGAGACCGGCTGCTGTAGCTGATATGACATTGTATTCTCCACTGGCTAACACCGGGGTCGGTCGCCCGGCGCACTCAGCCGTACCGGCGAGGCGGGTATTAAACCGGCAGACGGTTCGGTCGATTTCAGGCGGGAACGAGGGGCGTACCAACGGATAAGAGCGTGCTATCGAGCGCCACCGTCAGACACCCCGGGCGCGTGGTTCACCGCCGTGATCGGGTACGGTGGCGTTACTCCGCCGTCACACACCGTCGGTCGTTCGGTCGGACGCGATCGGGGCGAGTCCTCGCGTTGGGCCGGGATTACCCGAGAACAGCCCCATCGTGAGACCGCGTCGAGCGTGTTCCACGAAGGGTTATACGTCGTGGGGGTAAAACCGGCGCGTATGGCTGCGATCGAACTCGACGGCGTGACAAAGCGGTTCGGCGGGGTGACCGCGCTCCAGTCGGTGGACCTGACCGTCGAGGAGGGCGAGATATTCGGCTTTCTCGGCCCCAACGGTGCCGGGAAGTCGACGTGTATCAACATCCTCCTCGACTTCGTCCGGCCGACCGAGGGGAGCGTCCGGGTGCTGGACAAGGACGCCTACGAGGGGTCGACCGAGATTCGCGAACGGACGGGGGTGTTGCCCGAGGGGTACGACGTGTACGACCGCCTGACGGGCTACCAGCACCTCGAGTTCGCTATCGAATCGAAGCAGGCCGACGACGACCCGGACGAACTGCTCGACCGGGTGGGGCTGAGCCCGGAGGAGGGCGCACGCAAGGCCGGGGGCTACTCCAAGGGGATGGCCCAGCGCCTGATCCTCGCGATGGCACTGGTCGACGAGCCGGATCTGTTGATCCTCGACGAACCGACGACCGGGCTGGACCCCAACGGCGCGCGGTTGCTCCGGGACATCGTCCGCGAGGAGAACGAGCGCGGTGCGACCGTCTTCTTCTCCTCGCACATCCTGAGTCAGGTCGAGGCCGTCTGTGACACCGTCGGCATCCTCAACGAGGGCGAACTGATCGCGAAAGACAGCGTCGAGGAACTGCGCCAGACCGAGACCGGCGACACGCGACTCACGGTCACGCTGGGTGGCGATGACGCCGAGACGGCGCGCGAGGCTGTTTCGGGACTTGACACGGTGACCAGCGCGACCGCCGACGGGAATCGGCTGGTCGTCGAATGCGACGACGACGCCAAGATGGGCGTCCTCACCGCCATCGAGGACGCGGGGATCACCGTCGAAGACTTCGAGGCTGCGGAGCCGTCGCTCGAAGACCTGTTCGCCGCCTACACTGACGCCGACTCGACGGAGGCGTCACGATGAGCGCCGAGGACAACCCCTTCGACGGGGTCGGGGACACCGTCCGCGGGGCCGACGAGTGGCTCAACACGACCTTCGGCTGGTACGCCGTCGCGAAAAAGGAGTTCCAGGACGCCCTGCGCTCGAAGGGGTTCTGGGTACTGGCGATACTCTTTACCGCGCTCTTTATCAGGCCCGTCGCCGCCGAACTGTACTTCAGCCCGGCGACGAATCAGGCCCGCTCGCAACTGGGCATGCAGTTGCTGATCAGCCGCTACTACCTCAATCTCGTCTCCTTCCTCCTGCCGATCGTCGCCATCTTCGCGGGCTATGCGGCCATCTCGAAAGAGCACACCAGTGGCTCGATCAAGGTGTTGCTCTCCCTGCCCCACTCCCGACGTGAAGTGATCATCGGCAAGATCGTCGGCCGGTGTGCCGTCGTCGGCGTGCCCCTGCTCATCTCCTTCGGGCTGACGGCCCTCTTTCTCGTCGTCTCGAAGCTGACGTTCAAGCCCGGTATGTTCACGATGTGGGCAGCGCTGTCGCTGCTCTTCACGCTGGTGATCGTCACCGTCGCGGTCAGCATCTCCGGGGCGGTGTTGCGAAACATCTACTCGCTGATGGCCAGTATCGTCTTCTACCTGGAGATCACCTTCGTCTGGAACCTCCAAGTCAACGCCATCGCAGGCTGGCTGGCCGAGAACCTCGGCTTCGCTCCCGCGGTCCGCTGGCAACTGGCCTTCGTCGCGAAGCTGTTCAACCCCTCGCAGGCGTACAAGACCATCGTCAACTCACAGCTGAGTCAAGGGGCAAACGGCGCGCGGATGGCCCGCTGGTCGATGTTCAGCCAACCTTCGGACCGAATGGAGACGATCTGTACGGGCGCGCTCAACGGCAACGCGACCGTTCAGCGCAGCCTCTTTGGCAACCAGACCGTCTGTCAGGACGCCGGCCAGTCGCTGCCGTTGTGGCTCTCTGACCCGGCCGTCCTCGGTTACATGGCCGCGTGGCTCGTCCTCGCGGGCGCGATCAGCTACTACACGTTCGACAGGTACGACCTGTAGGCGCACGTCGGGCTTTGATCCGACCGTCTCAGGCTTCGATTCCGTGGTCGGTCAGCAGTTCTTCGAACTGGTCCTGATCGATCGTTTCGACCCCTTCTTCCTCGGCGTCGTCCTGCTTGGACTGGCCGGGATTCGACCCCAGTACCAGGTAGTCGGTGTTACCCGAGACGCTGCTGGTCGCGGAGCCACCGTGTGACTCGACCAGTTCCTGTGCCTCGCTGCGGGTGTAGCCGTCCAGCGAGCCCGTGAACACGAACGTGAGCCCATCGAGTTCGTCGCCGCCCGTCGTCTCGTAGGGTTGTGGGTCGACGTGATCGAGGAGCGCGGACAGCACCGCCCGGTTGCGCTCGCCCCCGAAGAAGTCACAGATGCTCGCGGCGACGACCGGCCCCACGTCCGCGACGGCCTCGAAGGCGTCCGTGTCGCCGGCCTCGCCGGCCTCGCGGATCGACTCGAAGTCGCCGAACTCGGCGGCGAGGTTGCGAGCGGTGACGGTGCCCACGTCGTGGATGCCCAGGCCGACGAGAAAGTCGTCGAGCGCGGGCTCACGGGCATTCTCGACTTCCGCGATCAGGTTTCCGGCGCTGGTCTCGCCCCACCCTTCGAGGTCGGCCAGTTCCTCGACCGATAGCTCGTAGAGGTCCGCCGGCGACTCGACGAGGCCGGCGTCGAGCAGTTGCTCGACGGCCTTCGCACCCAGCCCCTCGATGTCCAGGGCATCGCGGCTAGCGTAGTGCTGGACCGCGCGCTCGCGCTGGGCGGGACAGGCCAGCCCGCCGGTACAGAACGCCATCGGCCCGTCGCGCTCGACCGGACTGTCACAGACCGGGCAGGTGTCGGGGAAGTCGACAGTCCCCTCACCGCCTTTCTCGACGACCTCGACCACGTCGGGGATCACGTCGCCGGCGCGTTTGATGCGGACCGTGTCGCCCACCGCGACGCCCAGCTCCTCGATCTGGGCGGGGTTGTGCAGCGACGCCCGCGAGACGGTGACGCCGCCGACCTCGACGGGATCGAGCAGCGCGACGGGGGTGAGCCGACCGGTCCTGCCGACCTGTACGACCACATCCCGGAGGACCGTGCGCTCCTTGCGCGCCGGGAACTTGTAGGCGAACGCCCAGCGAGGCGCGCGACTGGTCGATCCGAGCAGGTCGCAGGCGGCTTTGTCGTCGACCTTGAGAACGACGCCGTCGATCTCGTAGTCGAGGTCGTCGCGGGCGTCGAGTTGCCGGTCGCGATAGTCGATGGCCGCGTCGATGTCGTCGACGACCTCAGTCCGGTCACAGACACGCAGGCCCCACTCGGGAAAGCGCTCGTGGAGGGCGCTGTGCGAGGCAAAGTCGACCGACGCGTCCAGCACGCCGAAGAAAAAGATCGAGAGGGGGCGCTGGGCAGTGATCGAGGGGTCGAGCTGTCGCAGCGTGCCGGCGGCGGCGTTGCGGGGGTTGGCGAAGGGGTCCTCGCCCGATTCGACGCGCTCACGGTTGTACTCGGTGAAGGCCTCGCGTGGCATGTACACCTCGCCGCGAACGGCGAGATAGTCGGGGTAGTCCCCGCGCAGGCGCTGGGGGACGCTGGCGATGGTGCGGACGTTCTCGGTCACGTCCTCGCCGACCTCGCCGTCACCGCGCGTCGCGGCGCGCTCGTACTCGCCGTCCTCGTAGACGATCTCGACGGAGAGCCCGTCGAACTTCGGTTCACAGAAGTACTCGATCGCGCCGTCGTAGTCGGCGTCGGCGAGTCGATCCCGGACCCGGCGGTCGAACTCGCGGACTTCCTCGGCCTCGCCGCCCTGGTCGATCGACCCCATCGGCGCGACGTGTTCGACCGACTGGAGTTCGTCGAGTGGCTCGCCGCCGACGCGTTGGGTCGGACTCCCCTCGCGGTCGAGGTCGAAGGCGTCTTCGAGGGCTTCGAGGCGCGAAAAGAGGGCGTCGTAGGCCCGGTCACCGATGGCCGGATCGGCCTGCACGTAGTAGCGGTGATCGTGATAGCGGATCGCCTCGCGGAGGTTCTCGGCCTGTTCGCGGGCCGCTTCGGTGCTCACGTCGTCGACGGGATCGAAGTCGGTGGGTGGGTCCTCGACGTAGGGGTTGTCGGCGGGGGCCGACGGCTCCGTCTCGGTACTCATTTGGTCGAGGATACCGGCGGCGAGCAAAAGAAGTACCGAGTGCGGTGGCGGGCGTCAGCGGGACCGTTCGTATTCGAGGCGCGGAGCGCCTCGCTCTCACTCAGCGAGGGCAGCCCACGTCTTCGGGCGGTTCCTCGCTGCCGTAGTGGTTGGCCTCGTACTCGACGTTCTGCCAGGAGCCGGTGTTGACCTGCGTGATGGCGCTGCCGTCCCAGCCGGCCGGCGAGGACTTCGGTTCGGTGGGGTTGTAGAACCAGTTGTGGTGTACGTCGGCCACGTCGTCGGGCGTGCCGCGGATGGCGACGGCCTCGGTCGCGCCGTCGTTCTGGACGTGCGTGACGGCCTCGACGGTGTTGTGGTGGACCGCCATCGTCGTTCCGCCGGGCTCGTGCTGGTCGATGACGTGGTCGACCGTCTCCGGCCCGAAGTGGTTGTACCGGACCGTGTAGCCACAGCCGCCAGCGCCGGCGACGCTGTGGCGGTTGTAATTGAAGTAGTTGTACTCGATGAGCGGCTCGCCGCGAGTGACGCTGACCCCGTAGCCCAGCCCGTCCATCGGGTTGTGGTGGACGTCGTTGTGGTGGACGTGGGTGTCGGTGTACGGTCGGATCGCGGCGTGGGAGAAGCCGAAGACCTCGCAGTTGTCGATCTCGACGCCCGACCCGGCGGCCTGCAGGCCGATGCTGACTGGCCCGTCGGTAAGGTCGGCGTACTCCTCGTACTGGCCGCTGACGCGCAGTCCCGTCACGCGAGCGTTCGCGCCGACGACGAACATCGGCCACGGGAGGTCGGTGGTCTGGAGGTGCCCGCCGGGCGCGCCGTCGATGCCCCGATCCGAGGCGAGCGTGACGCCGTCGGGGATCGACCACTCCGCGCCGCCCATGTCGATGGTCGCGTCACCGGCGACGTAGACCACGTCACCGCTGGATGCGCCCGAGAGGGCGCTCTCCAGTTCGCTCCGAGTTCCGACGGTAACGTCGGCCTGTTCGGGGGCGACCGTGTTCTCGTAGCCCTCGCCGCCGCCGATGACGGGGCCGCTGGTCGTGCTCTCGTCGCCCGCCTCGCTCGCACTGGTCTCGTTCGCGCCGGTGCGCTGGGACCGGCCGACGACACCGTCGGCCTCGCCGACCGGAGACGACTCCCGAGCGCTCGCGGCACCGACGGCCACACTGCTCAACAACATCATCCCGGTCAGTTCCAGACAGCGTCGTCGGCTGAACGGCACGTCGGTCTCTGTCGTCGATTCGGTCTCGGTTCGGCTCCGGTCTCCGGTAGGTTCCGGCATACTCGGGTAGAGTGAGCTTTCTGTTAAAGTGGATTTTTACGGGGTACCGGCGGAGTGGCCACAGCCACGGGTCAGTGAGGGTCGGACGGACAACAGTTGCCTACCACTTTGGTGCGGTTCCAGGAGCCCGGCGAACAACTCGCTTACCCTGTGAAAGGATCACACTATCGGCGGTAAGCTCCGATTACGGCCGTCTGAGCGGTTCACTGGGGAACGGTAGGCAGACGGGAGTGGTAGCTGCGCGCGAGCAGCGAGGGGCGCGACCGCAGGGAGCGGCCCTCGACAGGCGAGCGGGAGCGACGGATGGAGCGACACGCGAGTAGCGAGAGCCTGAGCGAAGCGAGGGGTCTCGGAAATGCGAACGGCGTCCCGGTCAGTCGGCCGGCGTCGCGTCGGTCCGGTCGGCGGTGGCCGACGACGGGCGCAGCGACGTGTCCCCGACGGCATCGAGGTTCGCGAAGAGGAAGCCGGCGAACCCGACGCGGATCAGGATGGACATGTACTGATTGATCGTCGACTGGACGAACGCGTCGAAGATGCCGAACAGCGAGAGGACGGCGTAGACGATGAGCATCCCGATCAGGAACAGCAGGAGGTTCCGGGCCTTCCAGTGGAGCAGGCGGCGCTGTTCGGGGATCGACTGGGCGCGTCGCCAGATCGGGCCGAAGAAGACGCCACCGAGGGCGAGGTGACCGCCGACGACGACGACCACGCCGACGAGTGCGAGCAGGCCGCCGCTGATCGCCGCCACCTCGAATGCGAGGCGCTGGACGACCGGGATGGCGGCGACGAACGCGAGCATGCGTCCCTCGATGTCGGCGAGTCTGGCGGCGACGACCCACAGGAGGGTGTACGCCAGGAGATCGTCGATCAGTGTGGGGACGACGACCTCGGTGCCGTTGACGACGACGATCCCGAGATCGAACATCCCCAGCCCGGCGGCGGCGGTGGCGACGCCGACGACCAGCACGACCGGGTAGCAGAGGTCGCGCCGGTCCTCGGGAACGCGACGGAGCCACGCGAGCAGGATCGCGAGCGAGACGACGTACACGACGGTCGAGCCGACGCGGACGACCGCCTGATCAATCATCGCGATCACCCACCACACCGCCGTCGGCGAGCGCGGCGTCGGCCCCGGCAGTGTCCGTGGTGTCCCGGGTCTCGAACGTGTCGAGCAACCGTTTGAGGTCCGCGGTCTGATCGGCCAGTTCGTCCGCTCGCTGGCGCACATCGGCCATCGTCGTCACGGTCTCGTCGGCGGTGTCGGCCAGTTCGTGTGACCGACTCGCGACGGTCTCGGCGGCCTCGGCGACCTGATCGAGCGCCGCCGACACCTCCTCGGTCGCGGCCGCGCCGTCGTCGGTCGCGCGAGCGATCTCGCCCATCGCGTCGTCGACCTCGTCAACGGTGGCAGTGAGCGTCCCCAGCGTCTCGCCGGCCTCGGTGACCGTCTCGACGCCGTCGTCGATCCGGTCGCGAGTGCGATCCATCTCGCCGGTCACGTCGTCGACGTCCTCGCGGGCGTCCGCGATGATGCCGTCGATCTCGTCGATCGCTTCCTGGGTCTGCTCGGCCAGTCCCTTGACCTCGTCGGCGACGACGGCGAACCCGTCCCCGCCGTCGCCGGCGTGGGAGGCCTCGATGTTGGCGTTCAACGCGAGGATGTTGGTCTGTGCGGCGATCTCGTCGATGATCTCGGTGGTCTCGCCGACTTCGTCCATGCGCTCGTCGACGGCGGCGACGAGTCGATCCAGTTCGTCGACCGCCTCGGCGACCCGTTCGATCGTCTCGACGGCCTCCTCGGTGCGTGCCGCGCCGGTTTCGCCGACTTCGGCGGCTTCGGTGGCACGCCGGGCCACCTCGTCGGTCGTCGAAGCGACCTCCTCGATGGTTGCCGAGAGGTCGTTGGTCTCAGCGACGGCGCTCTGGAGGCGTTCGGCCTGCGTTTCGACATCGGTGGCCAGTTCGCGGATATCGGCGGCCAGCGATTCGTTGAGCCGTTCGACTTCGGCGGCGTCGTCGGCGACGGCGTCGCTGGCCCGTTCGACGTTCGTCGCGAACTCGCGGATCTCCGTGACTGTCGCCGAGAGGTCGACGGTCATCTGCTCGTAGGCGTCGGCGATCCGCTCGACCGCGTCCACGTCGGCGTCGGTCGATAGCTCGCGGCTGAAGTCGCCGTCGGCGGCGGCCGCCATCGCGTCGCCGATGGACTCGGCCTCCTCGAGTAGTTCCTCGTTGAACGCTTCGGCGTCTTCCTGTGCCGATTCTGCCTCCCGGCGAGCCTGTTCGGCTTCTTCGCGGGCCTGTTCCGATTCCTGAAAGGCCTCGTCCAGCGAGTCCCGCATATTGTCGAAAGCCGTCGAGAGTTGGCCGAACTCGTCGGCGCGGTCGATGTCGGGGGAGGCGTCGAGGTCGCCGTCCTCGATGTCGGCAGCGGCGTCGGTGAGCTGTCGGAGCTCGACAGCGACGTTGCCCCCGAGTACGATCCCGAGCAAGCCGAGGTTCAACACCAGTACGAACAGCGTCCCCGCGATGCCAGCGAGTCCAGCACCCGGCGTGCTGGCGACGTGAACTGCAAAGACGACTCCGAAGAACAGCGTCGTTCCGAGTGTGACCGCCAGCGCAGCGCCGATGCGACGGCTGTACTGCGCGGCGAGCCACGAACTGGTTCGAAAGCGCATACTATTCGAACACAAACTGGAAGCAGTATTTGAAGGTGTGGACCCAAATCCAGTATTTGATAACCCCCATTTAGAACAGGTAGAAGACATGTATCGACAATTCGCTCTTTTTTCGACACCGGTGAAAACGAACGCGAATCGGCGTGGCGTGCTTACAGGTCTGCCACGTCTTCGATGGCGTCGGTCAGCGTCTTGATCGACTCGACGTCGTGTTCGCCCATGTGTCCGATACGGAACGTCTCCTCGCCCAGCGCGGAGCCGTAGCCGTTCGAGAACACCATGTCGTACTTCTCGGAGACCTCCTCGATGGTGGCGGCCACGTCGATGCCCTGGGTGTTCTCGATACAGGAGACCGTCTGGGACTCGTAGCCCGCCTCGGGGAACATATCGAAGTGCTCGCGGGCCCACTCGCGGGTGTACTCGGCCATCTCGCGGTGGCGCTGGTCGCGCCCGTTGTGGCCCTCCTCGAGCATGTGTTTCATCTGCTTGCGGTAGGCCAGCATGATCGGGATGGCAGGCGTCGAGTGGGTCTGGCCTTTCCGGTCGTAGTAGTCCAGACAGCGCTGGAAGCCGCCGTACCACGACGCCGAATCCTTCTCGAGTTCGCGGTCGTAGGACTCCTCGCTGACGACACAGACAGCGAGGCCGGGCGGCATCGCGAAGGCCTTCTGGGTCGAGGTGAAGATCACGTCGATGTCGTGCTGGTCGATGTCGACGTAGTCACCACCCAGCGCGGAGACGGCGTCGACGACGAAGTAGGTGTCCGGGTACTCCGCGACCACGTCGCCGATTGCCTCGATGGGGTTGCGCACGCCGGTCGAGGACTCGTTCATCACGGCCGCGACCACGTCGTAGTGCTTGTCGCTCGATTCGAGTTCAGCGCGGATGTCCTCGGGCTTGATCGCCTGGCCCCAGTCGTATTCGAGGCGGTCCACGTCCTTGTCGAGGCGTTCGGCGACGTTGGCGTGGCGCTCGCTGAAACTGCCACAGGTCGGGACGAGGATGTTCTCGTCGACGAGGTTCAGCGTCGAGGCCTCCCAGAACTCCGTGCCCGACCCGGTGAGGATGATCACGTCGTTGTCGGTACCGAGGAACTCCTTCGTGTCCTCGACGATGGTCGTGTAGAGGTCGGTCATCCGGTCCATCCGATGGCCGAACATCGGCTGGGCCATCTCCTGGATCACGTCCTCTCGGACCTCGGTCGGGCCGGGAATGTACAGCGTCTTGTCGGGGTAGTCGTCGGTATATTCGCTTTTTTTCGTCACGGGAGACACCTCTGAGTATTGTGAGGGGTAGTAGCCGAGGGGTATGGTAGTTGTGATACCAGTCTCTGCTCCTCGTCGAACCCGGTCGACTGTCCACGGCCCCGGCGGCACACGCAGAGAAACAGCACGTTACCGCGCGCGGCGAGCAACGTCGGTGGGATAACCCGACGTTTCGGGACACGTCGCGGGGACCGACGTGTCCGAACACGATCGGATTATCGACCACGAGACAGTCACAGGGCCTCGGTTACCCGAAACCGCGATTTCAGTCCTGAACCGCCCGCAGAAAGTGTGTGACACTTGCCCTTTCATAACAAAGGACGACAGGCGGTTCTACACCATTGCATGCCTGAGAGTTCAGCCAGAAACGTTTTTGTACTGTTCGTCGCGGTCGCGCTCGTCGGGAGCGCGGCCATGGTCGGTGTCGGGTTCGGTCAGGAGACCGGAACCGACGACGCCGGCAACGAGACAGAGGTAACGACACAGTCGACATCGTACCTCCGGGTCGCACACGCCGCGCCCGGTGCCGGTGCTGTCGACGTGTACGTGGACAACCAGAGCGTCGCGTCGAACGTCCCCTTCGGCACGGTCAGTGACTACCTGTCGCTGGAAGCCGGGAATCACACGGTGACGGTCACCGCCGTCGGCGTCCGTGACGCGGTCGTGTTCGAGGAGACTGTCGTCCTCGACGCCCGGTCGGTGACGACCGTCGCCGCGACGCTCAACGACAGCGACATCGAGAACGCATCGGTCGTCCCGCAGGCCTACACCGACGACGCGCGGACCCCGGCGGACGGTGAGGCGGCGCTCCGACTCGTCCACCTGTCGCCGAACGCGCCCGCAGTCGACATCGTCGCCGTCGGCGACGGTGCGACCGACAACGAGACTGAGGCAGGTAACGAGACCGAAACCGAGGCCGGCAACGAAACCGAGACTGACGCGGTCAACGAGACCGAAACCGAGGCCGGTAACGAAACCGAGACGGACGCTGTCGACGAGACAGCGACCGATGACGGCGAGACGAGCGAAACCGTCCTCGCCGAAGACCTCGCGTACACGGACGCGACCGACTACCTGACCGTCCCGGCCGGCGACTACACCGTCGAGATCCGAACGGCCGACGAGAACGCGACGGTCGTCGCGACAATCGACGTGAGCCTCGAATCCGGCACAGCGTACTCGGCCTGGGCGATCGGGAACGTCCCCGACGGCGACGCCCCACCGCCGACCTTCCGCGTCCTGGCGACCGAGGACGCAAGCCAGACGTTCGAGTTCCCGGCCGGAGCGCCCGGCACGCCGGCCAACGAGACCGAGACGCCCACCGAGAACGTGACCGAGACGGTAACTGAGGAAACCGAAACGATCACCGAGGAGAACGAAACCGAGACTGAAGCCACCGAGACCGAAACGATCACCGAGGAGAACGAAACCGAGACTGGAACCACCGAGACCGAAACAATCACCGAGGAGAACGAAACCGCGACTGGGGAGACTGAGACGGTGACCGACGAAACTGAAACCGAGGAGACAGAGACCGTCACAGAGGAAACCGACACCGAAGCCACCGAGACGGTGACCGACGAAACCGAAACCGTCACCGAGGCCACCGAAACGGAAACCGAGTCGTAGCGTCGTAACGCCAGTTCTCTCTTTTTTCCCGGAGCGTCGACGAAGAGCAGTGCGGTTTCGTCGGTGGGACTGATATTTCGATCAGACTTAACTGGCCGCTCGCCCAGCAGACGTGTATGGATCACGAGACCGCCGGCCGCGCGTGCAGTGAGATCCTCGACGCCGTGGGGAGCGCGGTGATCGCCGACGACGCCTTTCTCGAAACGGTGTTGACCGGAATCCTGGCTCGCGGGCACGTCCTGCTGGAGGACGTGCCCGGCACCGGCAAGACCCTGACCGCCCGGAGTTTCGCGAACGCGCTGGACCTCTCTTTCCACCGCATCCAGTTCACGCCGGACCTCCTGCCCGCCGACATCACGGGGTCGAACGTGTACAACGAGGGGACTGGGAGCTTCGAGTTCGCGCCGGGGCCGATCTTCGCCAACGTCGTACTGGCCGACGAGATCAATCGTGCACCGCCCAAGACCCAGGCCGCGCTGCTGGAGGCGATGGGCGAGGGACAGGTCACCGTCGACGGCGAGACCCACGACCTGCCCGACCCGTTCTTCGTCATCGCGACACAGAACCCCGTCGAGCAGGAGGGGACCTTCGGCCTGCCCGAGGCCCAGCGCGACCGCTTCGTCGTCAAGACGGCGATGGGCTACCCCGACTTTGCTGGCGAGCGCGAACTGATCGACCGCCGTGCGGACCGCACCGCCCAGGCCCCAAGCGTCACCGCAATCGTCGACGCCGAGCGCATCCCGGACCTCCAGCGAGTCGCGGAGACCGTCACCGTCGACGAGAAACTCCGGGACTACGTCGTCGAACTGGGCCGGGCGAGTCGGGCGGACGACCGCGTCGACGTGGGCGTCTCGCCCCGCGGGATTCAGCGCCTGTTCGAGGCTGCCCGCGCCCGCGCCGTCGTCGAGGGCCGAGACTACGTCGTCCCCGAGGACGTACAGACCGTCGTCGGCGACGTGTTCGCCCACCGCCTCGTCCTCACAGCGGATGCCAGCGTCCGCGACACCGATCCCGCCGAGATCGTCGACGACGTACTCGAACGGATCGACGTGCCGGCGGTCTCGCCGGCGTGACAAGACGACGCACAAAAATTACGTACTGGCAGCCGAACAACAGGTAGAGATGGACGACGGGATCACCCGGCGCAGGGCCCTCCGGGAGTCGATCACAGCGGTCGGTGTGACGCTCGGGCTGGCCAGCACCACGGTCGTCGGCCAATCCACCGACGGCTTCGCGCCCGACGAACACGGCTACGGCTTTCGCAATTGGGGGACCGTCGACAAGTACTTCGAGGATCCGCCGACCCCCTCGCGCCAGTCGATCCGAGAGCGGATTCGGACCGGATGGCGCGACCGACTCCGGGTCGATCTGAGCGTCGACCCGGCGCAGTTTCCCAAGCGACTGGTCGGGGCCATGGCGACACAGCTTCGGACGGCGGTCGTCCAGCAGGCGGGGACGAACGGCCACTGCTACGGGATGGTGTTGACCGCACAGCGATACTTCGAGGAGCCGTCGGCGATCCCGGTCGGGAAGCGGGTGGCAAGCGAGATCGAGACCCCGGTCGAGCCGATCGAGGAGCCGTCCGCGCCGGTGTACGACGAGATCGTTCGCCGGCAGGCCGACCAGTTCCTCAAGCCCCGGTCGTGGCTCGGTCGGCGGGCGGTGCTGGCACCCGAGCGGATCGACACCGCGCAGTTGCTCCGGGACGTGCGAGCCGTCGTCGAGCAGGTCGGGACGGCGACGCTGACGGTGATGGACGGGAGCCTGTTCACCCATCAGGTGCTTGCCTACGGGGTCGAATCCGACGGCGAGGGCGTCAGAATCCCCATCTACGATCCGAACCGACCGGCCGCGGTGTACGACGGGCGGCGACCGGCACTGCGGTTCGAACCGGACGGCGACGGGTTCTCGATGCGTCCCTACGGGCAGTACACGCACGCCCTGTTCAATCAGTACGACCAGATCGCGCAGGCGACCGATCGAGGAAATGGGACGCCGATGGACCATCAGACCGGTGGTGAGGCGACCGTCCGCGAGTCGCTGTTCCCCCTCGCGCTGGTCGCGGTCGACACTGACGACGTCCATCTCGCCGTCACGGGACCCGGCGAGAACAACGTCGACCGCGTCCGGGCGACCCACATGGACCGCGAACCGGCCGACAACGACAGGCTGCGGTCGCTGTACGGCGCGCCGCCGGGCACGTACCGGATCGACGTGTTCGGGGACGCCGGGACGACGTACGAACTGACGACGACCGTCGTCGGCCTCGACGGGGTGGCCGTCGACGCGACCGAGACGGGGACACTCGAGACCGGCCAGCGCCACGAGTACGAACTGACCGTCACCGACGACCGGGACGGAACGATCGGACGCGACGGCGGTGGTCGGTCGTGGCCCCTCGTCGCCGGCGGCGTGGCCGGCGGGCTCGCGGTCGGTGCACTCACCCACCGGGCGCTTCGCCGTCGCCGTGGCGCGAACGACGAGGAGTGACGGACGCCGGCAGGACTCACCGCAGTGCGACGAGCAAGGCCAGCAGGCCCGCCAGCACCGCCACGAGGCCGAGCACGACGGTGCCGCCAGCGACGGGGATGGCACCGACGGCGTCGCCCTCGATCGCCAGCGCCGCCGTCGCGCCGACCCCGCCGACCGCGAGCATCCCGGTGGCGTGGACCAGTTCCGTCCGGCGAGCACCGCTCCCGCCGCCGATCTCATGACCCAGCGTCGTCCCGAACTCGCCGACGTCCCACACGAGGACGGCGGCGATCAGACTCCCGAACAGGACCGTCGTCGAGACGCCGACCACGCCGGCGAAGGCGGCCGTCTGGAACAGCGCGGCGCTGGCGATGCCGACGCCGGCGGTCCGGTCGTCGAGGTACTTCGTCAGTAGCGTGAGCCACAGGGCCGTCATCGCCACCGTCGCGACCAGCAACACCGCACCGACAGCGGTCATCACGAGCGCGAGCGGGCCGTAGAACTCGACGACCAGCCCCGACAGCTCCCGGAACCGGGGGCCGAACTCGCCGGGCAGGGTGTCGGCGACCCAGTCGATCAGCGCCGACAGCACCGGGCCAGCGACGACCGTCGTACCGACGACCACGGCCGCGCCCGCGGCGAAGGGGGCGAGCGTCGCGCCGATCCGATCGGCCGAACTCTGGACGAGGCGTCGGAGCAGGGCAACGACCAGCAGCGTCGCGACCCCGAGAACGATCGTCCACCACAGCAGGGCCCGCGGAGCTTGCGCGGTCGTCAGCGCGGTCAGTAGCTCGAACAGAGCCGGCGAGAGCGACCGGCGGAGTTGCCGCGTGGGCACGAGGAAGTCTGAGAGGATCGCGATCGGGATACCGAGGGTGACGAGGACGCTGGCCCAGAAGAGCGCGCGGCGGACGCCCGCGATGGCGCGCTCGGCGGGTGTCCCGGCCGCAACCTCGGACAGTGGGAGCGCACCGAGCGCGCGACGCGTGACGATCAGCGCGACGGCGGCCAGCAGCAGGAAGGTAGTGAGATTCGGCCGGACCGGCGGCGGGTCGAACAGGACCGTCGTGATCGCCCTGAGCACGTCGCCGACGACGGCCCCGACGCCGGGCACGTCGGTGTTGGACTCGAAGTAGGCCAGGACCTCCCCCGCCATGAGCGCCAGTCCCAGCGCGAGCGGGGACAGCATCGTCTTGAACGAGGTGGCCGTAGCCCGTTTGGCCGTCTCGCGATCGAGGACGTTGCCGACGGCGACAGTCGCACCGAACACCGCGGCGACCGCGCCGACGACGACCATCGCCCGCGCGCTCAGGTCGATGACCGTCGAGGAAAGTTGCGAGAGCGAGGACACCGGGAACAGGACCCCCGCGAGGACGATCACGGTGCCGATGGTCGCGGCGACCAGCCCGATCCCGACGGGCAGGGCCAGCAGACTGGACAGGGCCGTCCCGATGGCCCGGTAGCGCTGCCAGCCCGCGGTCCAGACGGCGACGGCGAGCAACACCGCGCCGATCCCGCCAAGCGTCGCGGGCATCGAGACGCCGATGGCCCGGACCAGCACCGTCGCAGTCGCCAGCGTCGCGAGGACGACCAGCGCCGTACTCGTCGTGGTGGGTCGGTCGGTGTGCGTGCTCATTGTGAGAACAACTCCGCGAGCGAGGCCCGCATGGCGATGTCGATGGGCTCGACGAGGTCCCAGTCGATCAGCGTCGCGCCGACGAGTTCGAGCGATTCGAGCCGTAGCTGTCGTTCGAGCGCCGCGACGGACTGGCCAAGTTCCTCGCCGCCAGTCACGTCGGGGCTGACGACCGTCGTCGGGTAGCTCCGGGCGCGCAGGCTGGTCGCGAGTTCGACCGGCCACTCGTCCAGCGCCGGGGAGAAGACGACGACCTGCGCGGTCGGGGGGAGGCGCGCGAGCAGGCGGCGCAGGTACGGGTCCTGAACCTGCCCGTCGTCCGAGACGACGCCGCTGCCGTCGGCGGCGACGCCGGCGGTCGCGTTCCCACCAGTCGCGTCGGCGGCGGCGCTGTCACGGGCGGCCGCCGACTGGACGCCGTCGAACAGCCGGTTGGCCTGCGGGCTCTGTGCGCCGCCGTCGGGGTCGACCCACGCCAGCCCGTCGGGGTCGAGTCCGCCCACGAGGTCCTCCTCGGCGAGGCCGACAGCGGTGAGGCTGGCGACGACACTCGACCGCGAGAGGGCGTCGAGCAGGCGCTCGGCGGCGTAGGCAGACAGCTCCGCACCCGTTGGATACCCCGGCTCGGGCGTCACCCGCGTCGGGGGCCGGGCGTCGACCACGAGGACGGTGCGGACGGCCTGCTCCTCGCGGTACTCGACGGTGGTGAGTTCGTTGGTCTTGGCGAAGCGTCGCCAGTCGATCCGGGAGACTGGGTCGCCGGGCTGGTAGTCCCGCGTGGCGTGGAACTCCAGCCCGCTCCCGCCGCTGTCTGTCGGCAGCGTGCCGGCCCGGGGCAGCGTGGCGTCGGCCAGTGGCACCTCCGAGACGACGTTCGCGCAGGTCAGGGCCGTGTCGCCGTCGGGTTCGACGGTCGCCGTCGCCACCTCCGTCGCCGCCAGCGGCCGGATTCGCACGGCCGTGTCGTCGAAGGCGTAGGTGCCCCGCTTCGACCGGACGGCGTACTCGACGGTCAGCGAGTCACCGGGCCGCAGCGAGCCACAGCCACGGGGCGACCCGTCGACGACCCGCAACTCCGAAGGGACGCCGTCGACGACGCGCACGTCGGTCAGCGAGCGGTCGCCGGTGTTCTCGACGGTCAGGGTCACCTCGACCGGGTCCCCCGGCGTCGGAGCCGCGGCGGCGACGGTCCGCTCGGCGTCGAGGTCGGACGTTGGCACCCGGGAGAACGCGCCGAACAGGACGTAGGCCAGCGGGATCGCCGCGCCGGCGAACAGCGCCGGCTCCGCGGCCAGCAGGCCGACGCTGACCAGCGTCACCGTGCCGGCGACCGCGATCCCCCAGCGGCGGACGCGCTCGGTCACCGCCATCCCTCCTGAATATCGCGGTTCCGGCCGTCTCGACCGCACGAGGGCGGTCGCGGCGTCACCGTGATTTCCCTCTGAGTGTGGCGGTTCCGGCCGTCGCGTCCACACGAGAGTGGACGCAGCGTCACCGCCACCCCTCCGTGACTGTGGCGGCTCCGACCGACGCGACCGCACGAGAGCGGTCGCGGCGTCACCGCGATTCCGCCGTGAGTGTGGCGGTTCCGACCGTCGCGTCCACACGACAGCGGTCGCGGCGTCACCGCGATTCCGCCGTGAGTGTGGCGGTTCCGACCGTCGCGTCCACACGGGAGTGGACGCGGCGTCACCGCCACCCCTCCGTCATCCCGCTCGCGGCATCGACCGCATGCCGAAGCCGGCGGCGCCGCTCGGTCTCGGGGTCGAGCCACAGCGAGAGGCGCGACCACAGCGAGTGTGTCGGTCCCGTTCCGTCGGCGAGGACGGCCGCGGCCGTCCGGTCGTCGGTCCAGTCGCCGCGGGCGACGGCCGCCTTCGCCGCGTCGGTCGGGGCGTCGGTCGTCCGGGCGTAGGCCACCGTCACCGTCTCGCGCAGTCGGTCACGGACGGCCGCGAAGGCCTCCTCGTCGCCCTCGATGGCGCGCTCGATAGCGTCGTCGAGGTCCTCGGCGGTGCGGCGCTGTCGGGCCGTCGTCACCGCCTCGGGCGGGATGGTCGTGGCCTCGTCGAACGCGTCGCCGTCCTCGCCCTCCCGCACCGAACGAGTGGCCGACCGGGCGGCGATCGTCAGGTAGAGGCCGACGAGCAGGCTCCCGCCGAGCAGGAGCCGCCGGGTGTCGACCGTCTCGGCCGTCGTGACGAGTGCCTCGACCGGTGGGAAAGACAGCAGCAGGTCGGGCGCAAAGAGCAGCGCGGCGGCGACGACCGTCGCGACCGAGCCCACCAGGCCGAATACGACCACGCGCAGACGCATCAGTCGGCCACCCCCGGTTCGCCGTCGGTCGCGTCGGGGCCGTCGGCGTCCTCGGCGCGAGCCACGGCTCGCTCGATGGCGTCGAGGGCCTCGTCGACCGCGGGCACCCGCTCGCCGGGGTCGCGCTGGCCGTACTCGACGGCCCGGAACGACTCGACGAGCGCCCACACCGCGTCGGCGGGCAGGTCGTCGACCTCGATAGCGTGGGCCGCGATGGCCTCGGGCGTCCGGCGGCCGGGCCGGGCCAGCGAGACGTGGCCGAGGAACTGCGACCACCCCTCGCGGATCGTCGCGTGGGCGTCGGGCGAGCCGTCGTCACCGGTCCCCGCGAGCCCGGCAACCGTGCCCAGACCGGCCGACAGCGACGCCTCGACGGCGCTGGAGCGGGCGTCGAGCCACGCCCGAAAGGCAGCCACCAGTTCGGCCGGCGACGTACGCCCTGCGACCAGCGCCCGGAGGTACTCGACGGTCAGGGTGATCCGGCGGGACAACCGTGCGACGGCCCGGTCGAGCAACGCTCCGACACCGACGAGCGCGCCGACCAGCCACTGGACGATACCGACGAGCCAGCCGGCGAGCCGTCGGGGCGTGACCGCGGCCCGACGAGCGAGCGCGAGGAGGAACACGAGCGCCACCAGCCCGCCAGCGGCGACGAGACCGAGGTTCGTGTACAGCCCCGTGAACGTCCGACTGTTCGACTGGCCGTAGCGGGCGACGCCGACGGTCGCCGAATCCGCGAGGGGCAAGGTGACACTGGCGGTCCCGTCGACGCCGACCGTCGTCACGTCGTCGCCGTCGAGGATGACCGTCGCGCCGGCGGCCGGTTCGCCGCCGATAGTGGCGTTGACCCGCACGTCGGTCCAGGGCAGCGTGACCGGCGCTGACGGTTCGACGGTGACGTTGAGCGCCGCGAGAGTGAGCGTCCGGCTACCGCTGACCGCGCCGCGTTCGACGGCCAGTGTGGTCTCGCCTGGCTCGTCGGGGAGCGTGATCGTCGCCCGACCACGCTGGTCGGTGGTCGCGACCTCCGTACCGTCGACCGATATCGCCGCCTCGCGGACGGGTTCGCCGTCGACGAGGGCGGTTACCCCCACTTCGCTGCCGGTGTGGACGGTGCCGGTGACGATCAGCCGCGCCGTCGTGTTCAGTTCGTACGTCTCCGTGTCGGCGTACTGGAAGTCGGCGAGCGAGGGGCGTGGCGGACGGTATAGGTGGTCGTCGGAACTCGCGCCGCCGGCGTCGATGCGACCCTGTCGACTGGCGGTCCGTACCGTGACGTTCAGCGTCTCCGTGTAGGGCACGCGTGCGGTGACGTTGCCGGCGGCGTTGGTCTCACCGACGGCCTCGCCGTTGAACAGCACCACCAGACCGGGGATCGGTGTCGTTCCCTCAGTCACCGTCACCGTCACCATCCGGCCGGGCGCGGCCGTCCGGTTGAGCGTGACATCGTACCCCTCGTCGGCGGTCTCGGTGGGCGTCGGGGTCGGCGTGGGTGTCGTCTCGGTCGGGGTGGGTGTCGTCTCCGTCTCGGTCGGGGTGGGTGTCGTCTCCGTCGGCGTGGGTGTTGCCTCCGTCGGCGTGGCCGTCCCCTCAGTCGAAGACGGCGTCGTCTCGGTCGAGGTCGGCGTCAGGCTCTCTTGCCCGAGGGCCTCGGACTCGGCCTGTCGGCGTTCGTTGCCCGGCGTCGGGTCGAAGCGGACCCAGCCAACGTCGGGGAAGTACACCTCGACCCACGCGTGGGCGTTCATTCCACGGACCTCGTAGGTGTTCTCGCCGACCTGTTCGCCCGTCGAGTAGCCGACGACGTAGCGGGCCGGGATGTCCTGCGTGCGAAGCATCGCGACCATCGACGTGGCGAAGTACTCGCAGTACCCGGTCTCCATGTCGAAGACGAACTGGGTGGCGATACCCACGTCGCTGTCCTGATCGTGGCTGGCGTTCAGCGAGTAGGTCTTGTCGGCTTCGAGCCACTGCTCGATGGCGCGGGCCTCGCCGTAGGCCGTCGAGGCGTTGGCGGTCAGTTCGTCGGTGAAGCGACCGAGGCGCTCGCTCTGGTCGGCCGGCAGTTGTGTATACCGGTCCTCGATCTCGTCGGGGTAGTTCCGGCCGGCCCCTCGCAGCAGCGCCGGATCGTCCGGCGGGCGGTAGCTGACCCCGGTGTAGCTTGTTCCACTCGCCACGGTCCGGTCGGACTGGACACCACCGTTGGCCGACAGCGCGATATCCTCGCGCGAGACTCGTGCCGGCTGCCAAACCGTCGGCAGGGCCGACGCGCCCCTCGCGAGAGTCACCTCGTAACTGACCTCGGTACCCCGTTGCCCGCTGACGGGAATCTCGCCGTCGATCGGCGTCACGTCGTTCTGTCGCTCCCATCCCTCGCCGGTGTACTCGCCGTAGGCTCCCGTCCGCCAGTAGCTCGAGTGCGTGCTCTGGACGCGGAAGTGGACTTCGTCGCTCGTCGACCGCAGTGCGGACTCCCCGCCCAGCGATCCGCCGACGTTCGTCTCGTCACCGGGACTCAGCGCGCCGAGTCCGCCGAGATTACCGCCACCGCTGCCGCCACCGCCGCTGCTCTGGGCGTTCTGTTTGAGTTGTTCGGGGATGGGCACGAGGTCAGCGGCCGGTGCACCGGTGCCGGCCGGCGAGAGCGCAGGCAGGGCCGCCGTCGCCAGCAACACCGCCACCAGGGCGACGACGACGAGCAACACCCGCGGGTAGTCGCGCCGGCCGTCGAGGTCGTCGAAAGGTGACTCGTCGTCCGACATGGCTCACGGGGAGAGAGAGTACCGCGGTCGGAAAGCGCTCAAGTTGGGCGTATGTCGGGAACGTGACGCCATAAGTCTTGGTCAGTCAGTACGACCGGCCTGGGACGGCGACGGTCCCACTCGCACGCACCTGCGAATTTTGCCGTAACTCGTAGTTATAGAAGTCTGTAGGAATATGAGTGTTGTACATGACTGACGACATTCAGGGGTTCGGAACGCGCTGTGTCCACGCCGGCCAGGAGGAGCCCGATCCGGCGACAGGCGCGCGTGCTCCGCCGATCTACCAGACGACATCGTACGTCTTCGAGGACGCCGACACCGCGGCGGACCTGTACGCGCTCGACGACACGGGCAACGTCTATTCGCGCTTCGACAACCCGACGGTGTCGATGCTGGAGCACCGGCTGGCCTCGCTGGAGAACGGGACCGCGGCCGTCGCGACCGGGTCGGGGATGGCCGCGCTCGACGCCGGCACGTCGATCCTCGCCAGCGCGGGCGACAACGTCGTCACGGCCTCCTCGATCTACGGGGGTACTCACTCCTATCTCGCCAATATGGGGAGCCGCCGGGGAATCGAGACCCGCTTCGTCGACACGCTCGACCCCCAGTCCTACGCCGAGGCCATCGACGACGACACCGCCTACGTCCACTACGAGACCATCGGCAACCCCTCGCTGGTGGTGCCCCCCATGGAGGAAATCGCCGAGGTCGCCCACGAACGGGGCGTGCCCGTCTTCGTCGACAACACCTTCGGGACGCCGTACCTGTGCAATCCGCTGGACCACGGCGCGGACATCGTCTGGGAGTCGACGACCAAGTGGATCCACGGCTCGGGCACGACCGTCGGAGGCGTGCTCGTCGACGGCGGTTCGTTCCCCTGGGCCGACCACCCCGAGAAGTTCCCTGAACTGGGCGGGCCCAGCCCCGCCTTCGACGGCGTGACCTTCGCCGAACGCTTCGGCGACGAGGCGTTCGCCCGCGCGGCCCGCCAGCGCGCGGTGCGATCGCTGGGCGACGGCCAGAAGCCCTTCGACGCGTGGGCGACCCTGCAGGGGTGTGAGACGCTGAAACTGCGGATGGAGCAACACTGCGAGTCGGCGCTGGCCGTCGCCGAGTACCTCGAGGACCACCCCGACGTGGCGTGGGTCACGTATCCCGGCCTCGAATCCCACGAGACCCACGACCTCGCCGACGAGTACCTCTCGAACGGCTTCGGCGGCATGGTCACGTTCGGACTGGACGGCGGGTACGACGCCGGGCGCGAACTGTGTGAACGGACGGATCTGGCGCAGTTCCTCGCCAACATCGGCGACGCCAAGACCCTCGTCATCCACCCGGCGAGCACGACCCACGCACAGCTGAGCGAGGAAGAACAGCGCGCCAGCGGCGTGACGCGGGATCTGGTGCGGTGCTCGGTCGGCATCGAGGACACCGAGGACGTGATCGCGGACCTGGACCGGGCCATCGAGGAGGCCAACTAGTATGTGTCGGCCGACGGGAGAGACAGTATGGACGTAGACCACCAGACCGTCACACTCGGCGAGTTCGAGTTCGCCTGTGGGGAGTCGATCCCGGACCTCGAAGTCGCCTACGAGACCTACGGCGAGTTCGACGGCGACAACGCCGTGCTTGTCTGTCACGCGCTGACCGGCAGCGCCCACGTCGCCGGTCGCGGCCGGTTCGAGGACTCCGATCAGGCGTTCGCGTGGTGGGACAACATCGTCGGTGCGGGGAAGGCCATCGACACCACCGAGTACTACGTCGTCTGCGTGAACGTCCCCGGCTCCTGCTACGGGACCTCCGGGCCGGCGTCGACGAACCCCGAGACGGGCGAGCCCTACGGGACGGCATTCCCGCCGGTGACGATCCAGGACTGGACGGAGGCCCAGCGGGCAGTGCTGGACGAACTCGGTGTCCCGCACCTCCACGCCGTCGTCGGCGGCAGCGTCGGCGGCATGAACGCACTGGACTGGGCGAAGCGCCACCCCGACCACGTCGAGCGGGTCGTCGCCATCGCCGCCGCCGCGCGGCTGGACCCGCAGTGTCTCGCACTCGACGGCATCGCACGGCGAGCGATCACCACCGACGACGCCTGGAACGGGGGTGACTACTACGGCGAGGACAAACCGGACCCCGACGAGGGACTCGCCCTCGCTCGCGAACTGGGCCACGTGATGTACCTCTCGAAGGCCACGATGGAGCAGCGCTTCGGCAGGCGGGCGGCCACGCGTGAGTACGAGCGAGCCTTCCCGACCGACCCGGCGGGACGCTTCTTCCCCTACCGAGACGTGGAGTCCTATCTCGATCACAACGCCACGAAGTTCGTCGGCCGGTTCGACGCAAACAGCTACCTCTACCTGACGCGGGCGATGGACAACTACGACCTGTCCTCGGGGTTCGAGTCCGACGCCGACGCCGTCGCCGCCTTCGACGGCGAGGCGCTGGCGATGTCTTTCACCGGCGACTGGCACTTCACGACCGAGCAATCCGAGGAACTGGCCGAGGCGTTCCGAGAGACCGACACCGCGACCGCCCACCACGTCGTCGATTCGGACTACGGCCACGACGCCTTCCTCGTCGAACCCGACCGCGTCGGCCCGCCGCTGGCTGACTTCCTCGACGACGGCGTCGACGGCAGCGCCGTCTCCGATACGAACGACGACGACGGCGACGACGGCCCGGACCACGCACCGGTCCACACGAGCCTCTTTTCCTGACGCGCCCGTTCGTCACTCGTCGCTCCCTGCCTGTGCGAGCAGCCCGAAGACGATGGTGATCGGTGCGAGGACCGACGCGACCAAGAACGGGAGCTGCTCGGTAAACGGCTCGCCGGCGATGAGCGACCTGAGGAGGTAACCCAGCGCGAACGTCGCGAGGAGTACCAGCACGAGGGCAGCGCCACGGCGCTCCTCGTCCCGACAGAGCCGGTCAAACGAACCCGAGAGGTCGTTTTCGATCTCCATACCGGGACCAGGATGGTTGACAGCATATAAATACAGCATCGGTTTCTGGGAGAGAAACTGCTCCGAGGGCAGCGAGACGACACCGCCGCTAAATAGTTGTTCCAATGAACTTTATATCTATCCAATGTGAACGGAGAGACACCATGCAAGACATGCCAGACGCAGCCAGCGACCTCGGTCTCGGCTTCGGTGAAACCGTCTACGACGAGGACGGCCAGGCACTCGGGACGATCCGCGGCGTCGACGAACACGGCTTCTACGTCACGCTCGACGGCGGGATCGAGGCGATGTCGGTCGAACATCTCCGCGCCGGCGAACCCGGCGAAGCCGAACTGATGTGGCGCTGCTGGGACTGTGGCGCGATGGGCAAGATCGAGGACATCCCCGAGGAGTGTCCCGACTGTGGCGCGCCCAAAGAGGATATTTACTACTGGCAGGAGGATTGATTTGCCCAGCGAGCGCGTTTAAGCGCGAGCAGCGAATCAATCCGAGTTGAGGATTAGGAGGGGCCGAGCGAAGCGAGGGCCCTCCGAACAGACGAACGGGGAGCGTAGCGACCCGTGAGTCACAGATTTTGCCCAGCGAGCGCGTGCAGGCGCGAGCAGCGAATCAATCCGAGTTGAGGATTCGGAGATTCGGAGCGAGCGTAGCGAGTGAGAATCTCCGAACAGACGAGCGGGGAGCGTAGCGACCCGTGAGTCGCTGATTCGCCCCGCGAACGCGCTCGTTCCCGGCTGCAAATCACCCGAGTGCGGTCACGCCTCGTCGGACCCCGCGTCGGCGAGGAGCACGAACAGCAGCGTAATCGGGAGGAGCACGCCGGCCGTGATCAGCGTGACGAGGTCGTCGAACGGTGTTCCGGCGAGAAGCGCGCCAGTGACGTAGCCGACGCTGAGAATCAGGAGTCCGAACAGGACGAGGCTCAGACCCAAGTAGACACTGTCGTTTCGCAACTGCTGGAACGACGCCGAGAGGTCGTTTTCGATTCGCATACGTTCGTGTTGACACCGGATCGCCCTAAGAGTGCAGACAGGTGTGCTGGTCGGGAAAGTGGGGGTAACGTATATGTATCAGGAACAGTCCCGGTCGCGACAGCATCGCTCGTCGCGGTTCAGTCCAGTCGGCCGTCGGCAGGTTCGAGTCGGTCGACCAGCTCGTCGGACAGTGTCGACCGCACCGTCTCGGCGGCCGACGCCGGGAGCGTGAACGTGAACCGGTCGTCGGTCCGTGCGAGGACGAGGTGTCCGTCGGGGTCCAGCACGAGGAGGTGGCGGAGCGACGGCGAGAGATCCGCCAGCGCGTCGAAGGTGTCGCCAGTGAGGGGCACCGACCCGATGGTCTCGTGGTCGGCGACGGTCACGTCGGGATGGGCGGCCAGATCCGACAGCGCGGATCGCACGCGCTCGCGGTCGTCGCGGCGGCCGGCGTCGACGTGGACCACCACCGAGTCCGGCCGGCGTGAACTGGCGTCGAGGATGGCTGCGAGTACGTCCAGCGCGGCCGATTCCTCGGTCGCCGGAAGCGTGAGGCGAAAGCGCGGCGCGTCCGGCCACGGCCCGTCGGCGGGCACGTCACCGCTCGCCAGCCAGGCGTCGACGATCTCGTCGCTCAGCCGCACGGCCTCGCCGTCCGAGACGGCACCACGGAGCGCGTCGGCGGATTCGTCAGTCATACTCGCCGTTCGATGGCCACCGGCAAGTGGGTGGTGTTCCGGCGCGCGCCGTCCGAGGTGGCGAAACCGATGGACGGTGCCGACGACAACGTGACGATATCGTGATCAGTGACGAGACGTATGGTAACGATCGGTTTCCACGTGTTTTATCATAAGATATTCAGTATGGGATGATAGACACCACATATGTCCCTCTCGTCCTCGATCATCGTTCCCGCGTACCACGAGGCGGCGACCATCGGCGCGACGCTGTCGTCACTCGACGGCCAGCCCGGCGAGGTTATCGTCGTCTACGTGGGTGAGGAAACAGGCGAAGCCGCTCGTGACCACGAGCGAACGGATCGTGTTATCGAAGACGACGAGGCGGCGGGTCCCGGTGTCGCGCGGAACATCGGTGCCGAGGCTGCCGACGGTGATGTCGTCCTGTTTACCGACGCCGAGACCGTCGTCGCGCCCGACTGGGTCGAGACCCACGTCGACCACTACACCGACGAGCAGGTCGTCGGCGTCGGCGGCCCCGTGCGCCCCCGTTCGGACTCGCTGAAGCACCGCGCGCTGTTCAAGCTCCTGTCGGACTACTGGTACCGGGCGTCGTGGCAGGTCGGCTTCTACCAGCTGAGCGGCTGGAACTGTAGTTATCGCCGGGACGCGTTCCTCCGAGAAGGCGGGTTCGACGACGCGCTCCCGTTCATGGAGGACACGGAACTCTCGCTGCGTATCAAAAAACACGGCGAGGTCCGCTACGACGAGACGTGCTGGACGGCCACGTCCGTGCGTCGCCACGAGCGGACGGGGTATCTCTCACTGTTCTCGAAGTACGCGAAGGCCTACACCCGCCACTACGTCCTCGACAGGGACATCAAAGACGAGTACTTCCCCAGCAGCGACGACGTGACCGCCAACGACGTGTACGACACGAAAAGCGTCGAGAAACAGCGGTAACCACCGCCCGAAAAGGACGAGACGCCGTTTTCTCGGACAGTTCACGGCCGGAGAGGTCGATCGACTCACCCCGAGTGAGACACCGACGCTCGCCACGAGCGGTCGCGCTACTTGCCGTCGACCGGACGGGGTGCGGCCGCCTCGCGTCGCTCTCGTCGGTCCGCCGGTGACACGACGACGGCGGACCGCCCATCGAACCGATAGTTCCGTCGACAGTGGAAGCTCATTAACGTGCGGTGTACTAGCATGATCGGATTTATTTTATTCTGCTCTAAAATAGATTTCTCAGCCCTTAGCAGTAGATATAAGTGATTTCGGCCCACGGATGAGAACTGCGGCCACAGCAACACCGACTGTATATATCGGTGTGTGACCATGACAGACGACAGCAACACAACACGTTGGGACAGTTGGGATCGGACACGAGACAGCGAGCACTCACGGCGCTCGTTCCTTCGAGCGACCGCGGGTGTGGGAGCGGTCGCGGCGGGGCTGGGTGGACTGACCGGTGGGGCCGCGGCAGAGCACGCCGACACCGAGCTCTCGCGACTCCGGCGGGACGGGAACCAGATCGTCGACGCCGATGGGGAGCGGGTCAATCTGCACGGGATCAACATCGCGGACCCGAAACGCGTCGACGTGACGGCCCCGGCGCGGGGCCGGGACGCCGTCCAGACCATCGACCTGGCGACCGACGCCGACAGTGGCTGGCACTCTACCGTCGTCCGACTCCCGGTTCAGCCGGTCGACATCGGCGAGCACCAGCCGGGGAGTGGCCCGGATCCGGTCGCCTTCGACGAGGACCAACTGGAACGCTACTGCTCGAACCACCTCGACGCGGCCGTCGAGAAGTGCCGCGAGGAGGGCGCGTACGCCATCGTCGACTACCACCGCCACCGGGACATCCCGTGGACCGACGACACGCTGAGCGAGGAGGTGACGATGTTCTGGGAGTTCGTCGCCGACCGCTACGCCGAGGACGACCACGTGATCTTCGAGGTGTTCAACGAACCGCAGGGCAACCCCAACTACGGTGCCAGCGGGCAGGAACTGGTCGACTGGTGGGGGACGTGGCGCGACGCCGCCCAGCCCTGGGTCGACACGATCAGGGACAACGCCGACAACCTCACGCTGGTGGGGTCGCCCCGGTTCTCACAGACCACGTTCGGGGCCGTCATCGAGGAGTTCGAGGGGGCAGATCTGGGGTACACGCTGCATCTCTACCCGGCTCACGGCCCGACGACGCCGGCGGACTACGACAGCTTCGTCACGCCGCCGGGCAGCGGCGACGTACCCTACGACAACGCGACGCCGGCCCACGAGATCGTCCCGGTGTTCATGACCGAGTGGGGGTACGACCCCGACGGCGGGCCGGCCGCCGGCGGCGGCGTCACCAAGGCAGCGGCCAACAGCGCCGCCTGGGCGGAACACGACCCGAACTACGGCGAGAACCTCACCGAGTGGCTCGCGACCCGGCCGGTCCACTCGACGGCGTGGTGTTTCGACCCGCTCTGGCAGCCCCGCATGTTCGAGCGACCCTTCGAGGTCGGGGCGACGGGCAACCCCTACGCCGCGGACAACGAGGTCCCCGAATTCGCGCCCGAACGGCCCGCCGACTGGTCGCTGCTGGGCGGTGACTACCAGGGCGTGCTCGTCCGGAACTTCGTCGCCGAACAGGCCGGCGTCCCCGCCGAGGACCTGCCGGGGATGGACGGCGTCCCCCGCGACCTCGACGGCGACGGCCAGTGGGAGGACCTCAACGGCAACGGTCAGATGGACTACGACGACGTGGAGACCCTCGCCGAAGTGCAGGACAGCGACTGGGCACAGGCCCACAGCGACGAACTCGACTTCGACGGCGACGGCGACCTCACGACCGAGGACGTGCTCTCGCTGTACTACGAGTCGCTGTAAGGACGCGTCGCCGTCGCAGACACGACCGTTTTTCATCGCTCGCGACACAGGAGCGGTATGGAGATCCTCGTCTTCGGCGCGGGCAGCCTCGGGAGTCTGCTGGGCGGGCTCCTGGCGCGGGCCCACGACGTGACCCTCGTCGGCCGCGAGTCACACGTGCGCGCGATCGAGCGCGCTGGCCTGCGGATCGAGGGCGAGATCGAGGCCACGGTCGCGACCACCGCCCGGACCGACCCGCCAGCGAGTGCCGACCTGGCCGTCGTCGCGGTCAAGGCCGGCGACACCGCGGGGGCGGCCGACGCGCTGGCCGACTGCGATCTCGACGCCTGCCTCTCGGTCCAGAACGGCCTGGGCAACGAGGCGACGCTCGCCGACGCGCTCGACTGTCCCGTGCTGGCGGGGACCTGCACCTACGGCGCGCGTCTCGGCGACCCGGGCACCGTCGAGTGTACCGGCGTCGGCGAGGTGGTGCTTGGCCCTCGCGAGGGTGGGGAGTCCACACTGGCCGACCGCATCGGGCGGGCGTTCAGCGAGGGGGGCATCGAAACCATCGTCGCCGCGGATATGCCCGCGCGCCTCTGGGAGAAACTGGCGGTCAACGCCGCGATCAACGCCACGACCGCGCTGGCCCGGGTACCCAACGGCGCTCTCGTCGACGGCCCCGCCAGTACGGTCGCCGAGCGCGCTGCACGAGAAACGGCGGCCGTCGCCCGCGAGCACGGTGTCGATCTGTCGGGCGACGACGCGGCCGCGGCGGCGCTGGGAGTGGCCGACGACACCGCGAGAAACACCTCCTCGATGCGCCAGGACGTAGAGGCAGGGCGGCGGACCGAGATCGACGCGATCAACGGGTACATCGTGGCGAACGCGGACGACGTAGCCGTACCTGTCAACGAGACGCTTGCGGCGCTTGTCCGGGCGTGGGAAGCGGGGCAGTGAGACTATCGGTTGTACCGGTCGCGAGCGGAGTGAGCGACCGGCTTTTTCGCCACCGAAAGACTCGCTTCGCTCGACTTTCGAGCTCTGCTTCGCTGCGCTCAGCAGAACCACGTTTTTCGAGGAGTGGTAGCGAACGAAGTGGGCTACCCGACGAGCAAAAAGGTGGATCAACGGGTACGTCGTGGCGAACGCGGACGACGTAGCCGTGCCCGTCAACGAGACGCTCGCGGCGCTGGTCCGGGCGTGGGAGCGAGACCGGTCGGAACAGCGGACCGACTAGTTCCGCCGAATCACGTACAGCGCGGCGGCCCCGCCCAGTCCGAGCGCGAAGAAGTAGCTGGCGACCCGATAGAGGATCGAGATGGCGGTCGCGCCGTCGTCGGCGATCGGGGTGAGCGCCACGATCAGGACGACCAGTGCGGCCTCGACCGCCCCGGACCCGCCGGGAGAGGGGACCATGCCCGCGAGCGTGCTGGCGGGGACGATGAAGAAGACCAGCAACAGTGGGATGGTCGCGTTCCCGATCGCGAGGCCGACGAAGTACAGCGGGAGCGCGAAGAAGATCCAGCCGATGTAGGAGAACGCGACCGCCTGGACCAGCGCCGAACGGTCCTGTGCGATGCGCTGGAACGCCTCGTTGAGTTCGCGCAGTCGCCCGCGCAAGGCGTCGATGGTGAAGCGTGGCGTGTAGCGGACGACCGGCGCGGCGACCCGGAGGACCAGTCGCCCGAGGCGCAGACGGTAGCGCCAGCCGACGGCCGCCAGTACGGGGACGCCGAGTGCGACGCCGAACAGTGCGGCGGCGAACGGTTCCAGCACGGCCGGCAGTTCGGCCTGATACAGCAACGCGGCGAAGCCGACGCCCGAGAAGGTGACGAAGGGCAACAGATTGAGCAGGTCTGCCGTCACCACGGAGGCGAGCGCGTCCTCGTAGCTGGCGTCGGTGTCCCGCGAGAGGACGTAGGCGATGAAGGGCTCGCCCCCGGCCTGGCCCAGCGGCGTCACGTAGTTGGCGAAGGTCGCGGCGTAGTAGGTGACGACGAGGCGACGAAAGGACTCCTCGACGCCGGCCACGTTCAGGACGATCTGCCAGGCCTTGCCCCACGCAGTGAGACAGAGCAGCGTCGAGAGACACCCCATCGCCAGCCACCGGAGGTCGGTGCCGGCGAGCCGGTCGAGGACGGCGGTCGTCCCGACGAAGTCGACCAGCAGGTAGACGAGGAGTCCGGCGATCGCAAAGCCAAGGACGATCTGGCCGACCGTCCGGCGATCGAACAGGTTCAGGACAGCGTGGCCGTCGTCGGTCACGATCAGTCGATGTAACCCAGATCTTTCAGACGGTCTTTCGCGCCGTCGTCCATCTCGTCGAGTACCTCGCCGTCGGTGCCGTCGGCCTCGTCGGGCCAGTCGGCGTCGACCCGGTCGATGAAGTCGGTCAGTTCGTCTTCGAGACCGTCGAGAATCTCGTCGTCACTGCCCGCGAGGTCGTCGGTCTCGCCGGGGTCGTCGTCGATCCGGTAGGCCTCGTCGGGGATGCGCGTGCAGTGGATGTACTTACCCTCGGTCGAGCGGGCCGCGCCCATCCGGGAGTAGAAGCGCGAGTCCGTATCGAGCGTGATACCGGCGGCGCTGGCCTTCCCCTCTAGCTGGCGGAGTTCGACGACTGGCTGGTGGTACTCGACGAAGCCAACGTCGCCCCGCGGGCCGTGTGCGCCCTCGGTGCCGCTGGGGGCGGCCTCGCCGGCGAACTCGCGGTAGTCCGCCGAGAGCAGCGACCGCGTGCGGTCGAGCGTGACGCCGTCGCCGTCGACCCCCGTGGCGTCCAGCACCGAGTGATAGAGGTCCACGAGTTCGACGACCGTCTCGTCGTCATGTTCGGCCTCGATCTCGGGGTGTTTGACCATACACGGGACGTTGACCAGCGGGTCGTAGATGCAGAACTCGTGGCCGTACAGGTCGTGCTCGCCGTGGAGTTCGCCGTGGTCGGCGCAGACGACGACCATCGTGTCCTCCCACTGGCCAGTGTCTTTGAGGTGGGTGAAGAGGCGGTCGAGCTGGTCGTCGATGTGGCGGATCTCGGCGTCGTACAGCCCCTCGATGTCGTCCCACTCCTCGGCGTCGATGTCGCGAGCGCCGGAGTTGTACTCCTTGGAGTTCTGGCACACCTCGGCGGAGTCGACGCCGGGCGCGAACTCCTCGGCGTACTCCTCGGGCGGGTGGTAGGGGAGGTGGGCGTCCATCAGGTTGATGAAGGCGAAGAAGTCCTCGGAGTCGTCGACGAACTCGATCGTCTTGTCGATGACGGCGGGGGTCTTCGTGTCGCCCCCGCCCTCGGAAGCGAAGTGCTCGTGGACCTTGTTGCCAAGCTGGACGAGGCGGTCGGCGACCCCGCGCAGGGTGTCGTTGTCGTTCATCGTCTGCCAGAGGCTGGCCAGCGGGCCCGAGAGGAACTCCGCGGGCATGATCTGGAAGAAGTTGTCGTGGTCGTCGAAGCCCGCCGTGAGATTCGTGTAGGAGGTGATCCAGGCGTTCGAGGAGTAGCAGGCGGTGTCGTAGCCCGCCGCCGAGAGGGACTCCGCGAGCGTCGTCGCCCCCTCGAGGTAGGGGTCTTCCTGCGTGGCCTCGTGTTCGGAGGGGTAGAGGCCGGTGAACATGGAGGCGTGGACCGGCAGCGTCCAGGGGGCCGGTGCGACGGCGTGTTCGAACACTGCGGCCTCCTCGGCGAACGTCTCGAGCGTCGGGGTCGTCGGTTCGTCGTACCCGTAGGCCGACAGGTGGTCCTTGCGGACCGTGTCGAGCACGACAAAAAGGACGTTTGTCCCGTCCGCAGCAGTCATACTGAGTACCCGGCAGTCCATCAGTTTAAAGACCGCGTTTCGCGACCGCGACCGAAATCCGGTCGTAGCGTCCCGGGCGTGCCGACGGCCGCCGAAGGTTCCTCAGCGCTCGCCGATCGTCCCCCGGATCGAGTCGACGTACTCGGATCGATCGTAGCCCAGCCGAGAGAGCCAGACTTCCTGATAGCTCGGGTGTAACAGCGGGACGACGACCGTCCCCAGCGAAGGGCACTGTTTCGGGTCGAGCACGCCGTCGAGGTCGTGGTCGGTCATCGCCAGAACGGACCGTGTGGCGTGCTTGCCCGTCGGAACGAGGGCCACGGGATCGACCGGTTCGATCTCCTCACGGCGGGAGGGACGGCAGTTGTAATAGTGGTCCACGGAGCCGATGACGGGACACGAGCCCCGTCACCGGAACAGAACGGTGTTCGCCTGTCAGCGAATCGCTGAGCAACTACGTGGACCACTATCAGTTCCGCTCCGGTGGGGTCGCGGTCGTCCTCGGGGTGGCACGGGTTCGAGTTCGATGGCAGGCGTTTCAAGCCCTTCGCCACGCCCCAACACACAACCGATTGTCCTTTAGTCCCGGCGGCGATGTACTCCGGTATGGAACGTTTCGCCGAGGTCGACGACCAGTACGACCCCGAGGCGGTCGAGGAGCGGGTCTTCGAGTACTGGGACGAGGTCGACGCCTACGAGAAAGCCAAGGAGCACCGGGCCGACGGGGAGGACTACTTCTTCGTGGACGGACCGCCCTACACCTCCGGGTCGGCCCACATGGGCCACGCCTGGAACAAGAGCCTGAAGGACGTGTACATCCGCTACAAGCGAATGTGCGGCTTCGACGTGACCGACCGGCCGGGCTACGACATGCACGGCCTGCCCATCGAGACCAAGGTCGAGGAGGAGATGGACTTCGAGAACAAGAAGGACATCGAGGCCTACGGCGTCGAGAACTTCATCGACGCCTGCCGGGAGTTCGCCGAGGACAGCCTGCAGGGCCTACAAGAGGACTTCAAGTCATTCGGCGTCTGGATGGACTGGGAGGACCCGTACAAGACGGTCTCGCCGGAGTACATGGAGTCGGCGTGGTGGGGCTTTTCCAGCGCCCACGACCGCGGCCTGGTCGAGCAGGGCCAGCGCTCGATCACCCAGTGTCCCCGGTGTGAGACCGCCATCGCCAACAACGAGGTCGAGTACGAGGACGTCGAGGATCCGTCGATCTACGTCAAATTTGATTTGGTGGATCAGGACGGCAAACTCGTCATCTGGACGACGACGCCGTGGACCGTCCCCGCCAACACCTTCGTCGCGGTCGACGGCGACGGCGAGTACGTCGGCGTGGAAGCGACCAAAGACGGCGAGACGGAGCTGCTCTACATCGCCAAACCGAAGATCAAGGAAGTCCTGCGCGAGGGCCGGTACGACGACTACGAGGTCGTCGAGGAACTGACCGGCGCCGATCTGGTCGGCTGGGCGTACGACCACCCGCTGCGCGAGGGAGTACCAGACGCACCCGACGGCGAGGGCGCGCTGCAAGTCTACGAAGGCGAGTACGTCGACACCGAAGGCGAGGGGACAGGGCTGGTTCACTCCGCACCGGGTCACGGTGAGGAGGACTTCGCACGTGGGCAGGAACTGGGGCTCGATACCTTCTGTCCGGTCGGGACCGACGGCGTGTACGGGGATACAGCTGGCAAATACGAAGGTCAGTTCGTCAAGGACGCCGACGAGGCGATCATCGACGACCTCGACGAGAACGGCAATCTGCTGGCCGCCGGGACGACCACGCACAGTTACGGCCACTGCTGGCGCTGTGACACCGGCATCATCCAGATCGTCACCGACCAGTGGTTCATCACGATCACGGACATCAAAGACGACCTGCTTTCCAACATCGGTGACTCCGAGTGGTACCCCGACTGGGCCCGCGAGAACCGCTTCCGGGACTTCGTCGAGGAGGCACCGGACTGGAACGTCTCGCGCCAGCGCTACTGGGGGATTCCGATCCCGATCTGGTTGCCGAGCGAGGACGCCGACGGGAACGCCGTCGAGTGGAGCGGCGACATGGCCGACGCTATCGTGATCGGTGACCGCGAGGAACTGGCCGACCGCGTCGATCAGGACGTCGACGCCGAAGCCGTCGACCTCCACAAGGACACCGTCGACGACCTGACGATCACCGCCGAGGGCGTCACCTACGAACGCGTCCCTGACGTGTTCGACGTGTGGCTCGACTCCTCGGTGGCGACGTGGGGGACCATCGACTACCCCAGCGAGACCGAGGCCTTCGAGGACCTGTGGCCCGCCGACCTCATCATCGAGGCCCACGACCAGACCCGCGGGTGGTTCTGGTCACAGCTCGGGATGGGCACCGCCGCCGTCGGCGAGTCGCCGTACAAGCGCGTCGTCATGCACGGCCACGCACTGATGCCCGACGGGCGTGCGATGTCGAAATCCAAGGACATCCGCGTCGACCCCGGCAACGTGATCGACGAGTACGGCGCGGATCCGATGCGCGCGTTCCTGCTCTCCTTGCGCGCCCGCGGGGACGACATGAACTTCTCGTACGACGAGACCCAGGAGATGCAGCGCCGCCTCAACATCCTCTGGAACGTCTTCCGCTTCCCGCTGCCGTACATGCGGATGGACGGGTTCGACCCCGACGAGACGAGCGTCGCGGACGCGGACCTGGATCTGGCCGACGAGTGGGTCCTCTCCCGACTCCAGAGCGTCGAGGCCGAGGCCACCGAGGCCATGGAGGAGTTCCGACAGGACGACGCGCTCGACGCCGTGCTGGAGTTCGTCGTCGAGGACGTGTCCCGCTACTACGTCCAGCTCGTCCGTGAACGCATGTGGGAGGAGGAAGACAGCGACTCGAAGCAGGCCGCCTACGCCACCCTCTATCAGGTGCTGCGCGAGATCGTCGCCCTGCTGGCACCCTTTACCCCGTTCGTCGCCGAGGAGATCTACGGCACGCTGACCGGCGAGGGCAGCCACCCAACGGTCCATATGTGCGACTGGCCCGAGGCCGACGACGACCTGCGTGACGCCGCGCTCGAAGACGAGGTCACCGTCGCCCGCGCCGTCGAGGAAGCAGGCTCGAACGCCCGCCAGCAGGCCGAGCGCAAGCTCCGCTGGCCCGTCACACGGGTCGTGATCGACACCGATTCCGACGCCATCGCCGACGCGGTCGAAGCCCACACCGACCTCGTCGAGGACCGGCTCAACGCCCGCGAGGTCGAGGTCGTCGGCAGCGGCGAGGGCTGGGGCGAACTCGCCTACTCCGCCGAGGCCGACATGAGCAAGCTCGGCCCGGCCTTCGGCGACGACGCCGGCCGCGTGATGAACGCGCTCAACGAGGCCCGCGTCACCGACCCGACGCTCGACGCGCTCGAAGCCGCCGTGAGCGACGCCATCGGCGAGGACGTGGAACTCAGCGACGAGATGGTCTCGTTCCGCCGCGAGACGCCCGAAGGCGTCGCCAGCACCGAGTTCGAGGCGCTGGACGGTACCGGGGTCGTCTACGTCGACACTCAGCTCACCGAGGACATCGAGAGCGAGGGGTACGCCCGCGAGGTGATCCGCCGCGTCCAGGAGATGCGCAAGGAGATGGAACTGGATCTGGAAGCGAGGATCACGCTGGAACTGGACGTCAGCGACGACCGTGTGGCCAACCTCGTCCGCGAACACGAGACCCTCATCGCCGAGGAAGTCCGCGCCGACGAGTTCACCACCGTCGAGAACGGCCACCGCAAGACGTGGGACGTGGAGGGCGTCGAGATGGAAATTGCAGTCGAACCCGTCGCGGCCGCCGAAGCCGACGACTAGCACAGCACGCGAACAACTGATTTTCGGGGTTTTTCCGGGGCAGGACAGCGCGAACGAAAGGGGAAACCGAAATCTCTCGGCCCGCTCCGGGGTTCTGTGCGGGATATTCTCCCTGCGGTCGAATAGTGCCCACACACAACCCCGAACCGCGCCTTGCCCTTTCATCCGCCAGGGTTCAAACGATTGGGGAGCCGATTCCTGGTGGATGAAAGGGCGAGGGTCGATAGCCCGTCCTGCGACGGCCCTATTCGAGCGAAGCGAGAATATCCGTCACAGGACGGGCTAGCGGGCCGAGGGCTTTCGGTGCGATGCGGTGCTGACCGAGTCACCGAACAGCGGTCTGCTCCCCGAAGCCTTGATTGTATCCCCGAACCCACCGTTGAGCATGAGCGACGACTGCATCTTCTGCTCGATCATCGCGGGCGACATCCCCGGTCGCATCGTCCACGAGACCGACGACGCCATCGCTTTCCTCGACGCGAACCCGCTGGCACCCGGGCACACGCTGGTGATCCCCAAGACCCACCACGAACGGCTCGACGACGTGCCCGCCGAGGCGGCGACGGGACTGTACAGCGCGCTACACGACGTGGTCCCGGCCGTCGAGGACGCCGTCGACGCGCCGGCGACGACGGTGGCGTTCAACAACGGCGCGGAAGCCGGCCAGGAGGTGCCCCACGTTCACGCCCACGTCGTCCCGCGGTTCGAGGGCGACGGCGGCGGGCCGATCCACTCGATGTTCGGGTCGCGGCCCGACCTCTCGGACGCGGACCTCGACGAGATCGAGGCCGCCATCGACGTGTAGCCCGGCGCGCTCGAAGTGCCGCGCAAGCGGCGTCCGACGTAAGCGGCGTCCGATACGAGTGGAGTCCGACCATTTTTATTCCGAGGCGAGCGATCGAAGAATACCATGACAGACACGCTCGCGTTCGTCGGCGTCGCCGGCGGCGTCGGCACGACGCGCACGGTCGTCGAGACGGCGGCGACGCTGGCACGCGGTAGCCACTCGGTCGCCGTCGTCGACGCCGCCTTCGAAACGCAGGGGCTGTCGACCTACGTCGACGGTCGGCTGGAACCGGACTGCACCGCCGTCGCCGTCGACGAGGCAGGCTTCTCCGAGGCGCTGGTCGAGGTGTGGCCAGAACTGGCCGGCGAGGTGGCGCTCTGTCCCGCCTACGCACCGTTCGAGCGCCTCGCTCGCGCCAAGACGCCCGACGCCGCACAGCGACTGGAGACGTGCATCGACCACGCCGCGAGTCAGTACGACCACGTCCTCGTCGACGTGCCGCCCGTCGCGGCCAATCAGGCCGTCGCGGCCGTACAGGCCGCCGACCGGCGGATTCTCGTCGCGCCGGACACTCGACGCGGGAACGACCACCTCCCGCGGATGCGCGGGCGACTGGTGGATATCGGATTCGACGCCGACGGCGTGATCGCGACCTTTTCCGACGACGGGACGGCGCTGTCCGATCCCGACTACGAACTGCCAACCGGCGAGCGCGACGTGACGACACCGACCGCCATCGACCCGGACACCGACTTCGCGCCGGCGGTCGCGGCGATGGTCGAGGGGCTGTATGACTACTCGTTCGACCTCGAATTCCCCGAAGAAGGCTTCTTCGACTGAGCGACCAGTTCTTATACCAGATCGCTCGGTTGTTCGACCGCGTCGCCAAGCGACGCCTGCCGGTCGGCCGTCGCGTCGGCGTCAGTGAGCGCGCCCTCCAGCGCGGCGCGGGCGTCGGCGACCGGTTCGTGGGTCGCGACGTAGGTCGCCAGCGCGAACTCGCGGTCGCTCACACCGGTGAGGTCGACCGCCTCGCGCCGCGAGAGGTGCCCGTCGAGCCAGTCGTCGAGCACGTCACGCTGCCGAGGGGAGAGTGGGCAGACGTGTTCGCCACAGCGATGCAGCGTCTTGGCTGCCGTCGTCGGCGCAAGTCCGGCCGCACGCCCGGCGTCGCCGACGCTCTTGCCGGCCGCGTACGCCTCCAGTAGCGTCGCGGCCGCTGACGGCTCTGCCGGTAGCTGCTCGGCCACGTCGTCGAGGCGCTCGGCGAGCGTCCCGGTCGTACGGTCGACCGATGCGACACCCCGGTCGCACTGCTCGGTCGTCACCTCGATCCCGGCTGCGATCTCGGACAGCCCCATTACAATCTAAAAGCATTTGGTGTAATTTAAGGCTGTCGGACAGTCGAAACGATTCGCCGATCACAGTCGTGGCCGCCGTCGCAGTCGTCGAACTACCTACCGGTTACCGGTAGGGGAGATTCGGCGAGATACGCGGATCGACCGCCGAACAGCCCGGTTTTAAATATTCCATCCGGTCGAAGTTCGAAATACAATGTCAGTAGAACTCCGAAGCTGTCCCGAATGTGACAGCGCGATCGACGCATCGGCACGTGAAGCAGTGTGTACCCAGTGTGGTCTCGTCGTCGACGAGGACCAACTGGATCGGGGACCGGAGTGGCGTTCCTTCGAGGACGACAGCGAAGAGAAGGCCCGGACCGGCGCACCGCTGACCCGGTCGCGCCACGACCGCGGACTCTCGACCGAGATCGGCCGGTCGACCCGGCTCAAGGGTCGCAAGCGCCGCCAGATGGCGCGACTCCGCCGCGAGCACAGCCGCGCACAGACCGGTTCGAAACGCGAGCGAAATCAGCGAATCGGCTTCATCGAGATCCGACGGCTCGTCAGCCAGCTGGCGCTCTCGACGACGATCCGCGACCGGGCGTGTGTGCTCTTCGAGTCCGCACAGGAGGCAGACCTGCTCGTGGGCCGGTCCATCGAGGGGTTCGCCGCCGCAGCCGTGTACGCGACCTGTCGAACGAGCCAGATCGCCCGCACGGTCGAGGAGATCGCCGACGACGCACAGGCGTCGGCGGACGAACTCAGGGTCGCCTACGACGCGATCAACCGCGAACTCGGGCTGCCGACCGGGCCGATCGACCCCCAGGAGTACCTGCCCCGCTTCGCGAGCGAACTCGATGTGCCCCACGAGATCGAGCGACGAGCGACCGAACTGGCCGACGTGGCCGATGAGCGAAACCTCGTCGCCGGCAAGAACCCCTGTGGTGTCGCCGCAGCGTGTCTCTACACCGCCGCCCGCGAACAGGACTACGACCTGACACAGGCAACCGCCGCCGACGTGGCCGGCGTGAGTCCGGTGACGCTGCGCTCGACGTATCAGGCACTCGACGACTGATCGCTGCTTCTGGACTTACGGGTGGACAGAACGACGCCAGCTACGAGACGCGTCGCTGGGGGCCGAGTTCGCGGTCGACGGCGCTCGCCAGGCGCTCGAAAGACCGGCAAGCATCACAGTCCGAGCGCGTTCGACAGACCGGCTGGCCGGCGGCCTGTGCCTGCGCGACGGCGTCGTCGTCGGGGACAGTGATCACTGGCGCGCCGAGAAGCTCCGTCACCGACTCGACCGCCGCGTCGTCGGCCGTTCGGTTCAGGACCACGCGGACGAGACCGGCGTCGAGTTCGCGGGCGAGTTCCCTGACTCGGACCGCATCGGCCAGCGCCGACTCGTCAGGGGTCGTCACGACGACGCAGGCGTCGGCGGCGTACAGCGGCAGTCCCACGTCGGCCCGCAGGCCCGCCGGCGAGTCGACGACGACGGTACCGTAGGCCCGCTCGACCGCCTCGACGGTCGCAACGAACTCCGAGAGGTCGCCGGACCGGGCACCGGCGAGCGTGCGCCCACAGGGGAGCAGCGCGACCGGCGTGTCCTCCCGAACCGCTTCGACGGGGTCCGCACGACCGGCGAGCACGTCGTGGAGGTCCGGGCCGTGGGACGCCGGCAGGTCCGCCATCCCGAGGTCGCCGTCGACGACGACACCGTCGAGGTGGGCCGCGAGGTTGTACGCCACCGTCGACTTGCCGACACCGCCTTTCCCACCGGTGACGGCGAGGATCATCGCAGCCGCTCCATGGTCGTCAGTTCTGGGTCGCTCGCAGCGACTCGGTCGGCGAGTCGCCGTGCTCGGTCGGCGACCGCGAGCAGTCGCCGCCGGTCGGCCGCGGTCGCACGGACGGTCCGTCGGCTGGCGTCGAGTCCTCCGGCGTCTGCCAGTACGTCCGCCATCGTCGGGATGGACGCGGCGTCGTCCAGCCGTTCGACGGTCGAGACGCGCCGCTCGACGCGGTCGATCCACGCGGTAACCGGATCTGCGGGGCGGTCAGCGCCGCCACGGTCGACCGCCCACTCGTCGGTCAACACGTCGCCCGGCGCGTCGCACTGGTCGTCGCCGGCCGGTTCGGTTTCGAAGGGCTGTGCGTGCTCGGACTCGGTCGCACCCTCGGTGTCGGAGCCGTCCGTCGGTGTCGACGACGGTGCGTCGTCATTCGAGGCCTCGGCGTCGCCAGCCCGTTGTCGGTCGATCTCGGGAAGCGGAACGGCCTCGCGTGGTGGTGCTGGATCACCGAGTCGCTGGACCACGTCGGTCGGGCTGTCGTCGTCGGTCGCTGGCTCCCCGTCTCGGACGACATCCAGCGGCTCGACCGCGACCGGCGTCCCCTCGGCGGGTGCCGGCGTGGCGTACCCGAGCGACAGGCATCCCTCGGCCGGCACCACGCCCTCGTAGCCCGACTCGTCCCAGCCAGTGGCCGGTCGTCCTTCGCATCGCGGCGGCCAGACGGGGCCGTCGAGGCGGTTGTCGACCCGCACCCGGCGAGCGACGCCGTCGCCGGTCAGCCGGACCGTCACGAGCGTGACCCCGTCCTCGCGCCGCGCGTTCGTCTCGGTCGTAACCATGGCGGGGCTGTCCCGGCATCGGATTTAAACGGCCGGATCGGACGGACAGCGGACGACCGGGCCGCCGATCCAGTCAGCGGCGACTGCCGGCGAGGGGAACCAGTCCACGGCGAGAACGACGGGTGCGCGGGGTCGCCCGATTCGCAGGAGTGCGAGGGCAGCGACGACCGGCGGCGCGTCGAACGGGTCGGCGGTCGGGTCAAGCGCGAACACGGCGCGCTCGTATGGCTCGCGAACCCGTTCGACCAGTGCCGACCGCGCGTCGCGCTCGCGGTTCGCGATCCGATCGTCGAGACGCATCCGCCGCTCGCGCCGGTCGCGGTCGCTGCGAGTCTGGTCGCGGTACTCCTCGGCAGCGATCCGCGCGGTCTGGCTCTCGGACAGTTTCGCGGCCGCCGCCCGTAGTTCGGCCCGCGCGTCGCTCGCGTCCTCGTCGTTGGCTTCGAGCGCCTGCACGCGTCCGCGTAGTGTCGCGACGCGTTCGCGGAGTTCGGTGGGATCGGCCTCGGGTGCGGCCGTCCGGCGCTGGGGCTGCTCGTCGACGGAGAGTCGGTCCCGTTCGGCCCGCAACCGCTCGATTTCGGCCGCCTGTGGCGCAGACAGATCCAGGGAACGGGCCGCGACGGCGAGGGCGTTCCGAACGCGCAGGCCCATGTCGGCGTGGACGTAGCCGACGTGGTCGAACAGCGGGCCAGGTGGCCGACAGTGGATGCGACAGGGCCCGTCGTCCCCCCGGACCCCTGCCGCGACGGCACGGCCGGACACGTCGCTGTCCCGGAGGTCCGCGACCGCGCCACACCACGTGGCGTCGTCGACCCGAACGATCACACGTCCTGCTCCCGCATGGTGTCGGGGTCCGGGAGGTCGCGCCCGCTGGCGAACTGGCGGTAGGGGATCGTCGCCGTCTCGCGGCCCTCGTAGGCCGCCGCGGCGTCCCGGACTCCGACAGGCACGTCCTCGGGGACGAACGGCTCGATGCGCTCTACCTGCACGTCGCGGCCGTGTTTCTCCCGGAGTCGGAGCGCCTGAAACGCCCCGAAGGCTGTCCCGGCGAACACCGCAGCGCGACCGAACTGTCGAACGGTCGTCTCCTCGTGGGCACGGGTGACGTTACGGAGCGACGTCCGGGCCGACCGCGAGTACGTGATCACGAGAAACACGCGCGTTATTCGCTACCGTATAGACTTAAATTTACTCAACTGCAGGCGGTCGTGTCCGCACCTCGGGCGTCTCACCGGGAGTGACACGGGCGTCACACAGCGCGGTGATGATCGCGACGGTCCGCTCGTCGTGGGCCGCCGGGTCGAGGTGGAAGTGGACCCGCGCGCCCTCGGCGAAGCACTGCCGCGTCACCGTGTGCAGGAACTCGTAGGCGGTGTCGAGGGCGACGTGATCGAGCATCGCCGTCACGGAGTCGAAACACACCGAGAGCGAACCGTCGGTCGAGGAAAGGAATCGGCTCAGTTTGATGCCCAGCGCGGTCAGGTCGCTCCGGGTCGAGACCGCATCGACGGTCACGTCGTCGAGCGTCTCGCTGTCGGGTGTCGGAGCGTCACCGACGGCGAGAACGGCACGGTCCCCGGTCACCGCCGGCACGGCACCGAGACACTCGTCGACCGATCGATCGAACGAGACCCACAGCACCGTCCGCCCCTCGGCCGCACCGTCGGCCAGCAGGTGACGACAGAGACCGTCGTCCCGACCGGACGGCGCACACAGCAGTATCGTCGCTGCACCGTCGAGGCGGTCGATCACGGCCTGCATTATCGACACTCCACACGCTACTGTGGCAAATCCCTTTCCCTCGTGCGAACCGGCGACTCAGCCGTCGACCGGCACCGCTTCGAAGCGGCCGGGCGACTCGACGAGGTCGGCGATCCGGTCGCGAGCGTCGGGCCGCGAGGCCGCGAGGACGATCACGCCGTCGGCGTCGCCACCCTCGGCCCGGTAGGCCCGCAATTCGCCGTCGAAGTCGGTCGCGTAGGTCCGCAAGATTCCGCGAACCTCGCCTTCGAGGTCGGCCAGCGAGCACTCGCCGTCCTCGAAGCGGGCCAGCGCGTCCTCGACGTTTCGGAGGGCAGAGATGCGATCCATCTACGTCGTCCGCAGGTGATCGGTGCGGGGCTCGTACACCTCGCCTTTCGTTTTGAGTTTCTCGATCTCGTGTTCGGCCTTGGACTCCTCGATGCCGACCTCCTCGGCGCGCTCGACGACCACGTCGATCGGCGCGCCCTCGTCGTACTCGTCTTCGATGTCGGCGATGATCCCCTTGAGGTTCTGGATGCGGTCCCGCTGGCTCTTGGAGGTGCCCGTCTCGACCACGTCGGCGTCGAACTCCCCGGTCTCGGGGTCGACGCCGATCTGCTCCATGCAGTAGCGGGCGATGTCGGTCGCCCGTTCGGCGTCCTCCTGCTCGACGGTATCGGAGAGTCGAATCCGCGCCGAGGCCTCAGAGAGGCGCACGAGCGCTTCGAGCTTTCGGGCCGTCACCGGGACCGCAGCGTCCTCGTCGGTCCCCTGGACGCGCAGATCGACGTAGAAGTCCTCGATCTGGGCCTTGGCTTCTTCGGTCATCGTCGGGAAGCAGTTGGTCTTGGCGTACGCGATGTACTTGCGCAGCAGTTCCGGTTGGATCGTCGGCGCGACCTCGTCGGTGACCGCGTCGACTTCCTCCTGGGTGTAATCGGAGGCCGGGTTCTCCGTCCGGTGGGTGTGTAGCTCCCCGGCGTAGTTGGTCTGGATGATGTGACTCGCCAGGTTGCGGTCCTCCTCCTCGTCGGGCTTGTCGGTGACGGTGAAGATGAGGTCGAACCGCGAGATCAGCGCCGGTTCGAGGTCGATCTGCTCGCCGATCGGCTCGAACTGGTCGAAGCGGCCGTACTTGGGGTTGGCCGCCCCCAGCAAGGAACACCGTGATTTCAGGGTCGCGTTGATGCCGGCCTTGTTGATGGAGATCTCCTGCTGTTCTAAGGCCTGGTGCATCGCCGACCGGTCGTCGGCGTCCATCTTGTCCAGCTCGTCCACCGCCGCGATGCCCAGATCCGCCAGCACGAGCGCCCCCGCCTCCAGGGTCCACTGCTGGCCGTCACCGAAGTCGTCTCGCACCGCCGCCGCCGTGAGCCCCGCGCTACTGGATCCCTTCCCGGAGGTGTAGACCGAGCGCGGTGCGATGTTCTTGACATACGATATCATCTGGCTCTTCCCTGTACCCGGATCACCGATGAGAAGCATATGGAGGTCCCCACGGATTCGAGATTCGTCGGGAAGGTGCTTCGTCACGCCCGAAAAGAGCTGGAGCATCATCGCGAGTTTCTCGCGCTCGTAGCCGTAGATCGACGGTGCGATGGCCCCGACCATCTTGTCGTAGAGACCGTCCTCGTTCGAGAGTTCGATGATCTCCTTCTTGTCCTCGTCGGTGATGTCCATGTCCTCGAACTGCTCGTCCTCGATCGTGACATCGACGCCCTCCATGTAGAGGTCGAACATCGGCGACTTGCTGCGGTCGTCGCCCTGCTGGTCGAGTTTGAGGATCCCGGTCACGCGGACGTGGTCGCCGGCGGTCACCTCGCCGGTGATGTCGTCCTCGATGTTCACGTCGATTGCCTGGGGCGTCTCGCCCCCGCGCAGGCCCTCGGGGGACTCCTGAACGCGGATCTTCTGGGCGTCGACGAACTCCGACTGGTCCATATTCAGCCGGAACGGGCCCTGTCGCTCACACCCCTGACACTCGTGGGGTTCCTGGAAGTCGCCGGCGGCCTGCGGGATGCGCGTGAGCGTCCCGCAACGCTGGCACTCGAAGGCGGCGTTGGTCACCTTGGGGCGCACGTCCGTGGCCTTGCGGACGATCCCCTGCACTGCGACGAGGGTGCTGTGGTGTTCGTGGCGAAGTTCGCGGATGTCCGTCGACTCGGGGAGGTTGTGAAAGCGAACGTGGGCCTGCCCGAGTTTCACGTCCACCGGCAGGTCGTACAGGCGCAGTGCCTCCTCGGCGTAGTCCTGCATCTGGTCCGGCCGATTCTGCACGTCGTCGGCCAGGTCGGGGTCGAACCGATACAGGTCCTGCCAGTCGACCCACAGCGACTTCTGATCGTTGGGGTACTTCTGGGCGAGTTCACCGATCTCGTTGCGGTAGTAGTTGCGGTAGAACTCCTCGAACGCGTCGGTGAGTTCGGTGTTGTCGACGCCGGTGGCCATTGGGTCGAAACAGGGTAGTGCGCCCTCGCTCATGAAGGTTCGTACTCCGGGGTGAAAGTGGTCGTCGGACGGTGGCGATGGGAGCCGACGGCGTCAATGCTTACCGGTGTCTGCCCGGTTCATGTCCATGGCGTGGATAGGGTAGGGTATGACGATCACCGCACTCACCGAGATTTCCGCCGCGGACCGCGACGGCACCGACCGAACGCACTATCGGACGACCGTGCCCGAGTCCGTGGTGGAACTGCTGGAACTGGAGGACCGACGCGTGAAGTGGGAAGTGACCGAGGACGGGGCTGTGGAGTTGCGAGCGGTGCGGGAGTAAGTGAAAACAGGGATCGCCCGGATTTGAACCGGAGCCAGACGTGCTCACTGCGTTGCGCGCGACTGGCAGGGGGGGAATCCGTGCGCTCGTCGAATTACTGTCGCTCACGTGTGTGTTCGCGACAGCAATGATGGGATCGCCCGGATTTGAACCGGGGTCACGGGCACCCAAGGCCCGAAGTATACCAGGCTAACCCACGATCCCGTACCCAGAGATGGACCCGTCGGAGAGTAAAGGGTTTCGTTGCGTCGGCTCACCGACACGGAGTGTCACGGCGTCAGGCCCCAGATGGCGGCGATACCCAGCGTCGTCACGACGGCGAAGATCGCCTGCAGCGGCGCGCCGACCTTCACGTAGTCGGTAAAGCGGTACCCTCCGGGACCGTAGACGAAGAGGTTGGTCTGGTAGCCCACGGGGGTCATGAAGGCCGTCGAAGCGGCGAAGGTCACGGCGAGGATGAACGCGAAGGCGTTGGCGTTCAGTTGGACCGCGGCCTCGGCGGCGACGGGGATCATGAGGACGACGCTGGCGTTGTTCGAGATGATGTTGGTCAGGAGGGCAGTGACGACGTACATCATGCCCAGCACGACGATGGCGGGGAGCGACGGCGCGGCCAGGACGAGCAGGTCGGCGATCAGTTCCGCGCCGCCGGTCGCCTCCAGCGCGAGGCCCAGCGGGATGACGCCGGCCAGCAGGAAGATCACGTCCCACTGGACGGCGTCGTACACCTCCGGGGGTCGCAGGCAGCCCGTGAGGATCATTCCGAGCGCGCCAGCGAGTGCGGAGACGACGATGGGGACGGGCGTCGCGGCGGCGACGGCAACGACGGCGGCGACGATGCCGACGGCGACGGGGATCTTCGACTCGCGGAAGTCCGGGCGTTCGACCTCCTGGGCGACGATGAAATTGGGGTTGTTGTTCAGCCGGTCGATGTTGTCGGCGGTCCCCTGGACGAGGAGCGTGTCGCCGACGCGGAGTCGGCTGTGGTCCATCCGTTGGCGGATCAGTTCACCGCCGCGGCGCAGTGCGAGGACGGTCGCGTCGTAGCGCTGGCGGAAGTTCATCGAGGCCAGTGACTCGCCGACGAGCGACGAACCCGGCGCGACGACCACTTCGACGAGGTTCTGGCGCTCCTCGGGCGTCTCCAGTTCCGCCTCGTTGACGGTCACGTCGGGGACGATGTCCAGTCCCTCCGCATCGAGCAACTCGACGAGCGTGTCCCGATCGGTTCGGAGTGCGAACACGTCGCCGGCCCGGATTACCTTCGGACCGAGCGGTTCGAGGAAGGTCCGGCGGTCCCGGATCAACTGGACGAGGTCGATGTCGAAGTCGGTCTCCTCCAGGGCTTCCTGGACGGTCTGGCCGACGAGGGGCGAGTCTTCGCGTACCTCGACCTCCGTGAGGTAGTCGGCCATCTCGAACTCCTGGGTGAGGTCGCCCTCCGGTTTGATGCGTTCGGGGACGAGCCAGCGACCGACCGTCATCAGGTAGACCGAGCCGACGACGAGCAAGATTACGCCGAGTTGCGTGAACTCGAACATCCCGAATTCGTGGAGCGCGCCGTAGCGAGCGGGATCTTCGACCGCGAGGCGGCCGGCGAGTTCGCTGGCGAGGATGTTCGTCGACGTGCCGATCAGCGTCAGCATCCCGCCGAACATCGAAGCGAAAGAGAGGGGGATCAACAGCTTCGACGGCGAGGTCTTGCCCTTGTGTGCGAGGTCGGTCACCATCGGCAACAGGATCGCGACCGCCGCCGTGTTGTTGATAAACCCCGAGATCGGACCGACGATCCCGACCGTCGCACCGAGCTGTTTGGTCTCGCTGTCGCCGGTCAGGGCGGCGACTTTCGCCCCCAGAATCTGGATGACGCCGGTCCGCTGGACGCCCGCCGAGAGGACGAACATCGCCAGCACCGTGATCGTCGCCGACGAAGCGAACCCCGAAAGCCCAACCGAGACCGGGTCGACGGCGTCCCCCGGCGTGTGGAGGACGGCGATCGGTTCGGCCAGCACGTCGAGATCGACCAGCAGCGTCGTCGCCGGTTCGACGACGAGGAGCGCCACCATCACGCCGATGGCGGTCACGTCGACGGGCACGCGCTCGGTCGCAAAGAGAACGAGCGCCCCTGCGACCAGAGCGAAGACGAAGGCCATGCCCGGCGTGATGGGTGGCAGTGTCACGTCAGCATGGCGGGAGCCAGCGGTCAAAAAGGGCAGTGGTTCGCCAGTCGTTTCGTCGACGGGAGCGGTCTCGCTATTCGCGGTTCTCTCGTAGCTCCATCTCGGCGACGATCTCGTATGGATGCTTGCCTTTGCGGACGGCGTCGAGGATCGCGAACGACTGGTCGGGATCGAGGAAGAATCGCGTCACGGCACGGCCCAGCGGCGTCGGCTCCAGCCCGTCGATGAACTCGTACTGGAGGAGCTTCCCGAGTGCGTGTTTGGTCGGGACCTCGCCGATCATGCGGTCGTTGAGCCGCTTGGCCTGATCGCCGGCGACGGTGACGTTGGCCAGCGTCTCCTCGACGGCGGCGGCCTCGTCGTACTGGGTGATCACGGGCTCCATCTCGCCTTTGAGCAGCTTGAACGCCACTTCGTCCTCGGTCATCTCCATGCTGTTGTGATAGGAGGTGTCCGGTTCGACCAGCAGGTACACCGTGCCCTTGTCGTGGTAGTCCGGGCGGCCGGCGCGCCCGAGCATCTGACTGAACTCCTGGACCGAGAGCCACTCGATGCCCATGGCCAGCGTGTCGAAGATCACCTGCGAGGCGGGGAAGTCGACCCCCGCGGCGAGGGCGGCCGTCGTGACGACGGCAGCGAGGTCCTGATCGGCGAACTGCTGTTCGACGCGGTGGCGGCGCTTGTTGTCAAGCCCGGCGTGATAGGGAGCCGAATCGTACTCCAGTTTCCGGGAGATCTCGTGACAGCGCCGCCGGGAGTTGGTGAAGATGATCGTCTGGCCGCGGTACCCCTTGCTGGATTTCGTGTCGAAGGCCCGCCGGACGAGTTTGTTCTCGATGCGAGTCTTCTCCTGGTTGTCGGCGAAGGTGACGTGACGTTCGATCGGGACGGGCCGTTCCTCGAACTCGACGAGGGTGGCCCGGAGTTTCTTGGCGAGGTCACTGGCGTTGCCGACCGTCGCCGAGAGGTAGATCCACTGCGTGCCGTCGAGGCCGATGTTCTGTTCGCAGTAATATTTGAGCCGCGAGATCAGGCCGTCGAGGCGGTGGCCACGCTCGCCCTCACCCAGCGTGTGGACCTCGTCGATGACGACGGTGCCGATGTCGCCCAGATCCTTCCCGGTCCGCAGGGCGTGGTCGATCCCCTCGTAGGTGCCGACGATCACGTCGGCCTCGGGGTCGAAGCGGTTGCCGTCGCCGTCGATCCGGCTCGACCCGACCCGCAGGGACACGTCGACCATGTCGCCGTAGCGTTCTTTGAAGGACTCGTACTTCTGATTGGCCAGCGCGACGAGGGGAACGAGAAACAGCATCTTCCCCTTGCCGTTGAGCACCCGGTCGAGGCCTGCCATCTCGCCGATGAGCGTCTTCCCGGTCGCCGTCGCCGAGACGACTAGCTGGTCCTCGCCGTCGGTCGCGCCGTGCTCGACGGCGAGGCTCTGGACCGGCAGCAGCGTGTCGAAGCGGCCTTCGAGGTGCTGCTGGATACCGGGATGGAGATCGAGCGAGTCGACGGGCACGAGGTCGATGTCGTCGACGGTCGCGGAAATTTCGTCGAACTTCGTCAGGTCGGGGTCGAGTTCACCCGCAAGCAGGTTCTCGATGCGGTCGAGATCCTGCACTTCGAGCAGGAGGTCTTCGAGCCGAGCCTGTGCGTCGCCGGTGATGCCACCGTTCAGCGCGAGTTCGCGGTCCAGTTCCTGCCGGGCGCAGTCGGGACAGATGAACTCGTCGTCGGCGGCGATGGCCGTCTCACTCGTGATCGGCGAGTAGTGGCCACTCGACGCGCAGTACCGACAGGTCCGCACGACCTTCGCCGAGAGCTGATAGCCGTCGAGCATCGCGCGGATTTCGTCGCGACCGTGGCCGGAGGTCTGCTCGGAGATGCGGATGCGCGACGCTCGGCGAGCCAGTTCGACGAACTGATCCGGGCTGCGAAGGTCCTCGCTGGCCCCTTGCTTGATCCGAAGCCGGCGTGGTCGCGGCCCGGCATCGGTCTGCTTGAGTTCGAGGATGCCGTGGAACACGCGCCCGCCGTCGCGCTCGACGACGACCCGATAGTCCTCGCCGTGTTCGTGGAGGAACAGCGTATCGACACGCCCGACCTGCTGAGACACACCGGAAGGAACGAGACAGAGGTATTTCAGCGATTCGGAGTGGTTCGACCGGAGAAAATGTGATGCGCTGCCGTCTGAACTATATAAATGTTTTTATATCGGTGCGACGATCGTTCCAACGATTCACATGAACGTAGACATCGAAGCACTGGCGAAGTACCCGATGGAATCGGACGACTGGGTGATCACGGTGGCGATCGGCGGGATCGCGTCGCTGTTTTCGTTTTTCATCGTTCCGATATTCGCCGTCACGGGCTACCTCGTCCGGGCGCTCAGGGCCGGCATGGAGGGGGCCGACGAGCCGCCGGTGTTCGACGAGTGGGGCGAACTGCTCAAAGAGGGGGTCGTCGCGGCGGTGATATCGTTCGTCTACCAGCTCATCCCGACCATCGTGTTCGCCGTGATGGTCGGTGGGTCCCTACTGGCGTTGCTCACCGGGTCCGACGCGGGGGCGGGCCTCGGGCTACTCGGTCTGATCGGTGGCGTCTTCGTCTGGTGGGTGCTCGCGATCATCTTCGGCTTCATCGGCTTCGCCGGTGTCGCCAACTACGCGAGAGAGGGGACCCTCGGTGCGGGCTTCGACTTCGGCGTCATCACGACCGTCATCACGTCCCGGGACTACATCGTGGCGTGGCTGTACGTCATCGCGCTGAACATCGTCGTGGGCTTCGTCTCCGGCGCGCTCAACATCATTCCAGGGCTGGGCGGCCTGATCGGCGTGTTCCTCGGTTTCTACGCGTTGATCATCGTCGGCTGGCTCTGGGGCGACGGCTTCGCCGCCGCGATGGGCACGCGATCGACGACGAGCGTCGACGACGAGACGGTCCCCGCGTAGCGAGTCACGCCACTCGCTCGAAACGGAACTGGACACGGTGACGGCTCCCACGACCGGCCGGTCGCGACGACCGCCGGGGCGATGAGACGGGTCGCTCGAAGCGATCGACGAAACAGTCGGTCGGTCCCGCCGACCAGCGAGAGCGTCGGGGGCTTGAAGCCCCTCCCCCGACTACCACGAGGTATGCGACGATTCCGCATCGGCAGTGCCTTCGGCATCCCGATCCAGCTGGATCTCACCTTCCTGCTGGTGTTGCCGCTGTTCGCGTGGATCATCGGCACGCAGGTCGAACCGACGGTCGAGTTGCTCAATCAGTTCGGCGGGGACCTCGACGCGGCCACGCTGACCACCGACGCGCTCCCGTGGGTGCTGGGGATCGCGGCCGCCGTCGGCCTGTTCGTCGGCGTCGTCCTCCACGAGTTGGGCCACTCACTTGTCGCGATGCGCTACGGCTACCCGATCGAGTCGATCACGCTGTGGCTGTTCGGCGGTATCGCACAGCTAGACGAGATGCCCGAAGACTGGAAACAGGAGTTCCTCATCGCGCTGGCCGGCCCCATCGTCAGCGTCCTCGTCGGCACCGTCTCGCTCGTCGGATTCTTGCTCGTTCCCGGTGGCTCGACGGCGCTCGCAGCCGTTCGCTTCGTCCTTGGCTATCTCGCCTTGATGAACGTCGCGCTGGCTGTGTTCAACATGCTCCCGGGCTTCCCGATGGACGGCGGGCGCATCCTCCGGGCGCTGCTGGCCCGCTCGAACCCCTACGCCCGGGCCACCGAGATCGCCGCCGAGGTCGGGAAGGCCTTCGCGATCCTGCTCGCGCTCTTTGGCCTCTTCCCGCCGTTCAATCCACTCCTGATCGGCCTGGCCTTCTTCATCTACATCGGCGCGGCCGGCGAATCCCGCCAGACCGTGATGCGCGCCGCGTTCGAAGGGATCACCGTCGAGGACGTGATGACCGACGCCGACCGCGTGACGACGGTCGACCCGAAGACGAGCGTCCGCGAACTGATCGAGACGATGTTCCGCGAGCGCCACACCGGCTACCCCGTCGAACGCAACGACGAGATCGTCGGCCTCGTGACGCTGGAAGACGCCCGCGCCGTCCGTGAAGTCGAACGCGACGCCTACACAGTCGCCGACGTGATGACCACCGAACTCATCGCGGTCTCGCCCGACGAGGACGTGATGACCGCCCTCACGGAACTGGACGGGAACAACGTCGGCCGTCTGATCGTCCTCGACGAGAACGACGAGTTCCGGGGCCTGCTGACGAGGACGGACATCATGACCGCGCTGACGATCATCAAATCGAATCCGAACTACAAGGCCGACGACGAAGGCGAAGCGACCGTCTTCGAACCGCAGACGTGAGCGGTGCGTCCCGACGCGGCGATTCCTGCCCGCCACCGCAGTTCCTCGCGCGAGACCTGCCCGAACTCCGCTCTCCGGTGGCAGGACGGACACAGCGACACGACGTTGTCGAGTGTATGGGCGTCTCGTTCCGTGAGCACCGGCGTCTCGACGAAGGCCCGCACCGGAACGATGTGATGCACGTCGGGATTTCGGCCCAGTTCCTCGGCCGTCGTCCCACACAGGACACACTCGTGGTCGTCGCGTTCGAGGGCTCGCTTTCGGACCCTGTTCCAGCCCTTGCCGTACGGCCCGACACCGCCGCCCTCCCAGTTGGGGTGACCGTCGCCGGTGAAGGCGTCCGAGAGCCACGACGCGTGGCATTCCCGACTGCACAGCGTCACTTCGCCCGTGATCTGGCTCGGGTGGCGTTCGATCTGTGCACCGCATTCATCACAAGAGAGGGCGACCTTGCCACCGTTCCAGCGGGGGTTGTTTTCGCCGTCGATGTCCAGCGGTGTGCGCCACGACTCCGACTCGACGCACGCCGAACAGAACTGCCCCGGTTTCTCGCTGGGATAGTACTCGAACGATGTGCCACAGATTTCACAGGGACTCTCTTCTTTCGCATCCCGATAATTCGGGTTGTCGGAACCGGTGTAGGAAACGCTCTCGTCGTGGCACTCCTCGGAACAGTACTTCTTGTCGTACTCGGAGTAGAAATCGTCTCCACAGGCTGTACAGGTCCGGTTCGGCAGGTGTTCGTCGTGAGCGTGACTGTGATGGACACCGAGGCCACGTCGACTCTCGAACACCCTCCCGCAGGTCGGACAGCCATGTTCGGACATGAATACGAGTGTCGTCGCCACCGCACTTATACCCGGGCCACTCACAGTGAAAATAAAGATATACAGTGCCCAATCGCGTAGACAATAATGTAAGTGATCTGGTGTAAGTCCGGGTGCGAGAATTGAACCCGCCTCACAGGCACCACAAGCCTGTAGGATGCCACTACCCCAACCCGGACACGGATGAGGCATCCTAAGATATCCCGCTGGAACTCATATACGTTACGACTCCGTACGGTCTTCGAGACGCTTTTACACGCCACACACGTACACGGGGCCAAGCGTGGCCATCACGGACAAAATCTACATCAAGAACCACCGCCAGCTGGTCTCCCAGATCGAGACCTCCTTTCCGAAAGGGGCGTTCAAGGGCGCGACGCTGGACATCCTCTTTCAGGGCGAGGGGCTGGCGAAGCTCAACGACGCCACCCAGGACCGGGTACTCGATTTCGCCGAGGACTTTCTGGACTGTGACTGTCAGGCCAACCCCCACTGTGGCTGCCCCGAGGAGAAGTTCGTCCGGTACCTGCTGGAACTGCGGGCACAGGGACTGGGCCCCGACGCCATCGTCGACGTGATGGGCGACGAGTACATGCTGTACGCCTATCCGGGCGACGTGCTCTCCTTTCTCGACGACTCGGTCCGCACGCTGGAAGCGGTCGAGGCGCTGGCGGACGTGGACGGACAGCCAGACGTGGCAAAACAGGCCAGAGAGAGCAGAGACGAACTCGTCTGAGACGAGCGGTCGGCGGCAGGCGCGAATCAGTTCGGAGCGTCAGTCCAGATCGTCGAAACTCCCGATGCGATAGGAGGCGTCGTCCTCTTCCTCGCCGTCGAGGTCCTCTAACTGGACGATATCCTCCTGATCGTGTTCGTCGAGTTGCTGGCGCAGTTGGGTGACGTAGCGCTTGTGTTCTTCGAGCTGTTCGCGCAGGTGGTCGGCCTCCAGTTCCAGCCGTTCGTGTTCCCGGACGAAGCTCTTGGGCACCTCGACTTTCGGCGGGAAGCTCTCGGTCGTCTCCTCCGTGCTGGTCGCCTCGTTGAGTTCGTGTTCGGGGACGACTTCGACCTGGCCGTCGTGGGCGACGAGCAGGTCGACGTAGTCCCGGAAGACCGCAGAGAGCGAGATGTCCCGTTCCTCCGCGATGCCACGGAGCGTCTCGAACTTCTCCTGGCTGACCCGGAACGAGATGGTCTTGTTCTTGTTGCTCATCGTTGTGTTGCCCTATCAGTTCGTCCTACTTAACCGTTTGTCAGACGCTCGCACGGCTATCGCTGGCGAGAAAGAAAATGAACCGACCGCCGGTAGCGTCGTCGCCGGGCTACTGGTCAGCCTGCGGTGCCTCTTGCTGTACCTCGTCGAGACTCTCCAGCGCACCGACGGCGCTGCGCCGGTAGTTCTCGACGGGCAGATCGTACTGCTCGTTGGCCATCTGGACGTACTCGTCCATCTCGGCCCCCTCCTCGGCGTCCTCGAAGGCCTGAATGCGGTCGAGCGTTCGCTCGGCGGTCTCGACGACCCAGCGGTCACGCGTCGCCTCGTCGACCCGCGAGATCGACTCGGGGCGGACCGAGACGTTGACCTCGCCCTCGTCGGTCTCGTAAGTTCGGGGTTTGCCGACGACGGCGACGTAGGCCGGCGGTTCGAGTTCGCGCAGCATCGAGGCGGCGTCTGGCTGGTACTGGCCGGCGTACATGAAGAACGTGTCGCCGTTGGGGTCGACGACCCGCCCCTGCCAGTACTCGCTGTCCTCGCCCACGTCCTCGGTCTCGGTCAAGGTGCCGACGAGGAACACGCGATTTGCTCGCTCGCCCGTGGGCAACAGGACGTAGACGGGCGCGCGCTCGTCGTCGGACTCTTTGAACGTGTAACTCGCGTCGTTGAACTCGCGGGCGAAGACGCGGCGGGCGACTTCGCGGGTGGGTGTTGCAGCCATCTAGATCGACCTCGCTTTGATCAGCATCGCTTCGGCATCGACCGGCCCGTCCAGCCGCTCCTGTTCGTTTGCAAGGACGTAGCGCCCGAGCGTCGGGCCGGTGACACGGTAGTACCGGCCCAGCACCTTCTGGCGCATCTCGTCGGCCACGACTGTCGTGTCGAGCGCGTCCATGGCCATCTCCTTGCCTTGGGCCAGGGAGATGCCGGTCAGTTCCTCGGTCGCCTCCTCGTTGAAGATGACCTCGGTCACTTCCTCGCCGTCGTCCAGCACGCCCTTGATGCGGAGGTCGAACTCCCCTTCGACCTCGCCGTGCTCGTTACAGCGCCCGTTCTGGAGGACGCGGGTGCAATCCTCCTCGGGGCAGCGCTTGATCAGGCCGCTGCCCGACTGGATGTCGACCAGCGCGCCCTCGACCTCGACGGCGTCGTCGCCGACCTCGAGGTCCTCGTCGAGTTCCTCGATGGTCGTCGTCCGGTTGAGCTTGACCGAAAACCGGCCCTGGTACTCGTCGGTGACGACGTTGCGCAGGCTGTACACCTTGCCCTCCTCTAGCTCGGGAAGGTCGGATTTCGACCACTTGGTGAACTTGATCGTCCCGGTCTCGTCGCCCAGCAGGCCGACCTGTGCGACGGCGTCGGCCGTGGCATCCCACAGTTCGACGACCTTGCCGGTCACGTCGACCCACTCCTCGGGCGCGTCGATGTCGGCGATCTCGACTTCCTCGTTACCGCCACCACCCGAGAGCTGATCGCGGTCCATGCCGGCGTCGTCCAAGTACGTGTTGACGACGCTGCGGCGGGCCTCGCTCAGTGGCACCTTGTACTCGTTGACCAGCGTCTCCAGACGCTCCTCGATCTCGTCGACACTCACGTCTAGCTGGTCGTCGAACTGCTCGTGAATCTCTGTCGCAGGGGTATGCAAATCTGTCATTGCTTTCTCTGTCTCCGCGTGTTTTCGATGGGAGACACCCGACGATTGGTCGCCTCGGCATATAAACCCTCGTCAACCAGAGTGAAAGTGAAACCGCTCGCGAGCGCGGGCGGCGCGAGAAGATTCTTGAGTGGCGAGCGAAAACTACGGGTATGGCCGACGACGACGACCGGACGAGTCTGTTCGGGGAGCTGATGCGCTCGACGCTGCGCTCGGCCGGTCGCCAGATCGAGGACGCCAAGCAGGCCTACACCGACGCCAAACGCTCGGCGCTGGCGGACCTCCCACAGAACGACGACGGCAAAGCACGGATCGTCTGCCGCCGCCACGCCGAACGTCGCGCGGTCCGCCTCGACGACGAGGCCCGCCCCGCCTGCTTCGACCCGGACCACCCCGACTGCCAGGGCTGTGCCGAAGACGTGCAAGACGGCAGTGTTGAGACCTGGTAGGACCCACCTTTTTCGGCTTCGAGTGCGCTGACGCGCACCGTCTGCTCACGGGCCGAAGGCCCGTTCGCATGGTATGCGGGACCGGAGGTCCCGCACTACTCGCGCGAAAACGTGGGCGAAAAAAGCCGGATGCTCCCTCCGGTCGCATCCGGTGAATCGCGCGAACTGCCGGGTCCTGACGGACCGCTCGTTCGCGCGAATGCTCACAGCAATGATGTGGCGCGCACTGTCGCTCGTCGCGTGGTTCGGAACGAAGTGAGAACCACGATGTGAACGGGAGCGAAGCGACACGTGAGCGCCGTCGAGCGACAACACTGTGCGAGGGATGAGTGACCCGAGGGAACGAATCGGCTGGGGAGGCGTGTGGAACGGTGCTGTCCTATGGCGCAGTACTGTGCGGTCCTTGGCGGATGAAAGGGCGAGGCGCGGTCGCGTATTCTGCGCGGGCACTATCCGAACGGAGTGAGGATATCCAGCACAGAATACGCGAGCGTGGCGAGGGCTTTCAGTTCCTGTTCGAGACTCCGTGTGCCGTGACCGCTAGTCCTGTTCCCGTGACGACTACGGACACAGTTCGCACGAAGAATGCGGCGGGAAGGACTCGAACCTTCGGCTTGGCCGTGGATGGGCCACGTGTTCCGCTACACTACCACCGCGCCGTCGACACTCGACGAGAGGAGGGGATCGGTCAAGGGTATACGGTCCGTTCCGAGTCGAAAAGGCCGCCTACGGGAGCGCGGCGTCTCGCAGTCACGAGTAAGCTGGGCCGAGACGCGAAACCTTGAGAGGGGCAGCCCCAGTAACCCCGGCTATGGATCCCCCAGTCGTCGCCCTGATCCTCGCCGGCGGCACCGGCACCCGTCTCTACCCCGCCAGTCGCTCGGATCGGCCCAAGCAGTTCCAGTCCTTCGGTGGCGAGCAGTCTCTCCTCGCGGCGACCGTCGACCGCGCGGACTTCGCCGACGAGACGTACGTCCTCACCCGCGAGGCCTTCGCCGACGAAATCCACGACCACGCCCCGGATGCCGCGGTTCTCACCGAACCAGCAGCGAAGGACACCGGGCCGGCGCTGGTGTACGGCGCGCATCGAATCCGCGAGCAGATCGGCGACTGCGTGCTCGTGGTCCTCCCGAGTGATCACGTCGTCGGCGAGGGGTTCAGCGGTGTCGCCGAGCGAGCGGCACGGGTCGCAGTCGAAACCGGGGGGCTGGTGACGCTGGGCGTCGAGCCCACTCGTCCCGAGACCGGCTACGGGTACATCGAACCGGGCGAGCGCCGCGAGACCAGCGGCGGCGACGGCTACGAGACCGTCGCAAGCTTCCGTGAGAAACCCGACGCGGCGACCGCCGGCGAGTACGTCGACCGGGGCTGGTACTGGAACGCCGGGATGTTCGCGTGGACGCCTGCGGCGCTGCTGTCGGCCGCCCGAGATTCGCCGCTGGCCGGGTTGGTCGAGGCGCTGGAAGCCGACGAGCCGGAGCGGGGCTTCGACGCCGTTGAGCCGGTCAGCGTCGACTACGCCGTCCTCGAACGGGCCGACGACGTGGCGGTCGTCCCCGCCGACTTCGACTGGGACGATCTGGGGGCGTGGGACGCGCTGGCCCGCCACCTGCCGACCGACGCCGAGGGCAACGCGGTGCTTGGCGACGCTGTCACGGTCGACGCCAGCGACAGTGTCGTCGCGACCGACGGCCACGTGAGCCTCGTCGGCGTCTCCGACCTCGTCGTCGCGAGCTACGGCGACCGGACGCTGGTCGCGCCGGTCGAGGAGAGCCAGCGCGTCCGCAAGGTCGTCGCACGCCTGCGCGAGGACGACGCGTTTTGATCGGCTCTCGCCAGAACAGGGACACAACGACCGCCACAGGGTCGTAGCAGTTAGTATTCGAACCGTTCAGCGGTCGAACGCGACGAAAAGGTCTTCAAAACCGGCTCTGTACGTGAGGGTATGGCAGGCATCGCTCGACAGTTCTGGCTGTTCGTCGTCCCGCTACTCGTGGGCTTCTCGGCCGCCGGGCTGCTCGCGATGTCGTTTTTCTTCCCCGGCGACCTCTACGCGGTCGGCAGCACGGGTTATCTGGTGACCGCGATCGTCGCCGTCGCCGCACTGGGGGTCGTCCTCTGGCAATCGGTCGCCAGCGAGGGCCGGACTGTCGGCGGGATCGACGAGGCCGAACGGCGGTGACCCGCTCGCGAGCGGGCTAGCTCCGCATCGACCCACCGTCGATCGGTAGTGCCGTCCCGGTGACGTAGGACGACCGCGCACTGGAGAGGAACGCGACCACGTCGCCACACTCCCGGGGGTCGGCAATCCGCCCCAGCGGGGCGTCGGACCACTCGGCCAGTCCCTCCTCGTAGCTGTCGTACTCGCCCCGTTCGACGGCGTCCTCGATCAGTTCCTCGATCCGCGGAGTCTCGTGCGCGCCGGGGAGGACGGCGTTGACACGGACCTCGGGCGCGAACTCGCGGGACTGGGTCTTCATCAGGCCGATGACTGCCCGGCGGACCGCGTTCGAGAGGACCAGATCGTCGATGACCTCCCGCACCGAGCGGGAGGTGATGTTGACGACGGTGCCGGCGTCGGATTCTTTGAGGTGGGGGTAGGCAAAGCGGGTCGTCCAGACGGCACTCATCACCAGCACGTCGTAGGCCTGGTACCACTCCCGCTCGGTCGTCGAGAGAAAGTCCCCGCTGGCGGGGCCGCCGGCGCTGGTGACGACGTGGTCGATCCCGCCGAGTTCCCCGACCGTCTCCTCGACGAACGCTTCGAGGTGGTCCCGATCAGTGATGTCGGCCTGCACGGCCAGCACGTCGCCGTCGCCGGTCGCTTCGAGTTGCTCGCGTGCGTCGTCGAGACGCGACTCGGTACGGCCACAGACGGCGACGTGGGCACCCTCGCGGGCCAGCGCGGTCGCGCTGGCGAGACCGAGGCCGCTGGTCGCTGCGGTACACAGTGCGACGTTACCGTCGAGTTCTAGATCCATACCGGAGCCTGCACCGCGAGGTCAAAAACGCCACCGGGACGGTTCGCCTCGACGGCTCGTTTCAGCGGGTCGGCAGCACCTCGCGATAGCGGGCGGCGAGCGTCCCCGCCAGCCGTCGTTCGGTCGGCGTGAACCCGAGCCAGTTGAGAACGGCGGCGTAGGCGGCGAGTCCGACGGCCGTGCCCAGAACGGGTGCGGTCCATCCCGGTAGCGTCGCCTTCGCCAGCAGGACGACGGCCGCCATGACGGCCCCCGCGCCGAGCGGTCGCAGGTGGAGTCGCGTGAACGGCTGGAGCCCCTCCAGATAGTACAGCACCGCGACCTCCAGCCCGTTGTTCAGCGTCAGCATCAGGAGGTAGCTGGCGACCAGCCCCGGCAGCCCGTAGGTGATCGTCAGCGGGACGGCCGTCACGATGAGCACGAGCGTGATCGCGGTGTTGACGACGAGCATCGCCCGCTGATTGTCGGTCATCATCAGGAGGATGCCGACGCTACCGGCGGCGCACGCGCCGTACTGCGCGAGGACGAAGCCCGGCAGCAGGGGTGCGTACTCGACGAACGTCGGGCCGAACAGCCCCATGACGCTCTCGCGGAAGACGATCGTCGGCACCGACAGCGCCGTCACGCCGACGAGGACGATCCGGCTCGTGACGTGGTAGAGCCGAGCGAGCGCGGCCCGCGAGCCGTCCTCGTGCAGCGCCGCCGCCACCGGCGGGATGAACTGATTGATGCCCATGAGCGGGAGGCGCACGAGCATCCCCAGCAGCGTCCCGACGGCGAAGACGCCGCCGGCGACACCCGAGAGGAACAGCGCGATCAACGGGTAGAAGCCCAGCCGCTGGATCACGGTCGCGAACCCGCCGGCGAACAGGGGCGCGGTGTAGCGCAGGTAGCGACGCCACACCACGTCGTCGGTGTCAGCGTGCAGACGGGGGCGGACCCCACGGTCGCGGACGAGCCACGCGACTGCGGCGGTCCCGACCAGCCCCGACACGACGACGACGCCGACGGCGACCGCCACGAGGTCCGCGAACACGACGGCCCCGGCCGCGCCGACGAGCAACTGCGCGGTCGGGAAGGCCACCTGCATAGTGAGCGTTCGAGGGCCGACTGCCTCGAACCCACGGAGCATCTCGCCGACGGTGAAGAACCAGACCATCGCCGGGAGCCCGGCCGCGAAGATCCGCAGGAAGGTCCCGAACTGACCGCCCTGCCCGGTCACGTCGACGATGGCCGGCGTGGCGACGAACAGCGCGACGCCGAACAGCGTCGCGACGCCGACGACGAGCGCGCTGGCCACGGTCAGCAGCGCGTCGCGCTCGCCGTCGCTGTCGACGTTGGGGAGGAAGCGACTCAGCCCCATCTGGAAGCCCAGCGAGAGCCGGAGGAGGAACTCCTGTAAGCGGCGGGCGACCGCAAAGACGCCGTACGCGCCGGCACCGAACCCGTTGGTCAGGACTGCAGTGAAGGCGAGTGTCGCGCCGCGCTGAAAGAGGATGCCCGGAATCGAGACCGTCGCTCCGTGGGCCACCCGTTCGAGCGCGTCGTCGAGTCGCGCCTCGACCGGGTCGGTCGTCGGCTGTCCATCACTCGGTCCGGTCGCATCGCTCCCGGGGACACCCTCGGACGGGTCGTCCGCTGGCGACGGATCGGGAGACACGAGCGACCGTGATAGATGGCGGCGAATAAAAGCGCTGATACACCGAGACGGCGCGGGAACAAACGGGACTGTCCGCCGGCGTGGACGTTATCCGCCCCAGAAGTTGTCGCGACTGCCCAGGCGCTCGTCGTCCTCGTCGTCGTCCTCGCCCTGATAGCCGCTCTCCTCGTCGTCGGCCTCCTCGTCGTCGTCCTCGTCGTCGAGTTCCAGCCGTTCGATCTCGTCTGCACGGGCGTGGTTCGAGCGGACCTTGGTGATCTTGACGCGGGCCTTGGCCGGCGGCAGGAGGCCGTCGACCATCACGATGAAGCCGTCCTCGGTGCGGCCGACGCCGGCACCGCTCTCGTGGATGTCGTCGACCTCGACGACGACCTCCTCGCCGAGTTTGACCGGCTGGCTCTTCAGATCGGAAATCGGCTGATTGTAGTGGTTACACCACTCGGCACCACCGCGGTCGCCGTAGTGTTGACACCCCATCCCCTCGATGCGTTCGCTGAACTGGGGGCAGTCGTCCGCGAGTGGACAGTCGGCCATGCCAACGGCTACTGTGGCCGTCGCCAAAACGCTTACGAGCGACGGGTTCCCGTCCGGCGGACCGTTCGGGAGGCCACGGGCGCGTGGGACGGTATCACGCGACGATGGCCGCGTCGTCGGTCCGCTGGAGTCGCGAGAGCGGGAACGAGTAGCGCCGGTCACCGTCGCCCAGATACGTCGCCTCGACGACGAGGTCGTCGGTGGGGTATCCCTCGTTGGTCGGATACGCGGCGACCGTGCTGTCGGCGGCGTCGATCCGGACCTCGCTCGCGCGTCGGTCGGTCACGCGGGCGACGACGAGGCGGTCGCCGGTCTCCCGGTCGAGGACGATCTCGCCCGGTTCGAGCCCGCAGGCCCCACAGAGGTGTGGTCCAGGTGCATCCTCGGGCACGAACGTCTCGGTCCCGCAGCCGTCACAGACCGCCCACGTCCGGCCGGGCGGGGGCACCCGTCGGGACGTGATCTCGATGGCGACCCGGCGGACGTGCTTGCAGCGCTCGCCCCTGATCTGGTGGTCCGGGCAGGTGCAGGTCCCCGCCAGCACGTCGACGACGTAGGTCGCGCCGCTCGCCGAATCGACGGCGTAGCGCGCGCCCGGCAGCGACCGGACCGCCATCTCCTCGGTCCAGGCGCGAGCGGCCCGCTCGTCGAGCCGTCGGAGGTCCGGTGCGAGTGCAGTCTTCCGCGATTGGTTAGAGGGTTCGATGAGTGTCATGGCTGGTGGACACGGCTGTTTTGGTCGATGTGTCCATACGAAACGTAGGTACTCTACTGGCCTAAATGTCTCGGCCAGTGACACCCGCCGACCCGGGTGACAGGGGTGTCACCGCCAACATATGTGTCTCGACGGCGAACGAGCGGTATGAGCCAGCAGACGACGCCGGAAATCTACGCGGCCCCGCGGACGGACGTCTCGCAGAACCAGGGGAAGTTCCGGATTCACTTCAACTTCCCCGGCCGCAATCATCCGGCCCACGACGACCACGGCTACGGTCCGCTGGCGACCGTCGTCGAGTCGTTCATGGACCCGGACACGCTGATCGGGATGCACCCACATCGTAACGAGGAGATCGTCTCGTGGGTACCGGCGGGCGTGATGCGCCACGACGACCGGCGGGGCAACGACCTCGTCACCGACAGCGAGCACGTCATGGCGATGAACGCCGGCCGGGAGTTCTGGCACGCCGAGCGGACCGACGCCGACGACCCGCCCCTGCGGATGCTCCAGATCTTCGTCCGCCCGCACAGCCTCGACCTCGACCCCGACATCCAGCACGAACCGCTCCCCGACCCGGTCGCCGGCGAGTGGCGGCGCGTGTTCGGTCCCGAGGGGTCGGACGCCCCCGTGACGGTCCGCAACGAAGTGGACCTGTACGATCTGCGACTCGACGCGGGCGACAGCGTCACGCTACCGGAACGGACAGATCGGGACGCCTACGTCTACGTGTTCGAGGGAGCCGCGACCATCGACGGGCAGGCCCTCGACGAGACCGAGAGCGCACTGGTCGTCGGCGACGGGACGGCGACGGTGACGGCCAAGGACGACGCCATCCTCGTCGCGTTCCTGATCGACCCCGACGCACCGGTCACCCGACAGGGGACGATCGGTCGGTAGCCTACCACCTTTTTGCCGCTCGGGTTCGTACTCCGCGCGAACCGCTCGCGGCAAAAACGTGGTTCTCCTGAACGCAGTGAAGGAGAGCTTGTCAGGGCTTGCTCTGACAGTGGTGAAAAAGGCTCGACCTCGCTGCGCTCGGTCGAGTGAATCGCGCGAACGACCGGGTCCTCCGGACCGCTCGTTCGCGCGAATGCTTCTCATTGGTCAGTACAACTGAGACACAGAGCAGACTGCAGTGGCGCGCGCTGTCGCGGCCTCCGTGCCGCGACGAAATTGTGCGAGGGATGACTGAGTGAGTGGAACGAACG